>Ga0075163_10004740_pt1 | contig 18211 bp, 10 predicted proteins | sample JI1023141ADNA_FD_71478 | JGI IMG/M metagenome (GOLD analysis project Ga0075163, IMG submission 71478) | Wastewater effluent complex algal communities from Wisconsin, to seasonally profile nutrient transformation and Carbon sequestration -... | ecosystem: Engineered > WWTP > Effluent > Algae...
GTGAACTTCTATTCACATAGGTGAATCATTCACAAAAGGAAGAATTTTGTCAATAAAAATACGAGGCGGATACCGTGCAAAAGGGTGGATTTCACCAAAAGAAGTAGTCTGCAATGCTTGGCTCTTCCTCTCCCTAGCGCACAACCGTCCAGATTCCCACATTCCGAGCGATAATCGGTATCATATGAAGCCAACTTAGGTCGTTGTAAGTTCGATCGTCGGAGCCCAATTGGGTTGGCGATCGTCAGGTCGTCGGTCGCGATTAGCCATGATGGCTAATGCGCAGCTGCCTGTTGCAACGCACTGTTATACTCGTCAGCACACACAACAAGGCGGCCACAGCAACAAAGATGGAACCTCTTTTGCGAGCCATAAACGTCTCGAAGACGTATCATTCAGGGAGTGTTTCGCACCTAGCGTTATCCGACGTAAGTGTTGACATCCATCGAGGCGAATTTGTTGCCATCGTTGGTCCGTCGGGCTGCGGCAAAAGTACGTTGCTGCATCTGTTGGGTGGGCTTGATAAACCGGACGAAGGCGATGTCCTTTTGGAAGGTAATTCAATCTCAAAGTTAAACGAGATCGATCAAACATTGCTCCGCCGCCGAAGGATTGGGTTTGTGTTCCAAAAGGTACATTTACTTCCCATGCTCACGGCACTGGAAAATGTTATGGTGCCGATGAGGTTGGATGGTATTCAACTTCCCGATGCGCGTCCGCGAGCATTCGCAGCTTTGGCTGCGGTGGGTATGGAAGGGAAGGGACTGAATCGCCCTGGAGAGTTATCTGGCGGCGAAGCCCAACGCGTTGCGATCGCGCGATCATTGGTAATGTCCCCCGCCATTGTCTTGGCAGATGAGCCTACGGGAGCACTTGACTCCATCAATGGCGAACGGGTTATCGAACTGTTTAGAAAGCTTGTTGTTGAGTCTCAGCAAACACTAGTGATTGTTACCCACGATGCGGGTGTCGCTGCAGCGGCAGATCGAATTGTAAAGATGCGTGATGGTCGAATTGTTGCGGATTCATCCCCCACAACAACCGTTCAAGCCAAAGCTCATACAGCGAACTAAGGGGAACGACGATGTTTGCGGTATTGTGGCAGCATTGGCGTCAACGCCCTGCACGTTTCTTTTTGACGTTAATCAGTTTAATCCTATCGACGGCCACATTGGTCTCTGTCTTCGTCGCTTCGCATAACGCGAGAATGGCCTTTCAAGCCCTGAATAGCGCTGTGAAAGGTTTACCCTCACTCGACATCGTCAACGCCGAAGGAGATCGATTCCAACTCGAACTCCTAGATAAGTTAATGGCGGATGACCAATGGCAACCGGCCCTACCGACGTTGGTGCGTGGTACGATTCTTCGTAACTCAACCAATAAAAGCCGTGGCCTGGCGCTCGGAATGCCGTTCAGTACCATGAGCGAGAAGACGCGCGAATTCACGTTACGCAATTTCACTTTGGGCGCCGAATCAATACCACAAACTGGTGAGTGCTGGATCTCTGCGCTCGTCGCCACCAGCCTTGATGTTGAAGAAGGCGATACGATTCAATGTTTGTTTCGTCGCGGATTTAAGAAATTGACCGTTAAAGCCATCATTCCAGTGCGTGAATGGAATTCGATTGTCAATGAACACGGCATCATCGTTGATTTAAAGTGGTTGCAAGAGGTTGCAGCAGTTCCCGGCAAAGTCGATCGCTGTCGAATCTTTTTGCCCGATGATACTGCAGAAACCAGAAGTCGTACCGAAGCCAAACTGAAGGCAACAGTAGCTTCTTCATTGAAGATCAAAGAACGTACGAACACAGTAGGAGTTGCGGACGACCTGTTAAAATCGACCGAATTGGGCCTCTCCTTTGCCAGCGCTCTTGCGGTTGCCATGGCTGCCTATATTCTACTCAACACCACTCGCATGAACTTAACAGAGCGCCGACCTTATTTCGCCATTCTCAAATGTGTTGGCGCTTTGCCGAGTCAGATTCGGCGTGCGATCTTGCTGGAAGCATTTTTGATCAGCTTGCTCGGCGTTTTCTTTGGTCTGCTAGCGGGCTGCGGCATTGGTTATGGAATGGGAATTGCACTTGCTGCTGTATTGCAAGCTACGCCTGCTGGGTTTTCGTTGCCATGGCTGGCACTGCTCGCAATCTCTGTTTTCCTTCCCTCGTTAACGCTGCTCGTCGTATGGGTGGCGGAGCGGCAACAGAATAACGTCTCGCCGTTAGAGAGTTTTCGCGAACCACCTACGGCAGGGGCAGCCAAAATGCCATGGCGGTCCATTCTTGCCGGCGGATTTTTGTGGTGGGTCGCAGTGGCCGGTCTGATCTTGGTTCAGCAAGAATATCTCGATGCCCAATGGGGTGTCGCTGCGGGCTTACTGGCCCTCATATCGTACTTGTTGCTTTTGCCGGCAGGCTTGATCCCTCTGATTTGGATCCTAGATCGACTCGCGCAATCCAAAAATGGTCTATCGATCGACATGGCGAAACACCAACTCATTCGCCGCCCAGAACGCACAGCACTGAACGCGGGCTTCTTAATCATTTCGCTGTGCGGTGCCATAGGCTTAGGCCAAACGTTGATGAGCAACACCAATGAAATTAATCGTTGGTACCAACGCGCCTTGCCTGGCGATATCTTCTTGATCTCCACTCGCACACCCTCAACCATAATCGACTCCGAAGATCCTTTGAGAAACATGATCCAAGAACAACCAGGAACATTGTGGGCCAATGCCCTGCGTTTCATTTGGTGTTATGCCGACGAACAACCCGTCATGATGATCGTGCGTGAGTTTCCCATGAATGCTCCATTTCCCACAGAGCCGAAGGGGTTAACAACTGCTGAATCAATGAAAATCGTGCAAAATGATCAAGTCATTTTGGGCTCGATTCTAGCCAAGAAGCTCGGCAAGAAAAAAGGTGATGACGTTACCGTCACGTTCAACGGCCGAAGCTTTAAGCTGCCTGTCGGAGGTGTAAATGCTAACTTTGCTAATGGTGGTATGGCGTTAGTCATCAATCGTCAAACCGCACAAAAGCACCTCGAAATCACTGGCTTCGAATGGTATGCCATCGCCGTCGAACCGAACCAGCTTAAAGAAACCTACGACGCCTTACGCAACGTCAAAGACCAATATGGGTTCGAAATCCAATTGGGTTCGGATATGCGTAAAGGTGTCGAACAAACAATTGCAGGTGTGACCTCTGGAATATGGAGCGTTATTTTCATCTCGTTCCTAACAGGCGGATTTGGAATTGCCACCACGTTGGCCATGAATATCATTGAACAAGCACGCGACTTTTCGTTGATTCGCATTGTTGGCGCGAGTCGTCGTCAGATGTTAATCACCGTTTTGACGCAAGCTTGGCTAATAGGTCTCGTCGGCATTTTCTATGGACTAATCGGTGGAGCCACCACGGTGTTTATCATCGTTCTATGCAGCGAAGCATTGCTAGGCTATCAACCTGATTTCCATTGGAACTACATGTTGATGATCATGTCCATCTTCGGCACTTTTGTCATTGTCACCTTGGCTGCGATGATTCCCGCTTGGAAAGCATCGAAAATCAATCCTGTCGAGCATCTCAGTTATGAATAATTTCAGTCACCGCCAAATGGCACGTCGTTTATTTGCCCCAGTGGTTGCGGTGTTGTTGTGGATCCCATTTGGTTCGGCAGTAAAGGCTCAACGTCCGTTGGAACTCGCCAACGTTCGTGAAGCATTGCCTGCCTCAACGTTCTTCATCTTTCAAAGTAGCAATGTGCAGGCTACCACGAAGGCCATAGCAACGTCGAGCTTTGGCCAACGTCTTTCCGGCGAACCTTGGCTTTCAATTTCCAAACAACATCAAGAAAAAAATATTGCGTCGCTCCTCAACACACTTCCATGGATGGGTATCGAGTGGCGTGAATTGGAAACGGTAGAAGCCAAAGGTTATTTCGTCGGCTTTCTCGACTCGAAGTATAAACCACACGTCGTGTTCCTCATGCAGCTTGGCCCCAAAGCAGCGACGCACCCCTTTGTCTCGGCATGGAAGAAAGCGTTTGCTCAGAATCGAACCTTAAAAGAAACATCGCTTGATGAATCCTTGCAGCTTATCGTCGCTGAATCCAAAAAGCCTGGTGTTTCAGCGGCAGTATTAGCGATTGGACCAGAGTGGACCGCCATCTCCTCGTCCCCAACGGCGACTCAGGAATGGGTTAGTTCTAACGCCAGAAACACCTTGCCACAAAACTCGCTTTACGATCGCTCTTTATCAAAAAGCACTTCCGAGTCATCCGTTCAATATTGGTTACAACCTTGGCAACTCCTCACCAATTACACAGAGGCTAGCGAACCAAAATTGTTTGGAGCTCTTGAAAAGTTGGGCTTGGAACAGGTCACCGAGTGCGGTGGTGAAATTCAGTTTTTGGAAACCCCAAATCCATCTTGGAACGTTACCACCGAAGTGCAATGGGCGCAACCTCCTCAAGACGCATTGGCTGTCCTGAGCTTGACTGAGGGGCCGTCGATTACACTTCCAGCGATCATGCAGGGTAATACGGAAGAAACCAAGTTCGACAATTTTTCAATGCTTTATCTCGACAACAAACCCTGGTTTCAAGGTGTGAGCTTTCTTGCGGATCTGTCCATTGATGAAGATACGCCCGGTGGTTTTGCCGACATTCTCGATAGCTTATTGACGGATCCTGAAGGTCCCAAGATCGACGTCCGCAAAGAGGTGATCTACAAGCTTGGCAATCCAATGATCCTGGGCGGCTCCACAATCCCAGATCGCAAAAAGGAAGGCCAATATCAGCGTCAGCTACTGACAGCCTTCCCATTTCGGGACACGACCGAAATGCGGAAAACTCTGCAGCGAATGTTCGAAGGAGATGAAGAAGTCACGCATGAAGATATCGGCGACTTCCAAGTCTGGCACACGGTTCACAACGAATCCCTGTTTATTTCGTTGAGCGAAAGTGAAACCCAAACTATTACTGCGGCAGCCGTGGATAAGACCCATGTCTATTTGGCAACCGACACCGTTTGGCTCAAAAAACTGATAGAAACAGCCAACCAAAACTCTTCTGGAGGAGCAGCCGACAAAACTGATGCCGAGCCAATTTCGATAAAACAGTACTTCGATTTGACTTCATGGTTACATCGAAGTTGGTTACGTGTACCAGAACGAACCCCCGATCGGAAAGATTATGAGTCCACGGATTTGGCTGCACTCGTGCTAACCAATACCTTAGTGCCACAGACGGCAGCCTCCGAGTTACCACCCTGGGACCGAGCGAAAGACCTCTTTGGATCCCTTGAAGTGGTGGGCCGCAAAACGGCAACTGGCGTTAGCCTGTCAATTACTTGGAAATAAGCAATCTTTGATGACGTTTCCATAAACGTCCGTCAAACGGAAGTCACGTCCACCCCAGCGGAAGGTGAGACGTTCATGATCGATCCCCAATACATGCAATATCGTTGCATGAAGGTCGTGCATGCTCACCACTTTATCGACAGCACGATAACCAAATTCGTCCGTCGAACCGTAATGAAATCCACCTTTTACTCCTCCACCCGCCAGCCAAATGCTGAAGCCTTGTGGATTGTGGTCTCGACCATGACTTCTTTGCGCAAATGGAGTCCGCCCAAACTCTCCGGCAAAAACTAACAGGGTGGAATCCAACAATCCTCGCTGCGCTAAATCGGATATCAGAGCGGCGATTGGTTGATCCACTACTTCCGCATTTTTGCGATGACCTTCCTGAATATTTTCATGGTCATCCCAAGGAGCAATAAAACGGATCCCTTTCACGCAGGTCAATTCGACAAACCTTACGCCACTTTCGATCAATCGCCGCGCGAGTAAACATTGCTTAGCATATTGGGCAGTGAGAGGATTCTTCGAATCGACACCATACGCTTTCAGAGTTGCCTCACTTTCTCCAGAAACGTCGGTTAATTGTGGTACAGCAGTCTGCATCGCCATCGCAGTTTCATAATTCTTGATTGCTCCTTCAATGGCACTGCTTTCTAGATTCGTTTCACCTTGAATCTTCTGGAATTTTGCATCTGAATTTCGAACAAAATCCATCAAAGCACTTTGGGTCTCATTCCCAAAGGCAGGCTTCACGTTTTGTACGATTTCTTGATTGCCGAAGACATTGAAGAACGTCCCCTGGTTTATGGCGGGAAGAAACGAATTAGAAAAATTTTCTGGCCCACCGATGGGCAACAATCCTCCATTGATGACCACATAACCGGGCAGTTCCTGATTCACTGTCCCAAGTCCATAGTTGATCCATGAACCCAAGGATGGCCTCCCTTGAATCGGGCTGCCTGTATGTAAATACATACAAGCTTGTGAATGCTCCGCAAACTCACTCTTCATCGATCGGATCACGCAGAGCTTGTCCGCATGTTGCGCTAGATTTGGGAACAACTCGCTGATTGGCAAGCCCGATTGACCACGTTGCTCAAACTTGAAAGGTGAGCCGAAAATCGTTCCGTTTTGATCGAATTGAGTTGCATCAACGGCGGCCGGAAATCGCTCGCCGTGGCGTTGATTCAGGAGCGGCTTCGGATCAAAGGTATCGACTTGAGATGGGCCACCATCCATGAACAGAAAGATCACATTCTTCGCGCGGGGCATAAAGTGTAGCCCCTGGCTCTTACCCGCTGCCTCATCTTCGCCAAACGCAGCTGGAGCATATTCGGCCAATAACGCGGCCAGCGCTGTGTAGCCGAATCCATTTCCGCAGCGACGAAGGAGTTCGCGACGATTGAAAACAGTCATGAGGGACTACCTTAGAAAAATGAACTCTTTGAGATTAAACATCCCATGAGCAAGTACATGCCACGCTTTCTCTTCGCCTTCTTTCGTTCGCACTTCTTCCAGCAAGCTTTGAACGGCCTGGAGTTCGGTTGCGGTGGGTTGGCGTCCCAACAATTCTTGGTACATCCGCTGTACCTTGCTAACTTGATCCCCTTCTGCATTGCGAATTTTGTTCGCCCAAATCTGTGACTCATGGAGTACCAGCGGATCGTTGAGCAGCGTCAAACTCTGAGTGGGAACAATGGTCGTGCTGCGTTTTCCTACAGGGCTCGCCGGTCTTGGAAAATCAAAACTCAACAAAAATTCATACGGAAAATTCCGCCTTACTTCGAGATAAAGTGAACGCCTCCCGCTTCCATCCAACGGGCCTGGTGGGCTTTGTTTATTGGGCTCCATTACGGCTTGATAATACGGTAGCGTTCCTAGCCCACTGTCAGGTCGCTTGAGGTTCCCAGCGACACACAACATAGAATCGCGAATAGACTCGGCATCTATCCTGCGAACTAGCATGTGAGACCAAAGTCGATTATCGGCATCGTTCGAGATCGACGTTTCCGTCGCAGAGGTGGAACGCTGCCACGCCTCGCTGGTGACCATGTGTCGAATCAATTGTTTGGTGGACCAGCCTTCCGTCATAAAACGGGCAGCCAATTCATCTAGCAATTCGGGATGGCTAGGGACTTCTCCCATTCGTCCAAAGTTATCCACCGAGCGAACCAAGCCTTCCCCAAAAAGCCAATTCCAAACACGGTTAACATAAACACGGGCCGTAAGTGGATTATTGGGGTTCGTGATGGATCGTGCTAGTTGAAGGCGTCCGCTTGCTGCCTGTGGAATCGGCTCAGTGACACCTTTTAAGGCGACCAGATATCCGCGTTCTATCTCCTTACCAGGCGTTTTGTGATCGCCACGTGTTAGCCAGGACTGATTGACGGGAAGCCGATCTTCGTAAACACCAGGAGCCCAATGCGGCTTGGGAATCTGGTTTTCAAATTGTTTATACTCGTCGATAGCTTGTCGAATTGTTGGAGAATCTGCCGGAAGTATGCTCAACCAACCGCTTTCGATCCAACAATTGAGCCAGCGAATATCTTCTACATTGCCGCCCCCCGTTTTGAGCTTGCCAAGCGATTCTCGAATTGACTGAAGTATTGCAGCACTCGCTTTCTCGCGAGAATCACACGCCGCCTGCGATAAAGAATCTGGAATAACTCTCCATTGAGGTAACTGCACACCATGTGCGTGGGCTACAACTTGGAATAAGCCGAAACTCGATCGACCGTCGCTATTCTCCAAGTAGTTCGGATCTTTGGTGACACCTATGTACGGCTTCGCGTCACGTGTTAGCAACTCGATATGACCCCGGAGGCCTTTCCATTGAGGCCGAATCGTCATCGTTACCCACTGCGTTTGATCCGAATTCAGAGTTGGATTAATGGTTTCAAACAAGAGTGAATCGCCCTGAAAATTCTCGATCACTAAACGTCCCCGCGCACCTGCAGTGCCACGACACAACAATGAGATCAAGTCGCTCTCAATAACAAAATCGGGGGAACGCAATATGCCTGCGTGGCGATCAGAAAGCAAATTCGAATGAAATCCTTCACCTTGAAGCGTTGTAAAAAACGTTTCACTATTTCCCAGAACCGTCCAGTGCGGTTGACTTGCTATTGGTTGAACAGGCATGCCTGCACCATCAACTCTCCAAGTGTTGAAATCACCGTCAGATAAATCCCACAGGAGCTTTGCATCTTCAGGAATAACATTCGATGGATTCGCTATCTTCTCTCGCCATTTATTCCATTCCTGAACAAATTCCGCATCGGAACGCTGAACCAGGACATCTAACATAGATCTGAGGCTGGCGTTTCCACGTCCCTCGCTCAGTCGTGCCAACACTCGCACGAGAGGCTTTCCTTCTGGCAATCGCTTCTCAAAATCTTGCCACTTTGTTTCGCCTTGCGGATTTTGCCTCAGCCACTGGACCGCTTCGACAAACTCTGGCTCCGCTGACGTCAAGCGTTCACTCCAATAGCTGGACCACTGTTTGGTAAACTCTGTTTGTAATGCGTCTAACTTAGAATTGTGTTGCGAAAAACTCTCGGGACGATCAAGTACACGTAGTCCACTTCTTGTGCTACGGAGCACGCCATAAAGCGCGTAGTAGTCTTCGTCGCTGATAGGATCAAACTTATGGTCGTGACATCGGGCGCAAGAAATCGTGATGCCTTGAAAGGCTTTTCCTACCGCATCTATTTGGCTGTCGATGACAACTATCTCTTCCTTTTTGACATCCACCGGCGTTTGATTGAATTCAATAAAACGCCAAAATGCCAACCCTATGAGAGCTTCATTCACGCCATCCTCAGTCCAGCGTGGTTCAATGAGATCGCCAGCTAGATGTTCTTCGATAAGCCTATTAATTGGTACATCTTGTTGAAACGAGCGAACAAGATAATCGCGATATCGATAAGCAAACGGGAGATAGGCGTCATCTTCAGAGCCATGTGTCTCCGAATAGCGCACGGTATCCATCCAGTGCCTTGCCCAATGCTCTGCAAACTCTGGACTTTCAAGATATTGATCAACCAATTTTCTCCATGCGTCAGCGCTTGGAGAATTTCCGAAGGACTCCACATCGCGATAGTCAGGCGGCAAGCCTCGCAATTGAAAACTGAGCCGGCGCGCGAGCTGCTGCGGATCGGCCCGACCGCTGGCCATCACACCCGCTTCTTTCATTTTTGCGTTGAGCCAGAAATCGATACCGCGATATCTGTCGGGCTTACCGAGCATTGGATTGGGCTGCCAGCACCACCATTGAGAGCGTTCCTGAAAAAGCTTATCCCAATCGAGGTTTGCTTCAGTCAATGATTCGGGTTTATCTCTAGGGTCTACCGCTCCATCCGCAATCCATTGACGAAAAGAGGCAAGAGTGTCGGCGCTTAGCTTGGGCGCTTTGGCAGGCATCTCCAAACCTGGTTCCAGATGTTGAATCGAGCGCAACAATAAACTCTCATCAGGTTGTCCCGGAACAATGGCAGGACCAGAATCGCCACCCTGCATCCAGCCATCTCGACTATCCAGCGACAAGCCACCGTTCTTCTTTCCAACGTTGTGGCAATTGAGACAATGTTCATGCAAAGCAGGACGAATTTTTGCTTCGAAGAACGCTTCCTTTTCCGATGCCTCATTAGCAAATATGGGATCGCTAGTACTTGCGGCGTTCACCATGAAAACAAGGGCAACAAGGAAACCATGTACCTGTTGGCTAGACATAGTCAATTCTCAAATGTCCGCTGGAAATGCGAAGCTTGGATGGGAAGTTGGATGAGCCCAAACGGTTAGTGGCGAGGGGTTTGTGCTATTTTATCGTATCTAGCGATCGGTTGCCTCCCATAAAGCAACGTCGATAGAAAATTGGTACAATAAACGTCCACTCACTTTTCTCCTTCCACATTCCTCTCCAACATTTCCGGCCATGAATACGCTCAACCTACTCAGCTTGCGTCATATTCTATCGCGATCCTTTTTGTTTTTTGCTCTACAGTTTTCGATCGCGGCGGTTCTGCAGGGCGATGGTCCTGACGACAATTATCCAGAGAATGTTCGGCTTGTGCCCCCCAAAGGCATCACGGTACCTCAAGCGACACTTGATGATTGGAAAACCCAGTCCGCGGATATCAGCCAGGCGCTCGCCACGATTGAGAATCTTGAGCCCACGGACCGCTGGCAAGTCGAAGGCTTGCTGCGCGCTGTTCGCATGACGCTCGAAGAAGAAATGTTTTACAACGAGTCGGAGATTGCATTCGCTGGTACGCTTCTCGACATTGCCAAAGAGCGAGTTGCCTTATTGAAGAGCGGCAAGACAGGCTGGGACTTGCTCACCGCCGGTATGCCCGAAAAAACTGGAAGCCGCTTGATCATTGGCGTTTTCCAATCGAAGATCGACCGCTCCTTGCAGCCGTTCGGCTTAGTCGTACCGAGTTCATGGACGCCGAATACAAACCAACCCGTGCGACTGGATGTTTGGCTGCACGGACGTGATGAACGATCGGGAGAGGTTGGATTTTTGCAACGTCGCTACTCTCAACCTGGCGAATTTACGCCCGCTAATACGCTCGTATTGCACCCTTATGGTCGGTATAGCAATGCGTTCAAATTTGCAGGTGAGATTGATGTGTTGGAAGGCATCGATTTCGTAAAAAACCTGGTTCCCGTTGATCAAAACCGCATAAGCATTCGAGGCTTCTCGATGGGTGGTGCAGGCTGCTGGCAACTGGCCGTACATTATCCAGGCATGTGGTTCGCATCCACACCCGGTGCAGGCTTTTGTGAAACCACTGAATTTTTGCGTATATTCCAAAAGGAAGAATTCAAACCAACATCTTTTCAGAAACCTCTGTTGCATTGGTATGACTGTCCTGACTGGAGTTCCAATCTTCGATATCTACCCACGATTGCTTATAGCGGTGAGTTAGATCGTCAAAAGCAAGCCGCAGATATGATGGAGGCCTCACTTCGCTCTAAAGGGATCGAGCTTCCCCATATCATTGGCCCCCAAACGGAACACAAGTATCATCCCGACTCGAAAGCAGAGATTACTAAACGGCTTGATGAATTTGCAACGGCAGGCCGCAATGAATATCCAACCCAAATCGACTTTACGACTTACACACTTCGCTACGCAACACATACATGGATCACGATCGAGCGATTGCAGAAACACTGGGAGGAATCAAGAATTCAAGCCAAACGCTTGGATTCTGGCCTCGAAATCGCGACACAGAATATCGATCGTTTTTTGGTCACACTCCCTGTCTCTCTTTTCAAAATTGATCTCAATCAAACGTTGACGATCAAGATCGATGACAGCCAACTTTCACTGTCTCCCCGACAGTTGATGACGGATCGCTCCGCAAATCCGAAATGGCGATTAGGCTTTGAAAAGATCAATGGAAAATGGGAACAAGTACGACGTAACAACGACGAAAAACTTAGCAAACATCCGAATTTGCAGGGTCCGATCGATGACGCATTTTTGGATTCGTTCGTATTTGTGCCACCCCTCGACAATGACCAAGAGTCTTCCGACGCTACTTCGAATTGGGTGAAAAACGAATACGCACACGCAACCGCGCAGTGGAAACGACATTTCCGAGGTGATGTTGTGAGCAATAGCGCACAAGAAATCGTTAATACAATTGACAGTGCACCGACAACCGCCGCCGTAGCAGCCTCTTTGAGAACGCAAAACTTGGATTGCAATTGGGTGCTATTTGGTACGCCCGAATCCAATCCAGTCATTGCCAAACTGGCAACGCAATTACCGATTCAATGGTCGAAGAAAAAGATCCAAGTCGGTTCTCAACTTTATCACACTGAAAACCATGCGTTGATCATGATCTATCCAAATCCCTATCTTCCGAATCGGTACATCGTGTTCAACAGCGGATTCACCTTCCGAGAATTCGCTTATTTGAACAATGCTCGCCAGATACCAATGCTGCCAGATTGGGCTATTGTGGATACAGCAAGCAAACCCAATAGCCAATGGCCTGGTAAAATTGTCGAGGCGGGGTTCTTTGATGAGAGTTGGCAACTCAGTAGCAAGTAGCTTCCAAGAAGCGACGTATCGCCGACAACTTGGTCTTGAAAGTCAAACCGCCGCAACGCGAGAACCCGCTTCTCGCCGGGATACGCGAAGTGCTAGGGATACCGATTTGCTATTTGAGCTTGGTAGCCACTTGAACCCAACCTGGCTCAGCCAACAGTTCGGGGAACTTAGCTCGTCCGGCCTGGATATGGTCCGATTGTCCGTGCTTGACAAGTGCTTCTCGACTCGCCCATTCTTCGATGAAAGTGAATTTGTGTGGATGATCTAAATCCACAAAAAGGTCATAACGAATACAACCTTCCTCTTGGCGCGTGGGATCAACAAAGCCTTCCAAAACCGCTTGCAGTTCGGCTTCTTTACCTGGCTTGGCATGTATGTGGGCAACAACATCAACCTTCATATTGGCTAACTTTCTAAGCAAAACAACACGGGCTAAAACGGAGGTAGGCAGTATCCCACATATCCCACCACGATTCTACATGTAGAAAGCCGTGCAGTATCTCGAACTCTTTTAGAAGTCGATTTGCAATCGCATCGCAAAGGCATCGGTTTGAGAACTGATCATGTCCTGCCCCACAATCAGTCCGTTACGAATAGGACGGGAATCAGCCCAAGCGTGAATGTAGTTGAACACCGCCTTGCAATTGGGATTGATGTACCAGTTCAAGCCGACGGTCAGGTCTTGCAGCTCGCCCCCTTGAATTTGGCGATCCGTTAGATCGAGATAGGACCAACGAGCGGCCAATTCCCAAGCTCCAATCCCCCCTTTTTTCGAAACGCTATCGAACGGCATCACTCGATCGATGGCGCCCGCCTTACGATCGTATGGCCGATGCTCACCCGTCAAGAAATAACCGACTTGCATGTACGATCCATATAAGAATCCGTTTTCTTTCGGACCACTGTCGACATAAGTCCCCATAAACTCGCTTTGAACCGACAACGGGCCATGTACCCATAGCATTTCAGGCCCCACAGTTTGAACTAAACTCGTATCCGTTAGCAAACCGGTGTCGACAAAAAATGGCGTTCCAAAAGCGGCTGAATGAATGGGGATTCCACTCGAACCGACCGGTTCACCCGCCGGCAATCCAAATTCACCCACATAGATTTCGGGGACTGTTCGAAAACGAGCGCGGCCATCCGGCGGAGCATTCAGGAAGTATCCCACACCAAGATGAAGATATTCTGTACCTTGACAATCCCACCAACCTAAATGCGTTATGCGCCCCGCTAAGCCGTTCCCACCATCAGTGCTGAGCGAGCTACCATATTGATCCTGCCCGGTCCTGAAATATGACAATGCCCAGGTTGAGTTCTCATCTTGTGCGTGATCGTAGATCCCGAATCCTAAATGGCGAAAGGGAGTGAACGCTTGAAAAAGACTGGACCGTTCCATAAAAGTCGTATAACGAAAGCTGCTCACAACTTCTAAACTAAATGGCTGCTTCCACTGACCAACGCGCAAGGTACCGAAAGGAGTTGCGTCTTTGAAATCAACCCACAGGTCCGTGAATGTAGGTCGCCCAAAGAAACCAAAATCCATCTGCATGAAATAGTCCATCGCATCGCTGACAGAACCTTTAGCACCCAAGCGAGCGCGACGAAAGTCAGCACCGCTTTGGATTTCCCCGTAAGCCTCGCGACTTGCATCTGTTTGATTGAACATGACTGCGTCAGCTTGAAAAACGCCACTCATAGTCAACGTTGGATACTTCGGCTTTTCCTTTTCTTTTGGTGGAGCTGCTGCTCCTTCTAGCGTTTCCAGGCGCGTCTCCGAGTTCCGCAGTGCGGCCTCAAGTTGCTCGACTCGCGCTTGAAGGTCGTCGGCAGGGGCGACAGCGACCGGTGGGTTCGATTCCTGTACATAATATTCCTGGCCTTGAGCATATTCATGGCACATTGCAAACGCCAGAATGCTAGCAAACCATCGCATTTTTCGCATGCTCAATCCCCCAACGCAAAGACTCTTACATACAGTCTCTTTTCGGAGGCTGAACGTGGTAGAGATTAACGGTTATTCCGTTAATTCGGCTTAAGCAAACCGTAGCGATGACTGAGCTTCATTCAACAGCTGAATGCTGGGCTTCGTTTAACCCGTAGCTGGAGCGCAGCGGAGGCTAGGTTCGGTGGGTACAGACGCCGTCCCCTGAATACGCTCTCAAGAAAATGTTCAGTACAACTAGGGGGTAGCCCCTGAATTTATCGCCATGGGCAGGCGAGAGATATATCGCATCCACACGTACATCTGTACGTCAACTTATATAGATTCTTGACGAGAAGAAAAAGAGCAGCCATTCTCCCAAATCCATCGGCATGAAGCCGACGGAACGTGGGAGATTGGCTGCCCTAATTAAGCTTCGGATGAATCCGCAGCAATTATGGAGCAGGATCGGCAGCAGGTCCGCCACCCAGATCAAGCTTGGTCCATTTCTTCGCTTTTAATTTGGCAATGTTCGCTTCCGAGATATTGCCGTTGTTCTTGAATGTCAAAGACTGAAGTTTGGGCATGGCTAGAATCTTCTCGATGCTCGCTTCCGAAACGCCTGTTTCACGGATTGAAAGTTCCTTAAGGTTGGGCAACTTGGCAATCACGTCGATTGTCGCATCGGTCATCTTGGGAACGCTCCAGATATCGAGCAACTCAAGCGATTTCGCCGACTCCAAGTTTTTGAGGCCTTCATCAGAAATCGAAGCAGCCTCATGCAAGTACAAACGCTTGAGAGCTGGCAGATCGGCTAACACTTCTAAAGCTGGATCGCTAACGTTGGGTAAGTCACGCAAGGTGAGTCGATTTAATTTGAGTCCTTTGAGAGCCAGCACACCCTCGGTACCAAAACCTTGGCAACGGAAGATTTCCAGCGAGTTTAGTTTCTCTAAGCTCGCGATGTGTTTACCTGATTCACTAGAGATCGCAAAGTCCTGCAAGAGCAGTGAATTCAGCGTTTTGCTTTTGCAAAGTTGTTCCATCCCGAAATCAGAAACAGCCGTGCTACGGTGCTTCAGCGCTGTGAGCTTCGGCAGTTCGCCCACCACTTCGAGAGTCATGTCGCCAGCTTCCATGTTGCCTCGCAAATCGAGTGCGCGAAGATCTTCGAGTTTGGAGAGCCGACGTGTGCTGATATCGTTAAACCGATTTTGCAACAGGGTCAATTTTTGCAACTTGGTGAGGGTCGAAATCGAACGCATCACGCTGCTGGACATGTTGGTATTGGATGACAAATCGAGATCCGTCAGGTTTGGAAAGGCTTGCACGATGTTTTGCACGGCAGCATCGGTAATAACGGAGTTGGTCACCGCTAACGTATTGAGCTGAGTGAGCCCAGCGAGATTTGCGACCATTTCATCGTTGAATGCTCGACAATTGAAGATCTGAAGCTTGGTTAGATCGGTCAATTTGCCAAACAGGGCAACATCTTCCGCAGTGATACTTGCTCCATCTTGAATAACAATTTCAGTGAGCTTTCCATCGGCCGTAGTGACCTTGGCATTACTACCGAGTTCCTTTAATCGCGATAGAGCTGCGGCGACAGCTTGGCTGTCGGCGGGCTTGCTCGTCGCGACAGAGTCTTGTGCGATGGCAGTGGAAACCATAACGCTACTTAATCCGGCAGTGCAGCCCATGATGACCAGCGATTGTCCCAACAGCGAACGAAAACGGAGTTGCCAATTCATAGTCAATAACCTTTTTTGCATGCGAGCATCACTCGCAACTTTAGTTCATCAAAAAATACTTCCAGCACAACTGAGAAAAGCTGTGCTGGAAGTTCTGTTTACTTCTTCATTGTTGCATCAAGCATCGCCAAGACTAGTCCAAGCGATATCCTTCAGGATACTTTGGCTTGATGAGATCAGCAACGCGAGGTGTCTTGAGCGAGTCAAGATTGGTTACCTTGAGGTTCTTAGCATCCCATTCGACTTTCTCACCCCAGTCACCCATTTCGCCGTTTTCGCCACCCTTGGCAGCGGCCCAAACAGCCAAGTTACCGAGAAGAATGGTTTCGGTAAGAGGTCCGGCACGATTGATGAAGTTGGACTTGGCAATCATCGGGTCGCCCGAAATCTTGGCGCGGAAGAGTTCCCACATGTTGTTGACGTCGTTACCCTTGCCCTTATCTTCAGCGCGTTCAAAATCGACTTTAACTTTGTCTACGCCGCGGAGTTGATAAACGCCGCAATAGTCGTCAGAGCTGTAGAAAGCACCCTTCTCACCGACAACCAACACACCGCTGTCAGAAACGTTGTCGATTCCCCACTTGCTGAAAACTTCCATCGGTGGCTTGTTGCCACGACGGTCATACCACCAGAACGGAATGGCTGGTCGTTCGGATGTTTCTGGGAACTCAAACTTGATGATCGAGCTAGCTGGGAAGCTATCGAAATCATGCCCGGTCGACTTGGCGACCACCGAGATTGGATCACGCAATCCGCACGATGCAAAAGGCACGGTCAACTGATGGCAAGCCATGTCACCCAGAGCGCCGGTTCCGAAATCCCACCAGCCGCGATGTTGGAACGAATGGTACAAGCCAGGCCAGAATTCGCGATATGGTGCTACGCCGATCCAGCTCTTCCAATCCACGGTTTCCAGAGCTCGACCGATTTCTTCTTTCTTCTTGGACAACAACTTCTTGACCAACTCGGCAACTTCTTCTGGAGTTGCATCAGGTTCATCTTTTTTGATTTCCCCAATGGCTTGTTCTTCAAATTTCTTCAGGTCCATGCGGCGGCCTGGGCCTTGTGCCCAAACAGGACGGTTGGACCAAGCATAAACTTCTTTCAAGGTACCGAGTACTCCCGATTGGATTTGTGCAATCGCTTCGCGCGACGAATCCAACGCGGTTCCTTGATTACCCATCTGTGTGCAAACGCCGGTTTCTTTAGCGACGTTGGCCAACAAACGAGCTTCATAGATCGTTCGAGTCAATGGCTTTTGGGTGTAGCAGCTAATGCCCAATCGCATCGCGTCCAAGGTAACAGGAGCATGCATGTGGTCAGGTGTGCTGACGGTGCAGATATCAATATTCTTGCCATGCTTTGCAAACAACTCTCGATAATCGGTGAAGCGTTCTGCTTCTTTGAATCTGTCCGAGTTACCTTTATTCTCAAGAGTCTTACGATCGACGTCGCAGATCGCCACAACGCGACCAAACAGAGAGGCGTTATCGGAGTCACTTCCCCCCTTACCACCAACGCCGATGGACGCGACATTCAATGTTTCGAGTGCTGAGTTACTTACAGCTGGTCGACTGCCTGCAGCCACGAAATAGCCGAAGCCCGCCATCGATGTGGCTTGCATAAAGCCACGACGTGTTGATTTTGCCATGTTAGGTCCTTTCAAAACAATTCAATCTGCAACGCTAGTTGTTAATAGGTCCGCCCAGTGAATACGCCATTATCGTGAGCTTGCCTGCCTAAATGACCGAGAATGCTTGTTCGAACAAGCCATACGACTTTCAAAACTCAATCGTTTCTGCAATCCTGAGTTCGAAAGTTGGCTGCGGAGAAGAAAGCGAATTCGGCTGGAGGGGGTAAGCGGAGGATCGATGGAGAGTGCGTGCCACACCGTCGGCTGGTAATTCAACCGCCCTTATCATATCTCCTCTGGCATGATTTTGCATACTACTTCTCGACTTTTCCCAACCCAATCGCGCACAAACACCCCACAACAACTACACTCTAAAGAAGTGCACCACCAAACCACCAACACTACATTTCACCCACCACCACCCCATCAGACCCCCTCTTCACGTCTGAATCACTGAATCACTGAATC
>Ga0075163_10004742_pt1 | contig 18209 bp, 10 predicted proteins | sample JI1023141ADNA_FD_71478 | JGI IMG/M metagenome (GOLD analysis project Ga0075163, IMG submission 71478) | Wastewater effluent complex algal communities from Wisconsin, to seasonally profile nutrient transformation and Carbon sequestration -... | ecosystem: Engineered > WWTP > Effluent > Algae...
GGTTACTACCAATTTTGAAATAAGTGTTGCCTAAGAAAAGAAATGTATCAGATAGATAGCTTTGTGAAAGCTTATCTTTTAATTTAGTAGCATTATTAAAAGCTTCAATGGCTTCTTTGTCATTATTTAACTGGGATTGAGTTAACCCTATAAAGTAAAAACAATTAGCATTTTCAGGTTGTAGTTTTAGTAATTCTGAAAAAGTCTTTAAGGCTTCGTCTTGCTTATTTTGTGCTAAGTAAATTTGACCTAAGTTTAGATAGGCTTCAGGTTCGCTATTAACTAACAAAATAGTTTTATAGGTTTCAATAGCTTTAGGAAAATCTTTATTTTCAAATGCAGTTTTTGCTAGAGCTAATAAATCATTACTTGTTCCTGCATCTCTTGCTGCAACATTATTAGAATTAGGTAAATAGTTGATAATTAAAGACTTAGTATAGCCTTTATACTTAAATTGTGGAACTTGAGAAACATTTTTTCCTTCAGTTAAATTAAGAACACGATCTCTAACATAATCTTCAAGTTGATCAATGGTTACTTCGCCATTTTCGTTTGCTGCTCCACCTTTTAAGCCTTCAATTAAAGCAGTAGTAAAATAACCTTGTTTTTTTTCTGTATCTTCATAGGAGCGTTCTCCTGGAGATGTGGCATAGAGTGTAGCTGCTGCGGTTACTCCTTTTTCTTTACTATAAAAATCAAAGCCTTTTAGATAGGATTCTGAGAGTACATTGCTATCACTACTACGGCTTTTTCTTGGATCATTACGACAAGCATCTAAAACTAGCATAACTTGTGATGTGCCATTTTCTTGAATAATGTCCTTAATAGATTCAATTCTTACACTAGATTCTCCCATTGCTCTAACGCTATCTGAAATCTCAGAATCTGAAGCAAGTAAAAAAGCCTCTTTATTGATTTCTACACCATGACCAGAAAAAGAAATAAATAACATTCCATCTCTAGCCGCAGATTTACTTAATCTAGTAAGCCATTTAATTATATTTTGTCGAGTAGGTTTAAGGTCTGCTCCTTGGTCAGGAGTAAGTAGTACAACTTGTTCTGATGGAAAGCCTGCATAAACTTGTAATGCTGCGGCTAAAGTACGAGCATCATTAACTGTTCCATCAAGTTTTACAATATCTGAGTTGTCATATTTATCAACACCAATAATTAAAGCATAACGGCGGCTTTTGCTTGGTAGATTTTCAACTGGCGGGATGATAAAAGCATCTACAGGAGTGATATTTGTGTCTTCAGTTACTTCTTTCTCTTTTTCTTTTTTTGGTCGAGGGGTAAATTTAGGGGTTGGTTTAGTATCTGTATTAGGTTTTTTTTCTGGCTCAAATACTACTCCACCCTTTTGTGCATATACAGCAGAATCAATTGGAAGATTAAAAGCTAAAGTTCCTATAACGGCAAGCTTAAGAAACTGCTTGGAGGTTAAAAAAAACATTTGATTAATTCTTTTCATAAAAAACACCCTTAAAACTCAGCCTTAATATGACTGGTTTATTATAAAAAGCCTTATGAGGCTTCAAAGAACCGAATAAATAAAAATATAGATTCTATTGCTAGTATCTATTCTGTCAATAACTTAAATATTAAAAGACCTTTTTTAATTTGTTCTTCTGATATTACTAACGAACGACTTGGTTTATCTTGTGAGCCACTATCAATTGTATTAGGCTCTTTACCATATTGTTTAAAAAATCCATCTACCATTTCTTCTAATTCTTGTTTTTCAGTTTCAGTTAGTTGTTTACCTGCTTGAGCAGCTAGGAATTTAGGTTTTTCTAAAGGCTTATCAGAAAAAATAATAGTCCAATAATAACCTGCGCCTAAAGTTCTTAACCAACCTTTAGCTGGAAAAGTCAAGTTTTGGCCTGCCTCAACTAAATTACTTTCTAAACCTGTTTCTGGAATAGGTAATTTAGTTAACATTGTAGAGTAATTATTTTCACTAGGAGAAATTATATAAAGATAGCCACGCTCTTTAGGGGAAAAGTGAAAACGAAACCTTTGATCCTTGCCTAAAAAGAATGGTTTAGCCCCTGTTAATTGCTTACCATCATCTGTTTCCATATAAAACTCTAAAGCAGGAATTTCTTTAACTTCTTTAGCTACTGCTGTTGCTGTTGCAACTGGAGTTGCAGAAGCAACTGGTTGGGGTTTACTAGATGAAAACTGATAGCCTACTACCCCAGCAATCACTACTAATAAAGTTATTCCAATAATTATCATACCTGATGAACTAGATTTGCTTGTTGTTGTAACTTCAGGGCTTGGAGGTGTTATATTTTCAGAAGATTTTGGACTTGATGGATTACTAGTAGCCCCAGAACCAGCATTAGCACTAGGACTATTATTAGATCCAGAATTAGCCTTAGCACCAGGATTAGTATCAACATTAGCCTTCTTATTAGCTCCAGGGTTAGTGTTAGGTGCTTTTTTTAGACCAGGATCAGTGTCCATACTTTGACCTTGAACTTGAGTCTCAAGGTTAGCTGCTTTAATTGCACCAACCATAGCTCTAGGAAATGATCCTGTAACTTTAGCTTCAGACATTCTAAATTCATCTAAGGTTACAGCTTGACTTAAAGCTAAAAACATTTCAGCAGCATTATTAAAACGCTGATTTTTGTCTAAAGACATGGCTTTAGCTAGTAAAGCACCAACGGCTTCAGGTATATCAGGATTTATTTGATTAACAGGCTTAAGCGGATCTCCTTTACTATCATTTAAGGCTATTACTCTAGACATAGTATCATTAGGAGGATTGCCTGTTAATAAGTGATAAACTGTTGCGGCTAAAGAATAAAGATCGCTACGTTGATCAGTTCCTGCTCCAGACATTTGTTCTGGGGCTGCATAATGAACTGTATAGCCAGAAACTAGGCTATTGGCTTGGTCTTTTGCTAAACCAAAATCTAGTACAATTACTTGACCTTGAGGTGTTAGTTTTATGTTTGCTGGTTTAAGATCCCTATGTATTATTGGTGGATCAAAAGCATGTAAATAGCCAAGTGTATTTAAGACTTGTGCCATCCAATCATAAACTTTATCTGGTTCTAATTTACCACCACTGTCTTTTAGTACTTCTGCTAAATCTGTTCCTTCAATAAACTCCATTACTAGAAATTGACCATCTCCTTCAGAGAAATGATCCATTACCCTAGGTAGACCAGAATGACGCAGTTTAGCTAGTAAAATAGCTTCGCTTTGAAAAGCTTCGCGCATTTTGTCATCAGTAAAAAAGGTTTCTTTTACTGCTACAGAAGTATTACCTAGACGAACGTCTTTGGCTTCGTAAACTGCACCCATCCCACCTTTAGCTAGTAAACGAACAATTTTATATCTGTTGTAAAGAAGACTATCGTTAGAAAGCATTATGAACTCACTAGACTAGACTTTATAGAATACTTATTAATTTATGATTAAAATAACAATGGCCTAACAAAAACCTATCTAGTATACCTGTAAGTTGTCGATCTAGCAACCTGTTCTAAAGCTCAAAAACCTCTATAACTAATTAAAGTTTAACAACTTTGATCTCTTTTCTTTACAAATAGTATTGTTTTTTGGCAAAATGATTGACTGTTCAGTCAGATTATGAGAATATTGGTCATACCAATTCTTGTTATCATTTATCTCGTAAAAATTAATCACAACAATACTTAGTATAAAGTTTTAGGGAGCCATTATGACAGTACGTAATATTAATAATAGCCAAATACAAATACCTGAAAATCAAGAAACTAAACCATTACAAAATAAGTCTATAGAAACTAAACCATTACAAAACAATGATTTAGTTAGTTCTTATTCACCTGCTACACATACACAAAGATTACAAGAGCAATTTACCCAATCACGTACTAGTTTTGATAGCTTAAAGGTTCAAAGTCAAATTCAAGATAGTTTTTCTTTCTTCCCTTTACCTCTTCCACGTATCCCTAGCCCTGCTGGAATGATAGATTTTCCTAAAACTATTAGTGTACTTACTAAAGCTTTACTTGAAGGAGTAAAAAACTTTGGTTTAAGTGGAATTAAATTTGGTATTTCTGTTGCAGAGGCTTTAGGCAATGGAGCAAAATCGCTCTTTGATGCTAGCCAAGGGATGACGGATCTAATTCAAGCTGGTTTAGGTAACTTAAAGTCTGCTGTTAATGGTTTTGCTCGTGATAATGGTCGTAGCTTAAGCCAACTAGACAGCCAAGCTAGTAGCTTAAAAAACTCTAATAATCCTGCTGCTCAAAAAGTAGGAGAAGCTACAACTGCTTTTTCTCAAGAAACTAGTCAAGCAATTTCAAACTTAAAAAATGCAATGGCTGATTATAGTACTGCTTCTAGTAGTGCTAAAGAGCGTATTGGTAAAGGCATAGAGACTTTGACTAGTGGACTTTTAGGAATGGTAACAAATTCTAGTGAAGGTCTAGCAAAACTAAAAAATGGCCAAGAACAAATAATGAAAGCGCTTTCTGATATGGGCGGAGCTAATGAAGGCTTTGCTAAACTAGCAGCAGAAAGCCTTCAAACCATTGAATCGGCTCAAAGCCGTTTAGATACTGTAGTTAAAAATAATGTTGGTAGTTTAACTGGAGAAGATCTTAAGCTTGCTAATTCTATTTTACGTAGCTCTAACACTATTCTTGGTCGAGTAGATAGATTAAGTAGTACCACAGAATCCGCTACAAGTAATATGGTAGAAGGAACAGAAGAATTAAACTCAGCCCTAACAGGTTATATTGATGGAACTTGGGGTAAACTTGCTGAAGCTGCTTCAGCACTTTCTAGTAATATTACTGGAGTTAATGAAACCACAGGGCAATTTATTCGTGATACTCGTGGGTTTCGTGATGTTATTAATGCTGCTAAATCTGGTGATAGCCGTGCAATTAATGAACTAAAAAATAAATATGGTTATACCTTAGACACACTTCCTAAAGCAGGAACACAATTTATTGATCCAAACTTCTTAAAAGGAAACCTAGTTAATGGTCAAGTAACTGCTAGCAAATTCCCTACAGGTAATGCTACTAGTACTGCACCAGAAATTAATCAACAACTATTTGGTAATGGTCGGACAATCACACTTACTAAAGCTGATGGAAGCCGTGTAGAAGTTAGCAATATGGCAGATTATCAAAAAATTGTTGCTGAAAATCGTGCTACTAACCTAGGCCGTACAAATGATGATGGCAAGCCAATGCAAGTGCATGTGGCTTTAGAAGGCGGTGGTGGACAAGGAAAACGCTTTATACCTGCTATTTCTGAGATGTATAACAACGGAGTTGTTCCAGCTAGTGTTAGTGGTACATCTGTAGGAGCGATTGCAGCAGGTGTTTTAGCTGCTGGTGCAGATCCTAAACAAGTAGAAGAAATTGTTAGAGATCCAAGAATTGCTCAGTTTCTAGACTTAGGTGTTGGTGGTCGTGGTGGTGTTTTCAAAGGTGAAGAGGCTTATAAATTCTTTGATGAAACATTACGTAAATTAACTGGTATTACAGACCGTCCTGTTACTTTTGCTGATTTGAAAATACCACTACATATTGTAGCAGCAAAATATTCTGATACTAATCCTCCTGCTGGACAAGATATGTCTAAATGGGAAAATCGGACTTTTGTTTTTGGGCCAGAAACTACACCAAATACACCTGTAGCCTTAGCAATGCGTGCATCAATGGCAATTCCAGGAGTTTTTGACCCTGTAGAGATGGTAGACCCAACAACAGGCCGTACCATTCAACTTACTGACGGTGGAACACTTAATAACTTACCATTAGGCTATAACAAAGATGGACTTCCAACAGTAGCACTTAATTTACAAGAGCCAAATGTTAATCATCCAAAATATATTGGTAATAATTTACCTGAAATCCCAGCACCAAAAGGTAATTTATTTGCTTCTAACTCTTTATTAAACACTCTTTATGGTGGTCTATTTGTTGCTCAAAGTGGTAGTTTGGCAAAAGATTACAAAGAACGTACTGATCCACCAGCCAATAATTTTATTTTAAGCGTACCAATTTGGGACTTAAAAAATCCTAAGTTTTCAGACGATGCATTAGATTTCAAATATGATCCTATTGTTGATGCTAAAATTGATGGACAAACTCGTACTGTTACCCAAGGTTTCCTACAACAATTTTTTGGCGGCTTACAAACACCAGGGGCAAAAGGTACAAATATTAAACCACTTCCAACCAATACTAGCTTTAATGAACAAGTTGAGTTTAATGGTAAGCAATATTCAGCTAGTTATGATGGTAAAGGCAGTAGCGTAACATTTACTAGTTCAACTGGTGAGCAAAAATCTGTCTTTATTGGTAAACGCAAGCTAGAAAACTGGATTATAGATAATGCAGCCTTTGGTGATTTAAGCGCAAGACTCCGCTTAGCTTTAGAAGGTAGCCTGGCTTAAAAAAAATATAAAATGGATTACCCTAAGGTTAATAACTATAAGGGTAATCCATTTGCTTAGCAATTTTTTCTTTTACCTCATAACCAGCTAATTTTTCTACTAAATAAAGCCCTATATCAATTGCAGAAGTTACACCACGAGCAGTAATAATATCTCCTTCATCTACAATACGAAGGTCTTTAACTTCTAAACAATAGGGTCTTAATTCCTCAAATGCTGTTGGGTGAGTTGTAGCAGACTTGCCTAGTAAAAATCCTGCTGCACCAAAAATTACTGAACCTGTGCAAACAGACACTTTTAAGTTTACCTTTTTAGATGTCTTAATCCATTCAATAAACTGATTATCGTTTTTTAATTCTCTAGTACCAAAACCACCAGGAATTATTACAATATCATAAGTATTTAATGGCTCTTTAACCTTAGTAGGAAGGATTTGAAGCCCTTTATCATCGGCTACGGTTTTAGTATAAGCGCATATATCCCATTCTAAGTCACTAATAAACCCCATAGATTTTAGTCTAGTAACAGGATCATAAATCCCAATAAAATCAAGTGTTGTCATTTGATTAAAAATAATAAATGCTATTTTCATATTTTCTAAAAATTTCTCCAAATTTTTGGATTTTTTCTGCAAGTTTTTTTTCTATACCCATTCTTTTTACAAACAAGCAAAATTTTATATATAGATTTTAGGAGAAATATTATGAAATACAATAATTTATCGCTCTTAGGAGTTTTATTATTCGCAAGTTTTATTTTCTTATCTCCAATCAATGTTTCTGCTCAAGAAATTACTTCTCAATCTCAAATACAACAAATAACAATGTCTACAAAAGAAAAGGCTAACTCATTAAGAATAGAGGATCTTACCAATAAATATATAGAAGTGACCTTAGTTAATGGAAAAAAAGTTAAAGGTAAGTTGATTGAATATAAAAATGATAATTTAGTGCTTAAAGATGGGTTAATTAAAAAGCAAATATCTATGGCTAATGTTGTTTCTTTTGAAACAGTTAAATCACCAGAAGAAAAGTTTAAAGATACTATGCAAACAATAGGCAATGTGGCAACAGTTGTTTTATACGTTGCACCAGCAGAAATATTTTTACATGCATTTAATATTGGCTGTTTAGTAGATTAGATTAAATACAGCGTAAACTAAGTTTTAATGTATTTTCTTAAGTCCCTGAAAGGGACTAATATAATAGCCTAGGGTTAAAACTCTTATCCCATAAGAGTTTTAACCCTAGGGATAAATAACGGCATAAACAAATTCTTTTTAATACCAAGGGTTGAACGCTGCGCATTCAACCCTTGGCTATAGTAAAAGACCCTTTCAGGGTCTTAAGAATTTAAGATATCAAATATCAGTTTAGTTAGTTTACAGAGTACTAATTTCGTTTACATCAAGCCCCAAGCCTTGAGCTACTCTAGTACCATATTCTGAGTTAGCACGATAAAATAGTTTTGCTTGTCTAATTTGGATTTCTTTTTGAGCCTGACCAAGATGTCCAACTAAATTATTAATTAAAGCCTCTTTTTCGATATCAGATAAAACCTGATATAAAGCTCCAGGTTGTTCAAAGTCGTTATCTTCTGTTTGTGGATAATGCTCTGCGCTTCCATGTAGTTCAATAGCTTGTTCTTTATAGGAAGGCGCTTGTTTTAAGCCATCATAACTATTTGGCTCATAATTTGGTGAGCCTCCACCATTACCATCAAAGCGCATTGCTCCATCACGTTGATGAGTTCTTATTTCAGCCGCATGAGGGCAATTAACTGGTAAATGTTGATAGTTAGCACCTAAGCGATAGCGTTGAGCATCTGCATAAGCAAAAACTCTTCCTTGTAACATTCTATCTGGTGAAAGCTCTACACCAGGAACGACATTAGCAGGGGTAAATGCAACTTGTTCTACTTCAGCAAAATAATTTTCTGGATTACGGTTTAAGACTAAACGACCAATTGGGATTAAAGGATAATCTTTATAGTACCAAACTTTAGTTACATCAAAAGGATTAAACCTATAAGTGGCAGCATCTTCAAATGGCATAATTTGTACATAAGCCTTCCAAGCGGCTTCACCACCATTTTTTATATGTTGATATAAGTCACGAGTTGAGTAGTCTGGATCATCGCCTGACATTTTGCCTGCATCTAAAGCTGTCCAGTTTTCTATACCTGTTTCAGTCTTAAAGTGATATTTAACCCAAACAGCTTTTCCTTCACTATTTACCCATTTAAAGGTATGTGAACTAAATCCATGCATATGACGGTGAGATTTTGGTGTACCTCGACTAGAAAAAAGAATTGTTAATTGGTGTAAAGACTCTGGAACTTGTGAATGAAAATCCCAAAATGCATTTGCATCTTTGCAATTAGTAGCAGGATTACGTTTATGTGTATGAACCATATCAGGGAACTTCATTGGGTCACGCAAGAAAAATACAGGGGTATTATTGCCAACGATATCATAATTGCCTTCTTTTGTATAAAATTTGATAGCAAATCCTCTTGGATCGCGGTCTGTATCAGCCGAACCACGTTCACCACCAACAGTTGAAAATCTTACAAAAGCTTCTGTTTTTCTACCTATCTCTGATAAAAACTCTGCTTTAGTCCATTTAGTTACATCTTCTGTAACCTCAAAATAACCATAAGCACCTGCACCTTTTGCATGCACTACTCTTTCAGGAATTCTCTCCCTATTAAAATGAGCTAACTTTTCTACTAATTGATAATCTTGTAATAAGATTGGGCCCCTTGCCCCCGCTGTAAGCGAGTTTTGATTGTCAGATACTGGTATTGCTGAAGCATTTGTTAGATGTTTTTTTTCCGTCATTAAATTTGCTCCTTATAATTTTACATTTAGCTTTAATAAATTTAGAATTATTCTAATTCCAAATTTATTTTTGTCAATATATTTTTGGCAAATTATATTCTTTGTTAGTAGCAAACACATCATATTCCCGTAGGGGCAAACCCAAGTGTTTGCTTTTTTTCTAGCGTTATTTTCTACTCTTTTTAGCGTAATACAAAATACTTTTAAGAAAACAAAGAAAACCAGTCTATTTTTCTTTTTAACATCTCTTCTAACTGCTTTAATTTGCTTTAACTTTCTATAAGGTAATTAACTGACCCGTCATTCAAAGCAGAGCTTGATTGCTAGTGAATTTCGCGATATAGTTAGCCCCTTGCCATAAACGAAAATAAGGAGTTTCTTTCCATGACATCAGTAGCAACATCTAAGCCTATGGTGCAGGGTGGTGAGTTTCTCATCGCTGATGCTAATCCTAATTCTATTTTTACTCGTGACGATTTAGAAGAAATTCAATATCAAATAGCTAATGCTGTTAAAGAATTTTTTGAAAAAGAAGTTATTCCACGCACAGAAGAAATTGAGAGCCTTAACGCTGATACTATTCGTGAGTTAATGCGTAAGGCTGGTGATGTTGGGATGCTTGGTCTAGAAGTCCCTACTTCAATGGGCGGTTATGGACAAAAAAAATCTACTGCTCTACTAGTAGGTGAAAGCCATACAAGACAATTTTCCTTTGCTGGTTGTGTTGGTGTACATACTTCCGTAGGTATGATCCCTATAGTTTATTTTGGTACAGAGAGCCAAAGAAAACAATATTTAACCAAGTTACTTTCTGGAGAATGGATAGCAGCTTATTGTTTAACTGAACCTCATTGTGGTTCAGATGCAATGGCTATTCGCACTACAGCCACACTTTCTGAAGATGGTAAGCATTACTTTATTAGTGGAAGTAAAATGTGGATTACTAATGCTGGTTTTGCCAACCTCTTTAATGTAGCAGCAAAAGTTGATGGTAAGAAATTTACCATGTTTATAGTTGAAGCTGATTCCCCTGGAATTACTCTTGGTGCTGAAGAAAAGAAAATGGGGCTAACTGGTTCATCAACTCGGCCTGTATTTTTTGATAATGTAAAAGTTCCTGTAGAAAATATTTTAGGTGAAATTGGAAAAGGCCATCATATAGCTTTTAATGCCCTAAATATGGGTAGAATGAACATTGGTTCTGCTTCTTATGCACAACTTAAACGCTCAATTAATATTTCTGTAAAATACGCTAAAATGCGTAAAGCTTTTGGAAAGACTATTGCTGATTTTGGTTTAATTAAACATAAATTAGCTGAAATGGCTATTCGTGCTTATGCTGTAGAATCTATGGCTTTTCGTACCGCAGGGTTAATTGATGACCAATTACATAGCCTTGATCCTGAATCACCAGACTATTTAGCCCGTTCAATGGAAGTATTAAAAGAATATGCTATTGAAAGTTCAATAATGAAAGTTTATGGCTCAGAGGCTCAAGCTTATGGTGTAGACGAAGCTTTACAAATTTTTGGTGGTAATGGTTATAGTAAAGAATATCCTGCTGAGCGTGATTATCGTGATGCCCGTCCAACACGTATTTTTGAAGGCACAAATGAAATTAACCGAATGTTAATTGTTGATATGTTAATTAAACGTGCTATGAGCGGTACACTTCCAGTTGTTAGCGCTGGTGAGCAAATTATTAAAGATGTTTATGATACTGGCCCACTTCCTCAACTTGAGCCTGAACATCAAGACAGCAGCCTATTTAGCAAAGAAAAAACCCTAATTAGCAATATGAAAAAAGCTGCAATTATGTTGCTTTGGCAAGCTGCACAAAAATGGATGATTGCTCTTGCTGATGAACAAGAAGTAGTTGCTGCAATTAGTGATTGTGTAATGGAAACCTATGCGGCAGAAAGTACCTACTTACGCACACTGAAACATATTGCAAATAAAGGAGAAGAAGCTAGTAGCTATCATATTTCTATGATGCAAGTTTTCCTAAATGATGCAGTAATGCGTATGGAAATAACTGCCCGTAAAACCTTAGCTGTAATTAGCGACGGTGCAGAGTTAACAGGTTCATTAAAATCATTGCAACGCTTATTGCAATGGCAACCAATTAACACTGTTATAGAACGTCGTAAGATTGCAGATCGAATTATTGATAGAGAATGTTACCCATTTGATTAAGGAGATTATTTTTTATGAGCTTAAATCGAGTAGCAGTAATTGCTGGTTGCCGTACTCCATTTGTTAAAGCAAGTGGATCATTTAATAACATGACGGCACTAGACCTTGGTAAAGCCTGTGTTAAGGAATTACTTAACCGTACAGATGTTAACCCAAAAGAAGTAGATGAAATTGTTTATGGTACAGCTATTAGTAAGCCTTCAGTAGCAAATATTGCTCGTGAAGTAGCTTTAACTATTGGAATACCTCATTCGGCTCCAGGGCATACTGTACAAATGGCTTGTGCAACAGGAGCAAGAGCCATTGCTTCGGCTGCCGCTTCTATTGCACTGGGAAATTCCCAAGTAGCTATTGCAGGCGGGGCAGAATCTCTTTCTGATGTACCTATGACAGTTTCAGAGCCTTTCCGTAGAATTCTTATGGATGCTGGTAGTAAAAAGACTCAAGAAGAAAAAATGTACACAATAATGCAGGTTAAACTTCAAGATATTATGCCTTCAAATATTTCAATCTCTGAGCCATATACAGGCTTAACAATGGGCGAACATTGCGAATTACTTAACCGTGAATGGGGAGTTTCTCGTCAAGACCAAGATGAATATGCTTATCGTAGCCACCTTTATGCAGGCCGTGGTATTGATGCTGGACATATTCCTGCTGAAATAGCCACTGTTTATGCAGCAAAAGATTATAAACCAGTTAACGAAGATGATATTGTACGTAAAAATCCAGATCGCGCTAAAATAGCTTCATTAAAACCTGCTTTTGATAAAGAATATGGTACAGTTTCCCCAGCTAACTCAAGTCCTTTAACTGATGGTGCTTCAGCCGTTTTACTTATGTCTGAAGAAAAAGCAAAAGCCTTAGGTTATAAACCTCTAGCCTATATTAAACATTGCTCTTTTGCTGGTCTTGATCCTGATAGAGGACTACTTTTAGGCCCTGCCTTTGCTACTGCTAAAGCTTTTGCTCAAACTAAACTAAGCTTAAAAGATATGGACTTAATTGAAATGCATGAAGCTTTTGCTGGTCAAATTCTTTGTAACTTAAAAGCTTTTGCATGTAATAAATTTGGTCAAGAACGTCTTGGTCGTAGTGAAGCGCTTGGCGAAATGGATATGGATAAATTTAATGTCTATGGTGGATCTATTTCATTAGGACATCCTTTTGGTGCTACTGGAGCTAGACTTCTAACTACTTTAGCTAATGAAATGAATCGCCGGGATGTAGGTCTTGGTATGGTAACAATTTGTGCAGGTGGTGCTTTAGGCGCAACCATCATTCTAGAACGAGGCAATTAAGGAGAATCTATGGAAAAAAATATTCTTACTTTAGAAGTAAATAAAGATGGGGTAGGCACAATTATAATTGACCTCCCAGGTGAAAAACTTAATGTACTTAAACGCCAAGCACTAGAAGAATTAGAACAAATTATTACTAAGTTTGAAACAGATGATAATATTCGTGCACTAGTTTTAATTAGCGGTAAGGAAGACAATTTCCTTGCTGGTGCAGACATCACTATGTTTGCTGACCTAAAAACCGCTGAGGATGGATATCAAGGTAGTCGTGCTGCTCATAAGTTATTTTCTCGCCTCTATGATAGCCGTAAACCTGTAGTCTGTGCCATTAATGGCGCTTGTTTAGGTGGTGGTCTAGAAATCGCTCTTAATTGTCATTATCGTATTGCTACTGATCATCCTAAAACAACTTTTGCTTTACCAGAAGTTAAACTAGGGCTACTTCCAGGTGCAACAGGTACTAATCGCTTAATTCGTTTAATCCCTCTAGAAATGGCTCTTGAGTGCATGTTAGTTGGTAAAAACGTCTTTCCTCCTCGTGCTAAATTTGTTGGTCTAATTGATGAAGTCGCTCCTGCCCCCTATTTACGTAGAACCGCTGAAGACCGTGCATTAAAGCTTGCTAATAAGACATTAAAGATTAGTCGCCCTACTTGGCCAATTCCTCAAGGTGAAGCTTTAACAGCAATCTTAAGCGGGGCTAAAGCAATGGTTGATAAACAAACCAAAGGTATTTATCCTGCGCCCTATAAGATTCTTCATACAGTTGAAGAGAGCTTAACTAAAGGCTTAGAGGCTGGTTTTGAAGCTGAAGCACGCGGTTTTGGTGAACTAGTAACTAATCCTGTAGCGCATAGCTTAATCCATTTATTCTTTACCAGTAATGAATGTAAAAAGGACACATCTGTCCCTGCTGGTGTTAAGCCTATAAAAGTAGAAAAAATTGGTATTTTAGGCGCTGGTCTAATGGGTGCTGGTGTAGCAGGTGTAAGTCTAGATGCTGGTTATTCAGTAAGAATGAAAGATCGTGATCAAGCATCCGTTGGTAAAGGTATAGCTTATGCGTCTGAAATTATTAATGAAAAATATGGTAAACGTAAAGGTGGCCATATTGAGGTTTTTAGACGTCTAGATAAGCTTTCTGGCTGTACTGATTATTCAGGCTTTAAGAATGTAGATATTGTAATTGAAGCAGTATTTGAAGATGTACCATTAAAACATAAGGTAATCAAAGAAACTGAAGCCGAAATGCCTGAGCATGCAATCTTTGCTACTAACACTTCTGCAATTCCTATTAGCCTGTTAGCTCAAGCTAGCAAACGCCCAGAAAAGTTTATTGGAATGCACTTTTTCTCACCTGTTCATAAAATGCCTTTAGTTGAAATTATTGTTACAGAAAAAACATCTCCTGAAACTATTGCTACTGCTGTAGAAATCACTAAACGTTATGGAAAAACTCCTATTGTAGTTAATGATGGTTTTGGTTTTTATACCTCAAGAGTTATTGGCCGCTATATTATGGAAGCCTATTGTGGATTAGCTGAAGGTTATAAGATTGAAGAACTTGACCTAGCAGCAACAAGAGTTGGTTTCCCTGTTGGGCCAGTAGTGCTTACTGATGAAGTAGGAATTGATGTAGCAGACAAGGCTGGTAAAGTAGTAGAACAAGTCTTTGGAAGTCGGATGAAAGGCCCTGATTTAGTTTCTAAAGTTGTAGCTGATGGTCGTTTTGGTCGTAAAAATGGCCGAGGGTTTTATCTCTATAACGATGGTAAAAAGGGCGGTGTAGACCATACTGTTTATAGCTTTATTCCTCATGCTTATGATCGTAAACCTGCTGATTTAACAGAAATTGCAGACCGCTACCTTTATGCTTTTGTTAATGAAAGCGCTATGTGTTTACAAGAAAATATCTTACGTAACCCAAATGATGGTGATGTAGGTGGAGTAATGGGAATTGGATTTCCTCCAAACCTAGGTGGCCCTTTCTATTTTGCTGATAAAGTAGGGTTAGACAAAGTAGTTAAAACCCTAAATAAACTAGAAGAAAAGTTTGGTGAGCGTTTTAAACCAGCTCAGATTTTAGTTGATATGGCACAGTCAGGAAAAACTTTCTTTCCTAATAAATAGATATTTTTATTAAGAATATAAGGCCACTAAAATTTTTTGTTTTAGTGGCCTTATTTATTTTTTAATGTTGCAAACAAAAGTGTTATTAAAAAGTAATCTTACCGCCTATTTGGAATTGGCGTGGATCAAATGCTCCTCTAAACCTATCAGGAGTAATGATAAAACGGCCATTTTCCTTTGGTGGTAAGAGAAAATTTCCTTTTGCATCAGGTGGGAAAAGCCTATCAATATCACTAATATTAACTCGGTTAAATAAATTAAAAGCCTCAACAAAAACTTGGAAACGAATATTTTCTGTAGCCTTCAAAGTGCGAGTTAGTCGCAGATCCATATTAGCAAAACCCTACTAATACCAGTATTACGACCAATTCTTAAGGGTCTATCTCCAATGGCATTAATATCACCATTCATATCTAAATCTTGCCCTACAAGTAAATTATAGGGTCGTCCAGAGTTAAGAGTAATAATGGTAGAAAGCTGAAAGTCTTTTATAAGACAGTTTTTAGTGTAATTTATATCCCAAGTTCCAGAAACTACTAAGCGATTACGAACATCTTGTAAGGAAAGTCCTCGTTCTGCACCAGGATTAAGTTGGTCTTGAACTTCTAACTGATCATTACGAATATCTGATGTGTTATCAATTACTTTGCTTAAAGTATAGTAGGCTTGTAAGTTAAAATTTGTTGCAAAACGTCTAGTTAAAGCTAGGGTAAGGCCATGATAATAGCTATCAAAAGCAGTTTCAAATTGTGCAATCTCGCCTTGATCAGGAAATACACGTCCAGTCATTAAACTAGTAACTTGGTTACCTGTCGGTCTTACCACTGGGTTTATATTACGTAATCCAAAAAGTTTTACTCCTCGTAAATAATTGTAAGTTGCTGAAAATAATGTACTAGTGTTAGCTACATAATCAATAGTTAAATTAGCTTGTTGAGAGTAGCTATTACGTAAGTCTGGTTGAAAATCAAAAACTGTACTTAATTGAGGGATAAAATTAATACTGTTAGGGACTTGGTTTCCATCTGGGAATTTACGCCCTGGTTGGCTTAAAGGCAGGATAGAAAAAGGAAAAGGAATTACAGGAATTTTTAATATTCCATCGCCTGTAGTTTTAACTAGTGAAGTTGTCCCGGCAATAGGTGTCCCAAAATATACTCCATAAGCGGCTCTTAAAGTAAGTGGAAGTTTACTTGGGCGATAGACTAAACCTAAGCGTGGGCTAAAATTACCTTGGTTTTCTGGGGAAAAAGATATACGGGAAATATCATAACGAATTCCTGCTTTTAAGGTTAAATTTTCTTTTACTTTAATATCATCTTGGACAAAAGCAGAAAATAGTTTTTGTGCTACAGGAAGTCTAGTATCTCCAAAACCTTGTGCATAAATTAATGGTAAAGGGCTGTTTACTAAATCAACTCCAGTAGGAAATCCTGGTGCTAGTGTAGGTAAAACACCGCTTAGCACGGTAAGAAAGGCTTGTTGTGCAGGGCTACGCAAACTAGGATCAAAGGCTTCTAAAGCTGTAAGTGTAGGTAAATTAGGTATACCACTTAAAGCAGTAAAGTCTACTGGCATAAAATTAATTACCCCACCAGGAAAAAGCGGTACAGTAGTACGCTCTTTTAAGAATCTGGTTAGTAAATAATCTGCTCCTATTTTAACCTGATGAATATCTCTAGAAAGAGTCACAATATTAACAAACTGAAAAATTCTTTCTTGACGGGCTTGAGGGACAAAAGTACCTCTACCAAATTGTACTGCTCCTTCAGGAGCGGCAATTCTTACTTGTGGGCCAGGATCATCAGAAATTACATCTTGATCTCTATGACCATAAAGAAATCTAAACTCATTAACTAAGTTTAATGATGTATTAATATAGGTATTATTAATAGCGGCTGAATGATCATCTAATTTTTGAACTCCAGCACTTGTATTACCTACTAAACCACCAAAAGTTTCTAATGCTCCATTATAAATACCACCAAAGTTATAGCGTAAATAAAATAAATTATTAGGAGTAAGCTTTGTATCTATTCTAGCTAATGCAGTTGTATTGCCTAAAGAAAAAGGTAAAGCGCCATTTCTAAGAGGAAAGCCTAAGCGATTAGCAGCAGCAACTGTATCATTACCAATAGTAACAATATTACTTTGTTTAATGGTTAAGCGCTCAAAAGACGTAAAATAAAAAGTATGATCTTGTTTGATTGCACCACTTAAAGTGTTACCAAATTGATATTGCTTATAAGTTGGGTTAACAGGAGCAAAGGCATTACGAGAACTTAAAGAATCATTTCTATAAAGAAAAAATATTCCTCCATGTGTCTCATTGCCACCACCACGAGTAACAATATTAACAATACCACCTAAAGCACGGCCAAACTCAGCAGAAAAGCTATCAGACACAACTTGAAATTCTTGAACAGCTTCTTGGCTAAATGTTGCTCTAACTGAACCTGGGCCAAGATCATTATTTTCTAAACCATCAATAGTAATATTATTAGACCTTGCAGATTGACCATTAAATGAGAGTCCTGAAGTAGAAGTAACTCCTTGTACAGGAACACGATCTGCAACTACACGGGGTGAAGTTAGGCTAAAATTAAGAAAATCCCGGCGATTAATTGGTAGATTATCAATTCGCCCTCTATCATTATTACTACTACTTTCAGTTTTTCCCTGATCCACATTACTACTAGCATTTACTTCAATAATATCTGAAGTTGCGCCTAACTGAAGTTGGCAATTTATTAATATTGTTGTGCCTAGTTCTAAATCTGTACGAAGGGTTTTTGTATTAAACCCATCTAGTTGAACTGTGATTTCATAGTCACTAGGAGGCAATTGAGGGATTAAAAATGAACCATCTTCATTAGATTGGACTTGACGAACTAGGTTAGTTTTTAGGTTTTTAACGACAATATTAGCACCACCAATTACAGAATTTTGTTCATCTGTAATAACACCTGTGATACTTGCACCTGTTGAACTACTTTGTGCCATAATTGAGTTAGTAAAACATAGTGCTAATAATAAAGCTAAAGGAAGCCAGTTTTTTGGTACCATATTATTTATTACTCACCTAGCAGATTATTTTAAATAGATTTTTAGTTATTCTGTCTGAAAAATCTGCTAATAGCAAGAAGCCCTATAGTTTTTAAGGCCATCAAAATCTATCTTTGCCAATAACCTATAGCTATTGAACCTCCCCCACTTAAAATTTCCCTGAAGAAATTTTTGAAGTGGGGGATTCTTCGATCTTCAGAGGCAGAAAAGCTTTAGGCCAAACTGTCTCCCAACCCGCTTCCTACAATCCAAA
>Ga0075163_10004743_pt1 | contig 18209 bp, 22 predicted proteins | sample JI1023141ADNA_FD_71478 | JGI IMG/M metagenome (GOLD analysis project Ga0075163, IMG submission 71478) | Wastewater effluent complex algal communities from Wisconsin, to seasonally profile nutrient transformation and Carbon sequestration -... | ecosystem: Engineered > WWTP > Effluent > Algae...
GCGCTCAACGCGCAGCTCCGCGAGAAGGTGCAGGAGCGATCGCGCGAGCTGGCCCGCGCGCTGCGCACGCTGTCCGAGGAGCGCCCCCGCCCGACGCTGCGCCCCGGTGACGTGCTCGGTGGCCGCGCGCAGATCCACCGCGCCATCGGCGCTGGCGGCATGGGCGCCGTGTACCTGGCGCACGACGCGATCACCGGCCGCGCGGTGGCGGTGAAGGTGTTGTCCGCCAGCGGCGCCGCCACCCCGACCGCGCTGCGCCGCTTCCTGGCCGAGGCCGAGGCCGCCGCCGCCGTGGCCGACCCCGCGATCGTCAAGACGCTGCACGTCGACGTCAGCCACGACGGCCTGCCGTTCCACATCATGGAGTACGTCGACGGCGTGCCGCTCGATCGGCTGGTCGACAGCGTCGGCCCCGTCGAGCCGCCGCTGGTGGCCGCGATCGGCGCGGCGATCGCCGGCGCGCTGGCCTCGGCCCACGCCGCCGGTGTCGTCCACCGCGACATCAAGCCGTCGAACGTCATGATCACCCACGGCGAGCCGCCGATCCGCGTGCTCGACTTCGGGCTGTCGAAGCTCAGCCGCGACGACGAGCCGCGCTCGACCGCGCTGACCGCGAGCGGCACGGTGGTCGGCACGCCCGCGTACATGTCCCCCGAGCAGGCCAGCGGCAGCGCCGAGGTCGGCGCGCCGAGCGACGTCTACTCGCTGGGCGTGCTCCTGTACGAGCTGGCCGCCGGCCAGCACCCGTTCCCCGGCGAGGGCCGCATCGGCCTGATGGTGGCGCACACGACGCGGGCGCCGGCGCCGCTCGCCACGGTCGCGGCGGGCATGCCCGGAGCCCTGGCGGCGTTGATCCACGCCGCGCTCGCCAAGGAGCCCGCGAGCCGCCCGACCGCGGCGGCGCTGCTCGACCGCCTCACCCCGCTGGCCGAGGGCGATCCGCGCACGCTGATCGAGCTGGTCGCGCGGGCTGCCGCGAGCGGCACGTCCGAGGGGCTGGCGCCGTCGGGCGACTACTCGCTCGGCGCGCTCGCGACCCACGCGTGAGCCGCAGCGATGCCCGGAGCGGCGTACGCTCGCCGTCATGGCGATCGATCCCTCCGGCCACGATCTGCAACGCTTCCTGGCGCAGCCCGACGACGGCGCGCCCGTCGTGATGCTCAACCTGCTGCGCTTCGGGGACGACGGTCGCGCGCGCTACGAGGCGTACATGCGCGCCACCGCGCCGCACCTGGCCCGGGTCGGCGGCAGCCTGCTGTACGCCGGCGTCGGCGACGCGGCGCTGATCGCCGAGGCCGGCCAGGCCTGGGATGCCGTGCTGCTCGTCCGCTATCCCAGCCGCGCCGCGTTCCTCGCGATGGTCACCGACCCCGCGTACCAGGCGGTCGCGCGCCTGCGTCACGACGCGCTGGTCGAGGCCGTGCTGCAGCCGACCCATCCATGGCAGGTGTCGCCGACGCCGTGACCGCGCGGCATGCGCCGAGCTACTTGACGCAGCGCGCGCGGCCGCCCGTGTTGTCCTTCGCGAGCAGGTCGTAGTACTGGTACATCGCGTTGTGCTTGACGTAGAGGCCCTGGTACCAGTCGGCGCCGTCGTCGAGTTCGCCGGCGAGCTGGGTCAGGAAGCAGACGGCCGCGCCGCCGTCGCTCGGCTCCATCGCGACCGTGTTCTCGGTGAGGGCGTAGTTGAAGAACTCGCCGAGGTTCTGGCTGACGGTGATGCAGCTGGCGCTGGCGTAGGCGCGGCCCACGACGCTGCCTTGCAGCTTCCAGTTCGTCCCATCGTTGACGATCGTCACCGAGTCGCCCGGGCTCTGGAACGCGCCGTGGCTGTAACCGAGCCGGCTGGTCTTCACCTCGGTGAGGAAGCAGTAGCGACCGGCCGCGACCGGCGCCAGGGTCACGGCGGCCTGGCCGGTCGTCCACGTCACCGGCGCGGTGCGCGTGGCGTTGGTGATGCATCGCGCCCACGCCGACACCCGCTGCCCCGTGTACAGCGTGTCGATGTACAGCTCCCAGCGGCCGCTCGCGGTGACGCGCACGCCGGCGCCGGCGCTGGTGCCCGCGGTCGGGAAGGCCCAGGTCGTGATGTTGCCCGCGACGCCCGACAGGTAGCAGGCGCGGCCGCTCGCGCTGCCTAGATCGAGAGTCGCATCGGCCGTGTCCTGGAGGACGTAGCCGCTGTGCCCGGTGACCTCCTGGGCCTCGTCCCCGAGCGCGTCGTCTCCGAGCGCCTCGTCCTCGAGGGGGTCGGTCACGCAGCCAGCACCAAGCACCAGGGACATCGCGAGAATGATCGAGTTCTTCATCGGTTGCTCCATTCGCCGCGCGTTGCGGCAGGCAATGGAGCCGACCCGGTGAGGCCTGTGACCGGCGTGCCACTCATTGCCCGACGGCAGCGACGGCACGCGCGGCGGACGCAGCGCTCACGGCGGCGCGCCGCACAGGGACCACCGGTACAGGACGTCCTCGGCGGCTGGCTGGATCCCGCCCGACGGCGGCATGGTCCCGAGGTAGACGGTGCGCGCGGTCGCCTCGGCGACCGCCGCCGCCGAGGCGTAGACGTCGTAGTCCATGCCGGCGGGGGCGCCCGCTCGACTCGGGCCGGTCAGCTGGATCGAGTGGCAGCTGACGCAGCTGGTGCGGAACGCGGTGACCTCGGCGAACGTCGGCACTGGCGCCGCGCAGTCGACCTCGGGCAGCGTCGCCGGCGCCTCGCTCGCGCAGCCGACGATCAGGCACAGCGTGATGGCGACGCGCACGCCATCATCGTACGCCGAGCCGCGCGCCTCGGGGAACCGCGCGCCCGCGCTCGGCTAGCCGAAGCCTTGGGCGCGTTCGCGCTCGACCACGCCGCGCATCGGGCGGTGCGCGACGAGCACGATCGGGACCGCGGTCGCGCCGGCGATGACGGCGGACAGCGGCAACAGCGGGAACAGGCCGAAGACGGCGGCGCCGCGCACCGCGTCCCGAACGCGCGGGTTGCGCGGGAAGTCCCAGGCGACGTAGACGCCGTAGGCGAACGTCGGCGCCGCCCAGGTGGCGGTCAGGAGCACGTAGTCCGGATCGAGCGCCTGCTGGAACCACACCGCCACCACGATGGCGTGCAGCGTGTGCGGGAGCAGCAGCGTCGCCGCGACCAGCGGGACGATCCAGCTCGCGCGCGCGTGCCGGGACGCCAGCGCGCGGGCGAGCGCGGCCGGCTCGATCGCTTGCAGGCGCCGGAGATCGTCGTACGGATCGTCGACGCGCGCGAGCCAGCGGCGCGTGTGCCACCGCAGCCGCCGCGCGGCGATCAGCGCCGCGAGCACGGCGGCGCCGAGCGCGGCGCACCAGATCAGCAGGAGTCCGAGGACGACGCCGGGGCCGCCGGCGCCACGGGCCGGTGCCGCCGCGACCATGCCGGCCAGCGCCATCGCGCCGACGACGCCAACCGCACCGCCGGCGAGGCGCGCGCGCCGCCGCACGTAGACGCCGCGCCAGCACGTCGCGAGACGGCCCAGCGCGTCGAGCTTGCGGGCGCGCAGCGCGTCGGCCTGGGCCCGCACGAGGTGGGTCGCGTCGCGATAGGGATCCATGGTCGCTGCGCTCAGCAGCAAGCGTGCCGCGCGCCAAGCCCGCGAGTCCGCGTGACCGCCGCGGCGCCCCGCGCCAGGGCGGCGCGGCATCGGCGCTGCCCGCGTCAGCCTGGCAAGGTCACGGCTCGGGCGACGCGCCAGCGATCGTCGGCGTCATCGCGGCAACGCGGCCTCGACGACCACGACCTCGCGACCGTCGTGGGTCTCGAACGAGATGACGACGCGGAGGGCGTCCTCGACGGCGCCGAACCAGCCGGCCTGACGATCGCCGGCCAGCCCGCGCGCCCGCGCCCAGGCCTCGACCTGGGCGACGTCGACACCGGCGCGCGCGAACACGACCTTGATGTCGGGCGCGCTCCCCGCGACCTGGCCGCGCTCGACGCGCGCTGCGCCACCGAGCAAGTCGAAGAGCGGCTGGATCGACGCCAGCGCGGCCAGCGCGGCCGAAATCGCGGGCTGCTGCGCGGCCCACGCGGCCGGCGCGTAGTCGAAACAGAAGCGCGCGGTGTCGCCGAGCGCGGTGGCGATCGAGCCCGGTGCGCGCACGACCATGACGCCCTCCTCGTCCTCGCCCCCGAGTCGGGCGAGCGCCGCGACGATGCGGCGCCCGCTGCGGCGATCGACGGTGAGCTGGTAGCAGTGGCGGTGGCCGCCTGACGCGTCGGAGATCCATTGCTCGGACATCGCGCGCGCGCGCCGCGGCAACGTCCGTCCGAGGTCCGGAGCCTCCTGGATCCAGCGCGCCGGCACCGCCACCGTCGGCGGCGCGGCCTGCGCGAGCGGCGGGACGACGAGCACGAGGATCGCCAGCGGGCCGCGCACCATCGCCGCAATCTACCTCCCGCGCCGCGCTTGCGCGCCGTCTGCCGTTCGCTACACTGAACCTTATGGTTCAGCATCGACACGCGCGACGGGCGCCAGGCATGAGGCCCGCGTGACGCCGCCAGCGCGCCGCGGCGCGACCAAGGCACGGACGCCCAGGGCGTCGCGCGCCGGCACGAAGCTGCCCGCGGCGATGACCGGCCGGGCCAGCCCGGCGAAGGCGGCCGTCGGCGACGCGCCGGTCTTCGCCTACCTCGGCAGCCTGCCGCAACCGCAGCGCGCGATCGCCGAACGCGTCGACGCCCTCGCGGCGCGGACGCTGCCGGCGCTGCAGCGGAGCGTGAAGTGGGGGATGGCGTGGTACGGCGTCGGTGATGGCTGGTGCTTCTCGTGCGGCGGCTTCGCTGGCCACGTCAAGCTGACCTTCGGGCGCGGCACCTCGCTGACGCCGGTACCGCCGGTCACGCCGATCGGCATGGGCAAGGACTCGCGCGGCGTCGACCTCGCCTCGCTCGACGAGCTCGACGACCACCCGCTGGCAGCCTGGATGCAGCAGGCCGCGGCCCTCCCCGGCTTCGGCAAGCGCTGAGCCGCTCAACAGCCCACGCCGAGGCCGCCGAAATCGTCGGCGGCGGGTTCGCCGGGCGCCGGCGCCTCGCGCGCGTCGACGTCGGGCCGGGTCTCGCCGGGCGCGTCGCCCTCGGCGGCGTCGGTGGTCCCGGTGTGCTCGGAGGCGGCGGGCCCGGTGGTGGGCGACCACGCCGCGCGCGTGCGCTCGGCGCGCAGCGCGTCGTCGCAGGCCGCGCGCGTCAAGAACAACGGTCGCTCGGCGTAGACGTGATCGCGCGCGTACTGCAAGTGCGCACGCCGGCCGCAGCTGATGCCATAGCTGGTGCCGTCATCGCGGCGCGTGCTCGATCCCAGGACCGCCAGCTCGTCGCGCGCCGGCTCCAGCAGGTAGGTCGTGCTCGAGACCGAACGCACGCGGCGAGTGACGCGCTCGCGCCAGATGCGGCCGGTGACCACGTCGGGCCGCGATGACCGCGCCGGGGTGACGTTGACCGCGAAGCAGCGCCCGGCTTGCTCGTAGTACAGCGCCCCACCATCGCGCAGCCGCTGCTCGAAGGCGCGCTTCATCGCCGCGCGCTCCGCCGCCGTGACCACCGCGTCGGCCTCGCACGCGTCGAACGCAGTGGCGACCCGCGCGCGGGCCGCGAGGGCGGCCGCACAGCCGGCGGGGTCGGCGAACCACCGCGCGCCGCCGACCGCGAGCGCGTCGCCCTCGTCGCTCACCGGCAGGCGCAGCTCGCACGTCGTCCCGAACCCGCGCCCTGCCAGCGTCCAGCCGCGCCCCGTCAGCTCGATCGCGTCGGCGGCGAGGCGGTAGTCGATCGACGCGGTGCCGACCTCGCCGCCATGGACCAGGTCGCGGACCAGGCGGCCCTGCCCCGCGGCGCCAGGGACCACCATCCAGCGCTCGCAACGCGCGCGCCCGTCGGTGACCTCGATCAGGTGCAGCGCGCCGGGGCGCGCGAGCCGCGCCGGCAGCGTCGGCCGCTGCGCCGCCGCCGCGCCGATCCCGCCGACCACCGCCACCGCCACGACCAGCCCCAGCGCGCGCATGCCGGTCCGACACCGCGCGCGCGGCGCGGTTGCATCCGATCGAGGAGCTGAGCCGATCTTGCGCAGCCCGCGCGACGTGAGCAGCGCTGGCGCAGCAGCGGCGCATCCGGGCGGCGGCGGCCGAGCGGCGGCGAGGCGCACCGCGACGGCGCCGCGCTGGCATCACGGCTGCAATCGCCGCGGCCATGCGCCAAACCATCCTGTGCTGCACTGTGTTGATGATGACGCTCGCGCCGGCCGCGAGCTGGGCCGACCGGACCGTGTCGCAGACGGTCGACAAGCGCGACCTGAGCGGCGGGCAACGCACCGACGCCGGGACGCGGTCGTGGACGGAGAAGAATGGCTGCGCCGCCGACGACGCCGGCCACATCATCGGCAACGCGCTCGGCGGCGAGAACGACACCAACAACATGATGCCGCTCGACGCCCGGCTGAACCGCGGCGCCTACGCGCAGTTCGAGCAGAAGGTGAAGGCCCTGGTCACCAAGCACGGCGAGGCCGACGTGTTCGTCACGCTGCGCTTCAACACCAGCGTCTCGTCGACGCGCCCGACGCAGATCGAGTACGTGGCCAAGGCCCCGGCGGTGAAGGCCCAGGGGCTGAGCGCGGTCACGCTGTCGGAGCGCTTCGACAACCCGCTGCCCAGCGGCTGGAACCAGGGCTGCACATGTCGCGGCGTCGTCGCCAGCGCCCGGAAGACGCCCTGCAAGTGAGCGCGGCGGGCGTCAGCCGGCGTCGAGGTCGACGCCGATGAAGCACGCGGACCACGGGCCGAGCCAGTCGAGGAAGCCGAGCGGGGCGTCGCCCGCGCCGGCGGTGTAGAGCCCGCGACACTCGGGCGCGTCGAGCTCGCCGGTGCGCCACATGACGCCGCGCTGGGGCCCGGTGACCACGATGGCCGAGAAGTCGTTGCCGCCGTTGCAGGTGAGGATCAAGCAGCCGTCGGGATCGCCCGCGTGCTGGAGCCCCATCACGGTGCGATCGGCGAGCGGTCCGTCTGGACCGGCGGCGGTGATCGCGGCGCGGATCGCGTCGGCCGCGGCGTCGTCGTAGGGGAACGGCCGGGCGGGGGCGGCCGCCGACGGCTGCGCGAGCCGCAGGTCGGCCAGCCCGTACAGCGTCGGCTCGCCGTCGACCGCCAGGCCGTCCGCGACCTCGAGCAGGAACCGCCGCAGCTCGTCCGGGAGGACGACGCCGTAGGCCATCTCGAAGGCCTCGACGTCGGCCAGCGCCGCCGGCGCGCCGGCCTCGATCGATGGCGCCGCAGCGATCGCGGCCCGCACCCGGTCCAGTCGTTGCTCCATCGGCGAACGATATCAGCCGTCGGTCACGGCGCGGCGGCCGGCGCGCCCGCGACGCCGGCCACCTCGTCGAAGGTGCCGCGCCACGTGAGCAGCGGGGTCCAGCCGCCGGCCAGCGCGGCCACCACCAGCGCGGCAAGCTGCGCGTGGGTCGCGGTCGTCGCGTCCGGGGCGAATGGCGCGCCGACCGCCGTCGGGACGCGCTCGTCGTGCTCGGCCCACGGGTTGCCCGTCAGCTCCGCGGTCGGATCGGCGGTCGGCTCCTCGTCGCGCGGCCGCTGGCTCCAGTCCTCGCGCAGCACGCCGCCGCCGAGGTGTCCATTGACGCACGCCGCCGCCACGAGGCCAAGACACCAGGCGATCCGCACGGCCGGTCCGACTCGCCGCGACCACCGCGGGTTGCTCGCCACGCGGCGGTCACGATTTCGCGCGATCACCCCTACACGGTGAGCGCGTCCGGTCGATGGAAGCGACGATGCGCTCGCACCGAGCGCGGGAGGACCATTGCTCGCACACCATCGCGCGTCGATCGCCTCGTGCCTCGGAGTCCTGCTGATCGCTGGCTGTGCGCCGCCCGGGGGCGATGACGCACCCGACGACGCGCTGTCGGCCAGCGCCCGCGCCAAGGTGCCGCCGGATCTACCCGACGCGCTCGCGGCCGGTCACGCCACCCAGCTGCTGCTGGTGATCGACGACGGCCCGGCGGCCGCCGCCCGCGGCGCGTGGCCCGACGCCAAGCGCGGCGTCGAGGCGCTGGCCGAGGCAGGCGGCGCGACGATCGATGACCGATGGGACGCGCTGCCGATCGTGCCGATGACGGTGGACGGGCTCGGCGCGCTGGCGCAGGTGCTCGACGACCCACGCGTGATCAGCGCCACCCCCGTCGCGCGTTACCAGGCGTTCGACGCCGAGAGCTTTCCGCTGATCAGCCAGCCCACCGCGGCCGCCGCCGGCAAGATCGGCGCCGGCACCACGGTGGCGGTGCTCGACACCGGCGTCGACTACGTCCACCCGGCGTTCGGCTGCACGTCGCCGGGCGTCCCCGCCGGCTGCAAGGTGGCGGTGGCGCGCGACTTCGCCGTCGAGGATGGGGCGCGCGACGCCAGCGGCCACGGCACCAACGTCGCCGGCATCGTCGTCGGCGTCGCCCCCGGCGCCCGGGTGCTCGGCCTCGACGTGTTCGACGGCAGCTCGGCGTCGAGCGCGACGATCCTCGCCGCCTACAACTGGGTGCTGCAGAACCGGGCGACGTACAACGTCGCGGCGGTCAACCTGAGCCTGGGCGGCGGCAGCTTCACCGCGCCGTGCCCCGGCGATCCGCTGGCGGTGGCCTTCGCCACCGGCCGCACCGCCGGCGTGGTGACCGCGGTGGCGTCGGGCAACAACGCCACGCTCAACGCGATCGCGTCGCCGGCGTGCGCGCCCGACGCGGTGTCGGTGGGCGCGGTCTACGACGCCAACGTCGGCGGCATCGGCTACACGGTGTGCACCGATCCGGTCACCGCGGCCGACCGCGTCGCGTGCTTCTCGAACAGCGCGACGTTCCTCAAGCTGCTGGCGCCGGGCGCGCTGATCGACGCCGCCGGCTTCCGCATGGCGGGCACCTCGCAAGCCACGCCGCACGTCGCCGGCGCTGCGGCGGTGCTGCGCGCGGCGTTCCCGGCCGAGTCGGCCAGCCAGCTCATCACGCGCATGGTCAGCGGCGGCCGCGCGGTGGTCGATCCGCGGACCAGCCGCACCACGCCGCAGCTCGACCTGGCGCGCGCGCTGTCGCTGACGTCGCCCGACGGGACGCCGCCGGTCGGCACGGTGGTCATCAACGCCGGCGCGACCTACACCCGCACCCGCGCCGTCACGCTCACGCTGGCCGCGACCGACGCCAGCGGCGTCGCCGATCTGTGCATCGGCGATCCGTGCGGCGCGTTCGTGCCGTACGCGACCACCGTGGCCACGACGATGCCGACCGGCGCCGACGGCACGCGCACGGTCGCGGTGCGGTTCCGCGATCGCGCCGGCAACATCGCCAACCCGGTCACCGACACGATCGTGCTCGACACCATCGCGCCGGGCCTGACGCTCAGCGGCAGCACCAGCGGCGGTCGCGTGGCGTGGACCTGGTCGGGCGCCGACGCGACCTCCGGCGTCGCCAGCTACCGGCTGGTGGTGGCCAGCGGCGCCACCGCCCCGCCCGCGGGGTGCGCGACCGGCACGCTGCTGGCGCAGGGCACCACGACCAGCTTCACCCACGGACCGCTGGCGGTCGGTTCGACGTGGTCGTATCGGCTGTGCGCGACCGATCGCGCCGGCAACACCGCCGGCGGCCTCGCGATCACCGTCGTCGTCCGCTGACGGCGCCGCGTCAGGAGATCTTGACGACGTTCTTGGCCTGCAGCCCCTTGGGTCCCTCGACGACGTCGAACGCCACGCGGTCGCCTTCCCCCAGCGTGCGGAAGCCCTCGGCGATGATCGACGCGTGATGGACGAAGACGTCGGCGCCGTGCTCGCGGACGATGAACCCGTAGCCCTTGGCGTCGTTGAACCACTTGACGGTGCCCTGCTCTGGCATGCGGACCTCCCGCGGCGGAGCATCGCACGGCCCGCCGCCCGACGTGGTCACGGGGCGGCGACGCGGCCGATCAGCTGCGCGAGCTGCGCGACCGTCTCGTCCGCGAGCGTGTGCCCGCCGGGGAACTCGACCCAGGTGACGTCGGCGCCGGCCGCGCGCAGCTGATCGCGCAGCGCGCTGGCCTCGGCGACCGGCAGCACGTCGTCGGCGGTGCCGTGGGAGATCAGCACGGGCAACCCGCGCGCACGCCCGATGCCCGCGCGCCACGCCGCGCCGTCGATGCGCGTGCCCGACAGCACCGCCAGGCCCGCGAGCGGGCGCGCGCGCTGCAAGGCGACGTCGACGGCGAGCATCGCGCCCTGCGAGAAGCCACCGAGCACGATCCGCTGCGGCCCGGCGGCCTCGAGCTGATCGAGCAGCGCGTCGACCTGCGCGCGCGCCGCCGCCAGCCCGACCGGGATCTGATCCCGGCGATCGCCCGCCGCGTCGGGATCGAAGTGCCACCAGGCGCGCTCGGTCCCCGCGCCGTCGAGCGCGATCGGCGCCGCCGGCAGCACGAAGCGCACCGTCGCCGGCACCGGCAGCAGACGCGCGAGGTCGAGCAGGTCGTCGCCCGCGGCGCCGTAGCCGTGGAGCAGCACCACGGTCGTCGTCGCCGCCTCGGCCGCCGCGCCCACGGTGATGAACGCCAGCGGCGGCGGACGGGGCGCGTCCGAACTGGCGGCGTCTGCGGGCGACGCCGCGACCGGCGCCGGCGCGACGCGATCGGCGGGGCGCGACGGCGCCTTGCCGCAACCAAGCGCGGCGATCGCGCCGAGGATCAACGCCACGCGGGCAGCGAGCTGCATCGCCGCAGTGTGCAGCGATCGCGCGGGCGTGACCACCGCCGCGCGGCGCGCGCTCACCAGGGATCGGCGAGCGCGGGATCGGTGAGCAGGGCCGCGTCGGTGAGCGCGCCGAGGAACGCGACCAGATCGGCGCGCTCGTCGGCGGTGATCGCGAAGCCGGTGATGAGCTCGCTCTTGCGCGGGGTGGTGACGCCGGCGCCCCGACCGCCCGCCGCGTAGAGGTCGACCACCTCCTCGAGCGTCGCCACGCTGCCGTCGTGCATGTACGGCGCGGTGACCGCGACGTTGCGCAGGCTCGGCGGCCGGAACCAGCCGGCCTGCGCGGGATCGCCGGTGATCGCCGCGACGCCGCGATCGGGATCGTCGGCGGTGAGCCCGGTGTTGAAGAACCGCAGATCGTCGCCGGTGGCGACCGTGAACGCGAAGCCGCCGTGGCACTGGTTGCAGCCCAGCCGCGCCGACGCGAACAGCGCCTGGCCGCGGCGCTCGGCGTCCGTGAGCTCGCCGCTGTCGACGCGGGCGCGCCCGGAGACGATCGTGCGCTCGAAGCTGGCGATCGCGCGGGTCAGGTTGGCGATCGACAGCGGCGCCGGATCGTCGGGGAACGCCTCGGCGAACAGCGCCGGGTAGAGCGGCTCGTCGGCCAGCCGCGCCAGCAGCGCGCCGCCATCGCCGGCGACGCCCAGCTCGACCGGCGCGACGCCGAACATCGGCACGTGCGCCTGCGCCTCGAGCGCGCGCATCGACGGGTTGGCCCAGGTCAGGCTGGCCAGGTAGCCGACGTTGGCCAGCGGCTGCGCGTTGCGCCGCCCGACCTCGCCGGTCGAGCCGACCGAGGTCGCCCGACCGTCGGTGAAGGCCCGCGCCTGGGCGTGGCACGAGGCGCAGGCCTGGGTGCCGTTGGCCGCGAGGCGGACGTCGTAGAACAGCCGCCGGCCGAGCTCGACCTTGGCCGCCGACATCGGGTTGTCGGCGGGCACCGGCGGCGGCTGGAACCGCGGCGGCAGCGCCCACGCGTAGTCGGACGGCGGCGGCGGCGCGGCGCACGCCGCGGCGAGCACGGCGGTGATCGCGATCAGGCGCGCGCGCATGGTCACAGCTCGTGGCGGAGGAAGAACTGGCCCTGGGCGGCGAGGCCGGGCGTGGCGTCGAAGACCTCGTCGGGCGTGGGCGTGGTGACCCAGCCAGCGCTCATGTCGAGGCGCTGGCGATCGTAGGTGAACGTCCCCATGACGAGCATGCGGAACGACGCGCCGATGTACGTCGCGCGCGCGAGCTTGAGATCGAGGCCGGCGCCGATGAAGCCGTCGGGGAACACCCGGCTGTCGCGCACGCGGGTGTCGCCGTAGGGCACCGACACGCGGGTGGCCTCGACGCCGCCGCCCACCTGGACGAAGCCGCGCAGCCAGCGGGTCAGCGGCATCCGCGCGCCGATCGCGGCGCTGACCAGGCCGCTCGAGCGATCCGCGGCGACGTCGGTCGACGGGCTGGCCAGGACCGTCGTGTCGGTGGCGTAGAGATCGAGGCCGAGCTCGACGAACAGCCGCGGGGTCAGCGCGCGGCTGCCGAACACGCCGACGCCGTTCATCCGACCGGCGCGCCAGCCATCGACGGGCTGCGCGTCGCCCTCGCGGCGATAGCCCCAGCCACCGACGCGCGCGCCGACGTCCCAGCGCGCGACCGCGGCGACGTCGGGTGTTGGCCGCTCGGGCTCGGCGGCGGCGGGGCCGGCGAGCGCCGCGGCGGCGAGCGAGCACAAGGACAGGCGGGCGACGGAGCGAGGGAACGAGCGCATGGCCTGGCCACGAGCACGCCGCGGGCCCGCCGCGACCGTGACCGCGGCGGTCCACACCGTGGACGGTCGGCCACGATCGGCGCGGGCCGAGTGTCGGATCCGGCCACAGCCGCCGCGGCGCTGTGGGATTTCGGGACGGCGCGGGCGCGATCAGGCCGGGGCGTCGAACCGCAGCCGCACCAGCTTGCCCTTGCGCTTGACGATGTTCGCGTAGTCCCACTGGATCGTCCGTGCCTTGGCCAGCCAGCGGCGCAGCGCGGCCACGTCGACATCGCTCACCTTCGCGTAGCAGGCCTCGGCGGCCTTGAACGACCCCTCGGGCCGGAGGTCGGGCTCGTCGAACGACTGGCCGCTCCAGAACAGGAGGCGGACGCCGTCCTTGCGCATCGCGTAGCCCGCGATCGGGTTGCCGGCGAGGAACCACACCGGGTGGCGATGCCAGACCTTGCGCTCGGCGCCGGTCAGCGCGGCGTCGAGTTCACGCGCCAGGCGCGCGCAGATGGCGCGCGCGCCCGCAGGCAACGCGCGGTGGTAGGCGGCGATGTCGGCAGGGAGCGCCATCGGCGCGAGTCTCGCACGGCGCGGGCGCGGGCGCGGCGCGGCGCCGCAGCCGGTCGGCCTCGATCGCTGCGGCGCGCGGTCGATACCGATCGTCAGCGGCCCCGGCCGGACGGTCTGGCGGGCGGCCCGCGACCGATCCGTGTCCACCCCTGCCCTGCCCGCGCTCGTCGTCGCCGTGGCCATCGCCGCGTGCCAGCCGACGCTGGCGCGCCGCGGCGCCGTACCCGGCGTCGGCGCGACGACGCCGTGTGCGACGCTGGCCCAGACGTGGCGCGACCACGACCTCGGCGCCGCGGGCCGCGTCGCGTACCTGCGCAGCGCGCGCGCGTTCGTCGCGCGATCGCTCGCGTGCGGCGATCCCGAGCTGGCGTTCACCGGGTTCATGCTCGGCCCGTCGTGCGGTGGCGCGCGCTGCGTCGCGCCCGACGGATCGCACCTCGCCGCCGTCGAGCGCAGCGGCGTCCCGCTGCGCGCCGCGGTCGCGGCGTGGCTGGCCAGCCGCGACCTCGGGCCGCTCGGCGCCACCGCGGCGTACCAGCTGCACGAGCCGCGGCGCTCGCTCGAGGAGCTGGCCCGCTGGCTGGCCGGCGCCGGGTACCGCGAGTTCGCGCAGCCGCTCGCGGCGGTCGCGACCGCGCAGCACGACCCCGACGTGCAGGCCGCGCTGCTCGAGTACTTCGTCCAGCTCGGCCTCCCCGAGGGCGAGCCGCTGGCCCGTGCCCTGCTCGGCCAACCCGCGCCCGGGCTGCGGCTCGCCGCGTGCGTCGCGCTCGATCGCCTCGGCTCCCGCGCGGCGCTGCCGGCCGTGCGCGCGGTCGCGGCGCACGATCCGCTGTCGCGGCTGGTCGTCCTCGACGGCGTCGAGCAAGAGGTCTACCCGATCCGCGAGGCGTGCGCGGCCACCGCCGCGGCCCTGGCCGCGCGCGCCGCGGGGACCGCGCTGGCCGAGACGCGCTAGGCGTGGCGACCGCGCGACCGCGACCGATGGCATGATCGCGCCATGGTCAGCGCCGCCGCACCACCCGGGATGCCCAAGCTCATCGGCCGCGGTCCGCTGCGCGCGCTGGCCCGCGCGGGCCTGTCCAACGTCGATCAGCTCGCGACGCTGTCGAGCCGCGAGGTCGCGGCGCTCCCCGGCATGACGCCCAAGGCGGTGACCCAGCTGCGCGCCGCGCTGGCCACGCGCGGCAAGGCCTTCGCCGACGAGCGCTGACGCGTCACCCGCGCGGCGCGGTCACCGCGACCTCGGCGTAGGTGCGCAGCAGGCGCGCCACGCCGGTCGCCGCCGGATCGATCGACGCCGCCAGCGCAGCCCACGCGGCGGGCGTCCGCTCGCAGCCGCCGTCGCGCAGCTGCGCGACGAACGCGATGATCGTCTCAGCCACCTGGCGCTCGCCCGCGCGCACCCGCGCGCACGACGCGCGCCACGCCGGATCGCCGACCACCTCGATCGGCGCGTGGGTCAGCTCGCCGAGCGCGTCGGTCACCGCGGCGGCGATCCGCGCGAGCGCATCGGCGTCGGTGGTGTCGGGCCAGGCCAGCGCCGCCGCCATCGCGGCCTGGAACCGGAGATCGTAGATCGCCCCGACGCGGTACGGCCGCCGACCGGCGTGGGTCGGCAGCCAGATCGCGATCTCGTCCTCGGGGTTGTCGGCCAGCGTGAACCCGTACGACGCGAGCAAGACCGCGTTGTCGTGGCCGCCGTACGAGATGCAGATCTCCTCGCCGGCCCGGAGCGGCCGCTCGGCCCACACCTCGAACTGCTGCGCGTCGTCGTCGAAGCCCCACGCGGCCGCCTCGGGCCCGTGGTTGAACATGTCGGCCACCGGCACCAGCGCGCGCGCGCTGCCATCGGCGGCGGCGATCGCGAAGCTGCGGCTGCCAGCGACCGCCCGGCCCCACGCGTAGTCGGCCAGGCTGAGCGCCTGCGCCGCCGGGCAGCGGGCGCGCAGGAGCGCGTGATCGTCGCGGTGGGTGACCGCCAGATCGCTCACCGCGATCAGCGCGCGGGTGCCGGCCAGCCCCGCCAGCTCGGCGCCGGGCCGAAACAGCGGCAGCGTCGGGAACGCCGCCGGCACCGCGTCGAGGTAGCGCGCCCACGGGCTCGCGGCGTCGGCCCGGGCCCGCGCCAGCCACAGCGCCAGCTCGCTGTGCCGCGAGCGCAGCTCGAGCCCGGCCGCGCCACCACCCGCGGCGGCGAGATCGCGCGCGACGTCGACGTCGGTGATCATCGCGGCGCGCGGCACGGTGACGAGCCGCTCGCCGCTGGCCACGTCGCGCCGCGCGAAGACGCCGCGATCGCCGTCGGCGCCCGCGCGGATCTCGATCGGCTCGCACCACGCGCCGACGCTGGCCGCCCACGCCAGCAGCCGCGGCAGTGCGTCGGGCGCGACCGCGGCGTCGCGCGACGGCAGCGGCTCCCACGCGATGATCATCGCCCGCGACGATACCAGCTCCGCGCGCGCCGCCGCCGCCCGACCGACCGGCGGCTCAGCCCGGCGCCAGCTCGGCCAGCGTCGCGCGCGCGGCGTCGGCGACCTTGGCCTCGGCGTCGGCGAGCGCGGCCCGGAGCGCCGCGACGTGGGCGCGGCCGTCGCGCCCGATGAAGCCGAGGTTGACCGCGGCCAGACGCCGGACCTCGGCGTCGCGATCGCGCAGCATCGCCGCGAGCAGCGCCGCGCGCCGGGGCCCGACCGACGCGAGCCAGTCACTCGACAGCGCGCACGCGACGTCGCGCCGCAATACCGCATGCGGCGACGTCGCCACCGCGGCCAGCGTCGACAGCGCCGGCGGCGTGGGCGCGTACGCCGCCGACCCCGGCCGGAGCGCCTCGCCGACCACCGCGGTCAGATCGCGCGCGCGGCGCGCGAGCAGCGCGGCCAGGTGCGGGTAGCTGGCCGGGCGCGCGGCCACCAGCCCGCCGATGGCGAGCGCCCGGCGATCCGCGTCGACCCGCCCGCGCGGCGCCGCCAGCGCCGCGAGCTCGTCGAGCTGGCCCAGCCGGCCCAGCGCGATCGCCGCCCACCGGCTCGCGTCGCTGCCGCGCCGCAGATGCGCCCGCAGCGCCGGCACCGCGGGCGCGGCGGCGGGCGGGCCGATCTTGGCCAGCGCCATCGCGGCCTGCCAGCCGTGCGCGGGTGCCCGCATCGCGGCGATCAGCGCAGGCACCGCCGCGGCGCCGAGCTCGACCAGCCGGGCGACCGCCTCCTCGCTGGTGAGCGGCGGCGTGAACACGCCGAACCGCGAGATCGCGTAGCGCACCTGCTCGGCCACCGGCTGCCGCGCCAGCGCCGCCCGCGCCGCCGCCTGGGCCGCCTGCTCCGGGAACAGCCGCGCGAACACCCGCGCCGGGATCGTGCGCCGCGCGAGGGCCGCACCGGCGCGCGACGGATCGTGGACGAACACGACGAAATCCGCCGCGCGGCGCAGGCGCGCGAACGCGCCGACGCCGGCCCGGGCCCGCGCAGCCAGCGTCCGCGCCGCGGCGAGGATCGCCCGGTCGTGGCGCGCCTCGAGCCGGTCCCAGGCCGCGAGCGTGCCGTCGCGCCCGAGCGCGCTGAGCGCGCGGTAGGTGCGCGCGTTGGCGCGGCTGGCCAGCGTGAGCTCCTCGTACTTCCAGTCGGCCGGGTTCCACCGCACGCCGTCGAAGCCACCGCCCGCGTCGTCGTCGTCGTCGTCATCGCCGTGCAGCTCGGCGAACCCCTCCTCGGAGTTGGCCCCGACGACCGGGCCGGCGATGCGCCGCCCGCGCTCGGCGTAGGCGCCGTGGAACGCCAGCGCGTAGAACGTCTCGCCGCGCGCGGCGCGCGCCAGCCGCGCCACGCCGCGCTCGACGTCGGCGATCCACATCGCGGTGAGCGCGTCGAAGTCGAAGGCCGCCATCGCGCGATCGTACGCCGGCGCGCCCGCGCGCGGCGCCGCTACTGCGGGTCGGTGAGCGCGGTGCGCTGGATCCGTCGATGCAACGCGACCAGCTCGCCGAGCGCCGCCGAGCCGTACCAGGGGTGCAGCTCCATCACCAGCCGGCCGGCCTGGATGGCCGGGTCGGTGGCGGTGAGCGCGGCGGCCTCCTCGACGGTCGCGACCGCGAACACGTAGATGCCGGCGTAGGGGCCATCGTCGAGGAACGGCCCGGCCAGCACAAGCGACCCCGCGTTGGCCATCCGCTCGATGTTGGCCAGGTGGCCGGCCATCAGCGCCTTGGCCTCGTCGGGAGCCTGGTCGCGGTTGGGGCCCGGCTTCAGGAACGCGACCACGTACGCCTTCATGCCGCGCTCGTCGGCGCCGAGCCGCTGCGCCAGCGCGGCGTCGTAGCCGGTCGCGGCCGGCGCGGCGGCCGGGGCCGGGGCGCGCGGGCCAGGCGGTGACGATGCCGCGCACGCGGCGGCCAGCGAGATCGACATGAGCAGGAGGGCGGCACGCATGCGCCCCGATCTACCACGCGGGCGCCGCCGGGTTCGCGCCGCGCCGCGCTCGGGTATGCTGGCGCGACCGCGATGCGCGAGACCAGCGCCAGCACGACCATCCATCGACCCGCCGACGAGGTCTTCGCGTACCTGCGCGTCTACGACAACCAGGCGGCGTGGGAGGACTTCGTGCTCGAGGCGCGCTCCGAGCCGCCGGGCCCCGCGGTGGTGGGCACGCGGGTCCACAAGCTGCGCCGCACGCCGCTGGCCGAAGAGCGGTTCACGCTCGAGATCGTCGCGATGGACGAGGCGGCGCGGCGCTGGACCGACGTCGCGCGGGACGGCGACCTCGCCGGCACCCGCGTCGAGTGGGCGGTGACCCCGACCGCCGACGGCTGCCGCCTCGACGTGCGGGTCGAGCTGCACGCCCACGGCCTGCTCAAGCGGCTGATGCCGGTGGTGTGGCGCACCGCGCGCCGCCAGCTCCGCACCGCGCTCGACTCGCTGACCCGCGTGCTCGAGGCCGGCCGCGCCGCGCCGGCCGCGCCCGCCGCGCCCTAGCGAGCGCCCGCGCCGGCGATCACCACTCGCCGACGTTGGCCATCGACGCCCACGGCTCGGCCGGCGCCAGCGCCGGGCCGCGCTGCAACAGCTCGACCGAGATCAGATCGGGCGACCGCACGAACGCCATGCGCCCGTCGCGCGGCGG
>Ga0075163_10004744_pt1 | contig 18204 bp, 17 predicted proteins | sample JI1023141ADNA_FD_71478 | JGI IMG/M metagenome (GOLD analysis project Ga0075163, IMG submission 71478) | Wastewater effluent complex algal communities from Wisconsin, to seasonally profile nutrient transformation and Carbon sequestration -... | ecosystem: Engineered > WWTP > Effluent > Algae...
GCACCGAAATTTGCCGATCGTAAGTGACCCTCATATTTCTAATATTAGGTCACTTACGATCGACGAATTTCGAAAGCTTTCGCGTTCGCCCAAACCTAAGTTTTGAAGTTGTTTGGGTATAATAGAAGGTGGCACCCAGATTCGAACTGGGGATAAAGGCTTTGCAGGCCTCTGCCTTACCACTTGGCCATGCCACCATGAGGAGTCGATTATGACCGATAAAGATGTTCAAGTCAACTCCTTCAAGAAAAAAAAACAATCGTTTGCCTCAAAACTTCTTGTCAGATATTTTTGGGCTATGCGTAGAACAATCAGAGAAATTGCACAATTTTTGGGAAAAGAGAGTGTAAATAAGAAGGAAATTTTTCACTTTGCTTTTGATAGTCGTAAAGTGAAGCCTGGTACCTTTTTCTTTGCTCTCAAAGGAGAAAAGGTCGATGGTCACACCTTTTTAGAAGAGGTTGCGAGCAAAGGGGGACTTGGAGCTGTTGTTTCAAAAGATTATCAAGGGCCCCACTTTGGGATGGAGCTTTTTCCTGTCGAAAATGTGCGGAAAGCCTTGCAGCATTTAGCCCGGGATCTCTTTAAGCAAAGACCACCGCTCGTCATTGGGGTAACCGGAACGGTCGGGAAAACAACAACGAAAGAGTTTATTGCTGGAATCTTAAGTGAAAAATTTCGAGTCAGCAAAAGCATCGGGAGTGAAAATTCACAGGTGAGTCTCCCTTTAACGATTTTAAATTGGGAAGGAGAAGATGAAATTCTCGTTTTAGAGATGGGGATGAGCCAGAAAAAAGAGCTGGCCCAACTTGTTCAGATGGCCCCTCCTGACTTAGGAGTTTTGACAAAAGTGAGTTTGGCCCATGCAGCATTTTTTGACGATCTAGAAGACATTGCTAAGGCAAAATGCGAGCTATTTGAATCGAAAAAACTCAAACATGCCTTTATCAATCGAGAAGCATCGGAGTTTAAAGCAGTGCAAAAAGTGAAAGGACCGATCACTTGGTTTGAGAAAGCAACGATTCAGAGCCCTTTTACAGAAGCCCCATTTTTGGAAAATTTAGGTGCAGCCGTTTCCATTGCACGCCATTTAGGGATGAGCGACGGTGAGATTGAAAAAGGAGCACAAAAACTCCGCCCCTTTACCCATCGAGGTGAAAAAGTTCAAAAGAAAGGTGTTTTATTTATCGATGATGCGTACAATGCTTCTCCTATAGCTATGAAAGGAGCTCTAAAAAGTCTTCCTGAGGGAAGGAGGCGGATAGGATTTCTTGGAGCGATGAAAGAACTTGGCATTTATGAAGAAGAGAGCCACAAAGAGGTGGGGGAGTATGCTCTTCCCCTTTTAGATGAGCTCCTTTGTTTGGGAAAAGAGTGCCAAGTGATGGTCGATCTGTTTCAAAAAAAGGGAAAAAGGGCGACCCTTTTTGAAACAAAAAAAGAAGCAACCGCCCATTTGAAAAAAATCATGAAAGAAGGAGATGTCGTTTTGTTAAAAGGGTCCAACTCCTTCCAATTATGGACAGTTTTAGAAGAGATAGACTAAGTGCTTTACCTTTTATTGCAACACCTTGCTTATCATACCTCCGTGAAAATTCCGACCGTTTTTTTATATGCCTCAACACGGATGATTCTTGCTGCCATCACAACACTTCTTATTACTATTTTCATAGGACCTCGCGTTATCAACAAGCTCTATGCTTTAAAGACAGGGCAATCGATCCGTGTTGAAGATTGCCCCATGCTAGCAGAGCTTCATCAAAAGAAGAAAGAGACCCCAACCATGGGGGGAATTTTGATATTGGTTTCGATGTTCATCGCCCTCTTTTTGTGGATGAACCTCAAAAGCTCATTCACCCTCCTCCTAGGAATTGCAACGATCTGGCTTGGTCTTTTAGGAGGGGTCGATGATTACCTCAAGATGAAACATAAAAATTCAAAAGGACTGGCTGGAAAAAAGAAGTTCATTTTGCAGCTTCTCTTTGCAGGATTTTTGGGACTTTACCTCCTTTGGCCCCCTTTAAAAGAGGCCCTTCACGTAGGAGGATGGTTTGCGTCGCCCGCAGTCCACTATGGAGACTACTTTTTCCCCTTTAAGAAAGGGGCCCTCTTCACCTTGAGCGGCATGGGGCTGATCTTAGCTTTTCTTATCACCATCATTGTTGTCACAGGCTCATCCAATGCAGTCAATTTAACCGATGGTCTCGATGGATTAGCATCAGGATGTATTCTCCTTGTTGCAGTGGTCCTTGCCATCTTTGCCTTTCTCTCTAACCATAGAGAAATGGCCCACTATTTAAACATTCCCTACATTGAAGGATGCGCCGAAATTGGAGTGTACCTATGCGCGATGGCTGGCGCCTGTTTAGGCTTTTTGTGGTATAACGGCTATCCTGCCCAAGTATTTATGGGAGATACCGGTTCCCTTGCCTTAGGAGGGATTATAGGGACAGCAGCAGTTCTGATGCGGCGTGAACTTCTTCTCGCACTCATTGGAGGGATTTTTGTGATCGAAGCCCTCTCTGTGATTTTGCAAGTCCTCAGCTATCGCTACCGCAATAAAAAGAGGGTCTTTCGGTGTGCTCCCCTCCATCACCATTTTGAGTTCAAGGGGTGGCCCGAACAAAAAGTGGTCACCCGCTTTTGGATTATCGGCCTGATCCTAGCACTTATCGGTCTAGCCTCTATTAAATTCCAGTAATACCAATCCTAAGTAATCTGAGTTTTGAGTTTATTTTGCTTATTCTCATAGGAGAGTTCTCTTAAATTCTTGGGATTTTTGTCTCGAAAATCTCCTGTTCTTTTATGAAAAATCTACTTAGGATTGGTATTAGAGCCTATAGGCTTAAAGCAGGGAGATGAGCTGGGGAAAAAGTTCTTCAAGGGCAAAAAGCTTTAGTTACGGGATCAAGCTCAGGGATTGGACGGGGTGTTGCTTTAGCACTTGCAAAAGCAGGTGCTGATGTCGTCATTAATTATGCAGGATCAAAAGAAAAAGCGGAAAAAGTTGCTGAAGAGGCTTCTCAGTTTGGAGGGAAGGTTCTTGTTGCAAAAGCCGATGTTTCCAACGAACAAGATGTTCAAGCCATGTTCCAGTTGATGTTTAAAGAGATGGGAACGATCGATATCCTTGTCAACAATGCAGGACTTCAACAAGATGCCCCTTTTGTAGATATGACTCTAGAGAAATGGAATAAGGTGATTGGAATCAATCTTACCGGGCAGTTTTTGTGTGCAAGGGAAGCCATTCGTGAATTTCTTCGACGAGGTATTATGAAAGATGTTTCCTCTGCTGCAGGAAAAATTATCTGTATGAGCTCAGTTCATGAGATGATTCCTTGGACAGGGCATGCAAATTATGCAGCTTCCAAAGGAGGAATTATGATGCTTATGAAGTCGATAGCTCAAGAGTATGCTCCTAAAAAAAATTCGGATCAATAGCGTCTGCCCCGGGGCGATCAAAACCCCAATCAATCGAGAAGCTTGGGAGACTCCTGAAGCCCTTAAAAATCTCATGGAATTGATGCCTTATAAGAGGATCGGTGAAGTGGAGGATATTGGGAAAGCAGTTGTTTGGCTTGCCTCAGATCTTTCGGATTATGTCAATGGGATCAGTCTTTTTGTTGACGGGGGGATGACCCTCTTCCCTGGCTTTACGACAAATGGATAACATAATTTTTTAAACTTTATTTAAATTAATTGCTTCTGTTTTATTAATTAAACATCACTATTATACTAATTTAGTATTTTTAAATCAAAATTTGAGTGTTTTTAATGGAATTAAGTAAATTATTTAATAGTGGAAATGGACAAGAAGTATTTCGTGCCCCACTTCCACGTGTGACACAGACGACTTCTTCTGAACGAGCAGTGCATGCTATTTCAACGGTTTTGCAAGGAACAACGAAGTCCAGTCTATATTGTGATGAAACGTTGGATGACGAGGAAGAGACTGTTCTTCCTTTAGTACAACAAGAGAGATCTTTTGGAGATTTAAAAGAACTTGAAGCTGCAGCAAAGAGTCATCGTCATTGCTCCGGTATGGTTGGGTCACTCCAAGCATTGATAGGGAAAATTGATGAAAAGATCGCGGTCACCGATTTTTCAAATGGATATGAAGAAGGGCTAAGAAATCAGCTAGGCTTCACAGAAATGGACAGTCTTTTCCGCATGTTTATCACGGTTCAAGACTATTTTGAACAGAGATGTGGCTATCTTAAAGATGATAAAAGATCTCCTGAGGTACAACGAGATTTCAAAGCATGGTTTGATGTAGAGATGAGAAGTCTTGTCACTCGTATTCTTAGTGAAGTTGCAAAAAATAACCAAGAGTCTAGACGAGGACAGCTTACAGCTTATCCTCAGATATCATGGATGCGCTCTTACATCTGTGATCGTATTGGCGCACTGGATCAAGAGAGTAATCCTACGGGATGGAAAGAAGTAGCGATCGATGAGCTTGAAAAATTATTGACCTCTTCATTCGGATCTCAATACATAGGCATGAATCCAAAGAAGCAAGAAGTGATTGAGATCATTCGTAGGTCTCTTAATCTCTTAAAGTATTATTCTTAAATAATAGACCTCCAAAAGAGGAGGTCTTTTTTCTCTATCCAAGGAAATTAGATTTATATTCGGTCTGGGTGTAAGAGTGATGTTCTTTAGAGAAAAACTCTACAAGGGAATAGGTTCTTTTATCGATGATCTTAAATGCACGTTCACCTCGGCGGAGGAAGAAGTGAAAGGCAAAGAGAGAAATATCAATATCCTCGGGAAAAGGGTAGGGTATTCTTGTAATTGTGAAAATTCCTATATTATCTGGACAAAAAACAGCATCGGCAAAGTCTTTTCCATGTAAGGAATAGACAGCAACAATCGCATGAATATGTTTCAGGGATTGATTGAAGATTTGTGTTTGTTCATAGAGTCGAATCGGTTCCGGTGATTCGTTTCTCTTAAAGGCTTCCATTGAACAACTCATAAAAATATCCTATCTTGTTAATTAAAAAGTAGAAAGCTTATAGAACAAAAGAGTTGATAGCAAGAATTATGTAACTCACCTTACGCACGCAGAATGGAGGATAAGTATATTCTTTTGATCCTCAGTGGCTTAAAAAATGCTCATCCTATTCAAGAATAGGATTGTTTTTTATAAGCCACTGAAAATCAAAATAAAAGCATTCTCCTCTCACTCTGCGTGCGTAAGGTGAGTTATGTAAAAAGATGGGGGTTTTCGTGAGGGGACCTTTCTTGGATCAGTTTTCTCAGAAAAGGGAAGAGAAGCATAAGGAGAAGGCTTGCTCCGATGCTACTCCATCCAAGGATATGGAACGAATGGGCAAAGGATCCATTGGTTTGAAGAGGCTGAGAGAGTTCTCCACTATTAAAACTCATTTGAGAGAAGTAGTTGGAGAGAGTTGCAGCCACTCCACTGATCATGAGCCACGTTCCCATCATGAGTCCTTGCAGTTTTGCAGGGATAAGTTGTCCAATCATGGCGTAACCGATAGGGGAGATGAGGATTTCTCCAAGACTTTGAAAGATATAGCTCAGAGCAATCCAACCAAAGGCCGTCATTCCTGTTGAGCTAGAGAAATGGATACCAATAGGGAGGATGACAAACCCGAGTCCAATCAGGAAAAGGGAAATTGCAAATTGCTGGGGGATACGGACCATTTTCTTTTTAGAACGCATCCATTTCAGAAAATGGGCAAAAGTGGGCCCTGCTAGAATAATGATGATCGTATTGATGTTCATAAGCCATTGTGGAGGAATGGTGAAGCCCAGGAAAGTATGGTTAACATTATGGATATAAAAAAGGGTGAGTCCCATAGGGGCCATTTGGTAGAGGGTCCAGAAAATAAGGGACGCAAGTGCAAGGATCAGAAAGGCCCAAATCTTTTTTCCGATTTCTTTAACCCGCTCTTGAAAGGCAATCCCTCCGATCACCATGAGCATCATGATCCCAATAATGATGATAAACTCATTACTAAAAGTAGCGTGATCGAGGAGCCATCGAAGAGCAAAAGTTAAGACAACAATGAAACCTATACCTACAGTTCCCAAACGGAATTGTTTACCAGCTGCTACATGGGTCAAGTGTGTTCCAATATCTTTGAGAGGTTTCCAGTACATAAGAACCACTCCCATAGCAATGAGATTGCTAAGTCCTGCTGTCATAAAAAGAAGAGAATAATTTTGCCCTAGCTGAAAAAAACCACTCATAGTGAAACCGACAAAGAAGCCGATGTTCATCCCACTATAGTTCCAAAGAAAAGCGGTTTCTCTGTTTTTATCTTCAGGCTCAAAGAGTTGTGTAAGCATACAATTGACGCAAGTTACATTGAGTCCACACCCGGTTAGAAAAATCGCTAACCCCCAGAAAAGAGATTCCATATTAATCATTGCTAAAATAACGCACCCCATTGCCTGCGTTAGCATCCCAATACAAAAGAGAAGTCGATAACTCAAATAACGTCCCCCGATGTATCCTCCAAGGAGATGGAGGAAATAGTTAAAGGCAACAAAGGTTCCCGTGATCGCAATCGCATTATCTGCCCCTAGTTTTAGCCCCTTTGTTATAAAAAGGACGAGAGTTGAGTAAAGAACGCTGTAGCTGAGTGTTGAAAAAATCTGTGTCAAGAAAAGAGCGCGGACACCTTGTTTTCTCTCGTTTGTAAGAGGTGTATGGGTCATAAGAAGGGGATTACTCCTTTAATAATATTAATGGGGGCTTCAATAATTGCTTTTAACCCTTTTTCAATGAAAATTTTCCCCATCATCTTCTGGACAATGATTTCAGAAATTTCCTCAATCGGGATCCCCTTATCAGAATTGAGATTATCAAACTCCAAACGATCAATAGGGGAAAGGTGATATAGACTTCCATCTGCTAGGATGAGATCAATCTTAATGTTGGTCAAGACCAGTTTTTTAATGAGAGCCGTACGTTCTATAGAGAAGGGGCTTCTATGATTTTCTTCCATGTGGCTAAAAATCGTTTGCCAATTCCCCTTTGTTTGTTCCTTATTATACATTTGGATATTAACATAAGAGTTACTGACGAGAATTTCATCGATGACAATCTGATTTTTAAAATAGTGACTATAGGGCGCATCGACTTGAATACTCTCTGTTTTTAGAGCTGTGGGAAGGCGGGCTCCCTTGGGATTGGCAAGCTGGAGATCATAGATGGTAAATGAGTCTTTGCTATACTTAATTTTTTCTACTGTCACAGCAACATGAGTTTTTCGGGAAATAATTTTTGCTAGAATCACCTCTGAATTGGCATAAGCAAGGTAGCCAATTACCCCTAAAACAATAAAAATTCCAAGAAGGATTCCTATCAACCTTTTCATAATTTAACCGATACTTGATCTTAAGATAAAAAAAAAGCACCCTTTGCGAGGGTGCTTTTTTTTGTAGAAGAGAAAGGCTGGAATTAATATTCCATGCCACCCCCTGCCATAGCAGGAGCTTTTTCCTCTTTTGGCTCATCGGTGATGATCGCTTCAGTCGTCAAGAGAAGTGATGCAATCGATGCAGCAAGTTCAATGGTGAGGCGGACAACCTTTGTCGGGTCAATCACACCCATTTCAACGAGGTTTCCATACTCATCGGTAAGAGCATTCCATCCTTCATTGACCTTCATTCCCATCACTTTTTGAACAACGATCGAACCCTCTTGTCCTGCATTTTCAGCGATTTGACGGAGAGGGTAGGTGATGGCTTTCATAATGATTTCAGCGCCCACTTTTGACGATCCGGTGAGGCCATCAGCAAGTTTTCTTAGGAAAGGAATGCAGTGGATAAAGGCACTTCCACCTCCAGGAAGAATTCCCTCTTCGACAGCAGCTTTTGTTGCCTGAAGAGCATCGTCAACGCGATCTTTCTTCTCTTTCATTTCAACCTCTGTTGCAGCACCAACACGGATCACTCCAACTCCACCTGCAAGTTTTGCGAGGCGCTCTTCAAGTTTTTCGCGGTCGTAATCAGAGGTGCTCTCTTCGATTTGACGTTTAAGGAGAGAGACCTGTTTCTCGATCTCTTTCTTATCGCCTCTTCCTTCAACAAGAGTGGTATCCTCTTTTTTCACGACCACTTTTTTCACCTGGCCGAGCATGTCTGGGGTGACAGCATCAAGCTTAAGACCAAGCTCTTCGCTTACAAGCTGCGCCCCTGTTAGGATCGCAATATCTTGAAGAATTGCTTTGCGGCGATCTCCAAATCCTGGAGCTTTTACGGCAACAACCTTGAGACCTCCTCTAAGGCGGTTCACAACAAGAGTTGCGAGAGCCTCTCCCTCAACGTCTTCTGCGATAATCAGAAGAGGGCGTCCACTTTCTGCTACCGCCTGAAGGATAGGAAGGAAATCTTTCATTGCAGAGATTTTTTTATCATAGATGAGAACGTAAGCGTTTTCATAAACCGCTTCTTGAGTTTCTGGATTAGTTGCAAAGTATGCAGAAAGGTATCCACGATCAAAGTTCATCCCTTCGACAACATCAAGGGTTGTCTCAAACCCTTTCCCTTCTTCGACAGTGACTGTGCCATCTTTACCAACTTTTTCCATTGCTTTGGCAATGATTTCACCAATTTCTGTATCGTTATTCGCAGAAATCGTAGCGACTTGAGCAATTTCTTTGCGGTCGCTAATTTTTTTGCTCATTTTCTTAAGCTCATCAGTCAGAAGTTTAACAGCTTGCTCAATCCCTTGTTTGATTTCCATAGGGTTTGCACCAGCAGTGACGTTGCGAAGTCCTTCGCTATAGATTGCTTCGGCAAGGACCGTTGCAGTCGTGGTTCCATCACCTGCTTTATCGTTTGTTTTATTTGCCACTTCCATGACCATTTGAGCGCCCATGTTCTCGTGCTTGTCTTCAAGCTCGATCTCCTTAGCGACGGTCACACCATCTTTTGTTACGTGAGGCGCGCCATACGATCTATCGATTGCAACATTGCGTCCCTTCGGTCCAAGTGTGACTTTAACAGCTTTTGCAAGGGTTTGAACCCCTTTAAAGATCTTATTCCTTGCTTCTTCTTTAAATCTAATATCTTTTGGTGCCATAAATCAAAATCCTCCTTCTTACTTTTCAACCGTTGCAATGACATCATTTGCGCGAAGAACCAGATATTCGTCGCCGTCGATTGTCACTTCTTGACCAGAATACTTATCCATTAGGATCGTATCTCCTTCTTTGACAGGCATGGGGAGGGTTTTCCCCTCTTCTGTTAATTGTCCTTTACCTACAGCAACAACTCTTGCCATTTCTTGCTTTTTCTTTGCTGTATCAGGAAGGATGATTCCCCCTTTAAGGGTCTCTTCTTGTTCAAGTCTCTGAACAATGAGACGATCACCTAAGGGTCTTAATGAAAGTTTCTTTTTTGTTTCTTGTGACATAATCACTCCTATTAGTGGTGAAATTTCATCTATTTTACATCTCTCAGTTTAAAGAGGGTACCCTTTTTTTTCAACAAAAATTAGCAGATAGCCCCGTTTACTGCTAAAAAAATTTTTTACAACTTTGACTCAGGGTGAAAGTGTTTAATTTCTTTGATCACTTTTTGAAGGGTATTTTCGAGTTCTTTGATTTTCTTATCTTTTTCAGTGCCTTCTTGTTCAAGTTTTTTGATGACTAACATGAAAATGCCTTGTATAAACTGAGGATCTGTTTCAAGCTTTTCCTTGATAAGGGGGGCGATTTCTTTTGGAAGTGTTTTGATAAGCGTTTCTTGAAGTGTTTTTATAGAGGTCAAATAGGTTTCCTCAATATGTTTGACATTGTCGATTGTTTTCATCAGAGCTTTCTCTGTTTGGTCGATGTGCTTAGAAAGCTCGCCGAGAAGAAAATCTGCCCTGGGTGTACCCCTGAATGGTAATGGCGGGCGTGGATCAGGGGCAAATTGTTTAAGATTGATGCGGTTAAAGCTTGCTGCTGTGGACATAAATTTCTCCTGGTTTAATTGGTGGTGGATGTTGCTTTTGTTGATGGAGAAGGAAAAGGTAAAGTTCAAGCTCTTCTGTAGAAAGGCCAAAGTTACTTCCTACTTCCGGATACTTTTGCATTTCAATTTGAACTCTTCCTTTGAGATCAAAGAGACCATTCACTTCCTGAGGAAGTTCTAGCTCTCCATTGATCACTTGGGCAGGTTCAGGTAGAGAATAATAGAGTTTGTCAAAAGAGGCTTCCCATCCTTGACTTTCTTGGTTCCACCGAAACTGCCAAGGCTCTCCAAGTACTTTTTTCAATGCCCAATCGTCTGGCCGACTGTGATAAGCTGTATGGTAGTCAATCAATGGCCTTTTTTTAGCAAGGAGCCCCTCACGGAAGGCAAAAACCATAAAGTTATGTGCAAGGATCTCATTAGGTGCCGCAAGTTTTAAGATTCTCTCTGGATTCTTTCTAAAATCTTCATAAAAAAGAGGAAGCATTAAATCTCCTCCCAATAGACTTTGATGAATTAAAGCAACCGAAATTCTTGCTTCCATAGTTCTTAAGAGGGTTAAGCTATTTTCATTCACACATTCAGCAACTTTCTCTAAAGGAAGGAGTTTATCCTTACGGAAATATTGATATAAAGGATGAAGACGGATGATGCATAAGGCATACTCTTGTACCCGATGATAAAGATAAGGGGTTCTTAAGAACCCTTTGTTTTCTGAGCTAGGAAGAGAGGCAAGTTTTAGAGGAAGTCCCGGCAATGATAAGGAGCCCTCTTGAACCCGTTTCCTTTTTTTCTGGATACAGTCCACTGTTCTTGAAGGGTACATTAAAGCCGCATACCCTCTCTCCCGGTTTATTGTAAGACGGGTAAAGTTTTCAAATAGATAAAGGGTGAGTTGATCAAAGTGTTGATGTAACTGTTGTTGACTATCGATGGTGATGGCGAATGAAGAGTCATTTACCCCAATAAACTGGAGATTATGACGGAGGGCCTTAGTCCCCTCATACACTATATCGAAACCGACTTGTTGGCAAAAAGTTTTTAAAGCTTGATACGATGTAAAACCATTGAAATTTCGATCGAAAGAAGATTTACTCTCCATATCATCTCTTAATTTCCGTGCTAGTTCCAATTCCAAGTGAATCGTTTTTTCCACGTATGATTGTTTAATAGCTTGAGTTTCACTGAGAAGATGGTCGATTTTTTCGTTAATAACCAACATTTTTCTAGCGACTTTTTCATCGAGAGCTTTGATCCTTTCGATCGTTTCAGCTTGCATTTCCCCAAGAACGATGAGTATTTCTTGAGTTTTTTGTTGTTTCTTTAAAATTTCTTTTTGTCCCCATTGGAGACTTTGGATCTCCTCGAGGAGTTGTTGGTGGTGAAGATCGGCAAGGCTTGGACCTTGAGTACGGGTCATCCCAATCATTTCTCCCACCCCTCGAATCATTCCCATCACCCCATCAAAAGGACTGATAACCATCATGGGAGCCGAGGCCATTGTTCGGATAATGGTGCGCCCAAGACGTACCCTTTGCCGTACTTTGGGAGAGATTGGAATTCCCGCATTATCCATGGCCTCCATAATAGTAGCAACTCCTTGATCGGTTTGTTGGAGAATTCCATAGACCTGCTGAGCATGGTCAATATCAAGGACTCGCTTAGCCCGCGCTTTTTCTTCAGGGTCTTTAGAGGTTTGGTAAATTGTGCGCGTAGCTTCATTTATTTCTTTTTTAGAAGGTTCGTTTATCCAACGTCTGGTTGATGCTAGAATCATTTGCTGAGCACGTAGTTTTCCGATATCTTTCCATTCTTTCCCTTCAGGGTTCTGATGAGAATCAAGGCATCGGATGGTATCACCTGTATCACTGTAAAGTGCTTTAGCTGACTGTATCCGTTTTGTTTCAATCTCTTTGAGTGACCGATAGAGTCGGAACCCTTTTTTAAAGGTGACAGGTTCCGGTAAGGATGGGCGTTCAAGTGTATTTCCCCGTTCGACCAATTGCTGCGGGGTATAAAGCCCTATCATCTCTCCACGTACTTCATTGAAGACCTGTTGAGCTTCTTTCTCTGCTGTGCCAAATTCTTGTCCAAAGGAAGGAATCGCCTCTTTTAGGAATTGGAATTGTTCCTGCTTTGAAAAATTGGAGTTGGACTGGAGTTTACAAAAGGTGGTGAAGTTGGTGGGGTCTTCTTTGGCAAATTTTGCAAATGTAAGACAGAGCTGATCATAAGCAGGTTGGGTTAGTTGATAGGCCAAGTGTTGATTCAATTGTTGAAGAGGGTCAGTTGTGAAGGGTTTTGCAAGGTGACTGACTGCTTTGAGAGGAACTCCTATTACCATCCCTAGATCTTCTGCAAGACAGTCTTGAAGTTGTGCAAGATAGTCAGGGTGGCGATAGAGATAAAGTCCTGTGTTCATCTGCCTTGTGACGATTTTGACTTTTTGGGCATCTGCGCGCTCCTCAATTTTTTGAACGGCTTGAAGAGAGAGATTTTTTGCTTCCATCTCATAGAGGTGGACCTGTACTTGAAGAGGAAAACGATTAATAGGGGGAGCCATACTATTTCTCACTACTTTAGCTAAGTAATGAAAAACAGTATGGCAGGTTATCTGTTAAAAATTCAAAAAAAATTTACGCAAAGATTGCTTAGAATTTAAGTGTTGTCTTAAATTCTCAGATCTTTTCTGTCGCTTCGGATGAGAATACGACTTGATCCACCAGGAGCCCTTATTTGGCATCCAAGTTGGCGCGCTTTTTTCATAGTTTTATAGGAAATTTGAATCATTTCTTTCTTTTGCTCGATCGCTTGATCAACCAATTCAATAGTCTTTTTTGCAAGAGGTTCGATATGGGAATCTTTCGTTAAGCTTTCACTTATTTATTTCTGGATCCAAAATTTATTAGGATAGGTTCTGAGAAGTCCGCTCGTATTTCAAAAAAATAATTAAAAAAATAAATTAATTATTTTTTTAATTGTTTTTAATTAAGGCCGATTTGTTTATTATCTTAGCATTAATCTAAAAACAAGGAGATTTATATGGCAATATTAATTGAATTTCTTGAAGGATGTGAAGCTATTCAAGAAGAATTTCTTCAAAAGAGCTTTCCTAACAACGGGCCCCTAAAAACAGATGCCTTTTCCAAGAAACTAAGTGATATCATTGCAAAGAACTCTTGCAACGCTCTTGATAGACAGTATAAGCTATTAGACAAGGTTAAAGACCATTCGTATATCAATAAGTCTAACCGCAATGATGTTTTATTCACGGCAAAAAAGGTAGATAAGCTAGTTTTAAGACAGCAGAAAAAATGGTCAAGATTAGAAAAAAATCAAAATAAAAAGCTTAATGCCATTCCCTCTGATTGGATCAATGATCACAAGCGAAAGGAAATTTATGAAGCAGCAAAGAGACTAGTAGAGTACGTGGGTAATCAGAGCACTTTTTTCAAAGACGTTTCTAAAGAAATGAAAGCGATTCAAGTGACTTGTCTTAACCTTAAATAATCAGAAAACTGCGGCAGCCTAGCCGGAGTTTACAGGATTTGCAATAGCATCTAACACAATTTTTTGAAGTGAAACGGGGGTAGTATTCAATGAATACAAGCCCCCTTTTTTTAATCATTAAACATGCCATAATTGCGCGTTAACAAGGGGTTACTCCTTAAACGGAGTAGTATAAACTCTCCAATATAAACAACTGCTCATAAAGAGCAATAACAATGGAGCAACCCATGAACCTATCCTAATAAATTTTGGATCCAGAAATAAATGAAAGCTTAACGAAAGATTCCCACATCCCTGGAATGCGCTCCCATCTCATCAATATCCTTCTGCTTTTTTGCTTCAGCCACGAAAAACATCTCTCAACAACCCATCTGAATTTTTCAAGTTTGAAAAATTCGTAAATTTCTTGTGTTTCTACCTTTTCTTTCCGATTTTTTCGATATCCAATGATTGGTAGATAGCCCCGATATAACATTTCTTGCTTCGTATCATCAGAGTCATATCCCTTATCTGCTTCACAAGTTGTTAATATCTGATTATTCTTACATTGAGCGATTTGCAATTCATCTAACAAAACTAGCGCCTGTTCTCTTTCGTTTCCATTTGCACCCGTCGTTGTTATCCATAGGGGCTTCCCTTTCTTTTCTACGACCAAATGTAACAAACAATCCTTCCCTATTATAGCCATGCTCAACTCCTTTTCCTCCTCCAGGTGCTGGGGGAAAAAGAGCCGTCTACAGCCACCTGAGAAAGATCAATTTTTCCCTCATTAATCCCTATTTGTAATAACCCACTCAGAACCCTATCAAAAACATGGGCCTTTTTAAATAAGATTAACCACCTATGTGCAGTTGATTTGGAGCAATAAACATTAGGATCAAGAGGAAGGTCTTGATCGACATCCCCTGGTCAGTATGAATAAAATAGAATTCCAAACTTTTCGAAAATCAGATCTTGGAATCCCTCTCACAGGGGGAGAAGACCAGTTAATCAAAGTCTCTATACATTTCCATTGTTTATCAGAAAGTTGAGTAAAGGGTTTTTTCATGAAATACCTCCAAAAAGACAGAAGTATACCAATTTAAATCTCTTAGGGTCATATTCCCCGCAGCTTGCTGCGGGCGAGAATTCATTTAGGATAGGTTCATAGATGCTACAGACATAATTTCTCCTTTATTTATTGCGAATGGAATTATATGTGATCGTTTAATTAAATTGAACTTTTTAATTGTTTATTTAATTGTTTTTGTAATTTTTCTGTGTAAAATTTTATTGCAAGAGAAATAGAGTATAGGGTATGTCTTTTTATAAAGGAGAAATTATGGCAAAACAGAGAAAAGAGATTCATATTGATGACCAGTGGGATGTGGCTGCACTCTATCCTAGCTTAGGTGATTGGAAAAAAGAGTTTACAGAGCTAACAAAAGATCGAAGCGAAAAAGGATCCTTTCCTCATATTAGATCTTATCAAGGAAAAATTGGAGAGGGGGCTGAACATCTTGAGTCTCTTTTAAATAATACCCTTGAAATCGAACGCCGCCTCTATAAGCTTTTTACCTACGCCCACCTTCGCCATGACGAAGATGTTGCCAATGAAGTTTACAAAGAGGCTTATGATCAGATTTCTCTTCTTTACTATGATTACATGAATGAAACCTCTTGGGTTCAACCTGAAATTTTACAGCTTCCTGAAGACAAGCTCAAAAATTATTTGAAAGATGCCAAACTTTCTGATCACCACATCCATTTAAAGAAACTTATCGCATTAAAACCCCATACCCTTTCTGCTGAGAATGAGCATTTGATCAGCCTGGCAGGAAAAGCTCTTGAAACCTCTCAAAGAGCCTTTGGAGTTTTTAACAACGCTGACCTTAAATTTGGGAGTATTGAAGATAAAAACGGAAATAAAATAGAGCTTACACATGGCTCCTATGGACGACATCTTCAATCAAAAGATCGAACGCTTAGAAAAAACGCTGCTCTTGGTCTTCATAGGAAATTTATTGAATTTGAAAATACCGTTTCCGAACTTTTAAACGGGCAAGTGCAACGCCATATTTTTGAAGCACGTGCAAGAAACTATCGGTCGGCGCTTGAAGCAGCGCTGACCCCTCATCAAATCGATCCTGCTGTTTATCATAACCTTATCTCCACTGTCCGAAAAAATCTTCCCGTTCTCCATCATTCTATCTCTCTTCGGAAAAAGCTCCTTAAGGTTGATCAACTGCATTTTTATGACCTCTATGTTTCCCTCCTCCCCCAATTTGAAAAAATCTATTCCTACGCAGAAGGAGTGCAGCTTGTTTTAGATGCAGTTCAACCTTTAGGAGAAGAATATCATGCAATTTTAGCCAAAGGACTTCTTCAAGAGCGATGGGTTGACCGCTATGAAAATCAGCGGAAACGGTCCGGTGCTTATTCGAGTGGGTGTTATGATAGCATTCCTTACATCTTACTCAACTACCAAGGGACACTCCGCGATGTTATGACTCTAGCCCATGAAGCAGGACATAGCATGCACTCCTATTACAGCAATAAAAATCAACCTTTTCAGTACTCGAATTATGCTATCTTTGTAGCAGAGGTTGCTTCCACCCTTAATGAAGAGCTTCTCTTCCGCCATCTCTTAGAAAAAGCCGAATCTTCCGAAGAAAGATGTTATCTTCTCAACCAAAAAATCGATGACATTCGAGCCACCCTTTTTAGACAGACCCAATTCGCCGAATTTGAATTAAAGATCCATGAAATGGGAGAGAAGGGGATCCCTCTGACTGCAGTAGCACTTAAAGCACTCTATAAAAAGCTCAATGAAGATTATTATGGCCCCGATTTAGTGATTGACCCTGAAATCGAAGGGGAATTCCTCCGTATCCCTCACTTTTACTCTAATTTTTATGTTTACCAATATGCCACAGGAATTAGTGCTGCTTATGCTCTTGTTGAAAAGCTCAAAAAAGAAGGGGATTCTGCACGAGATTCTTACCTAAAATTTCTCTCCTCAGGCTGCTCTAAATATCCCGTTGAACTCCTCGAAATTGCAGGGGTGAACATTAGAGAAAGTAGCCCGATTCAAACCCTAATCGACCGTTATGCAGAACTTGTAAAACAACTCGAAATAGAATGCTTAGCATAAGAACCTATCCCCATTAAAAAGTTTCAGCCAAAACTCGGCCAAAATAATCCAAAAACTCGGTGAAAAGTTTTCATGGGATAGGTTTATACCCCTTCCACTTCAAAACTGGGATTTTCGGCGGCGCCAGGCCGCCGAAATTTGCCGATCGTAATTGACCCCATATTTCTAATATTAGGTCACTTACGATCGACGAATTTCGGTACTTTCGCGTTCGCCCAAAACCAAGTTTTGAAGTTGTTTGGGTATAAATCAAGAAATGAAATTAAATTTTTCTCCTTGCAGATAATAGGAGAATACAGGTATTCACAAAGCTAACTTTTGTAAGTTTTGTTAAAAAATGGAAAACACCAGATTAATAAATTTTTTTATTATCCTCAATTTGAAGGGGTTGCATGCAAGGCCCGCAGCAACGCTAGCAAAGCATGCACAGCATTTCAAATCGAGAATTATGCTGATCTATCAAGGAAAATGTGTTAATGCTAAGTCCATGGTGGGTATCCTTACCCTTGCCGCTACGCGGGGGGCAAAGGTTAATATTTATGCTAGGGGGATTGATGCTGAAGAGGCTATCAATACCATCATCTCTCTTGCTCGCAATAGATTTGATATCGATTGTTAGCTATCTTTAATGTGGTAAAGTATGGTAGACTTATGGGATGAGTTTTCAAAACATAGGTTTACATCCCAAGATACTGAAAGCTGTGAGCGCAGCGGGATACCATGAACCAACAGATATTCAGTTAAAAGCCATCCCAAACGTGCTTAAGGGTTTCGATATACGAGCTTCTGCACAAACGGGGACAGGAAAAACGGCAGCATTTTTGTTGCCCGCGCTTCACCGATTGGTGACCCCTTCTGAAAAATCAGGACACGGACCTCGCGTTCTTATCTTGGTTCCTACTAGAGAGCTTGCAATGCAAATTATGCAACAAGGAGAAAAATATAGCCGCTTTTTACAAAACAATAAAATCGTTTGTATTGTGGGAGGCGTTCCCTATCCTAAGCAGCTTCGGGCTTTATCAAAGCCTTGCGATCTTTTAATCGCAACACCTGGACGGCTCATTGATTTCATCGAGCAAAAAAAGGTAAATTTTTCTCGTTTAGAAATGCTTGTTCTCGATGAAGCTGACAGAATGCTAGATATGGGATTTTCAAAACCTGTTGAAAGAATCGTCGGAGAAACCCCTGACAAGCGGCAAACCCTTCTTTTTTCAGCAACACTTGGGAAAAATGTTGAGCAGCTTTCTGAGAAGTTATTGAAAAATCCAATGGAGATTACTGTTCATCCCGACAAATCAAAGCATGAAAATATTAGTCAGAAGCTTCATTATGTTGATGATTTAAATCACAAAAATCGTCTTTTAGATCATATTCTTTCTCAAGAAGAGGTTCACCATACCATTGTGTTTACCTCAACAAAAAGACATGCTGATCAATTAGTTAAAGAACTTCGTGTAAAGGGATACTTAAGCGGGGCTCTCCATGGAGATATGAACCAAAGGCAGCGGACAAGGACCATTGCTCAATTGAAAAACGGTAAAATCTCAATCTTAGTTGCATCCGATGTTGCAGCACGAGGAATTGATGTGCAGTCGATTACCCATGTGATTAATTTT
>Ga0075163_10004746_pt1 | contig 18202 bp, 11 predicted proteins | sample JI1023141ADNA_FD_71478 | JGI IMG/M metagenome (GOLD analysis project Ga0075163, IMG submission 71478) | Wastewater effluent complex algal communities from Wisconsin, to seasonally profile nutrient transformation and Carbon sequestration -... | ecosystem: Engineered > WWTP > Effluent > Algae...
GTGGAAAGCCACGGTACCGCGATCACCATCAAGGTGCTCTTCAACCTGCTCGTTCTGCGCAGCATGCTGAAAGAGGATCCGAAGAAGCACATGCCACTTTCGCGGGTGCCGTTCTTCCTCGATGAGGTGCACTCCTTGGATGCCGTGAACCGCAAGGCCGTGTTGGGCATGGCGCGTGACCTCGGCTTCATGGCGATCACCGCCGCCCCGGAACCGGTGAGCGAAGTGGATGCCCTGTACTTCCTGCGGCCACAGAACGGCCGTTTGGTGCTGCGGAACGAGCTGCGCATCGGCGTGAAGTTCGACGAGGCAATGGCCGAAGCTTGATCTTTCAATTCCATTGCGAAAGCCTCTGATCCTATCAGGGGCTTTCGTATTTCGAACCCATGGTAGTTGACCAGCCGATCCGCCGAACGGCTGCGGACCGATGGCCCGATCACCGCCGCCGTGACCTCCAGATCAGAACGGATAGGATCAGGAAAAGTGCGATCCCGACCCACCACGCGTAGCCTTGCCAACCGCTATCCAGTTGCACGGGTGACACATCACCTACGAGCACCAAGCCGGCCCAGTAGTACGGCAGATCCAGTTCGTCCCGCGCATGTTCCAGATGATCCAGCTTGGCTTGGCGCAAGGCCAGATGCTTGGGCATACCGGCAGCAAGGTGATGATAGAAGCCCTCGATGATCTCGGCACTCACCTTCTCATCGATGCTCCACAAGGACATCACTAAACTGGGGCAGCCGGCGTAGGCGAAACCATATCCCAAGGAGCGCACGCCTTCTCCTTCGTCGTTCTTTCCCGTTCCCGTTCTGCAGGCCGAGAGCACGGCCAGTTGCGCACGAAGATCGAGTTCGTAGATCTCGTAGGCATGCAGGTAGCCGTCGAACTCGTTATCCGAAGTGTCGCCTTTGCTCAGCACCAAGCGCGAGTACATGGGCGCTATCGTGTTCATCTCGGCATGGGTCCCGAGGTGGATGACCCCCGATCGTTCGGCGCGCTCGCGGAAGTTCCGTTCATCTGCATCACCTTCCACCAGGATCGTGGCGTTGAGCGTCCTTCCCAATGAACGCGCCGTATTCACAGCGAACGGCTGCCGCACATAGTTGAGGAATTCATGATCGGCAGCACTTGTATCAGCAAGGCCAGCGAGATAGCGCTGTTTCATCGGCTTGGTGAAGCCCGGTGCAAGAGCAAGAACACCACGCGATCGATCACGCACCATGTTCGCGAACTGCACGGCGGTGGTGGCCGACAACAGGTAGGCGAAGGCGTAGCGCTGGATCAGGGAATTCGCAACAAGGTCCGTTGAGGATGGATCCTCAAGTAGTGTTTCGAAGTTGATGGTGTGCAGGGGACCGTCGGGAATGACCAGCAGTTCATGACCGGTCAACAGCGGAGCGACCGGGGCGAAGAACAAGGTGTACGCGCGGTGACCAGCAGTGCTGTAGGCGGCACGATCCCTGGAGTTGATGGCATCGTTCAGGGCACGTGTTGCATCGGCCACTTCGCTGTTCTTCACGCGCACGATGGCTGCGGTATCCATACGGATGACGAGCATGTACAGGTGATCAGAAGTGATGGCATAGGCCAGCAGATCACGATCCGGTCCGAGCAGTTTCTTCCGCACATCTTCCACATCGATCGTCGTGGTCCCATAGCGCAGATCGAAGTAGCGTGGATATCGTTCGCTCAATCGTTCCAGGAAAACGGCGTACTCCCTTTCCGCATTCAACGTAAGATCGAGGGCTTGCTCATTATCCGGGTCGACCTCCATGGCCTGGATCAAAGCGCGCTCGCGGATCAGGATGCTATCGGGCACACCGGCAAAACGCAAACTCGTGAATTCGTTCAAGCGGCTCTTCAGCAAGATGGATCGGTCGGCTTCCATCAGTGCCAAGAATCGATCGATATCACTCAACTTCCCGCTCTGTGCATAGGTTTCATAGGCGAGGTCGATGGCGAGGTCGAAAAGCACCTTCTGCTCACCGACCAGACCCAGTTGCGACCCTTCATCGTCGATCGCCGCCCGGTTGCGGTCCAAGGAGCGGATCGCCAGGTCAAGATCCGTGCTCCAATCCGGATCCAAGGCAGTACCATTCGACAAAGCGCGCTCGGCCTTCACTTTCCAAAGGAGCGCATCGGTCAAAAGCTGCGGCTGTGGAAAGGCTCTGGGAAGCGCGTTGCCCCCCAACGCTTCGGCACGGTCATCGAGTCGTTCCAACGCGGAGGTGCTCCAACGCAGGGCAGTGGTTGCATCGTCGTCGGCCAAGGCGGCTTCGGCGAGCAGCACCTCGTACTGGGCTACTTTGTAATGTCCGTCTCCATGCACTTGGCTCATGATGGACCGGGCCGCCTGCAGGTCGTCCAAGGCTTCCTGCACCTTTCCTTGATCCAAGAAGAAACGTGAACGGCGACGAAAGGCGACGGCCAACTGCGGATCCATGGACGCTTGGGGAGCGGCTTTCTGCTCGGCGATGGTTCGTTCGAACATGGCCGCTGCTTCCTGCACCCGACCTTGCCCTGCATAGACCTCGGCAAGTTTGGTGCTGGCACGGAAGTACTCTTCGTTATGGGTCCCATAATGCGTGGCACATGCCTTCATGTAGTCGACGATATCCGTCTCTGCACGGGCCAGATCACCGGTCTCCATGGCGATATCGGCCATGCGTTCGCGGATCCCGAGAATACGTGCGTCACCGGGTTCCAGAATGCTCGAACGATCACGATACGCTAGGTCCAACAGCTCTTGCGAACGTGCATTGTCGCCCATGGAGAAGTACACGGTGGCGAGGTTCACATAGGCCTTGGACCGGGAAAGCACCGCCGCATCACGCACTGTTGGATCGCTGGTGCTCGACATCGCCTCCGTACACATCCGGACCCCTTCCTGGTAGGACAATTTGCTGCGAGCGATATCCCCCGCATCCTGCCACATGATACCGATGTTGGACAGGATACCCGCCTTGCGCACAACGACATTGGGTGCATCCGAGCGTTCCAGGGTCGTGAGCGCCTCCCGGTAGTAGTGTTCTGCATCGTGGGTTCGTCCCAAGTGCCAAGAACTTACGCCCGCTCCGTTGCAGCATTCGCTCAGATCCAAGTACGCAGGAACTGGGGAACGTTCGTAGAAGACCTTGGCAGCGAGGTAACTCTTCAAGGCCTCTGTGTGATGGGCCATGATCGCGTGGTCGAAAGCCACGTTCTGATGAGCATGGGCCAATTTGCTCGATCCCACGTCGGAGTTCCGTTCAGCCACAGCAAGGGCCATGGAGTCCACGCGCAAGCACGCCTTCATCTCACCGAGATCATAGTACAACCAGCTGAGGTCGGAAAGTACATCCATGTGCTGCGCCGGCTGGATCCCTTGGGCGAGGAGCGTGGCATACAGCGCTTCTGCGGCAGCCGTACCCGCTGCGGCTCCCTTCACCTTCCATTTCGCGCGGCCGTACTTGTACACATACTGGTGGATGGAATCCTGCCACGTGGTCCCTGGCACTTCCTTCAGTTGCAGGTCGATCGCCTCTATCGTGGCTGTGTAGTTCTCGGCATCGTAGAGTTCGCTGATCCGCGCATGTCGTTCAGCGATCCGCTGATCCGCCTGTGCGAAGGCATGGAATGCACCCAAGACAAGAGCCGATAAGAGGACCACGGAACGCATCACGACCCGAGTTCGGATGTGATCGTGCGCACACGATCGCCATAGACCGGGTCGTTCTCCAGGTGAAGTGTTCTCAGCTTCTCGAGATCCTTCACACGCACATAGGCGAGGAAGAGATACCACTTCGCCTTGGCGTGAAAGGTGCTCGAGGTATCCTTCGATAGCGGTTCGAGCCTACGTATCGCTTCCATCACATCACCTGACGCGAGTGCAGCACTCCCGAGGTAATAGATCAGCGTATCGTTCGAGGGTTCCTGCAGGAGGATCTCTTCCCATTTCACTTTGGCCTCAGCATACTCACCAAGCTTATAGGCCACCATCGCATCTTGAAAAGCCGCGTCACTTAACGCGCTCATGGGCACAGGCAAGCCCGGATCGGACACATAATACGCGGCAAAAAGCCGTTCCGAAGGTGACGGAGTGAGCAACCACACGAAAGCACCGGCCAGCACGACCGCCACTGCGGCGGCATACTTGAGCAGATGGTTCCGACCTCCGCCTTTGGTCGACGCTTGTTCGGATGCTACTTCACGCAACGTGCGGGAAACGCCGCCCAGTTCGATCGCCAGGATGTTCTCGCGCTGCAGGTCGACCTCCGCTCGTAGGGCCGGGTCGAGTTCCAAGGCCGATCCGAAACGGGCTCGTTCATCATCGGACATGGTACCGAGCACATACGCTTCAATGGTCTCGAACCGGGTCCTGTCCAATGCTCCCTGGGTCATGCTACCTCGTTATTTTCCTCACCGGTGATGGCGCGGCGGAATGCTCGTAGCTTCATCATGCAGCGATACTTGATCGTACGGATACTCTCCTCTTCCACTCCCATTGCATGAGCGATCGTAGCGAGATCCTTCCGCTCGAAGTAGAACTGGTCGAGCACCGTGCGGCACTTGTCATCGAGCTTGGCATATACGCCGCGCAACCGCGCGATGCGCTCCTCGACATCGTCATCGGAGTCCGCGTCCAGCACATTGATCCGATCATCGTGTACGACCTTCATGTGCTTATGCGATGCTGACCGGACCACATCCAGCCATTTGTTCTTGGCCACACGGAAGAGGTAGCCTCCGGGATCCGGGGTATTCTCCTGACAGACCGTGCCTTCCTTCACCTTCATCCAAAGAATGGTGATGGCCTCTTGGAAAACATCCTCTGCTTCGGTCGCTGTTCCGCTGTTCTGGACCACATAGTTCCGAATAGTGCGGAAATGCTTGGCATAAAGCGAACGTATCACCACCGGATCGTTGCGCCGCAGGGACTCCACCCATCCGGTGGCGCTTAGGACATCCATTGAAATCCGTTGCAAAATGGGTGGGAGATGAACCACGAGTATACGGCGATCGGAAGTTCATGTCCATTCTGGTCATCGGGATCGTGGTCAAGAAGGCGTTCCCATGTGCACATCGGGATCGAAAGCAAATGTGAACAACAAGCTCCAACTGCACCGGTTCGACAGCGTGGGACCGCGCGTATCCAGCGGATCCCTACCGATGATCGTTCACATCGAAGATGGAGTCCGATGTAGTCCCGAACGAACAACCCGAATGATGGCCAGATCATTGCCCTTGCAAGGACCGACCGAGCATCATAGACCCACCCATGCCATCGTGATGATCGCCCTTGCCGACGATGTCCACTTACCAGAAGGGGGGCTTCCGATCGGAACCGATGGATACTTGTTGACGTGTTCCGACCCGGCCGAACTCCTCCTGGCGATCACGGCGATCAGCAGTGGACAACGAACGAAGGCAGGCAGCATAGGCCGTCGTGTTTCCGTTCATCTTCAGCCAGTACTTTCGCATTTCGACTAGGTCCTGCTTAGCCGTAGAGAGAAGGATGTTCTGCGTGCGTTGGTGGCAGGAAAGAGCTACAAGATGATCGCGGCGCAGCTCGGGTTGGGTTTCGAGACCGTGCGGTCCCACATCAAGAACCTGTATGAAAAGCTCGCCGTGAAGAGCAACACGGAAGCCGTTGCGAAGAGTTTACGCGATGGACTCCTGAACTGACGCAACTTATCGATCCCCCTGCACAAGAACAGGTCAAGCTCTACCGTCCTGGATCGAGGAACATTTGGTCAGTCGAATGATCCAGGATCGGATCAAGTGGGATCCGCCTCCTATCCATCCTTCAACAGACCAGCCCCAATAGGTCCGGACCCGTGGTATCGAACCTTCGTCCGAAACATGATCTTTCGAAGATCCTCGATCGCTAAGGGCGTTGACCTCCCGCGGTGCAACATGCTGTGACAATTGGGACAAACCGGGACGACCCGTGAACGGCTTTGGTCGGCAAACCCATTGGAGACCCGGTGCGACACCAAGGCATTACGGCCAAGGATCCCATAAATACGTTCCAGATCGGATCCGCAGACACTGCATCCGGGACCATGTTCCTCAATGGCCAACGCACGGGAATACGGATCCTGCTCAAGTGCGTCCACACGTATCGATCGCGTGTCGATATCGGAAGATGAAGGATCCACCTCTTCGGGCATCCTTTCGAGAAGGACATCGGTCAACACGGGCTCGCAACTGCGACAACTCACCACCCGGAAAAGTGGTAGGCTCTTGTGATCGGCAACAGCATGAAGAACGAGACGAACTTCGTTCGAACAGAATTTGATCCCGCCTCCTTGCGTGAATCCCTTCACCCCTTCCACTTTGCGCAGTACACGAATGTGCGCACAACCAGACCTGTGGAGCATACCGGACCTACCTGTATCTCCACGTCGCGTGTTGATCACGAACCCATCCGGATTGTTGACCATCCAAGCCAAGTAACCCGGATCGTCGCCGTCGAATATCTCTACCATGGTTCGTGAACGTGCTCGACTTTGCAATAGCAGCGTAGAGCAGGCCGAAATGTAGCTGGAGGAACAGGCCCGAACTTGGTGTACCAAGAAGATGATGATCCGTTAAGGGCATGGTAGTCATTCGTGAACGTACAGGGAACGATCAGCTATTCTCTACTATGGAGGTAGATCATCCATAACCATGCACTAACATGACGGGAACAGGATGGGCGCAGCTTTGCCGCACTTACCGCTTCCATGCAAAAGGCACTTCTCATTCTTCTTGTCCTTCTCTCGTTGCCGGATCTGTGCGCCCAGGGTACAGTGCGCGGCACGGTCACTGACCCCAGCGGACAGACGGTCATCGGAGCCAACATCGTTCTGAAGGATGAACCAGGGATCGGCACGGTCACGGATCTGGATGGCGCCTATTCCTTGAAGATCGAGCGCACGGGTACGGTAACGCTGGTCTTTTCCTTCATCGGCCTGGTGAGCGAAGAGCGAGTTGTCAATTGGACCAACGGCGGTGTTGTTGTGCTGAACGTGGAGATGAAGGACAACAATGTTCAGCTGGGCATGGTGGAGGTTGAAGGAAAGGCGCGACGTTCCGGAGACACCTATTTGGACAAGCTGAAGATCAATGCGGGTGCGTCGATGGACTACATCTCTTCGGACCGCATGCTTCGCACCGGGGACAGTGAAGCATCGCAGGCGGTACGGCGGGTTACAGGCGTTTCCACAGTAGGAGCCTTCATAACTGTGCGCGGTCTAGCTGATCGATACATCGTTACCACCATCAACGGAAGCCGGATCCCGACGATGGACCCTTTGACGAACAACTTGCGCCTCGACCTCTTTCCGACCGGCCTGTTGGACAATATCGTGATCACCAAGACAGCGACACCGGACCAACCCGGTGATTGGTCAGGGGCATACGTTTCCCTCAATACCAGCGACTACCCTGACCGCCTGCGCGTGAGCGTGAGCACCACCTTCGGCTACAACCCCAATTCGAGTTTCCAGAACGTGGTCGTAGGTGCGCGTAGCTCCACGGATTGGCTTGGCCATGACGATGGCTTGCGCGCGATACCGGACGGCGTACCAGTGGACATCGAACAATTCCCAAGTTTCAAGGACCCGAATCTGTACGAGCAGCTCCAACTACTCGGCTTAGGAGCCTACCTGAACAACTACGGCATCGTGGCGAGTACACCGGGATTCCAAGCGAACACGATGAGCACGACGGGGACGCTTCAACACCTGCCCCTCACTCAACTCGGATTGTTGGCTCCCGGTCAACTGTACGATGCGAACGCGGTCTCGAATGCGGTCACGATCTACAACAACGCTTACGACCTGGCCTACTTCTCGCCCACCGTGAATGGTGAACTGGCACAACTGAACACCCGCTTCAACAACGCGAACTGGCGTGTAACAGAGGCTAAGGGCCGACCGAACTTCAATCAATCGTTCAGCATCGGTAACCAGATACAACTTTTCAAGAAGGCGAAGAACCCAAAGACCCTCGGATTCCTCTTGGGCTTCCGGTATTCAACGGACACGGAATATGACGGAGAAGCGACTTTGGGTCGAAGTCTGGAAAGGACCGACGACACTGATCCCGGCAGCGACTTCATCCGCAAGGGCACACAGCGCATCAGCACCGAGTCCGCAGGCTGGAACGCTCTCGGAAACTTGGCCTTCAAACTGAACCGCAACAACAGCTTCTCCTTGATGGTGATGCCCAATGTCCTTGGGCAGAACAATGCGCGTGCCCTCACATTCCTTGCTCCTCCGATCAGCGGAGAGACCTTCGTCAGTGAGGATCAGTTCTACGAGGAACGGAAGCTATGGGTGTACCAATACGGATCGCGCCACTTGATCCCTGCTTTGAACCTGAAGGTGGATGCCGACGTTTCCTACTCCGATGGCGAAAGGAATGTTCTTGATCTCAAAACGGTCCAGTATATCAAACCTGCCGATGGCGGATCAATAGACAACGTGGATGGTGCCCTCACACCTCCCGGGCGTATCTATCGTTTCCTGAATGAAACACTCCTCGATGCACGTCTCTCCTTCGAACTGCCATTGAGCGATAAGGAATCGCTACCACGCACCTTGAAATTCGGCAGTGCCTATCGACGGAACGAACGCACGAACCAGCAGAGCTACTTCAATGTACTGGGCGCGCCTGGACCAACGCAGTGGGAAGAGCCCGGGCGTTTTGAACTGCGGCCGGACGGTCGATTCACTTCACGCTATAGTCCATTCGGAACCTTCAAGGACAACGACATTGGTATCAGCGAAGTGTTCGCAGCCTTTGTGATGGGTGACTACGCGGTAACCGAACGGACGCGTTTGATCGGTGGTGTGCGCGCGGAGCATACCGATCTCATGACCGATATCCTCCGATTCTACCAGGATGGTATCGCGGCCGATGATCCGTCACGAGGAACGGTGGGTGATGTATCGGCCGGAGGCGGTGCATCCGCAGAACCCAAGCCGGCCATACCTGGAACCATCGAGCAGTGGGACTTCCTTCCAAGCATCAACCTCGTGCACAAATTGCGCACCGACCCGAATGCTCCGATGAACCTTCGTTTGAGCTATTTCCGCTCTTTGGCCCGGCCCAGTTTCCGCGAATTCTCAGTGGTGCAATTGTTCGACTACATCCTCAATGCACCGGTATACGGCAACCCCACTTTGAAAATGCCGCGCATCGACAACTTCGACATCCGCGTCGAACGCTTCTTCCCCAGCGGCAACAACGTTACCATAAGCGGATTCCACAAAGAGTTCACCAACCACATTGAACTGCTTTCCACCCTATCCGGCGGCTTCACATGGCGGAACGCGGATCGATCCGTTGTGGATGGCCTTGAACTTGAGGGTCGAATCGGGATCCTTCGAGGCCTCGAGTGGCGGGGTAACCTCACGATGATGCATTCGCGCTCTGACCTGACCTCTACTGTTACCGGGACGGAATTGAAACTGAGCACACCGATGTACGGCCAAGCACCGTACATCATCAATAGCATGTTGAACTACTCCTTGGATAGCCTCGGGTTGGTATTCAGCGTCTCCTACAATGTGCAAGGTCCGAAGCTCGTCGTAGCCAATTCCGAACTCGACCCCGAAGGGATCCAAGCCTATGAAATGTCCCGGAACCAGATCGATATCACAGCGACCAAGAATTTCGGTAAACACTGGGGAGCGCGCTTCCGTGTTCGGAACCTGCTGAATGCTCCGATACGCAGGGCGTACAAGTTCGATGAAGGATACTCCTTCGATTTCGACAAGTACCGATACGGATCCGAATTCGCATTGACCGTTTCCTACACCATTCGCTGATGGCACCGCATTCGCACCTTCTCGTCATGATCGACCGAGCTCTTTACTCCCTGACCGTGATCCTCTTCATCTGTTCTTCACTTCCTGCGTTGTCACAGAACGAGATCGAGGATGTGATCGTGGAGACCTATTACATCTCCGACGCGAATGACGCGACCGATGAAGTCGGGGGAACGTTGGCACCTGGCTCCAAGACCTACCGCGTATATCTCGACCTCTGCGAGGATTGCTCGCTACGGGCGATCTTCGGAAGTCCTGAACATCCACTGACGATATCGAGCTCGGCACCCTTCTTCAACAACCTGGATCGAGGGCGCGCCTTCGGGCACGAGATCAACAACAGTGCGTTGGATGAGAATACAGTGGCACTGGACTCGTGGCTCTCCTTCGGCGCAGCATCCAACCAGAAATTCGGAGTACTGAAGACCGATGATACAGACGGCTCCATCGTCGGCGGGGCGAACAACGACGGTGGGAGCGCGAACATCGCTGGCGGCCTACTGGTCAACGCCGATCCTGAAGCTGGCATTCCATTGACCCAAGAAGATGGCCTGATCCCTTTGAACGGAAGTGCTGCACTGCCGCCGAACTTTCAAGTGGTCGGCACTTCCCCGGGTGATGTTCTCAATGCCGAAACGGTAGCAGCAATTTTCAACTCTAGCGATACACGCCTGACATGTAGCGTTCCGGGCACGCGTGGTCCGGATGCGACCAATCGGATCCTGATCGCTCAGCTCACAACAACTGGCGACCTGACCTTCTGCATCAACGTGGACGTGCAACGCGGAGATGGCACGGTGCTTCGCTTCGTGAGCGGTGACTCCTTGCTGCTCGAAGGTGAAACGCCGAACGGACTGCTCTGCTACCCTCCTGCATGCGGATGTACCGATCCGTCCTTCGTTGAGTACGACCCGAGCGCGGGTTGTGACGATGGAAGCTGCCAGAACGCGATCGTCTTCGGCTGCCTCGATACACTGGCCTGCAACTATTCAACATCCGCGAACTTCAATGTCCAGGAGCTTTGCTGCTATGGCCCCAGCGATTGCAACGGTCTCGATGTTTCCATTGTTTGTCCGGATGTCAGTGTTGCAGAGGTCGCAGAGGGATCGTCGTTCGTTCTCTTTCCCAATCCAGCGATCGATCTGCTCCATATCTCCGCACCGTCGAATGCGCGCATGCTCGCCGTGACCATACTTGACGCCTTGGGTCGGGTGGCCAAGGAACATGCGGTGCCTTCCGGAACGACCGGCACAATGGCACTTCCAGTCGCCGACCTGTCCACCGGGGCTTACCATGTCGTCATCAGGACCGCTGAAGGAGCCTTCGTGAAAACCTTCATCAAGCTTGATCAGAGCGAACCGGCTCATTGATCGGCCTGTAACGGATCCATCACGATCATTTAATGTGCGGGTTCCATAGCCGCTGGAACGCGCCGATAGCTTCGCCCGCTCAAATCCCTCGCTATGCGCTACACGACGTTCCTCGCCACGCTCCTTTTGTCCATTCCTTGCGTTGTTGCTCAGTACACTCCACCGGATGGATCCGGCTTGGAAGGCATCATCGTAGAGCGCTACTATCAAGCGGACGCGAACGATGCAGCCGACGAGGACGGCAGCCTCGAATTGATGGAAGGGGCGATCACCTACCGGATCTTCGTGGATATGCTTCCGGGCTACGAGCTACTGACCGTAGGTGGCTACGTGAACCATCCGTTGACGTTCTCCACAACGACCACTTTCTTCAACAACGACGACCGTGGTGAAGACTTCGGACGGAACATCAACGACATCTATTTGGACAACAACACGATGGCACTCGATTCGTGGATCACGATCGGCGCTGCTTCGGATGCGCACTGGGGCGTTCTGAAGACCGAAGATACCGATGGCTCGATCATCGGAGGTTCGAACAACGATGGTGGAAGCAACGCGGTACAAGGTGGTCTATTGGTGAACACGGGCGGTGGAACAGGCATTCCACTAACAGAGGCCGATGGCCTATTGGAAGGCATGCCGCCGCAAGTGGTTTCGGTCGGCGAACTCCCCACCATCCTCACGTCCGGCACAAGTTCGTACACCTCTGACGACTTCGCCTATGCGGTCCTCGGTGGCCTCGCGGGGCCCACACCGGAGAACAAGGTGTTGATCGGTCAATTCACGACCGATGGCACTTTCGAATTCTGCCTGAACATCTGGCTGCGTATACCGGCCGAGCTGGTCTGCGACGACCCGAACTGCCACACCAACTTGGAATACTATGCACAGTTATTGCCCGCGGACACAGCAGGCAAAGCGATCAGTGGAGACAACAAATTCACGCATCCCACCTTATGCTTCTCGTCTGCTTCAGGAGTTCCGGATTGCGAAGGTGTGCTGAACGGACCCGCTTTGCCGGGAACGGCGTGCGACGATGGGAATGCAGATACAAGTAATGACGTGTACAGCGAAGGCTGTGCCTGCATTGGCGAGGATTGCAACGGTGTACTTGGCGGTGATGCACTCCCCGGAAATCCATGTGACGATGGCGATCCTTTGACCGAGAACGACGTTTGGTTGACCGGTTGCGAGTGCGATGGAACCGTTGGAATAACAGAGCGGACAGGCCTTGCAGCCTTGGTCAACGTGTTCCCGAACCCGACCAAGGACCATGTTCAAGTAGTGGTCGCAACCACAGGCCAAGGCCCAGTGAATATCGCCCTCCAAGACGTGCTCGGTCAAGTTCTGGAGAGCAAAGTCGCTGGTCATGCATCGAATGGCTGGACCTGCTCTTTCGACCTCTCTGGACAGGCCGCTGGCGTCTATCTGGTCCGTATCGAGGTGGACGGCGTGGCGCACACCGAGCGTATCACCAAATATTGACCCGCGTAACAATGCGCCATTGGACAGTTGCATTCGGACTGTTCGCCTTGTGCACACCTGTGCTTGCGCAGGGTATCGAGGGCGTGATCCTGGAACGTTTCCATGCCGAACCGAATGCAACGGATGGATCAGTTTTGGTCACCTATCGGGTCCACTTGGATCTGGCAGCGGGTTACCAATTGCAACTCGTCTATGGCGATGACGCCCACAACCTGCGGTTTGCCAGCACGAGCGAATTCCTGAATACCACGAACAGTGTGAGATACGGCGACCGTATCACTGAGGTGCCGTCCGAAGTTGCGGAACGGGATTCGTGGTTCACGTTGGGAATGGTAGGAAGCGATCACTGGGGAGTCCCTCGCGAACTGGACACGGACGGTAGCTTGAACCAGAAGAAACGGAAGGATCCCGTTCGAACGGATGGCCTGATGCCGGCAAGCTCTTCACGTGAAGTGGTCAATTTCAATTTCCTTCCCGGCTATCTCGGTGACATACGAGGCAACATCATCGAAACGAACAATGGAGGCTGGGCGGTGCTCGGTGGCATGAAAGGCGCCACTGAAGATAATACCATACTCATCGCCCAACTCACCACCGCTGGCGAACTCTCGTTCGAGATCAACGTTCAGTTGGCCGCCCCGGATGGCAGCATAGAGAAGTATGTTGCCCGGAACGCTCGTGAAGGTGAGATCATCTTCGCGCCCCTTTGCCAAGGAGGCACCTGTACCCCGCGGCATTGATCGTCCGACCCCATTGCGCCCGAACACGTCCACGGTGCACGTCGCGCAATGCCGTATTAGATCCTCGGTGGTCGGTTGTTTCGCTTCCGTTAACCGAACATCGCCAATGCCCCGAATGCGTAACGCAGGAAGCTGAATTGGTTCATGCAATCATAGGCTACCCGTAATCACTGGGGTACAAGGAGCAAGGAGTTTTGCGGCACCACACGATCATGTGTGGAGATCCCAAACCCCTAACTGTTAAGTACCATGAAGAACTTGACGAAACTGACGCTAACGGCGGCCTTGGCCTCCCTGGCTGCGGTAAGTGGCACGGCCCAATCCATCGGGTCTGCTTGTGGTTGTCCGAACGTGTCAGCGCGCACGACGGTCAACTTATCCACCCTCGCTGATGCGAACGGGAACCTGCCTGTCGGCGCTACCACACTGACCTGCAACAACCTGTACGTGCTGAACAGCAAGATCTACGTACCGGACGGAGGCGACCTGTACGTTGAACCCGGAACCGTTGTGAAGTGCAACGATAACGCCGGTGTGAACGCGAATGCATTGATCGTTACTCGCGGTGGCCAGATCTGGGCGAACGGCTCGGAGAGCTGTCCCATCATCTTCACCTCGAGCGCAGATCCATTGGACGGCTCCTACTCAGTTACCAACCGTGGTAAGTGGGGTGGCTTGATCCTCCTTGGACGCGCCTACAACAACGTACGGAATGCGGATGCATCGGTATCTGTTACCGGAACCGACGGTGTTGGTCTCATCGAAGGTCTGGCCGGTGGTGATTCCCGGCATTTCTATGGCATGCCGATCGGTCAAGAAATGAACGACGATAACTCCGGCATCCTGCGGTACGTGAGCTTGCGCCACGGTGGCGAGCTGCTCGGCACCAACAACGAGATCAACGGCCTGACCATGGGCTCCGTGGGTCGCGGCACCACCATCGAGTACGTCGAGGTGACATCCAACTTGGATGATGCTTTCGAATTCTTCGGCGGAACCGTGAATGCCAGCCACCTCGTTGCGATGCATTGCGACGATGACTACATCGATTGGGACCAAGGCTTCAGCGGGAAACTCCAGTTCATCTACGGCCTCCAAGGTCCTGATAACAGCGGTGGTTCCTTGAACCAAGGCGACAACGGCTTCGAATTGGACAGCGATGACGCGGCTACGAACAACGGCCTGCGTTCCACCGGTGTCATCTACAATGCAACGGTCATTTCACGCACGGGTTCTATCACTCCGGTCGATGAAGCCATCGAAGCGAAAGAGCGTACGCAAGGAACCATCGTGAACAGCGTGTTCGCCGGCTTCCGCTCCGGCCTCAATCTGGCGTCGAACGTCACGGGCTTCTGGCAAGGTGGTCAGTTCAATGTGAAGAACTGCACCTTCCAAGCCTGCACGAACCCATTGCGCATCAACGGCGTGAACACCACCTCGGGTACCGATTGGGATAAGTTCACCTTGACCGATGGAAACGTGTCGATCGCCTCCGGCCTCATCGACAACGTCTACGCGATGAGCTTGACCAACAACACGGTGACCGACCGCGTGAACCCTGTTCCAGCAGCGGGTACCGCGACCACGACCTTGACGCCTCCTGTTGATGGCTTCTTCAGCGGTGCCAAGTACCGTGGCGCCTTCGAGCCAGGAGCAGAGCCTTGGACCAGCGGATGGACACTGGCTTCGCAATTGGGAACCGACATCAGCGCGGCCGCTGGTTGCCCAGGTGACCTGAACCGTGACGGGTTGATCAACGCAACTGATTTCAGCCTCTTCGTAGGTGCCTTCGGCGGCAACTGCTTCTAAGAAAACAACCGGGTGAGGTGCCGCTTGAAAAAGCGACAGTCCGCCTGAAAAGAACAAACACATGAAAACAACTATCAGCAAGTTCCTCTTGGGCTGTACGCTGGCGCTGGGCGGTCTCACCGCATCGGCGCAAGGCCTCGAGGGCATCATCGTCGAAGAATTCCACACGGTCTCACAGGCCGACGCGGACTTCATCAACAATGATCTCGGCAACAGCTCATTCCCCATTGTTGCGGGATCCAAAGTGTACCGTGTCTATGTCGACATGGCTCCCAACTACAAGCTCCTCACGGTCGGTGGAAGTGCCCCTGACGATGGAAATGGAGTTCATCCGTTGGATTTCTCGACGACAACAACATTCTGGAACGACGACAACTTTGGATCGGAATTCCCGGTTCAAACGCGTCGTGCCTCTACCGGTACGTTGTTCGATAGCTACATCACCTTCGGGTCCACAGGTACTGCTGGTGGTGCGTCTCCTTGCGGTGCGCTCGGTTCGAACTTGGCCCAGTTGGGCATACTTCGCACGGCGGACACCAATGGTGATCTGACCTCTTGCGGCGTATTTCCCAGCTTCACTGGAAATGACGGCAGCATTCCAGGTACGGTACCTGCGCTGACCACCAACCTTTCCGGCCTGATCGACTTCACAGCCCTGACGGGAAGCGCGAGCAGCTTCGTGATCGGAGGGAACACGGGTGACTCCTATGCCACCCTGCCTGCCAACACGGGAGTTGATCCTACCAACACCAATCTTGTGTTGATCGGACAGTTCACCACGGACGGTGTATTCTCCTTCAACATCAACGTGGTGATCCAAAGCCCGACCGGTGAGAACGAATTCTACGTTTGGTCCAACCCGATCCAGACCGAAGTGGTTTCGCCTTTTCTCACTTACCCTCAAGCACAGGTCAACGACTGCGCTGGCGTTCCTGGTGGAACAGCAGCCATTGATGCTTGTGGTGTTTGTGCGGGCGGTACGACAGGGATCGTTCCTGATGCCTCTTGCACGGATTGTGCTGGAGTCGTGAACGGTACAGCCGCTGTGGATGCTTGCGGAGTTTGCGCCGGTGGTAACACCGGGATCGTTCCTGATGCCTCCTGCACGGATTGTGCTGGTGTCGTGAACGGAACAGCCGCTGTGGATGCTTGCGGAGTTTGCGCCGGTGGTAACACCGGGATCGTTCCTGGTGCTTCATGCACGGACTGTGCTGGTGTAGTGAACGGTACCGCGGCTGTGGATGCTTGCGGAGTTTGCGCCGGTGGTAACACCGGGATCGTTCCTGATGCTTCATGCACGGACTGTGCTGGTGTAGTGAACGGTACCGCTGCTGTGGATGCCTGCGGAGTTTGCGCTGGTGGAAACACCGGGATCACACCTGATGCTTCCTGCACCGACTGCCTAGGTGTGGTGAACGGAACCGCAGTGGTCGGAACCGCATGTGATGACTTGAACGCATTGACTGAGAACGACATCTGGTTGACCGGTTGCGTTTGTCAAGGAACCCCAGTAGGTGTTGATTGCGCGGGCGTTCCAAATGGAACAGCTGCTATCGATGCCTGCGGTGTTTGCGCTGGTGGAACAACAGGACTCGTGCCTGACGCAAGCTGCACGGACTGTGCTGGCGTGGTGAACGGAACGGCCGCTGTCGATGCTTGCGGCGTTTGCGCAGGTGGAACGACCGGCCTGATCCCCGACGCTTCTTGCACGGACTGTGCAGGCGTAGTGAACGGAACAGCTGCCGTTGATGCATGCGGTGTTTGCGCTGGAGGCACGACCGGCCTTGTACCAGATGCAAGCTGCACCGACTGTCTTGGCGTGGTGAATGGCACCGCAGTGGTGGGAACGGCTTGCAATGACTTGAACGCGTCGACCGTGAACGACATCTGGTTGACCGGTTGCGTTTGCGCTGGAACACCTGTTGGCACCTTGGATTGCGAGGGCGTTCTCGACGGCCCAGCTGTACCGGGATCACCTTGTGACGACGGTAACAGCGGAACCGGCAACGACGTTTACGGTGTGGATTGCGTTTGTGCTGGGCTGCCTTTGGATTGCGCTGGAACCCCTGGTGGAACGGCTCTTCCTGGCACGCCTTGCGATGACGGACTTGCCACGACCGGTAGCGATGTATATGGTGTGGATTGCATGTGCGCTGGTCAGTTGATCGATTGCCTCGGAGTTGTTGGCGGCACTGCATTGCCAGGCACCTCCTGCAACGACGGTCTTGCTACGACCATCAACGATGCGTACGACACGAACTGCCAGTGCGTTGGCACGCCGATCGGCAACTGCACGGAGATCGTGACCATCGAGATCGAGACCGACGGACAGCCTGCACAGACCAGCTGGGAGATCATCCCACAAGGTGGTGGAGCTGCGCTGTGCACCGGCGCAGGCAGCTATCCAGCGAACAGCAATGTTTCTGAGAACTGCTGCTTGGCACAAGGTTGCTACGCACTGCGCGTGTTGGATTCCGCTGGAGATGGTATCTCCAACGGTGGCTACATCCTGCGTGAAGAAGCATCCGGACTCCGCATCATCGACAACAGCAACAACTTCTCCACCGGTTCGGTCAGTGCTGTGAATGCTGCACAAGGCTTCTGCTTGCCACTGGGAACCGGTCGTTTGATCGACTCCAGTTGCGATAAGGAGGATTGGGCGCCGAACCGTTTCGTGGTCGCTTCTGCCGATGCGGCCGTGAGCGCACAATTCGGGGTGAGCAATGCCACCAGCGGTTACGTCTTCTGGTTCTTCGATCCGAACGGAACGTACAGCTACCGTCGTTTCCGCAGCCACGCTACCAGCGATGGTTACGGCAGCGGTGCAACGCGCGCTTGCCACTTCCAGATCAACGGATGGGTGAACACCCCAACGACCCCGCACATTCCTGCCAACGAGCTTTTGAACGTGCGTGTACGGAACCGTGTGGCCGGTGTGAACCAGGAGTTCGGCCCAGTATGCCGCTTCCAATTGGATCCAGCGCGTGCTGCA
>Ga0075163_10004747_pt1 | contig 18196 bp, 18 predicted proteins | sample JI1023141ADNA_FD_71478 | JGI IMG/M metagenome (GOLD analysis project Ga0075163, IMG submission 71478) | Wastewater effluent complex algal communities from Wisconsin, to seasonally profile nutrient transformation and Carbon sequestration -... | ecosystem: Engineered > WWTP > Effluent > Algae...
GACGCGCTCAGCTGGCCGCCCGCGCTGCGCCTCGTCTGCCGCGCGTGGCGCGACTATTTCGACGCGAGCGCGCCGGCGCGCGCGCACAAGTGGTATCTCCATCCTGATCACGTCGCCGCGCTGCCGCTCGACGAATTGGTGCGGCGGCTCGCGCTGCGCGCGCGTCTCCGCTGGCTGTGCCTCGAGATTTTTCTCGAGCGCATTTCTGACAAGACGCTCGCCATTCTGGCGAGCGGCGCCGTGCATGCCGCCACGGTCAGCGCGAGTGCGCTGGCTGGCTTTGAGGAGCGCGCCATTGCCGCACTCGCGTCTCTGCACCGCGTAACGTTCCGATACAGCAGCGCATCGCTCGACGTTTCGGCGCTCGCTGGCGTGCACAAGATCGAGTTCTATTACTGCAGCCATCTGGCCAATGTCGACGCGCTCGCCGGAGTGCACACTCTCAAAATTGTCGGCAGCCACAACATTGTCGACGTCTCGGCGCTCGGCCGCGTCTCTACGCTCGTGCTGGAAGAGTGCCAAGGCATTACCGATGTTTCGGTGCTTGGCGGCGTGCGTGACCTGACAATCTCGGCTTGCGACAATGTGCGCGATTTTTCCGCGCTTGGAAACGTTCCTACCATATTTATCATGTCGCGCAGCAGCGCGCATACGCTTCCCGTGTTTGCCCGAGACGCCTTCGTTACGCTCGCCTCTTTTCCAAACCTCGTCGACCTCTCGTGTGTTGCAGCGGCGCGCAAGGTGTGGCTGATGGGTTGCGAGGCTGTAGCCGACGTCTCGCCTCTGCGAAACGTGCAAGAACTCTACGTGTCGCGCTGCGACGCCATTGAGGATGTTTCGCCACTTGCAACCGTCGACAGCGTCGCATTCTACGGATGCCGAGGCGTTTCTGACGTCTCGGCGCTGCGCGGGCGTCATCTCTCGTTCCAGTCATGCAAGGGCATCGTCGACATTTCGGCGCTCGCCGCGGTGCGCACGCTCTGCCTCTCGAGTTGCCAAAACGTCCATGCGATGCCGACGTTTGAGAATGCCGACGAGATTGCTCTTATGGACACTGGCATTAATGCAGTCTCGACACTCGGCAACGTGCGCGTGCTCAACCTGGCGCACACCCAGATTAGCGACGTTTCGGCGCTCGGCGGCGTCGAGGATCTAACTCTTGCATATTGTCGCCAACTGAGCAACGTTTCGGCGCTCGGCAACGTGCGCACGCTCAATCTTGCGGGATGCGACGGCGTGTGCGACGTCTCGGCGCTCGGCCGTGTGCGCACGCTCAATCTTTCCCACTGTATCAATGTGCAAGACGTCTCGGTGCTTGGCGGCGTGCATACGCTCATTCTCGATTACTGTTCCAACGTTAACGACGTTTCGGCGCTTGGGAAAGCGTGGAGGCTCTCGCTTGAAGGCTGCACACAAATTGTCGACGTTTCGGCGCTCGGCAACGCCCACTGCCTCAATCTTACTGGGTGCACAAACGTCGAGGACGTTTCTGCACTTGGCCGTGTACACACGCTTTGTCTTTCTCGGTGCGCCAAGATTACAGACGTTTCAGCGCTTGGCGGCGTACACACGCTCAATCTCAACGGCTGCATAAATATCACAGATTTTTCGGCGCTCGGCGGCGTGCGCTGTCTCGATTTGCGCGGCTGCGCGGGCGGCGCGCACGCAGCGGCGCTGCCGGGCGTTGCGCGGCTCGTCGAACCAGACGGCACCACGATTCGGCGCCTCTAGCGTGCGTGCGCCAAAAATTTGCAATGAAGACACGCTCCAGTGGCGCTGCGCCACCGCTCCGCGCATCTGTGCGCGCGCTCGCCCGCGTCGAGGGCTGGGAGAACTTTGTCGTCTTTGTCAAGGGACTACACGGCGATACGCGCACGTACCGCGTGCGCAGCACCGATCGCCTCGAGACGCTGAAGCGCAGCATCGAGCGCGTCGAGGGCCTGGCGTCGGCGCAGCAGCGCTTAATCTACGCCGGCAGGCAGCTCGAGGACGGCCGCCGCCTCACCGACTATGGCGTCGCGGAATACTCGACGCTGCACCTCGTGCTGCGGCTCTGCGGATGTTGAAATGGCGCGCGCGCGCATTGTTTCATGCGCACGCGCCTACGCGCACGCCTACGCGCACGCCTACGCGGCCACGCTGCGCGCGTCATTGAGCACTGGCGCGTCGAGCGTCCGCGTGGTGCCGCTGCCGCTGGCAGGGTGCGCGCACGTCCGCGAGCCGCCACTGCCGCCGCTAGAGTGCGCGCACGTCCGCGAGCTGCCGCTGCTGCCGCCAGAGTGCGCGCACGTCCGCGAGCCGCCGCTGCTGCCGCCAGAGTGCGCGCACGTCCGCGAGCCGCCGCTGCTGCCGCCAGGGAGCGCGCAGTCGACGACGTCGGGCGACGGCGCCGCGTCTGCCGCGCTGCGCATGCCGACGCCGACGCCGACGCCGACGCCGACGCCGACGCCGACGCGCTCCGGCAGCACTCCGCACGGCGCGTCGCGCAACGCGCCCGCCGCGTCTGCCCAGCCGAGCGCGCAGACGGGCGCGCCGAGCGGCGCGCCGCGAAACACGCCCTCGAGCGCGAGCAGCACGACGTGCGCGCACACGTGCGCGCCGAGCGCGCGCGCGAGCGCCTCGGCGGCGCGCAGCGAGCCGCCGGTCGCGAGCACGTCGTCGACGACGAGCACGCGAGCGCCCTCTGGCACCGCGCCCGCGACGACACAGAGCCGCGCGTCGTCCTGCGCCGCCGCGTACTCGGTGCCGTACGCCGGCGACACGACAAGCTCCGCGTCGGAGCGCACGAGGCGCCGCGCCTGCGCGAGCTTGCGCACTGGCACAAACGGAAGGCGCAGCTTGTGCGCCAGCCACATGCCCGGCATGTAGCCGCGCGTCTCGAGCGCGAGCACGTGCGTCGGAGCTCCGTCACCATCGAGCATACACATTTGGTGCACGGCCTCGTAGAGCCGTTCCGTGACGTCGGCCCGCGCTTCGCACGACGAGAGCAGCGGCTGCATGTCGTAGAACGTGACGCCGTCGCGCGGAGTGTCGCGCTTCACCGTAAAGCAGCGCGCGGCAAGCATCTCTCTCGGGTGAATTTTTGCTTTATGCGCAACGACGCCCCGAAAGGCACGACGCGGCTACAAAAGTGTGCCGCGCAGTGAAAAATGGTTTTTCCGCCCGTGCTCGCATTCGCGCGCTGCGCGCCCGACCCGAGCGGCCTCGCCGCGCCGCTCGTCTGCGCCTACACGGACGACTACTTTGCGTTTGCGCGCGCCGACTCGCGCGCGCCGCTGCTGCTCGCGAGCGGCGCCTACGTCGCCTACGCGCTGTTGCGCGTCGACTTTGGCCACTACGAGAAGACAGCGCGCCTCCTGACGTGCGCGCTCGTGCAGGCGCTCGCGTGGGTGGCGCTCGCCGCGCTCGAGCTGCTCGTTGTGGGCGGCTACGTCTCGGCGGCGCGCGCCGCGTGGAGCCCCGGCTTCGCGCTGCTCGGCGCGCCGGCGGCGCTGTGGGGCGGCCTCGCGCTCGCGCTGCTCGTCGACGTTGCGCTCGGCACGCGGCCCGCGCTGCGGCTCTTTACGCTGCACGACGAGCGCGCCGGCCGCGTGGCGCTGCGCGCGCTGGCGCGCATCGTGGGCGCGTGCCTCGCCGCGGCCGTGCCGGCGGCAGCGGTGGCTGCGACGCTGTGCGCCGAGCGCCCGCTCTACACGTGGATCGCTGGCGCCACTGGGCTCGCGCTCGTGGCGGCCGCGGGCGTAGTGACGCCGCCGCTCGTCGCCGCGTGGCTCGCGTGCGTGCACAACTACACGGGCGCCTACGTCGTGCTGCTGAATGCGCTCGTCTACGGCGCGCTCGTCGCGCTCGGCTGCGGCGCGACGCGCTGGGGCGCCGCGCGCCGCCGCGCCGCCGTCTCGCACTACGGGCGCATGGCGCCGCGCAAGCCGTAGCACCGTCTCAACACGCCGCGCGCGCCGCGAGCATTTCGGAGATCCAGGCGCGCGCCTCGAGCGCTTCCAGGAGCTTGATGCTTTTGTGCTTGGCGCGCAGCACCCGAAGGCGGTGCATCTTTGCCGCGGCGAGCACAGCGCACGCCGCCATGGCCACGACAATAAACGCAAGCACAAAAACGACGGCGGGCGCCGCCGCAACGGCACTCGCAGCGTCGGCCGCGCTCGCGGCCGCGCGCGCAACGCTCCACCACGCCGCGATTTCGGCCTCGTCCACAGACGTCACGACTCCGGCAGTGACCATCAGAAGCAACGCCGCGAACGTGTACATGACGAACGCAACGTGCGCCCACATCTTTGCGGACTGGCTCGCGCCCTCGCCATAGAGTGGCTCAAACACGCCCTTGTTGAGCAGCACGGCGTCGCGCTTGTCCATCTCCAGACGCGTGTGCACCTCCGGGTTAAACGGCCGCACGTGCACTGTTGCGCGGTCGTAATACTTGGTCCACACGGCCCACACTGTCTCTGCCGGCATGCGCTCGCGCAGCGCCCTCACGATGCGGTATGCGTCGACGGGCGTCGGCGCAAGATGCGTGGGAACAACGTGCTCGTAAAGCGTCGTATCTGGATCGAGCGCGCGCACATCCTCCTCGATGGCGTCGAGCAGTGTCGCGACGCTGCGCGTGTACTTGCTGCCCCACGCGGGCGCGGGCGCGGGCGCAGTCGCGAGCGCGTCGGCGCCCATTCTCTCGTCGAAAAAAAAGTGCGCGTTTGGGTGCGCCGTCGGCACATGCTCGCGCCCGCGCGCACACTCTTGCGCGCCCGGCATTACTCTGCAAAAATCGTCGAAAGAGAGAAACCACGCGCAATGTCGGCGCCCTCGAAGAATGCATCGTCGAATCCTGCGGCGGCCGCGCGGCCGCCAAAGCGCGCGCGCTCCGCGGCGCAGCCTGCGGCAGCCGAGGCAGAGGACGCGCCGCGCGAAGCGTTTGGCGCCGTGCTCGTGCACTTCTTAGAGCGCAACGGCCTCGCGCCGTGCCTGGATGACAACTACGACACGGAAAAGTTTGCGAGGGACGAAGTGGCGCGCCGCGTGCCCACATTCACGTCCGACGTTGTCGACACTGAGTACATTCAAGATTTCCAGGTGACGACCGCAGAGATGTTTCCCGACGGCGACAAGACGCCCGAGCTGCGCGCGATCGTCGCGCGGATGCGCGCCGCCGGGCTCACTGAACGGGCGTGGCGCCGCGGCGCCCTCGACGACCCACTGTTCCGCCGCGCGACCGACGCCGAGTACGACCTCGTCGCGGCCGCAATCGCCGGGCTCGAGCGCAGCGGCGCGCTCGAGCGCCTCAAACAGCAGATCGAGGAGACGCGCGGCCTCATTCAGCTGCAGGAACTCGTGACGCACAGCATCGCCGAGGTGGCGCGCCGCCACGACGCGCTCTTTGCCAAGTACGGCAGCGTGCTGGCCGAGCGTCCGGATTGGCTCTAGGCGCGCACAGTTGAAATGCGCATCCATTTCATGCGCCAGTGACGCCAAAATTTCCTTCTCTCACACGAGATGCTTTGCGCGCGCAACGCCACCAGCTGGCTTTTTCACGCGCGCGCCAGCACGCTGGCCGCCCAGGCGCGGCATTCCGGCGACGTTGGCGCCTCGATCTGCCGAATTCGGCGCTGCTGCGCCCGTAGGGGCATCATTGAAATGAATGACACGACAATCGGTCCGCAAATAAACACCACAATGGCGAGCGCGCCGCAATACTTTCCGTATACGTCGAGGTTGTGGTGCAGCCATTCGTCTGCGAGCCATCCCAAAAACAGAAAAATGCTCAGGCCGCACAGATTACCAACAAACTCAAACACATTTGCCGATTTGATATCGACTGCTTTTACGGGCTCGTAAACTCCGGCCGAGAGCAGCACGGCGTCTGCCTTGTTGAGAAAATCGTCGCGGTTGGCGTGGCATGCCGGAGATACAACGACGAGCGTGTGCTTTGGTTGCCATTCAAACACGACATCTTCTTCCTGCAGGCGCTCACGCAGCATGCGCAAAATGCCGTAGGCGTCGCGCGGCGTCGGCGCCACGATTCGCGAGAGGAGTGTCGTGTAGCGCGTCTCGTCGACGTCGAGGTTGCGCACGTCGGCCTCGACGGCGTCGAGAAATGCCGCGGCGCTGCGCCGGTTCGACGCCCACGCGGGCGCGCACGCCGCTTTTGCGCGCGCGCGACTCATTTGCGCGCAAAATTGTGCGCGCGCGCACGACGTTTCACGGCGCGCTCACTCGGCGCGCTTTGCGTGCTCGGCGAGCACGCCCGCGGCCCAGTGCGCGCTCTCGGGCGACGCCGCGTCACGCAGCCGCGCGACTTTTTTGCGCAGCCAGACCATGCGCGCGTAAAAATAGACACCAACCAGCGCTAACACGACGGCAACCGCGCCAAATCCAATGCCTGTGGCAATCTCGGCGAAACGCGCGCACGCGCCCTCGGCGCCGCCCGTAGACACGCAGCGCTGCGTGAGCACGCCGATAGTCGTCGCGTACACAACAATCAGCGCCGGAACCCAAATGATCGCAAAAATTGTCGCCAGCAGCGCCAACAGCAAAAATATGCCCACAATATCGTTGGCCTCGCGCGCAAGCCCGTCGGCGGGCTCAAACTTGCCGCGGCGCAGCAGCGTCGCATCGCGGCGCTCAAGAAGCGTGGCGCCGTTGGCCGGCGCACTCTTGCGCACGCGGATCGTTGGTTGGTATGACCACTTGGCGTAGACGTACTCGGCTGGCATGCGTTCGCGCAGCTCGAGCACAACCTCGTAGAGATGCTCCGGCGTCGACGCAACGTCGCGCGGCACGACAACACTGTGTTTGACGACGGCGCGCGAAAGACGGCGCACCTCGGAGACGACCTTGTCGTGAAACTCGGTAACTTTGGCAGTGGCGTCGACGCCCCACACGGGCTGCGCGCACGGCGCGGCTGGTCCAATCTCGATAATCGTGACTGCTGCGTCGGCAGCGTCGACACCCATTCTTGCGCAAAATTTTACAACTTTAGCGCGTGTAAAACAATTTTTGTAGCGCGCGAGACTTGCATGGCCGAGCGCGCCGCATTTACCGACTGCCTCGAGCGCTTTGCGCATCGCAACAAACTCATTTTGCGCATTCGTATCGACGATACATTTGACGCGGAATGCCTCGAGCAAATTGGCGTGCTGCTGCCCAAACTCAACAATCGCTACATTGAGCAGTGCGAGGTGTACAACTTTCTTTTTGACTATGACGAGGTCTTTCCCGACGAGACCGACGCCGCGCTCGTCGCTGCCGTCGCGGCGATGCGGCGCGCTGGCTTTGACGCCGAGGCGCACAAGCGGCGGCGGCACAACAGCAAAACGACGCCCGCGGAAAAGGCGCTCGCCACGCTCGTCGCGCGCAACCTCGAGCGCACCGGCGCGCTCGCGCGGCTCGGCGAGGCGCTCGACGCCGCGATCCGCCTCTGCGAGCAGCGGGACGCGTTGCAAGAGCAGATCGAGCAGCTCGCGCGCACCTACGGCACGTCGCTCTCGAACCACCTCGAGACGTAGCGCGCCGCGCCGCGCACGCGCACACGCGCGTAGAATAAAGGCACGCGCGCGCCAAAAATGAGCCGCCACCCGCTGACGGCGTGCATTAGTGGCGCGGCGTGCGCGGCCAACGCGACGGCGACGCTCGCCGCGTGCGCGCACACGGACGACTGGGCGAGCTGGTTCCGGCGCCACGACGCGGCGCCGTGCCTTACGCTGCTGAACGCCTTCATCGGCTACCAGCTCGGCACCGTCGACGCGGGCGCGCACGCCGGCTTTGCGACGCTGCTCACGCTCGTGCACCTGATGGCTGGCACGTTTGCCTACGTCACTGTGACGGAACTCTCGATCGTCGTCGGCTCGGCGCTCGGCGTGCCGTGGATCGCGCTGCGCGGCTACTGGGCGAGCGCCGAGCCGACCGCGACGCTGCCGCTCGTCGCCGCTGGCGCGCTGCTCGGCGCGCTCTACGCTCGCGCAACGCGCGTACCACCGCTCTTCACGATCGATCCGTGCCGCAGCCACTGGCGGAACGCCAAGCACGCGTTGCAGAGCCTACTCGTGCTCGTCGCATCGTTCTACTACAGCAACGCGGCGGGCGGCTACGACTCGCCCGACCCACGCGTCGCGCGCCCCGAGTGGCTCGCCTACGCGCTCACAAAGACGCTCTCGCTCGCGATCGTCTACGTGTGGAACCGCGCCGACGAAAAGACGCGCGTCGCCGTCTATGGCGCCGACGTGCGCACGTACGACGCCGTCTGGGCGCGCCTCGCGATCGTCTACGCGGTGCTGCTTGGCGCGTGCGCGTGCATGTGGACGACGGCGTGGCGCGTCGCGGCGCTGCAGTGCGGCGCCGGCGTCGTCGTGACGGCCGTGTTTGCGCTCGCGGGCTGGCGCGCGCCGCCGCGCAGTGCCTACGCCGCGCTGCAGCGGCTGCACGTTGGAAAAATCAAGCGCTAGTCAGGCAGCACTCTGTTTCAGCGTGCTGCGCGCCTCGTCGTGTGCTGCGGCGCGCACCGCCTCGACGTCGGTGGCGCGCGGCGGGCGCGCATCGGCGGCGGCGCGCCGTGCAACGTGGCGTGCAAGGCTTGCCGCAAACGCGGCCAGCGCGCTCCGCAGCGCGTCGGCGGCGGCGGCGTCGATCGCTGCATCTGTCCGCAGCGCGCGCGCAGCCGCAACGCGCAGCGTGTCGGCCACAATGTCGGAATTGATAATGCGCGCGTCGGCGGGCGGGCCTCCGACGCGCGTCGAGATGAGCGCCTGCGCCACGTCGCTCGCGTCAATGGCGGCGTGGCGCGCGTGCGCGGCCCAGCGCGCCGCCGTCTCGGCGACGCTGCGTGCCGCATCGCGCACCACGCCCTCGAGCGCAACGGCGGCGCTGCCCAGCACGTCCGCGCTCTCGCTCGCGCTCGCGCTTGCGCTCGCGCTCACGTCCTTGCGCGCCTCGGCAGCAATCTGCGCAATCTGCGCAACGTCGACGAGCGTTCCTGTGCGCACACGTGGAAGCGCGCGCAATGGCACGCGCTTGTTCAGGCTCCCGCGCGGGCGCCCGCGCTGGCTCCTGCCTAGCGGCGCAGACGTCGTCGACGCCGCAGGCGCGGCGGTCTGGCGCTGCTTCGCGGGGCGCGCGCGCTTGCCAGTTCTTGCGTGCTTGGTTGTGCTCGCGCGCTTGCGCGCAGACGCGGCAGGAGCATCCTTCTTTGGCTCGCGCGGCTTGCGCTTGCGCTGCTGCTCCAGAACGTCGATCGTCCAATCCTCATCGCTCGAGTCGTCGTTAGACTGAAAATCAGAGTCGTCGCTTCTGCTATCCAAGTCGCTTCCAGAATCGCTGCTCGTCTGCTCCTCGTCATCTTCATCATTATCGGCATCGTCATCCTCTTCGTTTTCCTCGTCCTCATAATCGTCTGAACCAAGATAATCGTCGCTTAGCGTGTCGTCGTCGTCGTCATACTTGTAAAGATCGGCAATGCCGCGATAGATGATGCGCGGCATTGGCATGCCGGGCGAAACGGGCGGAATTGGCGGCGCGTCTCGCTCCGCGTCGCAAATGTGCGCCAGCGCGATGCCCGACTGGACGGCGGCGTTCTCTGCCATCAGCGTTGCCGCGACGTCGTTGGCGGGGACGAGCGCGCGGCCGCTCATTGTGCGGGCGGGCGCGAGCGCGCGCGCGGAGACTTGCGCGTGCAGAAATGTCATTTCAGCGCTGCGCGCCTAGTCGTCGGCAAACTGCACGTCCTCGACGGACGCGGCCGCGGCCGCCGCCGACTCGGGCTGCGCCGCCGCCTTCTTGGCGATCTTGCGCTTCTTGGCCTCGCCGTCAAAGCCGCGCGGCAGCTTGTGCACGAGCGAGTCGCCCGACGTCTCGGGCCGCGCGGCCTCAATGTCGTTGGCGAGCATCGTCGGGCGCTTCGCGTGCATCGTGTAGCGCGCCGCGTCGTGGAAGAGGCGGTGCGCAAAACTCTCGATCGCCGCGCGGACGTCGGCGACGGCCTGCGCGGTCGCCTGCGGCTGCTTCGTCGTCATGATGCGCGCCATTGCGGCATGCAGCGCGCCCGTGACCGAGAGCGTCGAGATCTCGATGTGGTTCGTCGCGCCCGAGTCATTTGCAGCCGGCGGCGTCATCTTCAGAGAGATTTGCGCCTGCACAACGTCCGCGGGCTGAATCTGCGAGCGGCCGGCGTGCGACGCCCACTTGGCCGCGTTGGCGCAGAGCGCGGCGCCATAGTCGTTGACAAAGAACTCGGCGGCCGCGACGGCGCTGTGGCCGACGCGCTGCTTGTCGGTCTGGCCAGCCTCGATCAGCGCGGCGCGGCCTGCCTCCTTGGCGTGCGAGTGGCACAGCAGCTTGCCGTCAGAGCTCGACGACGCGGCCTTGGTCTTCTTGGCCTTCTTGGCGGGCGCGGCGGCTGCGGTTCTGACGCAGTCAGAGTCGGCGGCCGACGCGGCCTGCTCGTCGCGCGCGCGCTTGTGCGAGATTGGCTTGGTGCGCGGCGCGGCGGCGGCGGCGGCAGTAGTCGTTGGGGCCATTTTGGCGGTTGTTGTTGGTGTCTATCGCGTTTGAGTTTGTTGCCAAAATCGAATGCACACGCGCGCTGCGCCGACACACCTAGAGCGTTTTTGCGCGCCGTTTCGGCGCGCTGCGCGGGCCGACGTGCCGCGGCGCGGCGCGGCGCGGGCGCGATCCGGAAATTGCGCGCTCGAGAGTGTCGCAATGGCGGCCGCGGCGCCGTCCCGGCCGCCGCCGACTCTGACTGCGTCAGAACCGCCGCCAAACCTCGACGACCTGCAGCGCAACGTGCCGCACAGCGTCACGACCGAGGCGCCGCGCGTCCGGCGGCACTACCGCGACCTCGAGAACGCGCTCGTCGAGTACATTGAGCAGGCCGACGCCGTCGTCGGCGCCGTCGCGTGGCTGACGAGCGCGCGCGTCCTCGCCGCGCTCGCGTCGCGTCGCGCCGCGCCGCTCGTCGTGCACGCCGACTCGTGGATCTCGCGCGGCACGAGCGCGTTCAACGAGCAGGTGCGCGCCGCCTATCTGGCGCTGCCGCGCTTTGCGCCCTGGGACGAGGCCGGGCGGCCGCACGCGCTCATTGCCGCGACGCCGCTGGCCGCCTACACGCCGACATCGCCCGGCCACGCCTACTGCGCGGTGCGCTGCGTCGGCACCGGCGCGGCGCGCATGCATCGCAAGATGTTTGTGTTTCTGCGCTTCGACGCGGCGGGCGCCGCGCAGCCGTACGCGACATGGTCGGGCTCGTACAACCCCACGCACAATGGCGCGCGCTCGCTCGACGACGCGCTCTACGTCGAGAGCGCGTCGCTCGCGCGCCACGACCTCGAGGCGTGGGCGCTCGTCTACGCCGCGTCGTGCCACCTTGGCGCCGCGCACCGGTGGCGCGAGGCGCGCGGACGCATCGCGCAGCCGCCGCGCGCGCCGCCGCAGAGCCCCGACATTTTCGCCGACAGCGACAACGACGGCGGCAGCGCGAGCAACGACGAGACCGGCGTGGACAACGCGGACGACGCGGACGACGTCGAGACGATCGAGTTTGTCGCGCCCGCGCAAGCGCAAGCGCAAGCGCAAGCGCATGTGCAAGCGCCAATCGAGCTCGAGACGTACACGGTCGTGCCGCGCGCGCCGCGCAAGCGACGACGCGCCGCCGGCGCGGACGACGCGGCGACTCTGGCTGCGTCAGAACCGCCGCCGCCCGAGGAGCGGTTGCTCGCGCTGCACAAGAAGAACGCCGAGGCGACGCAAATTGCGCAGCTCCGAGTCGACGCGCGCAAGAAGCAGCGTGTACTGCTCGACGCGTGGCGGAGGGCGAGCGACGAGTTCTGGGACGATGTCGCGGCGTACGAGCGCGTCGAGCCGCCTGCCGCGGCCGCCGACGTCGGCGCCGCGGCGTGGGCGAGCGCGCCGTCGGTCGTCGCGCGCTACCGTGCCGCGCGCCACCGCTTCAAGCGCGACGGCAGCGCGCTCTACGACGCGCTGAGCGCACGCCGCCGCAACGCGCGCTGGGACGCTGCGCCAACCTGATGCAAATGCGCCAAGCGCCAAGCGTCACGCGCCAACACTCCGTTCAACACGCTACACGTCAATGTCGACCAGCGCGAGGATGCCGTTCGAGAGCAGCACGGCGATCTGGTCGCACGCCGCCACGACGCAGCGCGCGCGCACGTTCGCCGGCAGCGGCACAATCTTGCGCAGGCTCTGCTCGTTGAGATGCCGCGCAACGCGCTCGCCGCTCGTCGCGTCGTAGACATACAGCAGATCCGCGTCACTGAGCACCACCACGGCGTCGCCCCACAGCGCCACGGCGGCAATCTGCGCATTGTTGTAGCAGTCGCTCTCGCCGCCAAACGGAACGTGGTGCTCGATCGAGCGGCGCGGCGCGGCGCCCTCGCGCATCCGCTCGCGCGGAATCTCGGGGCCGACGTTGAGCGACGGCGTGCTGCTCACCATCAGCGCGCTAGCGCGCGAGCGGTCGACGACGACGAGCGACGCCTCGGACGCGACGGCGATGCGCGAGCCGCCAAACGCGAGCGCGCGCAGCGGCGCCGCCGCGTCAAACGCGACGCCGCCGACGTCGGCGCGCGCCAGCGTGCGCACAAACGGCGCCTCGTGCGCAAACAGCTGCTTCTCTGCGCCACCAGAGAGCGCAAAGCCGAGCACGCGCCCGGCAGCGTCGCCGCACATTAGCAGCAGCGACGCGCTGCTCGTGCACGCGTCGAGGTGCACGCACGTCACTGGCGCGTCATGCGCGTAGCGCTGCTGCGCGCCGTCTGCGCGGCGCACGACGGCGATCGCGCGCCCGCGCGCCACGACGGCAAAGCGCGCATTGAGCGCGCACACGCACGTCGCGTCGGCCGCCGCCGCCGCCGCCTCGCCCCACTCGATCACAAAGCGCTGCGTCTCGGTGCCGCTCGGCGTCTGCAGAATGCGCACCGCGCCCTCGGGCGAGACGAGCGCGAGGTCGTCGCCGTAGAGCGCGCTCGTCGCGGGCTCGCCGCCCTCGTACGGCTGCTCGCTGCACGTCCACTCGAGCGCGTCACCGCGCGACACGGCGCACGTCCAGAGCGACAGTGCGCCGGGCGCGACGGGCGGGTCGCGCACCAGCCGATAGATTCCGGCATCAGGACTCTCGCCGTCTGAGCGCTCGTCGCCCGCCACGGCGTACGTGTCGACGATGCGGCCCTCGCTGGACGCAAAGCGCTCGGGCTCGTCCTCCTTGCTCACCTGGGTGTAGGTGACGCGGAAGTCCTCGTCGTCGTCGCCGAGCGTGCGCGCGAGCAGCGCGGCGCGCGTCGCCGAGACGCCGAGCGGCACGACGCGCGTGCCGTGGTGCAGCGGGTCGGGCAGCCCAAACGGGCGCATGAAGACGCGCGTGCGCACGCCGTCGGCGCGGCGCAGCAGCGCGGCCTCGGCGACGCTCGCGACGCGCGCCGTGTCGCTCCACGTGCGCGCACTGTCGGGCGCGCGCTGGCGAACGACCTCGCGCATCGCGTCGGCGTCGCCCCAGCGCACGTGCGCCGCCGCGGTGGCGTCCATCTCCGACTGCTCTGACGCGACGAGCGGCGTCGCTGGCGCCGGTTCGGCAATGACGAGCGCGCCAGTGACGTGTGGGGCGCGGCGCGGCATCGGGCGTGCGTGTGCGTGTGCGCGCGGCGACTCTCTTCGGCGCGCAAAGTTGCGCGTCGCGGCAGCGCTAGTAAAGGCGGCCGGCGCGGCGCAGTGACTGCAAATACGCGCGCGCGAGAATGCTGCGCTCCCTGAACGTTGCGCTCGCGACGGCGCCGCCGCCGGCCGCCTACGTGCCCGGCGGCACCGTGCCGGCGGGCGTGCGCGCCGTGCCGGGCACGGGCGGCGCCGGCGGTGGCGCTGGAGTCTACGAGGACGAGAACGGCCTCCCGGTGTTTCTGACGCCGCAACAGGCCACCGAGATGTTCTTTGCCGAGGCGCTGCGCGCCGAGACGCGCCTGCGCATTTGCCAGCACTGCACTAACGACTTTGTGTTCTACCGCGAGATGCAGAACGTCGGCCAGCTCGCGTGCCGCTTCCATCCGGGCGCGCTCGTCGACGGCCGCTACGCGTGCTGCGGCGCCGCGTACGGGCCCGCCGGCGACGGCCGCGGCGTGTTTGGGCCCAACGAGTTTGGCTGCGTGCCGTGCGACCACACGCCGCCCGTCGACGAGGCGGCGCCGCGCGCGCCGCGCTACACGTTTGCGACCATGACGACCAAGATCCCGTACCACCTGCGCGCCTACTACGCGCCGCACCAAGACCTCGTCGTCGGCGAGCACATTGACAAGGAGCGCCCGGAGCGTTCGTGGCTGCGCGTGTTGCGCGTCCACCGCGCCTACTACGAGGAGCAGCGCTGCGGCACGCGCGACGTGTTCTGAAATCGCTTCACTTCAAATTTTGCGCGCGCGCAGACGCCTGAATGCATTCTGCAGTGCAGCCAGTGCTCGCCGCGTTTGGCGCTGGCATCATCGTGGGCGTCTCCATCGCTGCGGCGCGCGAGATCGCGATCGAGCGCGACACGCAGGCGTTGCAGGCGCGCGTTGCGCTCGCCAGGGACGACGCGGAGCACCGCGAGTACATGCTGGGCCGCGGGCTCGCGCCGGGCCCTCCGCGCACCGACGGCGCGGACGCGCGCGCCACATAAGCAGAGCCGCCAATGAAAGAATGCGCGCCGCGCGGCGCTAGAAACGGCATTTTCGAAGCCGCGACACTGCGCCGCGCCGCTATGCTGCTCTACGTCGAGGCGCTCTGCGTGGCGACGACGGCGACGCAGACGCGCGTGCCGCTCGCGCATCTGCTTGGCGGCACGGCGTTTGCGCTGCTCGGCGGCGCGCCGTGGGCGAACGCGCTCGTCGGCGTGCTGCTGCCGCTTGCCGTCGCCGCGGCGCGGCGCGGCGCCGACGACGTGGGCGCGCGTGCCGCGCTCTCGCTCTTCTTCTGGCTCGGCCTGGCGCTCGGCGCGCTGCTCGCGCGCGCCGCCGACGCGAAGCGCGCCGTCGCGTCGGTGCGGCGCTATGCGTGCCTCGGCGCGCTCTCGCTGCTCGCGGCGTGGCACATTGACGACATGCTGTGCGTGTCGCGCTTTCCCGTCGGCCTCGTCGTCTCGTTTGTGCTCTGGCTCGGCGCTGCGTTCGCCGACATGTGGGTGTGGGCGCCGTCGATCGACTATGTCGACGCGCACATCTACTACGTCGGCGCCGGCGTGCTCGCGTACGCGCTCGCCGGGCCGCGCTTCGTGCGCGACGGAGACGCGATGTGGGCGCAGGTCGCCGTGGCGGCAGGCGTGGCGGCGCTCGGCGGCGCGGCGGTGCTGCTCGCGCGGCCGCGCGCGCGCCCCAAGCGTGCATGAACTGAACCGTTTTCATTCGCACGAGCGCGGCTTAGACGCTCTTCAGCCGGCTCAGCTCGGCGAGCGTGAGCGGCGTCGCCGTGATGACGGGCACCGAGCGCTCGACACGCTCCTGCGTCCCAAACGCGACGACGTAGGCGACGCCGTCGGCCGGCGCCGGCGGCTGCGAGTAGAGCACGGCGCGGCGCGCGGCGCACTGGCACGGCGACGCGCCGCAGCCGCAGCGCGCCGCGTCGCCGCGCCGCAGAAAGCCAAACTCGAGCAGCAGCAGCACGGGGCCGATTGCAATCACCAGCGAGGCGAGCATGACGTAGAACGGCCACGCAGTGTACAGAAAGTCCGACCACGTCATGGAAATGAGCGTGTAGGCCAGGCGGAGCAGCACGACGTCGAGCACGCTGCACCAGATCGAAAACGTGCGCCGCCCGACCGGATCGTCGCCCAAATAGACGTCGCATCGCGTTGCGGTCCAGTATACGACGTGCGCAAGCACAGCGACGAGCAACGAGACGAGCCCGCCGACAAACGTATTCGAGCGGTAGAGCTCGAGCGGAAGCGCCGGCGCAACGATTAGCAGTGCAATAAAGAACGCGTGGCGGCATACCGACCGCCATTGAGCACGGTGCGAGCCGTCGGCGCACGGCGGCGCAAACCAACGCACCAGAGCGCCGATATTCATGCGCAGCGAGTAAAGGAAGCCGAGAAGCGCTGCCGCGGCTGCGACGAGGGGGTAGAGCACCATGTACTCGAAGAGCGTGACGCTTCCGCTGCCATACAGGCCCCAGAGCAGCGGAACGTGAATGGCAAAGAAGAGCGCAAGCCCGGTGAACGGCGATCGCGTCGCCCAGGTGACGTGAAAGACGCCAGTCGCGTAGCTCAGGTAGGTTAGCACCATTGTGCGGCGGCAGCGCGGCGCGGGCGGTTGGCGGCGGCGGCGCGGCGCTAAATAGGCGCCGCGCTGCGCTCGCCCGCCGCGTCGTAGCACATGCCGAGCTCGCGGGCTACGCCAACGATCACCTGCGCGGCGTGCGCAATCTCGGCGGCGCTGTGCGCGGCCGAGACACACAGCCGCGCACGGCCGTACAGGACGCCTGTCGCCGGATAGCCCACGACAACGACCGCGACGCCACGCTCAAGGAGGCAGCGCTGAAAGGCCACAAGGCGCGCCGGGTGGTAGATCAGGATCGGAACGACAGGCGCGTCGGCATCCCCAATCACACGCAGCCCAGCGTCGCGCAGCAGGCGCCGCATCGTGCGCACATTTGAGCGCAGCGAACAAAGCAACCGCGAGTAGCGCAGCGGGTCCTCGAGCGCATCCAGGACGCGCTCGACGTGCGCGCAGCATACGGCGCTGAGCGGGACGCCGCGTGCTGCAGCGCGGCGCGCGGCGGCAACGATTGCGTGCGTGCCAGCAACGTAGCCGCCCACTGCTGAAAAGGCTTTCGAGAACGTGCCCACCAGAACATCCACGTCGCGTGGCGAGACGCCAGCGCGTTCGCACAGGCCGCGGCCACGCCTACCGAGCGCCCCGATCGAGTGCGCCTCATCTAGCCACAGGTAGAAGCCGTAGCGCCGCTTGAGTGCAACGATTTCTGCGAGCGGCGCGATGCTCGCCTCCATGGAGAAGAGCGCCTCAGTAACGACGACGATGCGGCGTGGAACGTCGCGAGCGAGCATTGCTTCGCATAGCAGAGCCTCAAGATGCTTGACGTCGTTGTGCCGGAACACACGCATCGTGCATCCTGCGAGGCGGCGGCCAGCGGCAAGCGAGGCGTGCGAGTGCTCGTCCGAGAGGACCAGCGTGCTGTGCGCAGACGGAGCGCCACGCCCGAGCGTTTCCGCGTCCGACCTCGCGTCGAGGATCGTCCGCAGGCTCGACGCGTTCGTGGCGAAGCCGCTCGCAAACACGCACGCACTCTCCACGCCGAGGAACGCTGCGACGCGCTTCTCCAACTGTTCGACGGCCTGTCGAGATACGGATTCGTAATTCTCGGCACCTACGACAACTGGTTTGGCGAGCGCGTGCACTGCGCAAATCTCCTTGGCGCTCGCCGCTTCTAATCCCAGGTAATTATACGACCCAAAGTTTAAAACGCCCGCGCGGCCGTCCACAGTGATTCGAGAGCCTGCCGACGTTTCTACGACGTGCGTCCAGCAGTCCTTGGCGCGCGCATACACGTGGCGCTCCCAGATCGAGGCAAACGTCAGCGGGGCGCCGCGCCAGCGCCGCTGTGCGCGTCCAATGATCTCCTGCGCGATCGCGACGAGCGCGAGGCACGCAAATACAACCAGGCTCTGCAGCGCCGTGCCGAGCGGCGGCGCGCGAGCTTCTGCGGGCATCGGCGGCGGCGGCGGCGCGCGCCACTCTCTCGCCCGTGTTTTCTTATAGCAGCGCGCCGCTGCTCGCGCCGCCGCGCGCCGCCCCCAGTACGAAATATCTACAGAACACGCCAATCTCGCCGCGGGTCACGATCCGAGGCGCAATCTCTTTTTCTGTCAATTTGCTAATTTAGGATTCGAAATTGGTGAATCTTGCCATTCGGCGCGCGCCGCCCCCAATACAAAATATCTGCAGAACGCGCCAATCTCGCCGCGGAGCCAGATCCGAAACGCGTTCTCTTTTCCCGATAATTTGCCAAGTCGGCATTCGAAAATGGTGAATTTTGCCATTTCTGCGCGCGCGCCGCCCGCCGCGCACAAAATGTATCGGCAAATTACGGAGCGCGTCGAGATCTCGATTGCCAGCGGTTTGCTTCGCGAGGATTCGAAAATGCCGTTTTGAACGCATTTGCACAGCGCCCCACGCGCGGAGGGGCGCCCGAACACCCCGCCAGCTTA
>Ga0075163_10004748_pt1 | contig 18193 bp, 12 predicted proteins | sample JI1023141ADNA_FD_71478 | JGI IMG/M metagenome (GOLD analysis project Ga0075163, IMG submission 71478) | Wastewater effluent complex algal communities from Wisconsin, to seasonally profile nutrient transformation and Carbon sequestration -... | ecosystem: Engineered > WWTP > Effluent > Algae...
GTTTTCGGCGACGCACAGCCGGTCAGCCCCGCCGCGACAAGCACAAACGACAGAAGAAATGCAGTCACACCGCGCCTGGGCCGCCTCATGCCGGTAACCCTAAGCCGCGATCCGCAGTCGGGCCGGCTGTCCCGCCTTCTGAAATTGCGAGCGTCAATCCGAAAGGAGATTGCCCGTTCTGCTCTCCAGCGGAACTTCGCCGGCGATCTTGCCGATCACCCGCCCCGGCCAGGCGTAAGGCTGGCTGTGGCGGGCGAACAGCCGCCCGTCGGTCTCGGCCCGCAATTCCGTCTCGCCTCCAAGCGGATCGATCACCGTGGCAATGAGATCGCCCTTGCGGACCCGGTCGCCCAACCGACGGTCATAGACGACGAGCCCTGAGACCGGCGAGCGCACTTGCGCCATCGCCGTCGCCTCCGTGGCGCGGCAGGACAACCGCGGGTGCCCGCCCGACCCTTCGACAAAACCGCGTCCCTGCAACATGCGCAGCAGCGCCGTGGCTTGCTCCTTTGCGCGTTCGGGATTGACATCGTCGTTGCTGCCCATTTCCAGCGTGGCAGCGAGGCATGCCGGCGGGATGGGCAGACCGGGATGGTTCGCCGCCAGCGCCCACCATGGACCGGCGCAGGCCTCATCGAAGGGGGAACCGCCCGACACCTCTGACAGAAGCACTGCCCGCGAATCGATCGCCGAGGCGATGTCCTCCGCCGCCGGCCACAGTGCCGGGCCGACATACATGTGCGGCTCAGCCTCGTTGTCGGCGTGAAGATCGAGCACCAGGTCGGCGTCATGGGCGAGCGTCAGTAATCGGTGACGCAGATGTGCCAGTGCTCCATCCGGCTGCATCGCCGCGAGCCGCGCGGACATCGCGGCCCGGATCGTTGCGACGTTCGCCGCCGCGTCCGGCCCCAGCGACAGGCTTCCCAGGTCTGACAGATCGGCATAGTTCCGGTTGAAATTTTCCCCGGTGCCGTTTTCGATCCGACCCGACAGGAAGCTGGTTTCGGTCTGCGCCAGTCCGATCGGATTCGCCTGCGGCACCACCAGGATTTCGCCGTGGATCCCGCCGCGGGCGTCCGCTTCGGCCAGATGCCCGGCGAGAGTACGGAGGACCAGCATGCCCGGGAACTCGTCGGCATGCAGGCCCGCCTGCAAATAGGCCTTCCTGCCGGTGCCCGCGGCACCGAAGCGCAACACGGTCAGGTGATGCGGCGAGCCCGGCAGATCGTAGTTCTGGCGCAGCACGGCGTCACTCCGCCTGCGGAGCAACCGGCTCGACGGCCAGGGGTTCGACGGCCAGGGGCTCGACGGCCGGGGGCACGAACACGTCCGCCTGCGCAGCAACCGGCTCGACGGCCAGGGGTTCGACGGCCAGGGGCTCGACGGCCGGGGGCACGAACACGTCCGCCTGGGGAACAGCCGGCTCGACGGCCGGAAGCACGAACATCTCAGTCTCGTAATAGGCCGCACAGGCGGCGTGAAGGCGGGCTTTCAACTTGCCTGCACTGGCTAGCGATCCGGCGATCAAATGGTTACCGGGGGGCGTGTCACGCAGTTCGATCCCCTGCGCATCGAGAAAAGCCGTCACGCCGGCCTCGCCCAGTTCCGGGAGCGCCATGGCGGCCTCGATGACGGCGAACGGCGACGTTTGAGCGCGGTCATCGGCAGCAATGGCAGGGGCGCTTGCGGCAGCTCTATCCGCATCGGAAAGCAGCGTGGTCAAGGTGGTTCCATCGAAATACATGGTTATCCGTTCTTTCAGTATTTATCCGTGCCGATCACGGATGCTTTCAATATCGAGATGGCCGGTGCCGTCCCCGTCTGAGCTATAGAGCAATGCAACGTGCGCTTCATGTGTGACACCAGGGGCGGTCACCGGGGCGGCATTGCCGACACAGTCGTCTATCAGTTCGGCCACCAGCGTATCCAGCGCAGCAGCCGAAACGGCAGGCGGCGAAAGTCGCGTGACGGTCCCGGCCGCCATATCGATGACATCCCCCGGACCGGCAAAACACAGCTTGGTGTCGGGCGCGATGAAATCGTCGCCCGCAAGCTCGGTCTTGATCGGATCGATCTCGACCAGGACGGCGCCGCGCGCGCCGATCGCGGTGAGTTTGCTGTTGTCGTGGTTTGCGATGACGCCACTGTCTTCAAGAAGACCGAGCCCGAAACGTACGCCTTCCTCGGCGCAGGCGACGGCGAGCCGGCCGAGCCGGCGCGAGGAAGCAAGTTTTTGGTCGACGATGGCGGCGCCGAACAACCCCAGCCCCTCCTGGATCACCAAGCCGCGCCGCCCCATATCCGAGGCAATGCCGAACCGCAGCGCTTCGTAGGACGTGCCGCCGCTGATCATGAAACCGGACAGCGCCGAGGCCGCGCCGCCGACCCCGACGATCATTGCGCCGGCAGCCCGCGCCCGCGCAATGGCGGTCATCAATGGCGTGATCTCGCCGCGGTAAAGCAGGGATTCCACCAGCCTGATCTGGTTGCCCCCGGTCAGAACGATGGTGCGCAGGGCGGCGATCTGCTCGACCAACGCTTCGTCGCGCATCAGGCGATCAACATTGTCGATGGTGACGCCCAGGTCGATGGCTTCGACGCCATGACTGTGCAGGGCGCCGATATAGTCACGCGCGGCTGCGCGAGGCTCGGCGGAAGCTGCCGCAAGCACACCCACCGGCCCCTCGCACCGAGACGCCAGTTCAGCAAGCAGCACGCTGCCGCGCTCGGCCGGCGCCGATCCCAGCATCATCGTGCGCGCCTGCAGTCCCGGCTTCACGCCATAGTCACGGGACAGCGCCGCCCGCTGGTTTTCGGCCAACTGTGCGGCATTGAGCTGACGCGTTTGCATGCTGGCCCGAAAATCCACCGCCGTCATGCGGAAATCACGCCCGTCCCCGGGAATGTAGGCAGCCGCACGGCCGCCCTGGCGGGAAATTTCGACGCTGGTGGCACAACCCGCCCTCGGCTCGATCGCGCGAGCCCGATCTGCCGGATAAACCTCAGGGTCGCCCAGTACCAGCCGGGCCACGAGATCGTAGAGCGTGTAGGCGCCGAACACGTTGCGCAACGAGCGAGCAGGGGCGTTGTAGGTGATGTCACGCGGGGTCACCGGCCGCTTGTCCGGGCCGGGTAGAACTTCGCCCGTCTCCAGATCACAGCTGTCACCGTGGTCGGCGTAGCTGAAAACGATATTTTCGATCAGCCTCCGCTCGACATCGACTTTCGCCTCCCCAAGGTCGAACACGAAGACCCCGTATTCGCCGATCACCCGCGCAGTTTTGCCCTCGACGAACAACGCGGTGTTTTCGTCAATCCCGAAGCCACGCTTCGCGCCGGACGCCTGCATGCCCACGACCATCCGGCCGAACCGGCCACGCTTGATGAAATGCTGGTCGACAATGCCCCAGGGAAAGAATCCGAGCCCTGGCGCCAACAGCATTCCGGGCTGATCCGCATCTTTGACCACACCATAGGTCGCGGATTCCAGCGAGGTTCCGCCGGAAAACATCACCTCGGACATGATCGCGGCCCCGGCGCTCGACCCCGCGACCAGAGAACCTTTGCGCTGCATTTTTCGGATCGCCTTGAGCACTCGGGTTTCCCTGCCGAACGGTGCCAGCGCCCCGGTGATCAGAGCCTGATCGCCGCCGGTGAAATAGACGCTGCCGTAGTCCTCGACGAGAGCGGCGACCGCCGGATCCTGGGCGGCCTGGCCCGCCCCGGCGCCGTGAACCCCGGCTAGAACGGCATCGAAGCCATAAGCGCGAAACACGTCGACAGTTTCGGCGCCGACCTCGTCGGGAACTGAAGACGCCGTCGGGAAGACGACAATCCTTCCGCCCGCCAGACGATGCATCTCGTTATAGATGGCGGCATTGTCATCCTCTAGCCGGCCGCCGATGATGGCCAGTTTCGGAGTGGCGCCCCTTCGATGAGTGAATGAGATTCTGCTACGCCTCCGTGTCATTTCGCCGGAACGATCAGCACTCCGCGATCATCCGACGTGAGAACAAAGCCGTCGGGAATGCCGAAGTCCGATGCTGCCAGACGCTTTGCGACGGGCTCCGGTCCGGGCGCGGGGAACTTCGGCTTGAAGTGAACGATCTGCTTCCAGCCGCGCGTGATCGCCTCGCAGAAGAACAACACCAAATCGTCGGGTTGTGCCAGTGAGAGCGCCGCGTCGAGGGCCTTGTTCTCCTCCTCGACGATGGTGATCGCTTCGGGCGCAACGCCCTCGGCGATGAGGGCGGCCCGCATCAGCTGCGGGATTTCGTCCGGCCCGCGATCGCGCAGATTGTCGTCGCGGTGGCAGATGTAGGTGTCGAAATGACCGGCGACCTTAGCCGCAATCGCCGCCACATCCTCGTTGCGCCGGTCGCCCGGGCAGGTCACACCGATGATCTTGCGCCCGCGCGGCTTGAGCCTGTCGACCACGTCGACCACGGCCCCCACCGCCGCCTCGTTGTGCCCGTAGTCGAGGATCACCCGGAAGCCGTGTTCGTCGAAGACGTTCATCCGACCGGGGCTCTGGAAGAAGCTGTTGTCGAAGGTGCGCAGCCCGGTGCGGACCTGATCCAGTGTCTTGCCGAGCGCATACGCCATGCCGGCGGCGAACATGGCGTTCTCGACGTTGTGCAGCGCCTTGCCCTCCAAGGTCGCCGGGATGAGGTGGGTCCACATCAGCGGCATCTGGGTGCCATGGTCATAGATCACGATCTGGTCGCCGTTGAGCCCGAGCTCAAGAACGATCGCGGGCTGGCCGAGCCGGATGTGTTCACGGACCAGTTCATGCTCCGGGTTGCGCGTCACATACATGATCCGCTGGGCAGGAGAGAAAGCCGCCATTTTCAGCGTCTGCTCGTCATCGGCGTTCAGCACCACCGTGCCACGCGTGACTTCCGCGACCACCCGCTTCACCCGGGCAAGACCGTCCAGCGTGTCAACGCCGCCCAGACCCAAATGGTCCGAAGTGACGTTCAGCACCGCGCCCACATCGCAGAAGTTGTAGCCCAGGCCTGAGCGCACAATGCCGCCTCGCGCCGTCTCCAGGACCGCGATGTCGACCGACGGGTCGCGCAGCACCATGTTGGCCGACATCGGTCCGGTCATGTCGCCCTTGACGGTCACGTTGCCGTCGATCACCACGGCGTCGGTGGAGGTCTGCCCCACCACATGGCCGGCCATTTTCAGGATGTGCGCCAACATGCGCGAGCATGTGGTCTTGCCGTTCGTTCCGGTCAGGGCGGCGATCGGAACGCGCGCCTGGGTACCCGGCGGAAAGAGCATGTCCATGATCGCTCCGCCCACATCGCGCGGCGTGCCTTCGGAAGGCGCGATGTGCATCCGCAGGCCAGGCCCCGCATTGATCTCGCAGATACCGCCGCCGGTCTCGCGATAGCTCCTGGTGATATCGGTCGTCAGAAAATCAACGGCGCCCACATCGAGCCCGATCGCCCGGATCGCCCGCTCGGCCATCAGCTTGTTGTCGGGGTGGATCGTGTCGGTGACATCGACGGCCGTACCGCCCGTCGAAATATTCGCGGTCTTCCGCAGATACACCTCTTCGCCGTCGGCGGGGACCGTCTCCGCGGAGTAGCCCTTTTCCTCCAGCAAGCGCTTCGCCTGGTCATCGAGTTCCAGCCGGGTCAGCACGTTCTCATGCCCGACGCCACGGCGCGGATCCTGATTGACGATATCCACCAATTCGGCGATGGTGTGGCGTCCGTCGCCCTTCACATGCCCCGGCACCCGGCGCGCAGCCGCGGCGAGCTGGCCGTTGACCACCAGAAGCCGGTGGTCGTCACCCTGCAGCATCGTTTCCACCAGCACGGCCGAGCCTTCGGCATCGGCCGTCTCGAAGGCGGCGGCGATGTCTTCCTCGGCGGTGATGTTGGCGGTAACGCCCCGTCCATGATTGCCGTCGAGCGGCTTGATGACCACGGGATAGCCGATACGTTCGGCGGCCCCCATCGCCTCGTCCACGTCGTAAACCACCCTCTGCCTCGGCACGGGCAGACCGAGATCGGCAAGCAGCCTGTTGGCGAGATTCTTATCCGAAGCGATTTCGACGGCGATATGCGAGGTCTTCGACGTCAGCGCCGCCTCGATCCGCTGCTGATACTTGCCCTGCCCGACCTGGATCAGGCTGGCGTCGTTCAGCCGATAAACCGGAATGTCGCGGGCCTGAGCCGCTCGCACCAATTCCATAGCCGACGGGCCGAGGGAACGCCTTTCGGCATATTCCAGGAAATCGTCGACGTCTTGGTCGAGATCGGGAGCCTCCTCCTCGGCGCGCGCGATCGACGCGAGCATGTCGCAGGCAACCTCGCCGGCCTCGACACCGATGTCCTCATTGCCATAGCTGTAGAACACTTCGACGATGTCCGGATCGCTTGTCGGCCCCGACCATGCCAGTGTGCCGTCAATGCCCGCAGCATGCTGAAGGGCCAGGGCCAGCCTTGCGACCAGATCACCGATGGAGAGCGCCGCACCGGCGCGCAATAGGGCAAGCCACTCAACCTGTTCGCGCGCAAGCCCCGGCAGCACCGCTGCCAATCTGTCGATAACGCCCGCCCCCAGGCTCTCGAGGGTCTCCGCATACATCGGCCTGACGTGCAGCTTGAGCCGGATCACCGCCTCCCGCGCATGAACGTTCGGACCGACATAGACCGAAATTGAATCAATATTCAACGGGGGACCTCCTCATCGAGCGCCGGGTATCTACACACGAGAAACGCGGTCGGACAGAGCCGAGCACCGCAATGGAGCGTATTCGAACATGCGGGACCATCATCCGCAGAACGGAAGCATCACCAGGAATGCCGGCAGGCAATCCCTGAGGCACGGCAAGCACACTGACGATGGCCCGTTAATCAGTGGTCCCGCCCCGCCAGAACGTCGTTGCCGCCATCGGTTGGGGTGGAACCGGTCGCGCGGCCGTTCAACGCACTGTGGTGACGGCCCCAGACGAAGTAGAAGATCAAGACCACGATCACCCAGCCGGAAAACGCCAGCCAGGTGTACCAGTGCAGGCTGAACAGAATGTACCCACACGCCAGCACCGACAACACGGGCGTCACGGGGTAGAAGGGCACCTTGAACCCACGCGGCAGATTGGGTTCACGCACCCGCAGAATGACCACGCCGATGGATACCACGATGAACGCGACCAAGGTGCCGATAGACACCATGTCTGCCAGGTAATCCAGCGGGATGAGGCCGGCGAGAATGCTGACCACCACGGCGACGATGATCGTGTTGTTCACCGGCGTCATCCTGGTGGGGTGCACCTTGGCGAACATCGGGGGCAACAGGCCGTCCCGGCCCATGGCGAACAGGATTCGGGTCTGGCCGTACAACACCACCAGCGTGACCGAAAAGATCGATACGACCGCGCCTGCCGCCAGCACGGTGCCCCAGTGCTGGCCTCCGGTGACCCTGTCGAGAATGGTGGCCAGGCCGGCTTCCTGGCCCGCGAAATCCTGCCACGGCTGCGCTCCGAGTGCGGCCAGGGTGACCACAACGTAGACGGCTGTCACGACCACCAGCGCGGCCAGGATTGCCCGGGGCATCGTCTTCTGCGGATTCTTGACTTCGTCACCAGCTGTGGAGACGGCGTCCAGGCCGATGTAGGAGAAGAAGATTGTGCCGGCCGCCGTGCTGATCCCGCCGACACCGAAGGGAGCGAACTCGGCGAACCGGTCTGCGTCGAACGCCGTGAACGCGATGACTGCGAACATCGCCAGAACGCTCAGCTTGATCAACACCATGACGGTGTTGACCGTCGCCGACTCGCTGGCCCCGCGGATAAGAAGCACGGCGCACAAGGCAACCAATACGACAGCGGGAAGGTTGATGATTCCCGGCGACGCGTCGCCCCACGGCGCAGCGGAAAGAGCCTGGGGAAGGTGATGCCCGAAGAAGTTGTCGAGCAGCTTGTTGACGTATTGGCTCCAGCCCACCGCAACCGCTGCGGCGGACACGCCGTATTCGAGAAGGAGGCAGGCCGCCACGCCCATCGCGACCACTTCGCCCAGAGTCGTGTATGCGTACGAATAGGTTGACCCCGAAACCGGTACGGCTGAGGCGAGTTCGGCGTAACAGACTGCGGCAAGTCCCGCGGCGATCCCGGCGATCACAAACGAGGCGATCACGCCGGGTCCGGCTTTGGGAACCGCCTCGGAGAGCACGAAGAAGATGCCTGTTCCCACAGTGGCGCCGACTCCGAACAGGGTCAGTTGGAACGTGCCGATAGTGCGATTCAGACGATCCGACGCGCCTTCGGCCACTGGCGCGCCAATGACCGGACGGCGGCGCAGCATTTGCTGGATCACACCGATTGACGTGGCCGCCATAAAGTCCTCCTGGATCGGGTCCAGGCTGATTATCGGGCCTAACCGGCAAATGCGCCTGTTGAACGGCAATGTCGCGCCGGTCGACGGAGGCCACCGCCGGGACGGCGGGTTCGGCCGGGTCGGCGGAATCGCCAAAAACACCCTCTGAAGTAGGGCGGGCGGGGCTCGAACCCGCGACCAATGGATTATGAGTCCACGGCTCTAACCAACTGAGCTACCGCCCCTCGTGCGGCAGCAATGTTCCCACGCTGATGCCCGCGGGCGACAACTGGGATCATGGCCGTCGTGCATACACCCTCGTCCGCCTTCGCATCGGACAACTCCGCACCCGCTCACCCCAAGGCGCTCGCTGCGATTCTCGAAGCCGATCAGGGTGCCGTTCCGTCCTACGGCGACGACGTGTTCACCGCACGCGCCAAGGCCCGCCTCAGGGCGGCTTTCGACACCCCCGACGCCGAGGTGCTGTTCGCCTACACCGGCACCGGCGCCAACATCATCGGCCTGACGTCCGGCATCCGAACCTGGCACGAGATCCTCTGCAGCGACATCGCGCATGTCTACATCGACGAGGCAGGCGGCCCGGTCCGCCTCTCCGGCGCCGTCCTGACGCCACTGCCCAGCGACGACGGCATAATCGACCGCGCACTGTTGGATCGCGCGATCACCCGGCGCGGCGACGTCCACCATTCACACCCGGCCATCGTCACCATCACGCAGTCGACCGAGAACGGCCGCGTGTGGGGCGCAACCGCAATCGCCGAGTTCGTCGACTATGCCCACCAGCTCGATCTTCTGGTCCACGTCGACGGCGCCCGTATCGCGAATGCCATTGCGGCCCTTGGTGTCAGCCCCGCCGAGGCGATCGGTGACGCCGACATCGTCAGCGTCGGCGGGACCAAGAACGGGATGCTCTTCGGCGATGCCATCCTGGTTCGGCGGCCCGAACACTTTCACGGAATCGAGTTCGTCCAGAAGCAGATCGGCCACCTCGCCAGCAAGCACCGCTACATCTCGGCCCAGTTCGACGCGATGCTGGCCGACGGCGAATGGCTCAAAGCCGCCGCCCACGCCAACGGCATGGCCGCGAAACTCAGCGCCGGCATGACGGCACTGGGCCTGACGCTGTCCGCGCCCACTGAAGCCAACGAAGTGTTCGTCGAACTACCGGAGGACATTCTGGCGAAAGTCCGGCAGCAGTTCATGGTCCACGTGCCCGATCCGCATCGCCCCGCCGTCCGGTTCGTCTGCTCCTGGGCAACCACCGAGGGCGAAGTCGACGCGGCGCTGAACGCTATTGCGCCTGACTGACCGACGACATGTGAAAGTCGGGGATCCGCAGCGGCGGCATCACCGCGCGGGTCGCCCAATCGCCCCACTCCCGGGGCAGCGTCTTCTCACTCACACCAGCCTCGGCGACACGCCGCAGCAGATCCAGCGGACTCTCATTGAACCGAAAGTTGTTGACCGCGGCCACTACCCGGCCGTCTTCGATCAGATACACGCCGTCACGAGTGAGCCCCGTGAGAAGCAGCGTGATGGGGTCGACAGTGCGGATGTACCACAGCGTGGTCAGCAGCAGACCGCGCTCGGTGCGGGCGACCATCTCATCGAGGGTGGCCGAGCCACCCGTCATGAGCAGATTGTCCGCCGGCACCGCGGGGTCCACACCGAACTCCACGGCCGCGCCCCGTGGATAGGCCAGCGCGTTCACCGCACCGTCGCGGATCCAGTCGACTCGCCCGATATCGAGGCCGTTGTCGAACACCGAGACTGTTTCCGAACTGCTGCTCGCCGCCACAAACGGCAGGCATTCCAGCCCGGGCGCCGCGGGGTCCGAGTACATGGTCAGATCCAGCTCCGTCAGCGTCTCCCCCACCCGGGTCCCGCCGCCCGGTGCACACAGGGCCGTCCGGCCTTCCTGCGCGCCACGCCCATCCATCGACCAGCCGAGGTAGATCATCATGTCCGCGACCGCGGACGGCGGCAGCAGAGTCTCGTAGCGGCCCGCGGGGAGTTCGACACTGCGACTGGACCAGTCCAGCCTCCTCGACAACTCGGCGAGCAACCCGTCGGTGGCAACGTCGGCGAACCACGGCGTGCTCACCCCCGCCCATGCGCTGGCACCATCCCGCTTGGCATTGATCTCGACGCTGCCCGTCGGCTGAGTGAACCGCCGGCGCACGCCCGTGGACGTCGCCAGAAACGTGGTCTCGACCAAGTGATGGGCAAACCCGTAAAGCCGGTCGGAGCCACCGAAACCAGCCGCCAACGACGCGGCAACATCACCGAACACATCGACACCGGTCTGAGGCACGGGCTCGTTCCAGTCGTCCGGAACGCCACTGTCCGTCAACAATGCCGCGTTGTCCAGCGCGGCCGGAGCGGCGAGCGCCGCATCCTGGGCCGCCTCGACCAAACCCGGCAGCACCGCCGGATCGACGTCGCTGGACCGAACCGTGCCCACATGAGCCGTGCTACCACGACGCACGATGGCTATCACCGCTGTGCTGCGGGTTGTCGAAACACCATTGGTGGTCATCGAATTCCCGGCCCACCGCAATGACGCCTCAGCTCGGTCGGTGACGATCACCATGGTTTCGTCGCACCGGCCTGACCGCTCGGCGGCCTGCAGTGCGAGTTCGACAGCCTGCTGCGCGGGGATCATGCCTGCCCCGCCTCAGCACGCGTGTTGAGCACATTGACTCCCCGAAACAGCGCGGAAGGACAGCCGTGACTCACCGCAGCCACCTGCCCCGGCTGCGCCTTGCCGCAGTTAAACGCTCCCCCGAGCCGCCACGTCGACGGACCGCCCACGGCTTCCATGGAGTTCCAGAAGTCGGTGGTGGTCGCCTGGTAGGCGACGTCACGCAACTGGCCGTCAAGACGGCCGTGACGGATTCGGTAGAACCGCTGACCGGTGAACTGAAAGTTGTACCGCTGCATATCAATCGACCACGATTTGTCGCCGACGACATAGATTCCGTTCGCCACCCCGGCGATCAGATCGTCGGTGCTGAGATCTTCGGAGCCCGGCTGAAGCGACACATTCGCCATCCGCTGGATCGGGACGTGATGGGGCGAGTCGGCATACGAGCACCCGTTCGACCGGGCCACACCAAGCCGGGGCGCGAACACCCGATCCAGTTGATAGCCGACGAACAACCCGTCGCGAACCAGATCCCAGCTTTGCGCCGCGACACCGTCGTCGTCGAATCCGGTTGTCGCCAAGCCGTATTCGACCGTGCGATCGGCGGTCACGTTCATCAGAGCCGACCCGTACTGCAGTGTGTTCAGTTTGTCGGGCGTGGCGAAGGAAGTGCCCGCGTAAGCCGCCTCATAGCCGATCGCCCTGTCGTATTCGGTGGCATGCCCAATCGATTCGTGGATGGTCAGCCACAGATTCGTCGGGTCGATCACCAAGTCGGTGAGTCCGGGGACGACGCTGGGCGCTTTCGTCTTTTCGGCCAACAGCGTGGGCAATTCGGCGAGTTCCGCCGACCAGTCCCACACTGCGTCTCCGGCCACAGCTTCCCAACCCCGCGCGGTCGGTGGAGCCAGGGTGCGCATCGACTCGAACCCGCCGGCCGCCGAATCGATGCTCACCGCCTCGAGCACCGGCATCACCCGCACCCGCTGCTGGGTGATCGACGAACCGAAGGTGTCGGCGTAAAACGTCTTCTCCTTCACCGTGTTCACCATGGCGGAGACATGATCGACGCCGTCGGCTGCAAGCAGTCGACCGGAGTACTCGCCGAGCACCGCGATCTTGTCGGCCGTGGACACCTCAAACGGATCGATCCGATAGCCGGAAACCCACGTGACATCGGTGTGAACCGGTTCGGGCGCCAGCTCCACGCGTTCGCCATTCAGCGGTGCCAGTGTGTTGGCCACTGCGACCGCGCGGCGTGCGGTTTCCGCAGCGACCTCCGGTGCAAGCTCAGCATGAGAGGCGAAGCCCCAGGTTCCGTCGACGATGACCCGCACGGCAAACCCGATCTCCCGGTCAAGGACTGCCGTCTCCAACTCTCCGTCTCGCAGCTGGATCACCTCGGTGGTCAGCGAGTGGATACGCAGATCGGCATAGTCCGCGCCGGCTTCCCTGGCCGCCGTCAATGCGGCGTCGGCGAGGCGGTGGCGAGGCAACGAGAGGAAGTCCAGGTCGACACCGGGTGGCTGATCCTGTCGCGCTTGAACCCGTTGGGCTGTCACCGGTCTACCGTAACGGGCATGACCACCCGGCGCGCGCGCCCGAGCCCGCTCGGCTACGCACTGCTGGCGCCGAGTCTGTTCGGTGTGGTGTGTTTCCTGCTGCTGCCGATGCTCGTCGTGGCGTGGCTCAGCCTTCACCGCTGGGATCTGCTGGGCCCGATCCACTATGTGGGCCTGGACAATTGGCGATCGGTGCTGCACGACAGCACGTTCGGGAACTCCCTGTTGGTTACGACGATCTTCATTGCGCTGGTCGTCCCGACGCAGATCGTGCTGGGTCTGGCCGCTGCCTCCCTGTTGGCAAAAGAGCTGCCCGGAAGCGGGCTTTTCCGCACCCTGTATGTAGTGCCATGGATCTGCTCGCCCTTGGCGATCGCCGTGCTGTGGCGCTGGATTCTGGCGCCCACCGACGGGGCGGTCAGCACCGTGTTGGGCCGTCGAATCGAATGGTTGACCGATCCGGGAATAGCGCTGCCCGTGGTCTCCGCGGTGACCGTCTGGACCAACGTCGGCTATGTCACCCTGTTCTTCCTGGCCGGCATTCTCGCCATTCCCCCGCAGCTGCACGCGGCCGCCGAACTCGACGGCGCCACCTCCTGGCAACGCTTCTGGCGCATCACCCTGCCGATGCTGCGGCCCACCGTGTTCTTCGTGTCCGTCACCGGAATCGTCAGCGCGGCACAGGTGTTCGACACCGTTTACGCGCTGACCGGCGGCGGCCCCGCCGGCCACACCGACCTAGTCGCCCATCGCATCTACGCCGAGGCGTTCGGTTCGGCCGCCATCGGCCGAGCTTCGGTGATGGCGTTGGTGCTGTTCGCAGTCCTGGTGACGGTGACAGTAGGTCAGCACGTCTATTTCCGTCGCCGGGTCAACTATGAGATTGCGTAGCGGGCTGGTCTACGCCTGCCTGGTGGCGGGCGCGCTCATCACTCTGGCGCCCTTCGGCCTGGGGCTACTGACCGCGTTCACCTCTGCCCACCAATTCGCGACCTCAGCACCGTTGGCGCTGCCCAAGCCACCGACGCTGTCCAATTTCACGGCACTGAGCGACGCCGGCTTCGGGCGCGCGATGATCGTCACCGCGCTCATGACGGCCATGATCACGCTGGGGCAGCTGACATTCTCGATACTGGCCGGATATGCGTTTGCCCGGCTCGAGTTCCCGGGCCGCGATGCCCTGTTCTGGGTGTACATCGCCACCCTGATGGTGCCTGCAACCGTCACCGTGATCCCGCTGTACCTGATGATGGCCGAGACGGGGTTGCGGAACAGCTTCTGGGCCTTGGTCTTACCGCTGATGTTCGGCTCGCCGTACGCGATCTTCCTACTCCGCGAATACTTTCGAACCATTCCCGCCGACCTGATCAACGCGGCACGACTGGACGGCGCTGGCACTCTCGACGTGATCGTGCACGTCGTCGTTCCTGCCAGCAAACCGATCATCGCCACGCTCACCCTGATCACCGTTGTCAGTCAATGGAATTCGTTCATGTGGCCGCTGGTCGTCACCAGCGGCCCCAAGTGGCGTGTGCTCACCGTGGCAACCGCCGGACTGCAAACCCAGTACAACGCCCAGTGGACGCTCATCATGGCAGCGACGACGGTGGCCATCGTGCCCCTGCTAGTGCTGTTCGTGGTGTTTCAGCGGCACATCGTCCGTTCGATCGTCGTGACGGGCCTCAAGTGATGCCCAAGCGGCCCGCGAAATCGACGCCACGGCTGTTGCGGCACGTATTTCACAACCATGGTGTCGATCTGGTGAGCAGCCGCACTGCCGTCGGCGCGCTGGGCGCCATAGTGCTCCTGCTGATCGGCGCCGTGATGGCGCTTGGACGCGACCACACCGGCAAGACCGTTGTCACGGTCCGGCTCTGGGACCGTGAGGCCGCTGCCGCCTACGCCGAATCGTTCACCGAGTTCACCAAAATGCACCCGGGAATCGAGGTCCGAACCAACGTCGTCGCCTACGCCAGTTACTTCGACACGCTGCGCACCGACGTGGCGGGCGGCGGCGCCGACGACATCTTCTGGATCAACAACGCCCACTTCGCCGAGTACGCCGACAACGCCCGGCTGATGTCCATTCTTCCGAGCCCCGATTGGGACCAGTCGGCGGTCGAACAGTTCACCAGGAACGGCGCACTCTGGGGTGTGCCGCAGCTGACGGATGCCGGAATCGCGCTCTATTACAACGCCGATCTGCTGGCCGCCGACGGAGTGGATCCCGGAATCCTGGACGCCCTGACCTGGAACCCCGACCCCGCCCGCGACACCCTCCGGCCGCTCCTGAAGCGCCTTACGCACGGCCGGCAATGGGGGTACAACGCGGCCAACGACATCCAGGCCATCAATCTCAACTACATCGGCTCCGCCGGCGGTGAATTCGCCGCCAACGACAGATTCTCGTTCGACAACCCCGCCGCAATCATGGCGTTCACCTATCTGGTCGACCTGATCAACCTCGATCGCGTGTCGCCACCTGCCTCCGACACGAACGACAACGGCGATTTCTCCCGCAACCAATTCCTGTCAGGACGCATGGCGCTGTTCCAGTCCGGGACGTACAACCTGGCACAGATCGCCGATCAGGCCGGCTTCCGATGGGGTGTGTCGATGCTGCCCGCGGGACCGGCCGGGCGGGTAAGCGTGACGAACAGCATCGTCGCCGCAGGCAATGCGGCATCGAGAAATGCCGCCGCCACCAGAGAAGTCCTGACCTGGCTGGGCAGCACCCGGGGCAACGAATTCCTGGGGCGCCGCGGCGCCGCCATACCCGCGGTTCTCCCCGCCCAGAAGGTGTACTTCGACTACTGGAACGCCCGCGGCGTGGACGTCACACCGTTCTTCACGGTGCTCGACGGGCCGCGCATTCCCGCGCCGGGCGGTGCCGGATTCGCCGCCGGATACCAGGCGCTCACACCCTATTTCGACGAAATGTTCCTCAACCGGATGCCTGTCACCGATGCCCTCTCGAAGGCGCAGCGCGCGGCAAATGCCGCGGCCCAGTCGTGATCAAAACCCAACCAGTTCCACCCACACGGAAACCCCGCAGACAAACGCCACGATCGCCAACACACACCAGTCGGCCCGGCGTGGGCCCGACCGTGCTGCTGAGATCTGGCCGGTGCCACCGCGCGCGGTGATCGCATCCCCCATCTCGTCGGCGCGACGCAGCGCGACGGTGATACCGGCAGCCAGCAGATCGCCCATCTCGATCACCAATCGCCGGCGCCGTTCGCGGCGGGTCGCCAGCACCGGACGTGGCCGTAGTCGCCGTGCGGCGTACAACAGCCGAAATTCGTCGAGCAGCATCGGAAATGCCCTCAACGCCAAGGCCAGCGCGACAGCCCATTCATCGACCGGTATCCGTAGCAGAGTGAATGGCCGGCCCAACGTCGCGACGGCAGGAGCGATATCGGCGATGTTGGTGGTCCACGACACCATGGCCCCGGCAGCCAGCAACACGATCGACAGGGCCGTGATCCGGAGAAATTTCAGTAACCCGCCCATCCCGAGTTCCAGGGACCCCAGATCCAAGACCGGACTGCCACCCGCCATCGCCGCTGTCAGCCCGCCGACGAATATCAGGATCCAGAACCAGATCGGAATCGACGGCAGCACGCCGCGGGGAATGCGCGCGATCAACACGGCAACCGTCAGCAGCACCGCCACCAGACCGATCGGAATCCAGCCGGGATAGAACGACAACAGCAGCGACACCGCAAAGACCACGATCAGTTTCGTGCCCGCCCACAACTCGTGGATGGCCGACGTTCCCGGCACCGGCCGAAGCAGCACAACCGGCCTGGGCTGACGTTCGCCCCTCACGAGACACCACCTGTTGCTGTCGATGACGCCAAGACGCCGTTGTTCAAATGCAGGATTCGCGGGCACAGATCTTCAACGCCCACGAAGTCGTGCGAGATCACCACAACCGTCAAGCCGGTATCCCGGCGCAGATCCGCCAGCAGTCGCAGCAACCCGCGTTGACTTGCGGCGTCCAGGCCGGCGAGCGGTTCGTCGAGGATCAACGCCTGGGGCCGGCGGGCCAGCAACCCCGCTATGACTACCCGGCGCATCTGGCCGCCGCTGAGTTGATCGATTCGGCGCCGCGCGAGCGACCCGTCGAGACCAACAGTGGCCAGGGCGGATACGACCCGGCCCCGGTCTTCGGGGGGAAATCCCGCGGCAGAAGCCACCTCGAGATCGACTCGGCTCCGCATCAGCTGCAGACGGGCGGACTGGAAAGCGATCGCCACATCGCCGACACAATCGCGCGCCAGGCGCCCCTTCACTCGACACGATCCGGCGGTGGGCACCGTCAAGCCGGCCATGATCCACGCCAACGTGGACTTTCCGGAGCCGTTGTCGCCGTGGATCAGCACTCCGTCGCCCTCGCCGACGGTGAAGCTCACATCGTCGAGTGCCGTCTTGGCCCACGGCGTCCCCCGACCGTACTCGTGCCGGAGGTGCTCGACCTCCAGCACCGGCGCCCGGCCCGTCGCAGATCTGGACGGCCCGGGATGCACCGACCCCGCACGCACGGGCGCCGGGGCACTGTCCACCATGTCGGTGTTGTCCAGGGATTCGCTGAGGTTCACCACGCGGTGGGCGGCATCGGCTTCGCTGGTGTAGTGCGTGATGTGCACCAGCGCCATCCGGTGCCGCTCGGTGAGGCCGGACAGCACACCCATGAGCGACTCCCTGCCCTGCTGGTCGACCATGCTGGTGACCTCGTCGGCGATCAGCAGCGCGGGCCTCCGGGCCAGCGCCGCGGCAACCGCCAGCCGTTGCAGTTCGCCACCCGAGAGTCCACCGGTATCCCGCTCCTCCATCCCTGCCAATCCCACCTCGGAAAGCAGACTCGAGACGTCGGTCTCAGTACCCGCGGGCAGACCCCACACCACATCGTCGGCCACCCTGGTACCCAGCACCTGGCTCTCTGGATGCTGCAAAACCACCGCGGTGCCGCCGAAACGTCCCAGTCCCACCCCGCCGGGTCGGGAAATCGCCCCGGCGGTCGGTGCACGGCCGCAGAGCAACAGCATCATGGTGGTCTTGCCCGAACCGTTGGCCCCGGTGATGGCGACGTGTTCACCGGCCTCGATGTCGAGGCTCACCGGGGCGAGCGCGTCATGGTCGGCACCCGGATAGCGGAAGCGCACGGAATCCAGCCGCACCGGAATCGGCCCCGGCACCTCCGTGTCCGTCACCGCCTCCAGCTTGTGGACGTCGGGGATTCCCCGTAGCCGCTCCAGGACGTGCGACAGAATCCACCAGCCGATCAGCGAGACTGTCATCAGCGACACGATCGCGTACAGCATCATCAGCCCGTGCCAATTGGAAAGGGCCGCGGTGAACACGCGCTTGAAATCCTCGGCGGCCGGTCGCATCGACTCGAACCGCGACATGTAGGACACCAAACCGTCCACGTTGGCCGTCATCGCCTCGAACGTCAGCGTCCGGAGACGCACCAACACGGTGAGCGCACCGATGATCCAGAACCCGAAAATCACTGAGGCGACGAACGAAACCGCGATCACCGTCGGCGTGCCCCGGCCGCGACGTTTGATGATCCCGGTCAAACCGCCGATGTAGGCGCAGTTGACCACCACCATGAAGCC
>Ga0075163_10004749_pt1 | contig 18192 bp, 27 predicted proteins | sample JI1023141ADNA_FD_71478 | JGI IMG/M metagenome (GOLD analysis project Ga0075163, IMG submission 71478) | Wastewater effluent complex algal communities from Wisconsin, to seasonally profile nutrient transformation and Carbon sequestration -... | ecosystem: Engineered > WWTP > Effluent > Algae...
GAACGATACTATTTTGTACGATGAAGAGGCCGTCGTTTCTCGATTTGGTTTTAAGCCAGAATTTCTTCCCGACTACAAAGGTCTCCGTGGTGATCCATCCGACAACATTATTGGCATTAAAGGCATCGGTGAAAAAACCGCAACAGAACTTATTTCGCATTTTCATACGCTCGAAAAAATGTACACGTCACTGAAAAAAAGTGACGCTGCATTGAAAGATTTGAAACTCACTGATCGCATTGTTGGACTCATTCGCGACGGGGAAGAAGAAGCGTTGTTCTCAAAAAGTTTAGCGACGATTCGTCGTGATGCGCCGATTACATTTTCTTTGCCTACTCCACTTCATGAAACGATTGAAGGAGAAACAGTGAAAACACTTTTTATGAAATTAGAATTTCGTAGTTTGCTTGCACGCTTCGAACAAATTTTTGGCGCGGTAAAAGGCGGGATGAATGAAGAGGTGATTGATGCAGATGAAGAAAAGAAATTAAAACTCGCACTCTCGCTTTTGAATTCAGAAAATGGAAATCCAACAGCCGACGACATTCGCTATTTTGAAAAAGCACAAACAATTGCTGAGGCGTCACAAAAAATTCGGGACGCAATTACGCGCGCGGATCTTTCCTACGTGTATGACGGAATTGAACTTCCGCTTCTGCCAATTGTTGAAGCAATGCAAACACGTGGCATTCGCGTCGACAACGATCATCTCGCTGTTCTCTCAAAAGAATTTCATGAAAAATTAGATGCGCTTGAAAAAAAGATTTATGAAATGGCGGGGCGAGAATTTAATATTAATTCACCGAAGCAACTTGGCGACGTGTTGTTCGACGAACTTGCAATTGGAAAAGGTGGAAAGATGAAAAAAACGGCAGGTGGTGCGCGTTCAACAAATATTGAAATTTTGAAAAAGTTGGAAGATGCGCATCCAATTATTCCGCTCATCATGGAATATCGCGAATTGCAAAAATTGGTTTCAACATACATCGACACACTTCCCGTGCTCGTGAAAGAAGATGGACGTATTCATTCAACGTTCAATCAAATGGGTGCAGTGACTGGACGTTTTTCTTCAAACGATCCGAATCTTCAAAATATTCCGGTGAAAGGTGAATATGGAAAAGTGATTCGTGACGCATTCGTTGCCGACAAAAACCACACACTTGTTTCTTTCGACTATTCGCAAATTGAACTCCGTATCGCAGCTGTGCTTTCAAATGATACGTTTTTGAAAAAAGTATTTCAAGAAGGACGCGATGTCCACTCAAGTGTTGCATCAAAAGTGTTTGGTGTTCCTGAAAATGAAATCACTCCGGAAATGCGCCGACGTGCAAAAGTGATCAACTTCGGAATCGTCTACGGTATGGGCGTGACGGCACTTCAGGCAAATCTTGGATCAACGCGCGCTGAAGCGGAAACATTTTACAAAAACTATTTTGAAGAATTTCCAACAATCGCTGGCTATCTTGAAGGCGTGAAAAAAGAAGCGCTCGAAAAAGGATACACTGAAACGCTCTTTGGGCGCCGTCGATTTTTCCCCGCGCTTCGTTCAAAAATTCCGTACATCCGTGCCTCAGCAGAACGTATGGCAATTAACGCGCCAATTCAAGGAACAGCCGCAGATTGTATCAAGCTTGCGATTGTTCGTGCAGAAGAAGCGCTCAAAAAAGAAGGACTCTTGTTGGATTCACACCTTATTCTCCAAGTGCACGATGAACTCGTCTACGAAATTGCCGACGAAAAAGTGGATGACGCAATTGCCGTCGTAACGCGTGCCATGGAATCGGTGCTTGATGAAAAAGTTCCTGCCGCCGACCGCATTCCGCTTTCAGTGCATGTGGGGACAGGGAAAACGTGGGGGAGTTTGAAGGACTAGCTGCTCTCGTGAAAAGGTGTACAATATCCATATGACTGAAGAGAAAAAAGACATCAATCTTGTGCACATCGTGCTCGGGCATTCCTACTTATTTTACTTTGCCGGCTTGCTCGTGGCGGTTCTTTTCGACACGTTTAATCATATTCCTATTATGAATATGCGCAGCGATAACCAACTTGGCCTTATATTGCTCGTTGCAGGAACGATTCTTATTCTTTGGGCTCAAAAAACAACCCGCACTGGCCATCATCGAAAATCTGAATTGCCGTACACACGATTTGCGCGCGGTCCATATACAATAACGCGTAGTCCGACACATATGGGAATCGGGATTATGTTGCTTGGTCTTTCATTTATTTTCAACTCACTCGCACTACTCGTCTCCACTATGTTGTGTTTTTTTATCACACACTACATCTTCATTCGCAAAGAAGAAAAACTGCTCGTCGACCGATATGGTGATGACTACCGCGCTTACCAGAAAAAAGTGCGGCTTTAATTCATGCTGTATCTTTTGCTTGGAACAAATAATGAAAAACGGCGTGAGCTGCGTACGCAGCTCACGCAAACCTACGCGTCCAGTGATGCATACGTCGTCATGCGCGACGACACCAACAGTTCTGTCGGTGAATTAGAAGAATTGCTTGCTGCTGCAACGTTATTTGGTGAACCGCTCGTCGTTGTCTATGATGGCGCGCTTGCCGACCAAGAATTTGCAGACTATGCGCAAAAACACGCAAGCGAAATAGGTGATTCAAAAAATCACTTCATTTTTTCCGAAACAGCAATGCTGAAGCCTGTTCGCACGAAGTTTGAAAAATACGCTGCGCTCGTGGAAGAATTTCAGTTACCAAAAACCGACCCAAAGAAACCGGCATTCAATACATTTTCCCTAACAGACGCGTTTGCCGAAAAAGATAAAAAGAAAACATGGATGCTGTATCGCCAAGCGATTGACGCAGGAATTGATCCGCGTGAAATTACCGGAGTATTGTTTTGGATGTTGAAGTCGCTCATTCTTGCGAAAACAACGAAAAGCGCAGCTGAGGCGGGATTAAATCCGTTTGTATTTTCAAAAGCACAAAAATCTGCCAAGCAGTTTACCAATGAAGAACTCGCACGACTTTCAACACAACTCGTCCACACATATCACAAAGGGCAAATGGGAGAGATTGAGTTTGAAGAAGGGTTGGAAGCGTATTTGATACAGGCGTTTTGATTTTGATTGTCACCCCAGTGCTGAGCACCAGGAAGAAATACGTCGAACAGTTATTCACTCCGCCTTGGCTCCCTCTCCTATGCTTAGGAGAGGGTTGGGGTGAGGTAGTAGACTTCGATGAGCATTCAAAGTAACTTTTACTTATAGTGCATGTAACCCTGGATCCCGGTGCTGCGCCCAGGATTACAAAAACCATAAAAAAAGAGCCTCATCATGGCTCCCGAATTCATTCTTGCGAACGGCTTCGAAAACCATGGCGAGGCTCTTTTAAACTTTTAGAAAAGGTGCTGCGCGAACTATTCAGTTAAAGAACAAAGTGACGCTTAGAAGAGGTTTTAATACTATCTCTTCGGCAAGCTTGCTTGCATTTCATATTTATCCCAAAAGGTGGGAGCCGTAAATGAAGCGCACAAGAAGCGTTGCTTCGTATAGCAGTATAGCGCGTTTATAAAAGACACCTAATCGAACTGTGGAAAACTATCGGACACTTTCCTTTCTTGTAACCAAAATCCCAAGTAAACCAAGGAAAAAACTAAAGGACATGAGGGGAATGGTTACGAATCCAAAGGTGTTTACGAAACGAAGTGCGCACGATACTTCTCCTGCTGGGCAGGGAACGTTTGCTCCTGGCATGTACGTTACAACAAGGTGATAACTGGCAATGAGTAAGCCAATAATCACTAGGGGTAGAATGTAACGGCGTGCTGTTTGATCCTTGTATTTCAAGCCCACAATAGCTATGAGCGCGAGTGGATACATGCAGATGCGCTGGAGCCAGCAGAGAGAACAGGGCGCGTACCCAATAACGTCTGAATACATAAGGCTTCCAACGACACTCCCGAGTGACAAAAGAAGCACGAGGGCAAGGGTGTTGCTGGTGACGAGGCGACGAATGCCTTGTGGAATAAGGGCAGGAATCAATCGTCCAAGGATAAGCCACAGGCCAAGAGCGAGCATGCCCAGTGCGCTGATAGAAAAGATGATATTGAGGGTGTGCGTAAACGGATCCATATTATTGAGTATTCACTACGTCAGGAAGGGTGCAAGAAGTCTTTTCAGCAAGCTCTGCAAGAGGAATTTCGCCTGTTTGTCGGGTTCCGTTGGCAAACTCCCATGTTGGATAGCTTTGAATATTGGCGTCGATACACACCTGTTTCTGTGATTTTCCGTCTTTTTCTGAACACTCAACATAAGGAAGGAGTTTTGCTGACTTCAGACCAAACATTGCTTTTTGGTTTTGACAGTGTGGGCACCAGAATGCACCATAAAACGTTGCCCCGCTATCTTTAATACAGGTTGCTAATTCGTCGTATCGTCCTGGTTTTTTCGAGTTTTGCACGATTCCGTACACACCCCAACCAATGAGACCAAGCACGATAACCCAAATAATGATTGCTTTTGTTTTCATAAAATCAGTATACCGCAGGTTGAGGCTTTGCTGAAATGAGAAAGTTGTGGTATCTTGCTAGTCATGCGCCCGTAGCTCAGTCGGTAGAGCAGCTCCCTTTTAAGGAGAGGGTCGAGGGTTCGATTCCCCCCGGGCGCACAAACGAACGAAGTGAAGTATTGTGCGCCCGGAATGAGCCAACTGCTTGGCTCATGTGGGGAATCGAACAGCGGAGCCATGCCTTTAGGCAGGCGAGCTGGTGCCCAGACCAAGCGAGCGAAGCGAAGCATTGAGTCGCGGGCGATTCCCCTAATATAATTTTTTATATTTTCCTCCCTCCCTTTTATCTATATGAACTCAATCCTCATCCTCGACTCTATTCGCAGTGCCCAAAACGTCGGCTCGCTCTTTCGCACTGCCGATGCAGCAGGAATTTCTAACATATATCTTGTTGGCATCACACCACTCCCCGTTGATCAATTTAATCGCCCACAAAAAGAAATTGCAAAAACTGCACTCGGTGCCGAAAAAACAATTTCATGGACACATGCGAAAACAATCGCACCACTTTTGAAAAAAATAAAAAAAGATGGCTACACAATTATTGCAATTGAACAATCAAAAAATTCCGTCGATTATAAAAAAATAAAACCAAACGGGAACACGGCATTTCTTTTAGGAAACGAGGTTGATGGTGTGTCACCCAAAACACTTGCCCTCTGCGACATCGTTGCGGAAATTCCGATGAATGGAAAAAAAGAATCCCTAAACGTTTCAGTTGCGGGCGGTATTGCACTTTTCCGAATATTGAATCGGTAACTAGTTGAGTGGATCAACGAATGAATCCTTTGGACTTTTTGGTCCGTAACTTTCACCATCACCAACGGGATACACAGGATTTACAAATGGGCGTTTTGCACTTTCTTTTGAACGTGCTGGTCCGCCAGTAAAATACCACAACGCAAAAAGCGCAATGATAACTGCGAGCACCCACCACAAATCTTTGACTGCTTGTGATCCTCCACCGTGTCCATGTCCTGACATATGACTCTAGTGTAGTGTATGTTGCAGCTATTTGCAAAAAAAGAAAGAAGGAGTAGGCTGATAGTAATACACTCTTTCATAACCTTCTAAATCTACTTGCGATGAAACATGCACTTCAACTTCCTGACGAACTTATTTTGAAGTTCAATCAACGACCTATTTCTCTTGCTGATTTTGATAGCCTTCGCCTTCGGGTGATTGGAGAACTTGAGGTTCCTCAAGGGTCTGTACGACAACCTCGCATTGAGGGTTCGACATACGACAAGATTGCTCTTTTGTGTGAAAACACAAATGTAATTTTGAAAATTTCTGAGTACCCATTAACGACGAAGCCGTATCGTGTTCCGGTGGCGGAGATTGTTTCTATCTACGAAGAGTCTGGTCAGTATTTTGCTTCTGATGTTCTTTCTTTGCATGGAACACAATGTCCCTATGCAACAGATGCATTTGATACTTGGAAAGTTGAAATTGATCAGTTTAAAAAGTATTGGTGGGTGATTGAGGAAAAAATGCTTACTTCTGTTATGGAAATAGTGTTTCCTCGACTAGTAACACAGTAATTTTTGTGAAAGCAAGCAAAAAGGCCCCTCGCTACGCTCGGGGCCTTTCTTTATATTCCCAATTGTCGAAGCGCAGCTTTAATTTTTTGATTTGTATCGGTAATTGTTGGATCGATTTCTTGAATTGCTTTTCGTGCTTCGTTTTGTGAATAGCCAAGTGCTTGCAGTGCTTCAACGGCGTCACTGTCGCCACGCAAATGTCGCCCTGCTTCTTTTGTTCCATCACTTCGCCCAATCATTTTATCGCGCAACTCGATCACAATTTTTTCTGCAGTTTTTCGTCCAATACCAGAAACCTTCGTGAGGTAGGATGTGTCGCCAGTGCCAATTGCGGTTGCGAGTGTTGCCGACGGCGCGACTGAAAGAATTGAAAGCGCAGAACGTGGACCGATTCCGGAAACAGAAAGCAGGAGTTCAAAAAATTCTAAGTCGTCGCGGGAGTGAAATCCAAACAAATCAAACGCATCTTCGCGAACTGACGTGTAAATCCAAAAGGCAACTGTTGTGTCGACGACAAGTGCGCGAAGTGATTCTTCTGAAAGGTGCACTTTATATCCCACACCGTTTGTTAAAACGACAGTGTATTTTTGCGCGATATCGATACAGGTGCCTTCGAGGTAAGCAATCATGGTTCTAGTATATAGGGAATAGGGAGCGGTGGGTAGGGTTACCAAAAAGCTGCGCGTATTGCATAATTACTTTTTTCTGGTATAGTGCATTCAGCTTCACTTCGGATGTGTCTCGTCCGTCTGAAGGATACTACTAGTCACTTACCTTAGTTATTTATGCCAATCACCAAATCAGCTAAAAAAGCACTCCGCGTTTCTACTCGCAAAAAGGTAGTGAACGACCAGAGTAAAAAACTTTTCAAGGAAGCTACAAAAGCAGTTGAACGCCTTGTAAAGGATGGAAAGAAAGACGAAGCAAAGAAGGCTGTTGCGAAAGCACAAACAACAATCGACAAGGCAGCAAAGCGCGGTGTTATCCAAAAGAACACAGCAGCTCGCAAGAAGTCACGTCTCTCTCGAATCACAAAATAACAAGACCTCAAAAAACAATCCACCACAAGTGGATTGTTTTTGTATTTCCTGTACACTCGATATATGAATCATCTACTTCATTTTTATGGAAAGGAATGTCCACATTGCGACAAGGTTCGTCCGGTTATCGACGCGTTTGAAAAAGAAACGGGGCAAACGGTTGATCGTATTGAAGTGTGGCACGATAAGAAAAACGAGGAAATCTTTTTGTCTTACGATAAAAACGAAGAATGTGGTGGTGTGCCGTTTTTCATAAACACAAAGACGAACAAAACGATTTGTGGGGAAGCGACACTGAAAGAAATCAAAGAGTGGGCGGAGGTATAGATTGTTTTCCGCTCACCAGAATAGTACGTGCATTTTTCTTTATTTCAGGGGCTTTATTTTGTGACCCGCTATCGTATAGAAAACATAGGCGCAAATCACTGAAACAAAGAAAAATGCACGTACTATTCTGGTGAGCGCACTTCCTTTACTTTCCTGCTTTTTTAGGGTATAACGTGTTCTGCAACACCTGTTGCACTTGGCCTCGTCGTTCAATGGATAGGACGCAACTTTGCGGAAGTTGCGATGCAGGTTCGATTCCTGCCGAGGTCACACAAGAGAGTGCTAGTTCGAGCACTCGACAAGGGTCGTTACAGACCTTAAAACAAAAAGAGTTAACAGATTTTCTGTTAACTCTTTTTGTTAGTTTTTCTTATGTTATTTCTGAATTGTGACAGCCTTATTCTTTAAAACTAAATTGCTTTTTATACAATCAAGTACCGATCGTTTTTCTAGAATTGTTCCGTCTTTTAGTACGAATTTGAGATAATTTCTTAAATCCACTTTCTGTATTTCTGCACTGTTTTCTTTGCCTAAAAACATCGCTTGCAGTTTTTTGAATTTCTTGATTTCAAGATTCAGTTTTTCGGTGAGTTGTACTTCATTAAGATCTAAGGTACTCGCCATTTTCTGAAACTCCTTAAGAAGATCGTCTTCATTTATTGCCTGATTCGCACACTTTCTATCTTTTGATTTGGTACATCGATAGTAAACATGCCTATTTACTCCACCATTAAGAAGTTTCTTAAATTTCTCATCTGCGGTAATTCCAGATCCGCACATCCCGCATTTCACCATTCGAGTAAATGCAAATTCTTTTCCATGAGACTTAATAACCTGTGTTTTTATCGAAGCACGAACATCATCAAACAGTTCTTTGGTGATTATTGGCGTATGTTTACCGTCGTACCAGTTTCCGCTTTTCTGAGGAAATTCAAATCGTCCGTAATAAAAAGTGTTGTTGATTATCTTAAATATATTTCCGACACTGAGATAGAATCCTCGATGTGTCTTGAAATCAATTTCATATCTCAACCATGAGTACACTCTCATGCCACTCCACCCTTCGTATGCAATTTTTTCAAAAATTTGTTTAATAATTAGTGATCTCTCTGGATCAATCTCAACCTCACACTTCGATAGTCTCTCATTTGGCTTCCTATATCCTGTTGGTGGTTGTACTGGCCATAATCCCATTTCACACCTCGCTCGCATACCTCGCTTTACATTGATACTTTTGTTGTCGTTCTCTAACTTTGCCTGTGAACACAGAATCATCAACAAAAACTTATCACTCGGAGAGTTTGTAAATGTTTGACCGAATGTTTTGATCTGAACCAATTTCTTTTGGTCGATACGATCTACCAGTTTTCCTAAATCTCCTGCATTTCGAGATAAACGATCTGGTGCCCATGTGATAATTGCATTGAATATGCCAGTGTCTATATCTTTCACAATTTCTTCAAAAACAGGTCTTTGCCCTGATTCCTTTGCTGAATGTGACTCTCTGCGAATCTCTATAATTTGCAATCCCTCACGCTCTGCTATCTGGGTCATTTCCTTGATCTGAGAATCTATAGACAGTGCTTGCTTTTCCTCGGCTTCAGTCGACTTGCGGGCGTATAAACAATACTTTAATTGTGTTTGTTCCATATTATATTAATGACGCAGACGAGGAGGTTTGCTAAGACTATGCAGACTAAGAAATACGTCTCATACTCGCGGGGCATACCTTAACAGACCACTGTTTTCGCGATAGAATGAATCTTGAATAATTTCGTGAAAATGTTATTATTTGCCATATATGATTCACATTTCCTATAAAATTTTAGCTTCAAAAACCCACGGCATAGGGCTTTTTGCTGATCAAGATATTAAGAATGGTGACTTGATTTATACTCCAAGCCCCTTACTTGATGTTGATCTTACACCAGAACAATTTGAAGCACTAACGGAAGACGAGAAACGTGAGGTAAAGTATTACGGATATTTTAATAAGCATAGTGGTAAATACCATGTAGCATTTGATGCGATTCGTATTTTGAATCATGGAGATTTTGCGATTGCAAATGTCACTCAAGACGAAGAAATGGTAATGACAGCAAAAAGAGACATTCAGAAAGGTGAAGAAATGCTTCAAGATTATGTCGAAATATATCCTGATGGTAGTGAGCACTTTAACCGCATTAATGCGACTTCCTAAGTATGAATCAATTAGTACACCACCAACTTATATATCAAGCAACTGTCGGCAGGACTGACTTGGGAGCAGGAGCGGAAAATATACTGAGTCAGTTTTTGTTTGACTTAGTAAAAGAAATCGATATGCAAGTACTAATCGATCCTGTATTTAAATTTAGTCACAATGACGCTTGGACGGGATTGATAGGTATTGTTACTTCGCACATTTCGTTCCATTATTGGACTGTTGAGCAGTACGTTCAGCTCGACATATATAGTTGCAAAGAATTTGACGTACAAAAGGCAAAAGCATTTTTGGATGATTTCTGGAAAGCGAGCGAGCAAAAAATCCTTTTTATAAATAGAGAGCCTGGGAAGGATTTTGTAATAGATAAAATTGGATAGTGGCACAAAATAGTTACAGCAGTCTGTATCAAAATAACTCAAAGGACTGTCACTTTTGTCACTTTTTGCTCACTTGACAAGGGTCGATTTACTATAATAAGAAAAGCTTAAAAGGCCTTGCAGGGTAAGGAACCCCTGGGTCGCACCACGATTAAGCTCACATAAGAAAAAACGCCACAGATATGTGGTGTTTTTTCTTGTTCGTTCTCACTATTTTTGGCATACTTACCGTATGCATATATTTACTCGGTTTTTTATTATTGCTGGTTTTATGTTATTTGGTGCGGTGCATGTTTTTGCGCATGGTGATGTGACGATGCAACAAAAAAAAGTTGGCGACTATGTGGTGGAATTTGAATATCAAGAAAAAAATATTCTTGCCGGAATTCCTGCGCAGTATATTTTTTATTTACTTAATGAAAAAACACAAGAGACAGTTCCGCTTGATTCTATGTTTGTACGATTTACTGATAGTGAAAATAAGTTAGTTCTTGCGGGAAAATTGAAAACAACAGAAGGAATGTCGGGTACGGGAAGAATTCAAGGAATCATGCCTGTGGCGGGTGAATATACTGCGTCACTTGAATTTTTAAAAGGTGATACTAAAATCGCGAATGCAACATTCCCATTTAATGTAGTACCGACTGAACAGTCACCTACGGCTTCGTCGCCTATGCGGTATACATGGCTACTCGCGCTTGTTGGTGGAGTGGTTTTGGGAATGGGAGTGGGGAAGAAGATAGCGAAGAAATAATTTCTCCGCACGAAAAAGAATGGCGGCGTAAAAGGGCACGCATAATTTTCTGCTGAAAATTTGCTCGGACTCGCGCCGCCGCGCTCCGTACGGTCCTTTTACGCCGCCATTCTTTTTCGTGCTACATTTGGTGCCTACAACCCAATCCGTTCCAATAGTTTATGCGATCGTGATTCTTCCATTTCTTTTTCTTCAACTGATTGAAGCAATACTTCTCGCACTTCACTCGGATCAACATTCTCAAGTGGCACACTAATCATCGGAATAAAAAAACGATTTGTCATAAGAAGGAGCGACGGCGTGTTCGTGTCGCTCGTAACATAAAATTGTTTCAATGTTTTAAATGGCATTACGTTTTCACCGATGATAATACTTGTATCGGTGAGTGTGACGGTGAGCATATCGGGTTTGCGAATACTGAGATATGCTAAAAAACCAAATGAACAGAAAATTAAAATTCCAAACAACGTGTCGTGCACTAAAATCGCAAGCACGAGCCCCGCAACGCCAACAAGCCCAACTGTCCAAAACCAGTCGACACTGCGCTCTTTCCATTCGTATTCATGCGCTTGCCATGTAAGTCGTACGTTTTCGCTCTCCATATCTAGAATATATAGTAGCATACCGATGCTTGCATTTATAGTTGGAATGGAGTGTAATGATAGGAAAGATATCATTCTATGAATAAAAATACACAACCAGACAAAATTGCAACCGTCTGTCTTCTTGCAAAAGATAGACGGGTTGAACTTGCAGTGAAAGTTGCAAAGATTGGTGCGGGATGTAGAAACGGGTACGGCGGAATACAGGAAAAAGGTGAAAGTATTTTGCGGTGCGCGGTTCGGGAATTATTTGAAGAACGCGGACTGTTTGTACGAGAGAAATATCTGACGCACGTTGCTATTGTTGATTGTTATAATCACAAAGAAGACGGTACGATATCACTCGTTCGAGTTCACATGTTTCTGGTTCCGTATGAAAAAACAAGTCGAATTGCACAACCACTTTCTTGGCTGCGACGAGTGCTCCTCAGAAAACCGAAAGAAATGATTGATCGGCGGGATTATTTCATCGATGAAATTCCCGAAGAATCACTCATGCCTGCAGATCCTTTCTGGATGAAGCGAGTGCTTAAAGGTGAAAAACTTTTAGTAACAGCTCATTATGGACCGAATCAAAAAACCTTACTCAGTGATCCCATTGTTACATCTGTTGCATCATTTGAATCATAAAAAGCCACTGTTCTCGCAGCGGCTTTTTTAATGCTTGAAAAATCTGGTTCTTTCTGTTACTATGCGCCTGTTCCCGACAACAGAAAACGGAGGCGTCGCATAGTGGTTTAGTGCACCTGTCTTGAAAACAGGAGTATCGAAAGGTACCGAGAGTTCGAATCTCTCCGCCTCCGCAGAGTCGTGATAGCACGAGATGCTTATCAAAAATCCAGTCTAACATTTAAACTAGATTTTTGATATAATTTAACTATGGAAAATTTTAAATGTAATAATGACCCGATGGAGTATATAAAAGGAAATCATAGTTTTGTTGATGAAATAGAAAATACTACTGATTTTCACGAGATGAAAACTGAAACAGGTGAAGACTTAGAAAAATTTTCAAAGAAGCAGCATTTTGTTTCTCTTCTTGCATCATCATTAGTACCAATTGCAGCAATAGGAATAAAAGATGGAAAATATTATTCTGAACTTGTAGAAAACCACGAATCTTTTGGTGAAAATTCTGAAAAGAACAAACAATTATATGCCTTAGTTCAATATGTTTTATTTAGAGATACTGATAAGCCTGGTTTTGATAGGTCTAATATCTTAGGAGGGGTTTCATTTGATTTTGATTATGCAAGATTTGATAAAAATGATTTACCTACTTATGAAATGAGACTGCCACTGACTTTAGAGAAATTAGACTCTGTAAATAAAGACGATATATCTAAAATGATTGTTCAAATTAAAAACTTTGAAACCCAAATACTAGGAGAAGAGGGAGAACATTTTATAGAAAAAGTTATTGAAAAATCAGGATATAAAATTTTCTCAGCAAAGGAGATTCAGGAGGTCCTATTAAATAGAGTAAAAGAATTAGAAACTATTCTTGCTAAATATGTTTAGCCGCACGAGATACGTCGTTGTGATAAAATAAATTTATTAAAAATAACCTTACAGGGCTTGTCAGTGAAAGGTCCTAACACGAGTGTCCCCGCACTAAGAACTTAGTATCGGCATGACCCACAGACTTATGACTGCGAGGCGACCCGATTACCTAGAAACATATATTTAAGCTAAAATGAATCTATGAAAGTCGCATTAGTTAACTTATGTAAAACCGAAGATTTCACCAAGCATAAATCGTATAATGATTCGATTTCATTTTTGAATGAGAACAATATTGAGTTTTTAGATTTCGCGTCTGGTATCGAAACTATTAATGAGATGGTAGATGGTTTCCATAAAGCACTCGATTCTGATGTAGATTTGATTTGGGTTATTCGTGGAGGAAATAAGTGTATCCAAACTCTCAATAAAATTGATTGGAATAAAGTTCTAGATTCACAAAAAGTATTCTATGGCTTGAGCGACTTCACCCATTTCTCCACAATGGCTGTATCTAAGGGCGTTACCTGCTATTACGGACAAGGCCTTACGAATATCAAATCTTACTTCCCAAATCCTTCTGAAAGGCAGTTTATCGCTGACTTTCTTACAAGTGGCACCCCTGTTTCAGCAAATCCTATAGCACTTCTAAATAGTAAATCGGATCTGAATATCTTAGATGAAAAAATCATCGGTGGGCATTTACTGATTTTTACATTGATGCAAAGTCAGTTGAAAGTTGATTTGAAAGACCGGTTTCTATTTATCGAATACCACACCGGAGCAGTCGGTGAAGATTTGGACGATCTTGGATATTACATTGACCAATTGCTATATGTTTTGAAAGATAATATGCCAAAAGGTTTTATTCTCGGTCGTACCGAAATGCGCAATTTCGATAACTCCCAGATTTCAATAAATGAAATAAACAAATATTCAGCAGAAAAGCTCGCTACAACAGGACTGCCTGTATATTCTCTAGATCATTTCAAGAATACGGTAACTTTCAAATAATTAGACCAGACCCACATACCTTATTTCAATCTCTAAAATCCTGCTAAAATACCCTTACAGTGTCTCACCACTCTGGTACTGAACCCACGATGCCCGCTCCTATAATAAAAACAGCTCGATGAATGTCGAGCTGTTTTATTACGTAGAAACGAATCGGTATGTGTGTATTATTTTGAAAAACAATTATCCTTTTGCTTTTATTTCTCTCATCCGCTCTTTGATTAGTTTCACAATAATTGTTTTCGGGAGTTTCATTGTATACGGAACGCGAATACACCCTTTCGACGTTGAAAAATCGGCGAGTTCTTTTGTGAGTGTTTTGATTGGTCCTGGTGTTGGGTATATACCAAGATGTCCTTTCATGGCGGCAAAGTAGATGAGCGGCTCTGGTTTTGTGGCGCGCGTTTTTGGTTTCCACGTATACGCCGGCATGCCGTACGCAATTCCTTCTTCTGCGTCAGGTGCTGTTTTTTGAATGAGTGCGCGGAGTTCGGCGAGAAGTGGTTTCCGTGCGGTTTCTACTGACTGCATATACGCCGTTACGTTTTTGAATGTTTTCATAGTGAATTAACTTTTTTTATGTTTCCATCGTGGAGCAAACGCAATCATTTTTGTGAAAAACCATGCCTTGAGTGGTCCGATGCCATTTTTACGCATTGATGCATGACACATACGCTGGAACTCTTTGAGGTCGTTTCCTTCGTACGATAATTTCCCATTCTTAAAACAAAGGCTACAGTATCGTGAATCTTCACGAACGCCAGTGTCTTTTGAAAATGGCATTAAACAACTTTCGCAGGTTCCTTGTGCGCATGCGTTTTCTTTTGTTTGATTTTCTGTACTCATGCAGTTAGTATACTGTCTGTATGAAAACCGACAAGGAGAAGCAGGCAATGAAAGAATTACGAATTATTCCCGGCGTGGGAAAAGCGGTTGCTGAAGATTTGTATTTGATTGGTATAAAGAAAGTCTCAGATTTGAAAAATGCTGATCCGGATAAATTGTATGCGAAACATAATAAGCGAGTGGGGCGCATTGAAGATCGCTGTCTTTTGTATGTTTTTCGCTGCGCCGTCTATTTTGCATCAAAAGAGGAACATCATCCAGATTTGTTGAAGTGGTGGAATTGGAAGGATAAGAAGAAGTTGTAACAAAAATACTACCATAACCCTCTACTCTCGTGCATAATTTTTTTTTATGTGTAAAAATACTAGTTATGGAGTCAAATCAAACAAATAACGTTCTTCAATCTGCGGAGCCAGTTGAGACACCGCAATTACCAAAACCTAACAAAAAATGGATCAGTAGTCTTGTTGTGATTGTATTATTAGCGAGTGCAGGATATTTTTTATACACAACATATATGTCGGATTCAAATAGAGAAAAAGAAATAACTATGAATGAAGAACAAGAACAAACACAAAATGATGCTGTCTCAATAAAAATGAGTATACAACAGTCGTTTGTGGAATTTAAAAAAATATTAGAAATGAAAGATTCTGTTGCATATGTTAAGTATCTTGTTAAAGTACAAGGCCTTGAAGATGTAAAAGAAGAGGATATCAGTGCTGACGAAGCGATTGTAGAACAAATGGAACAGATTCACGCGTTCTTTAAAGACATTACGCTAGAAGACCTTACTTCTAATACTACGGTATGGACTACAAAAGAAGAAGAAGTTACGGTTGAAATTAACAAAAAAGATGCACGTGGATTAGGAGAAACATTTACCTTTGTTTTTATAAAAATCGGTACTGCATGGTATCTGAATATCTAATCGTATTGCGTAGGCTATAGATACCTACCATACTCATACATACATGAACAACACAACACATACATTATTGCGACCACGCGTTATTATTTTAGGAATTGTTGCGGTTTTGATTATTTGGATTGGTGCAAGCTACAATACTCTTGTTACGAAACGTGAAGCAGCTACGACTGCATGGGCACAAATAGATACACAGCTCCAACGTCGATATGATCTTATTCCTAATTTGGTAAGTAGTGTTAAGGGTGTTGCTGCGCAAGAACAAAAAGTATTCGGTGACCTTGCCGACGCTCGTGCTCGATATTCAGGCGCATCAGGAAATAGTGAAGCGCAAACTGTGGCTGCAAATGAAATCGAGTCAGCCCTTTCGAGGCTCCTAGTGATAGTAGAAGCATATCCGACACTTCAGTCATCAGCGGCTTTTACTGGACTCATGGCAGAGCTTGCTGGTTCTGAAAATCGTGTTGCTGTGGCGCGCAAAGATTACAACGATGTTGTGCGTGTGTATGAAACGACCCGCAAACGTTTCCCCGGATCAGTAATCGCTCGAATGTTTACATTTGAACCTCTTCAGTATTTCACTAGTGCAAATGAAGGAGTAAAGAACACACCGGTCGTCAATTTTGAGTAGTGTTTCACTATGAAGCAATGTATTTTCTTCATACTACTCTTGATGCCACTGTCGCTTTTTGCGTATGCTCCGATTCCAGAACGAATTGGACTCGTTAACGATTTTACTGAAAGCATATCTTCGGAGAGTGAAGCGACTGTTACTGATACGCTCACGCAGTTTCAGCAGACAACCTCAAATGAAATTGTGGTCGTTATAATTCCGAGTCTTGAGGGCGCTCCAATTGAAGAATACACCAACACTCTTTTTCGTGAGTGGGGTATTGGTACAAAGGAGTATGATAACGGTATTCTTTTGCTTCTCGCCTTGGATGATCGCGAGGTGCGCATTGAAGTAGGATATGGGCTTGAGGGTGCCGTTCCTGATATGACGGCTGACGCTATTATTCGCACGGCTATCGTGCCCGCGATGCAGGCAGGAGATCTGGACCGTGCTGTTGCGGATGCAATTAGTGCGCTTATTGATGCAACCCAAGGAGAATATAACGCTCCTCAAAATACATCGATTGGATCGTCTCGGTATGTTTCATGGTATCCGTTCATTGCTTTTTTTGTGTTTGCAATAATGCTGGTCACTCGTTCGTGGTGGTTGGGTGGCATTGTGGGTGGTGGTATTGGTTTTTTGATTACACGACACACAGATAACACCGCACTTTCAATTATTACTACTAGTGGGATTGGGGCGCTCATTGGGTTTGGTATTGATTATGTAATTTCAAAGGGTCGGCTTGTTCGGCCCGGCGGCGGGAGTGGAAGTATCGGAGGAGGTGGCGGGAGGAGCGGTGGTTCTGGTGGTGGATTTGGCGGTGGCGGTAGTTCTGGCGGCGGTGGTGCAAGTGGTAGATGGTAGGATGCACGTGTGCTCTGGTATACTTAATGTATGAAATACCTCGGTATCGACTATGGCACAAAACGCATCGGTCTTGCCCTCTCAGATGAGGGTGGTCGTTTGGCGACTCCGTACACAGTGCTTGAAAATCAAGCGGGAATTATGGGTGGACTTGAACGTCTGATTCGCGATGAAGGCGTTGAAGAAATTGTGATGGGACTTTCGATGAGTGAGAACGGAGAAGAAAATCCGGTTCAGAAAAAAATTAAAGAATTTGCCGACGGACTTGAACGTCGGTTTGAATTACCGATTCGTTTTGAAAAAGAATTTTTTTCGTCATTTGAAGCACACGGACGACAGGGGAAAGAATCACAAAACGCGCGAAAAGAATCGTTTGCAAAACCAGAAGATCTTGATGCACGTGCTGCAGCCGTTATTTTGCAACGCTATCTTGATCGGCTCGCGAAATAGCCAACCCGTTTTTTATTAGTGTATACTGCTTTTTATGGAATACGTCAGTTACGAAGAATTTAAGAAAATGGATATTCGCGTCGGGACTGTCCGCGTGGTTGAGCCAGTGCCTGAGTCCGATAAACTGCTTCGCTGCGAAATCGATTTTGGTGATAAAAACGAAGAAGGCTTTTCAATGACACGCCAGATCGTTTCAGGAATTCGTGAATACTATCCGGAGTATGAGCAACTCGTTGGCAAACAGCTTTTATATATTGTGAATCTTGAACCCCGCACGATTCGCGGTGTGGAAAGTAACGGTATGCTTATGGCAGTGGGGGAAGGCGCACCAACATTTTTGGTACCCGAACAACAGGTCGTTTCTGGCGCACGAGTACGCTAATGCATTTGTTTGATCCCGTACAACTCATTACGCACGGTGGATTTGTAGTCATCGCACTCATTATATTTTTTGAAAGCGGTTTTCCGTTTGGCTTTGTGTTTCCCGGAGACACACTTCTCTTTGCTGCAGGATTTCTTGCCGCAGAAGGACAGATTCCACTTATCAGTATTATTCTCATTGTTGCGCTTGCGAGCGCA
>Ga0075163_10004750_pt1 | contig 18190 bp, 14 predicted proteins | sample JI1023141ADNA_FD_71478 | JGI IMG/M metagenome (GOLD analysis project Ga0075163, IMG submission 71478) | Wastewater effluent complex algal communities from Wisconsin, to seasonally profile nutrient transformation and Carbon sequestration -... | ecosystem: Engineered > WWTP > Effluent > Algae...
CTGAAACAACTTTAATCGCAAGCTCATCGGCAATAAATGCCTTATTAGGGTTAAAATGTAAAATACCAACACGCCCTTCTGACTTAAGCTCAAATCCCGCTATCAAATGATTCAAATCTAGGCCAAACTGAAACTGATTAGCATGCCTAATAATGACAATGGCAGCCTCAGTGGTTAACCAAAAGTTATGACGAAGATAGTCAACATCTAATTCTATTGGACTGTAAAGACTATTATCAGCTTCAAGCTTAGATTCTGTGACATCAATACTTTTGCTATCACATGTTTTTTTAGCGACTGCCGCCATCACGCGATACCACAGTTGCGAGGCATCCGATGCCTGTGAAACGGTGTTTGTATGTTGATTGAAAAGCGTGATGAATTGGCGATAACTAATGCATTCTATCTTTTGATCCGACAAGGATTCTTCTTGTTGCACTTGCTCTTCAATCGTATTCATGACTTCATGATTCATTTGTTGTTCAACATCGACACTGACAGCGGGTGAGGAGGCTACCTGAAGACGCGGTCTTGTTCTTTTCAGTTTTTTGACAGGATGAATAATGGTGAGATTGGGGTTTAATAAAGCTTGGTTTTGAGTGCGATTTTCTAGAACGAGCTCATCTAATTCTCGTTGTTGGGGCGTTGTTGTGCAATTTTCAACTTCAATAAAAAAACAAATTTTTAACGCTTCAATAAGCGATTTTAAGCCACTAAAAGACGCATGACGCCCTATCATTAATTTAAAATCAATCCCCTGGTTTAAAGCGGATAATAGCGAGCGCCATTCATCACTAATATGGCTCAATCCCTCAAGTTTTAAGACTTTAATTTGAGCAAGTGGAATCAAATGAATCACTGCTTCTAAGTCTTTAAGCTCAAAATGAGATAATATCAGCTTCGGTAATACCCTCTTTTTTTTAATTAGCTCCTCTGTAAGCTTTGAAAACCACTGTGATAAACCCTGAACATCGAGGCTATGACAATCTAACGTTAAACTTTGCGTGTTTTTATAAAGACGAACTTGAGGATAAGGCATAAAACCTTCAAAGATGAGAATTTTGTGGCATTATACCCCAAAACTAAAACATAAACTACAAATTATGACCATATTGTAACTGCGATGGTTGGGAGTGAAATTGATGGTTTGTATTGTAAGGAAGGTGACTTGGAAAACCAGTTGGACGCTCATCCCAAATTACCAATGGCTGCAATTAATTCAATTGCAAGAAGCAATTGAGCCGAAAATTAATAAAATAACTTGCGTACAACAATAAGTACTTGTACAATTATAAGTACATACACACCCTTATTTGGAGATAATAATGGATGTACTAAGTTATTCTGCTTTGCGAAATAATTTGGCAAGCACTTTAGATAAAGTAAACGAAGATCATGTTTCTATTTTGATTACTCGACAAAACGGAAAACCAGCAATAATTATGTCATTAGAAGATTTTAATTCTTATGAAGAAACAGCATATTTAATGTCCAGCCCTAAAAATGCAGAGCGATTAAATCAATCTATTTCTGAAATAGAAGCTGGAAAATCTACCCAGCATGGGATTATTGAAGAATGATACTTTCATGGGCTGAAAATGGCTGGGAGGATTATCTCTATTGGCAGATGACTGATAAAAAAACCCTTAAAAGAATTAATACGTTAATTAAGGATATTTCACGTCATCCCTTTGAAGGAATTGGCTACCCAGAGCCCTTAAAACATAATTGGACTGGATATTGGTCCCGAAGGATTGATAGAGAGCACCGTATTGTATATAAAGCAACAGAAAAAACGATATATATCGCTCAGTGTCGTTTTCATTATTAGGTGAACGACTTAATGTTGGGCCAAGGCCCAACCTACTAGATTTGCATGAGATCTTTTTCCTTTTCGGCTAAGACCGCATCAATATCTGCAATGTATTTATCAGTGAGTTTTTGAATCACATCATTGGCTTTACGTTCATCATCTTCTGATATCACTTTATCTTTAACTAAATTTTTAAAGCCATTGTTGGCATCGCGGCGTATATTGCGAACGCTCACACGGGCTTGTTCGCCCTCGCCTCTGACGACTTTAATCATCTCTTTACGACGCTCTTCGGTCAAAGGTGGCATGGGGACACGAATGACTGTACCTGAATTAGCAGGATTTAAACCTAAATCTGAGGTTAAAATGGCTTTTTCAATTGCGGCCATCATAGATTTATCCCATGGAGCTACCGTAAGCGTTCTCGCATCGCTTGCGACCACATTGGCGACTTGATTGAGTGGCGTTAAATTGCCATAAAAATCAACCATCACATGATCAAGCAAACCCGCCGTCGCGCGCCCCGTACGAATTTTTGTAAAATCATTTTTAAGGGCTTCAACCGCCTTTTTCATACGAGTTTCTGCATCTTGTCTAATATTATTAATCATGACTTGCTCCTACAATCGTTCCCACACGCTCACCATAGACTATTTTTTTAAGTGCATCAGGCGCCGCCATATCAAACACTTGAAGTGGCATGCCTTGGTCAGCACATAAACATATTGCCGTTAAATCCATTACTTCAAGGCCTTTACTCAAGACTTCTTTATACGTTAAAAAATCATAACGTTTAGCATTAGGATTTTTAATAGGGTCTTCAGAATAAATACCATCAACTTTTGTGGCTTTTAATACGATATCAGCGCCCACTTCAATGGCGCGAAGACAAGCCGCCGTGTCTGTTGTAAAAAATGGATTACCTGTCCCTGCTGCAAAAATAACCACATGACCTTCACGTAAATGCGTCATCGCCTTTCGCCGATGATAAGGGTCAACAACGCCTAACATAGGTATTGCCGACATAATTCTTGCCGGCATATCAATACGTTCAAGCGCGTCTCTTAATGCTAATGCATTCATGACCGTTGCAAGCATACCCATGTGGTCACCTGTAACACGACCTAATCCTGCCTTGGATAAATTCTTCCCTCTAAATAAATTGCCGCCGCCAATAACTAAGCCGACTTCCACCCCTAATTTAATTAAATCTGCCACATCTCGTGCGATTTTATCTAAAATAGAGGGGTCTATTCCAAATTGAGAATTCCCCATCAACGCTTCGCCGCTGCATTTAAGCAGAATGCGTTTGTATTTTAATTGAGGTGTTTCCATAATCATGAACGAACCTGTGCCATCACTTCTTCAACGAAGTTGTCTTCTTTCTTTTCAATGCCTTCACCCACTTCAAAGCGAATGAAACTCGTGATTTCAGCATTTTTTTCTTTTAATAACTGACCCACTTTCATGTTGGGATCTTTAACGAATGATTGACCTAAAAGACTGACTTCATCTAAAAACTTATTAATACGACCATCAATCATCTTATTGATAATATCAATAGGCTTGCCGCTTTCTTTCGCTTGTGCCATGAAAATATCACGCTCATTATCAATCGCGTCTTGTGGTACTTGCTCACTCGATATTACAATCGGGCGACTTGCTGCAATGTGCATCGCAATATCTTTAGCTAACGCTTCGTCACCTTTTTTCAAGGCAACCATTACACCAATACGTGAACCATGTAAGTAACAACCCACAACGCCTTCACCTGATGTTTTAACAATTCGTCTGATTTGTATATTTTCGCCAATTTTTGCAACTAACTGTTGTCTACCTTGCTCAACAGTGCCAGAACCATCTGGCATCATTGATGCTAATAATGCGGTTACTTCAGTAACGCCATTCGCTAAGGCCACATTAGCTGCATGTGTTGCAAATTCTGTAAAGTTTGTATCTTTAGCGGCAAAGTCAGTTTCTGAGTTTATCTCAACCATATAAGCTGTCTTTCCATCAGCAGAACGGGCAATAACAACAACACCTTCCGCAGCAACTCGGTCTGCTTTTTTATCAGCTTTTGCTTGACCGGCTTTACGCATTTCAGTAATTGCTAAATCTATGTCTCCTTCAGCTGCAACTAAAAACTTTTTGCACTCCATCATGCCAGCACCGGTGCGGGCACGTAATTCCATCACTAAACTTGCACTAATTGTCATAATTCTTTAACTCCACTTAGCAAAAAAGGGGCGCAGAGCCCCTCTTAATTTTTTAATGTTTTACTCAGATGCTTTCTTTTTAGCAGCCGGTGCTTTCTTTTTAGCAACAACTGTCGATTCTTTCTCAACAGCTGGTTTTTCTTTTGCGGCTACTGGTTTATCTTTTTCAGCGGCAGGTGCGGCTTTAGCCTTTGGTTTTTCTTTTTTAACTTCTTCAACAACGGTCACTTCAACAAACTCACTGTCTGGGCTTGCGTGTCCAACTGTTTGTGCACCTTTTGCATCAATAATAGCATCTGCTATCACACGAATGTAGATATCTACAGCTCGCATAGAATCATCGTTTCCAGGAATAATATAATCAATATCATCAGGATCGTTATTAGTATCAACAATACCAATTACAGGAATTTTTAATCGACGCGCTTCTTCAACAGCAATGTCTTCAAAGCCAACATCAACAACAAACAATGCATCTGGCAAGCCACCCATGTCTTCGATACCGCCTAAACCACGCTCAAGCTTCTCAAGCTCACGTGTCAGCATCAAAGCTTCTTTTTTAATCATAGACGCAAAGCCGTCTTTTTCTTTTAATTCTTTAAGTTCTTTAAGACGATTGATAGATTGTCTTACAGTTTTGTAGTTGGTTAACATACCGCCTAACCAACGGTGGTCAACATAAGGCATGCCACAACGCTTCGCGTGTTCGCGAATGCTATCTTGGGCTGCACGCTTAGTGCCCACGAATAAAATCTTTGCCTTATTAGAAGCTAATCGACCCACGTAATTGACAACGTCTTTAAGCATCGGCAATGTTTTTTCGAGGTTGATGATATGGATGTTATTACGAGAACCAAAAATGTATTGTTCCATTTTAGGGTTCCAATAACGGGTGCGATGTCCAAAATGGGCACCGGCTTCAAGTAAATCACGCATACTAACGTTCATAAATTCTCCAGGGTTATGCCTCCACATCTCCCATACGGTACCCCAAAGGGACCCAACCATATGTGACGAGATGTGTGTGTAGTTAAAAGCGCGATATTTATACCATAATAAATACCCCGCGTGAAGCCTATACACAACTTTAATTTATGTTAATATGTTTTTTTTTGTTTGGAATAAAGCATGTCAGTTACGATTAAAACACCTGAAGAAATCGAAAAGATGCGAATAGCTGGAAAACTCGCAGCTGAAGTGCTTGATATGATAACACCTTATGTTCAAGTTGGTGTAACCACCGATGAGCTTAATACCCTTTGTCATAACTATATTATTGATGTACAAAAAGCAATACCAGCACCGCTAAATTATAATGGATTTCCAAAATCCATCTGTACTTCAATCAATCATGTGGTATGTCACGGCATCCCAGGTAAAAAAGCACTCAAAGATGGCGATATCATTAACATTGATGTTACCGTCATTAAAGATGCCTACCATGGTGATACCAGTAAAATGTTTTTTGTCGGTGAGCCTACAATAAAAGGCAAACACGTCGTTAAAATTGCACAAGAATGTCTTTATATCGGGATTGAAATGGTAAAGCCAGGTGCACGCCTCGGTGATATCGGGCATGCGATACAAAGTCATGCAGAAAATAATCGTTGTTCTGTTGTAAGAGATTATTGTGGGCATGGTATTGGCCGTGTATTTCATGAAGACCCTCAAGTCCTGCACTATGGAACACCAGGAACCGGTGATACACTTGTTGCTGGCATGACATTTACCATTGAGCCTATGGTAAATATTGGTAAACACCATACCCGTTTGTTACCTGATAATTGGACCGTTGTAACCAAAGATCACAGCCTATCAGCACAATGGGAACATACTTTATTGGTTACGGATACCGGAGTCGAGATTCTGACGCTTAGAGATGAAGAAAGAACACACGCATGATGCGCAAACATTACACATTCATAAAAGAAACCTTAAAGCCCTGTTTCTAAACGGTGCGTCGGCTGTATCTTTATCAGAATCTTTAGTCGCCTGGGTCGATAAAACCCTGATTCAACTCTTTAAAGACACCCAATTAGATAAAACACATGCCTTTTGTTTGTTAGCTTTAGGCAGCTATGGGCGGCGGGAGCTTATGCTCCACTCTGATATTGATATTATTTTGCTCCATCATGAAGATATCCAAGCCCCACTTTTAAAACAAGCTGAACGCTTTATTCAGGCATGCTGGGATATAGGGTTAACACTTGGTCACCAAATCACGACAGTTAAAGCATGCGCGGAATTAGCCAGTAATGACTTAACAGTGATGTCAAGTCTTATCGATATGCATTTGGTTGCCGGCAATACTGCGCTTATGGAATCATTACAATATGAAACTCACCCCATACACATGTGGCCAAGTGATGCTTTATATCTTGCTAAAAAAGAAGAACAAGATAAACGATTACTCAAATATGGCGATACCGCCTATAACCTTGAGCCTAATGTTAAAAATGGCCCTGGTGGGCTTAGAGATATCCAAATTATATTCACCATTGCTAAGCGTCATTTTGGTTATGCCTCATTATCAAAAGCTATCTCAAAAGGATTCATCAACGAAAAAGAATACGCAACTCTTATCGAATGTCAGCATTTTTTATGGCGGGTTCGTTTTGCTTTGCATTGCTTTGCCGATAAACCTGAAGAGCGTTTAATTTTTGATAGACAAAAACAATTAGCCGATTTTTGGGGCTTAAAAGAGAGCAAAACGTCACTTGCTGTTGAGCAATTTATGCAAAATTATTTTAAAGTCATTCGTCAAATCAGAGAGCTTAACGAAATCTGTTTACAGTGGTTTTCTGAAACCATTTTGCACCATCAAAAATTAATGCTCATCCCACTAGACAATACCTTTCAATTGGCTAATGGCTATCTTGAAGCAAGAAATCCGCTGACGTTTAGCAAAAAGCCCTTAAATCTTTTATTGATATTTGAATGGCTACTGTCAAATCCTGAGATTAAAGGCATACGTTCTAATACCATTCGACTGATTCATCAATATAGTTATCTATTTAATACAAAGTTTTTAGCTGCTAAAACAACAAAACAGGCGTTTCTAAAATTATTTACAAATCCCCTCCCACGGCACGCTACGCCCCAGCTTCAGCTTCAGAACTCAACGCCCCGCGGCTTGTCCGCGGGGTCCAACAATGGAGGTCATACCATGGATCCCGCGGACAAGCCGCGGGACGTTGCGTTCTGTACGCAGGACGTTGCGTTCTGTACGCGGGACGTCGTTCGTGCAGAACCCTATATAGCACTTCAATGGATGAACCGACTTGGTTTATTAGGTCGCTATTTAGACGCATTTTCAGCCGTTACTGATCGCATGCAATATGATTTATTTCACGTATTTACAGTAGATCAACACACCCTATTTGTCATTAGAAATCTGGGCCGTTTTACTGATGACGCTTATCATGAAACGTTTCCATTATGTGTTGACGTCATGAAAAAAATTACCAAACGTCATTGTTTATATCTAGCTGGACTTTTCCATGACATTGCCAAAGGCCGCGGTGGCGACCATGCGGAGCTTGGCGCCTTAGAAGTGTTGAAATTTGCTAAACGTCATCGACTGCCTGATGATGAAAGAGACTTGATATCATGGCTTGTTGAACATCATTTGCTAATGTCTCATACCGCACAACGAAAAGACATTTATGCGCCAAAAACCATACAAGCCTTTTTAAGCATGCTCCCTCACCCGCATTATTTGGACTATTTATATTTACTCACGGTCGCTGACATCTCAGCGACAAATCCTGCGCTTTGGACGCCATGGAAAGATGCCTTACTAAAAGAATTATATCTTGGATGCATTAAAGCCATCGATAAAGCACATGAAGCGGTTAACGAAGCCGCACTCATTAAAACGAGACTATCTGAAGCCGAAGCCTTTTTGCCAACACCTTTAATTGAAAAAGCCAACGCCCTTTGGCTCACTTTTAAGCCCAGTTATTTTTTACATGAAACGCCTGAGATTATTGCCAAACACACCGAGCACATTTTAACAACAGATGATGAAATCACCATATTATGCCACCCCCACAAAACAGGTGCAGGCACCGAAGTTGTCATTTATATGCCGCATAGACCTGACCGATTTACAGTGACCACTACCCTTATGGCCAACCATCACTTAAGCATTCATGAAGCGTTTATCTCAAGTGGCACTAATAACTATGATTTAGATAGCTATATTATTTTAACAGACGCGCATGAACCCTTAACCGATAAAAAAGCCATACAATTATTAACACAGCAACTAAAAGATGCGTTAAGCGATAGCACCTCACTCCCAACATTAAAGCCAAAACGCCAAACCTTAGCTCAAGCACATTTTAATATCACACCAAGCTTACAATTTTATGACGAAGACCCACTGGTAACCGCCCTCTTTTTACTCACCAGTGATAGACCGGGTTTATTAGCCAATATTTCACGCGTGTTATCCGTCAACCACATCTATCTTCACAGCGCCAAAATTGCCACCGCCGGCGAGCGCGCAGAGGATATGTTTTATATTACCAATGAACATAACGAGCCGCTTAACGTGGATGAAAAAGCGCGATTGTCTGAGGCATTGGTAACGGCTTTGTCTGAATGATCTATAATTTATTATCAATCCATCAAAAGGATGCCCATGAAACAGATTACCCTCATTTTGTTTTTACTTTGCGCGCCATTTTCTTTGGCATTAGCAGATGTCTATACCGAAACTGCCATGAAAACCATTGCCACCTGTTACGATGTTGAAAATAAAGTCGGTGTTGATTTAGCTAAATGCGTTGCAGATAAAATGAAATCTTATGCCAATCCACTCGATTATAAAGTTAATATTCAAATGGATAACCTCACCAAAGCAACCTCAGGTACCATTACAATTCTTATGTATAACAAAAATGGCTATAGGATTAGTTGTACAGGAACCGCATCCCAAACTATATCTATTACACAATGCCTAAGTGGACAAGGTCAACCTTTAACTAAAGGCCAAGATTTGTCAATTTCGCCACCTTAAAAAGTGAATATCAGAACTCAATATACTTGGTTTTGTGTTTAAATCACGTCATAATAGCTTATCAAGCAAATAGATAGGGATATCATGCTAAAAATTATCACTTTGGTGCTAGGCAGTATGTTATTTGCCTTTAACCTGCATGCTGTCGTATATAATTCCTCTCTTCCCTCAATCACGCCGCTTTCACAAGAATTTAGAAACGAAATAACGCAATATATTGAAAAAGCACTATTACTTGCCAATCAACAACAACCCATCGACTTACCCGATACCTTAACTAAAAAATGGGATAATTCAATCCAAACCACAGATTGGGATATTTCACTGACACTTTTTCAGCATGGCGAACAAGTCGCTTATAGTCATTATCATGGGAAACATCTTGTTAACACCTTAAACCGTGGGACAGAAGCACTTGTTAAATCACAGCCTAATCTTAGCGATTTAAAATCAGCGCGCATTATTATTACCTTTAATTACTACCCTGCTTCACAATTTTCATTTATTTCATGGCAAAATACTGGACTTGAGCTTATTGGTAAACGCGTTGCTATCAGAGCACTTAATACCGCGCAATTACAACAAACCATACAAAACGGTGCGCATTATCTCTTACAAGCGATTAATCCTACCTGGCATGGAGTATACAAATTTTATAATGCTAAACAAAACATCCCACAAAATAAACTACGCACCATCTACACCTCATCAACACTTTACACCCTACTTAAAGTCAATAAGCGCTATCCGAGTATTGAGATAACACAACTGATTAATCCCATTGCTAAATTTATTCTGTCTATGCAAATTCAAGGCGGTAAAAATCAGGGCGCATTTTATTACGGTTTTAAATTACCAAAAGGCGTACATACTAATACCGTGGTCGTTGGCACCACTTCAAAAGCGATATTTACCTTAATAGAGCTATACAAGCTCTATCACGACCCACGCTATTTAACGGCTGCAAAATATGCCGGTAATTGGCTTATCACACGCGTAAACCCTGATGCCACGATTATTGCAAAATCTGACTATATCCACGACCTTTGGAAAGACTCTATCAAACAATCGTATCTGTATTCGGGCCAAGTATTATCGGCATTATCTAGACTTTATATTTTGACTGAAGATCCAAAATATTATCAAGCGGCTACGATTATTGCGAAGTCATTTATTAAAACCGTCAATCAACAAGGTTTACCGGTCAGCGATGATTACCGAGATAAACACCCGGTTAGCACTTCATGGGTGATGATGGCGCTGATTGATTATGCCAAAATTGAAAAAGACCGTGAGGCCATTGCCACCATTAAGACCATTAGCCAATATTTAGCCTCAACGCAAATTAATGCCCCTTTTGATATTGAAAATGATGGCCGGTTTACCGAGGCCACAACACCCAGTGGTAATGGTTGGATAAACGAAGTCTTTGGTGAATATCAGCGCTTTTGCCTTGAAGCTAATCTTAAAAACTGCGAGCAATACGTCCCTAATATGATAAAAGTGTCACGCTGGCTGATTCAAAATGCCTATACACCTGAAAACACCTACGACATCAAAGACCCAACTCAAGCGTTAGGTGGCTTTATCAATACTGTCTTTGATGGAAGCGTCAGAACAGACTCAGTCTGTCATGGCGTCAATAGCTTAATCTACCTGCTAGACGCCATTGGCGATAAAAACCAATTGTTGTTATATCTTCCGGAGCGGCCTTTTACAGAGATATTGTCTGATTTGAGGGTGGGCTTGTAGCCGATGACGTTTGAGTCCCAAAAAATTGGCTAATGTTCGCGCCAATACTAGGATTAAGTATATAATTGAGCTTTTCTTCAAGGGGGGCTCGCCATTGTTCTATCGTGTTTTTTGACGTCAGTACTAAACAGCTATCTGGATTTAAATCCAGTTTTTTTAAATAAGCACGTAATTCATCAATCGCGCCAATATGTGCGATATCTTGCTTACATCCGATAAATACTATCTGTACATCTATTGTCAATAATTGTTCAAGGTAAACATCAACTGCTGAGACATCAAAGGGTTTACTCAAATCCACACAAACGAGAAATAAATCATTCTTAAGATGTTGTGCAATTAATGAGAGAGATTTGGGGTCTCCTGACAGTTCGGTGTATACACGATGGTTTGTTGAATCAATTTGGTTATCATAAACGAGCGTTGGTAATGGATTATCAGAGACCGCCCCACTTCGCAAGCCTTGAAGCATTGTCGTTTTACCAGCACTTTTTTCACCTAATAAACAAATAGCTTTACTTCGCATAATACCTATACCTCTGAAAGTCGTAACTGCTCAGGTACCACCCGTGCCATGACGCCCCGCGGCTTGTCCGCGGGGCGTCATGATGCACAGGTGTTCGCAGGATCCCGCGGACAAGCCGCGGGACGTCGCGTGCTGGTGAGTAGTTACTGAAAGTCAAAAAATGTGACTATTTTATCATACCGACATAAAAAAAAACAGTATTTTGGTTTGAATTTTATCCATTTTGTCTATAATAATGTATAAGATACTGATAATAAGTTGATAATATGAAAAAAAATACTGAACGTGAATATTTCGCTTTTAGAAAAATACCGAATACATTAACAGGGTATGCAGGCCTTGGGAATAAGCTTATGCCTTCTGTCTATGAGGGCGTAGGCTTACCCTTGGAAGGTGTGACGCTTGAAACAAATCGGGAGCAAATAGACAAAGACATAGGAAGAACCTCCTTTTTTTATGATGTCGTTTCTCCCCCAGATATTCCAAATATCACTCAAACCCTCATAAATAATGGGGGCAATGCCTATATTCAAGGTGAATTTGATGGGGGGCTAGCCGGGTTAACGCTGCAGACTGTCTTTTTGCAAGAAATGCTAGAAAGCGGCACAATCATTGAGAGGGACATGGAAGAATATCTTGAAACAATAAGAGTTGTCTATACTGATGAAAATGGGGTTTTAAGCTCTTTAGGCGTAGCTTGGATGAAAGACAACCCTTTAACCATGATAATTTGTATCACAAAAAATTTAAACGACCCCGCGACACTTAGGCCCTGTGCATTTTTTGTCAGTGATACCGCCCTAAACATGATGAATAATACCGCTCAATTTGGAGAAGTTGCAGAAGAATTAAAAGAAGCAGAGCCTGTTCCTGATGATCATCTCAGCGATCAATTAACGTTAATTATCAATCAGCAAGTGGTGACTGATAAACTCACGCAGTTGTTAGCCGGTAAAAAAATTAATATCCCTATTATCGGGGCTGTGAGCAGCACTGAAGGTTATCAAGCAGGTACCGAGTCAATACTTGAAAGCTATCAATTAATGGTATCAAAAAACCAAGCGTTAATCCCTGCTAAAGAGTCTTCTAAACCGTTTGTTAATGCAAATACTTTAATGCAAAAAACATTCTACGCATCGATGCGTGACTCAACCCCTGGCACAGACATAGAGCAAATAAGAAGGACTGCTTTCGCAGTCTTTCTTGAAGAAGTAGCCAATCAATTATCCCAAATAAATCCGACGAGCCCTAAGCCTGGATGGGTTCAGCGATTTCAAGAATTAAAAAGCAGTTGGAAAACAGAAAAAGTCGATGTCGGCAAAACGTTAGCGATGCTGAATTCCTGTTCCAATCTATTAAAAGAGGGTAAAATTAACTCAGCACTTGCCATAGAAAATAGTGAACAAGGATTAAAATTACTTCAAAATGTTCCTCATCTGAAGGAAGCGGCTTCCGATTTTCTCACCGAATTACTGTGGCTTGAAAAAAATGCGAATGAAATGTATGACACGCATGAAACTATCGTCCATACCCCTAAAACTTAAACCTCAGACAATGGCCTAAAAAACAAGCTTAAATCATCATCGGTTAATTGCTGTAAGCCGCCTGCGTTATCGGCCAATATACCTTCAAAGAGCGCGCGTTTTCGGTTTTGCATCGCCAATATTGCTTCTTCAACAGTGCCTTGGGTAATTAACTTATAAACAAATACAGGGTTTTCTTGGCCTATCCGATGTGTTCTGTCTGTGGCTTGGTCTTCAACTGCAGGGTTCCACCACGGGTCGTAATGAATAACCGTATCGGCTTTTGTTAAATTTAACCCAGTGCCACCCGCTTTTAAACTAATTAAAAAAATGGGGGCAGCCCCTTGTTGAAATTTATCCACGAGCACATGTCGGTTTTTAGTTTGTCCGGTTAATTTTAAATACTGGTATTGACGGGCATTAAGCGCTTCTTCGATTAAAGCCAACATGCTTGTAAATTGAGAAAACACTAATACACGGCGCCCCTCTTCCATTAGATTGTCCATAATCTCTAAAAAGGCTTCAAGCTTAACCGAGGTGTTATGAGCCATTTTAGCCGCATCTAAATTTACTAAACGCGGGTCGCAGCAGACTTGTCTTAGTTTTAATAAAGCATCTAATAACACGATATGACTTCGGTTTAACCCTTGCTTTGCGATTGCATCACGTACCTTTTTCTCCATGGTCATGCGTATGGCTTCATACAGGTCGCGTTGTGCGCCTTGTAATTCAAAGGTACGGATCACTTCAGTTTTTGGGGGTAATTCTTGCACCACTTCGTTTTTAGTGCGTCGTAACATAAACGGTTTAACGCGCTTTGTGAGTAAGATTCTTCTGTCATTGTCCCTATCTTTTTCAATAGGGTTTCTAAATAATGCATTAAATTGTCGTGTTTCGCCCAATAAACCTGGCATTAAAAAATGGAATAATGACCATAATTCGCCTAAGTGATTTTCAAGTGGCGTACCGGTTAAACAAAGCCTATGCTTTGCTTCAATTTGATGGATGACTTGGGTTGTTTTTGTTCTGGCATTTTTAATAAATTGCGCTTCATCTAAAATCAGATAATAAAAAGGTTCAGCTAAAAATCGTGTTTTATCTCGCTGAATTAAGCCATACGTCGATACGATAAGATCATATTGACTAAAATCATCTTTATGGCGCTCATTACCATGAAACACCAATACATTTAAATTGGGTGTAAATTTTAGTGCTTCGCTAAACCAATTCATGACAAGGCTAGTCGGCGCAATAATGAGTGACGGCTTAGTCATGCGTCCGGCTTCTTTTTCAACAGCTAAATGCGCCAAAGTTTGAACGGTCTTACCAAGCCCCATGTCATCCGCGAGCACACCTGAAAAGTTCGCCTCCCTTAGCAATTGCAACCACGTCAACCCTTGTATCTGATAATCTCTTAACGTCGTGGTTAATGATTTAGGGGGAGAAATATTTGCAGATAAATCCGTTTGAACTAAACGTTGCAATTGCTTTTCGATATGACCTAAATTAAGCCAGCGTTTTTGCAATTTTAAATCAGCTAATTCAATTTCTTTTAATAATAATAATTGATAACGCGATAACTGTATCTTTTGTTCCTCATCAATAGATTTGATGCCCAATTGAAATATTAAGCGAATTAAAGGCTTAATACGCCCTAAAGTCACTTTAAGTTTTTTGCCAGGTTCATAACTTAGGCTGACTTTTTCTAAGTCATCTCGCTTTTCTAGATCAGCAAGTGCATGTTTTTGAATTAAATTCGCCACTAACGGCACGATGCTTACCGCTCGTCCCTCAATCATGATGCCCAATTGATAAGAAAAAAACTGCGTGCCGCCTTCATCTAAATCTGAAAACCACTCAAGCGTATCGGCATCAATCATTTCATGATAGGCCTCATTTAAAAATACGACTTTAGCCGGGAGCACCTCTAATGCGGGTTTATACTGTTGATAAAGCTTAGTCATATCAACATCATGGATTATTTCTGTTAACACATAACGCGGGCAATTTTGCGATTCCTCTAACCATTCGGCTTCATCTTCAATAGCAAGGGCTGTTCTTTCATCAGTTGAAATTAAACGCCCGGGTACGATTGTTTTAATTTGTTGAATCAGTGCAGCTTCATTGTCTGGTTGTCGTTTAATGACATAAACTTGGTTTTTATCCATGACAACGACAGATGATTGCGGATTAGCTTCCAGTATTTCATACCCATCATAATCAAACGCAATATGATAAAAAAACAAAGTAGATTGGTTATGCGCGTAAGGCAAATTCACGGCATTAAAACTTATCACAGGAACAGGGTCGACAACTTTTAATTGTGCATTATCAAAGGTATTGGGTATGGGCCATGCAGGTCCTAGCGCACGCATTTTTTCAGCGACGATGCTTGCCTCATCAATCGATACAATCGGGGCAAGGGCTAGGGCATGTAATATCTTTTCATCTAAGGATGATTCTAACAATCCAATCGTGTCATTTAATTTATCAACATAACAGAGTTTATCTAAAAACAAAGCAACAGCCTCATGATAGTCAGGGATAAACAGCATCTGTTGTGCGCCATTAGGTAGCATATGCCAAAAAGGCTTAGCCTCTAATGGCGCACCCCATGCACAAAGCTCATCAGACTCTTCCCAAAAAACCCGTCCTGTTTTTAAAATTTCTTCTAATAACTTCACGTCTTTTAAGTGCATGTCTGCAAAAAAACCATCACTATAACCGGTTTTAAATAATAAACTGGCAATAATGGTTTCATCATTATCTGTAAACAAATCCTTTTTTGACGCGGTAATAGAGCGAATAATGGTCTTTTTACCAAAACCACCTTTTTTAGATTTTTTTGCACTGGCAAGATTAACATGCAAGCTATAATGGTTATCGGTATCGAGTCTTAACGATAATAGATAAAAAATGTATTGGGCATTGTCTTTGTTTTTAGCAGGCTCTACGACCACCGTTTGCACCCAGTCTAGCCACTGCATAGAATCAGATACCCGCTCTTTTACTTGTAGGGCTAAAAGACTCGCTACCGCATGTTTACAATTTGATTCAAAAGGACAGGTGCAACGCGATGCTTGTTGGGGCCATCTTTTTAAATCAATATGAACATCGTAAATATGATTGCTCTGGCCTTTAATGCGCGCCTTTAACAAACCATCACTTAACCTGACATTTAAAACATGACCTTTAACATGATACTCCAAGCCCCGCTTAAGAATCTGGGGTGGAAAAACCGTAGGCATTTTTGATAAAGCGTCTTTTAACATAATTGCCTATCAGCATGAGGAAACCGAATATTATACACAGACTTTTACAAAAATGTCAGCCCTGTCCTCGGTCATCCCGAGCGTAGCGAGGGACCTCCCTGCAATACTATGGTGCCAAATCAGGGAGGTCCCTCGCTACGCTCGGGATGACACGGGAAAGGGGACGGCAGCCGCCCACCTAAAAAATACTTTACTTTTTACCTCAAGAAGCCCAAAATATGCGCGAAATGACACCAGTACAGACAGGAATATATGCCTACGACATTTGAAATCAATCCCTTTGACCCAAACGAAATGGCTCAAAAAACGTTTCAGCGCGCCATGGACTTACTTGTCCGTAATTATTCTAAACCAACATGCTTTTCAAAAACGCTCACATTCCCCAATCATTCAGAGACCTTTACCCTTTCTTATGAGGGTGTAATTACCACAAAAAGAAAGGATGGCAAAAAAAGCGAAAACCAAAAACCTCGCTATGTTGCGTTTTATAACCAAAAAATTGGCGAAGGGTCTTTTGGAAAGGTATTTGTCGTCTCTGTTATTTACAAATACCCCGCATTAGATGACTGTCAAGGATTAAAAACCCTACAACCTTTAAAAATAAAACACCCAAATCTCTTGATGAAAGTAACAAAATTCCAATCTGAGAACTTTAATTTTCACGTGCAAGAACAAACGTATGGGCAAAATTTTATAAAAATGTCTTATGTCGCCTGCGCTACCAACTATAATTTCATGCTTTTAATGGAACAAGTGCCGGGGATCCCTTTATCTAAATTCATTGCTTTGTTAAATAAAAATCCAGCTATGATTAGTGCAAAATCTTATTTACAGATTGCGCGAAATTTATTGCAAGCACTACTTAACATTCACCTCAAAAATCTTATTCATTGTGATATTACACCTAACAATATCATGATAGATGAAAATTTTAACGTCAGATTTATTGATTTTGGGCTATCTAGAAAAACTAACAACTACAACGCTAACTTATGTGGAACGCCTTTATATCATCCATCCGAATATTGCAAAACAAACACACAAAAATTGGATATTTTTTCCCTATGTTTAGTCATACTTCAGCTCCTAGGGGATACTCATAGAAATTATTTGCGAACTGATCAAGAGCTTGAGAGTGATAATTATAAGATTGGGGTTAATGAAATCTTACTGGGCACAAATGATTTTTCATTTGAGGAAATTAAATCCGTAAAAGCAATCCTAATGGCTGCATTAGATAATAAACGCGGCAAGCGATTAGATGACCTTCCCACACTCATCAATAAATTTGATACACTATTAAAAAATCACACGCGCGCTCAAGTCGTGCCTTGTATCCTTTTTGATAACACAAAACTTCAAGACATCATCGCCTATCAACAAAAAGGTGTGCCTATTTTATTGGCAGATATTATCGAATGGTTTTCCCGCAAAAAACGCCTCTCCATAGATACACAAACATGGTGTAGCATCGCTTTATACCTTTATCATCAATTAAAAGAAGAAGCTGATGCCTATTTTTTAACTGCAAACATCAACGATCCTTTTATTCAAACATTCATCGCCTATCAACTTCCTCGCCACGCCAAATGGCAAGATACAGCCATCGCCGAATATTGTTACAACATCACATCGATTAATCATGAGCGTCAGATTATCATGCGATTGATTGATAATGAAACCCTTAAATCCTCACCATTTGCGAGACAACTTGCAACTATCATCCATCAAGATAATGACCATAATTTCTTTTTAAATCAGGCAAAAATCGCCAAACAGGCAATTGACCTAGTTACGACACTCACCTATATCTGTGATGCGATAGACAATCAAAAGATAAGAGACCTTATCACCTTGAAACAAAAAAGACTTATCGACGGGACTTTATCAATTCCTAACGAAGTAACAAACAAACTATATGGCTATAAACAAGTTCAAACGTCTCTTAAAGCCATTGTTTGCGTAACTACTCACCAGCACGCGACGTCCCGCGGCTTGTCCGCGGGATCCAGCGAGCACCTGTGCATCATGGACCCCGCGGACAAGCCGCGGGGCGTCGAGA
>Ga0075163_10004751_pt1 | contig 18190 bp, 15 predicted proteins | sample JI1023141ADNA_FD_71478 | JGI IMG/M metagenome (GOLD analysis project Ga0075163, IMG submission 71478) | Wastewater effluent complex algal communities from Wisconsin, to seasonally profile nutrient transformation and Carbon sequestration -... | ecosystem: Engineered > WWTP > Effluent > Algae...
CGTGCCGACGGCGGCGGACGGCCGCGCTGCGGTGCTGCTGGCGCCCAAGCACCAATCCACCTGGGAGACCTTTGCCTTCCCGGTGTTGATGCCGCACCCGCTGTGCTACGTGTTCAAACGCGAACTGCTGTGGATCCCGTTTTTCGGCTGGGCCATCGGCAGCCTGGACATGATCCACATCGACCGCAGCCGGCGCAACGAGGCCTGGAGCAAGGTGGCCGAGCAGGGCCGGCGTTACATGGCGCAGGGCAACTGGGTCATCATGTTTCCTGAGGGCACGCGCATTCCGCGCGGCCAGCAGGGCACCTACAAGACCGGTGCGTCACGCCTGGCGATCACCACCGGAACCCCTATCGTGCCGATCGCCGTCACGTCGGCACGCTGCTGGCCGCGCAAGAGCTTCCTGCTGCGCCCTGGCCTGGTGGAGATCTCCATTGGCAAGCCGATCGACAGCACCGGGCGCCAGCCCGACGAACTGATGCGCGAGGTCGAGGCCTGGATCGAAGCCGAAATGCGCCGCCTGGATCCCGACGCATACCCCGCTGGCGCACCGTAGAATTTCCGACCATGTCGCGCAGGCCCGCCGCCGAATCGCCCGAACAACTCTCACTGTTCGAGGCCGAGACGCCGGCCGAGCCCGCGCCTCGCCCGTCGGCGGTGCCGGCGGCGACCGCCACGCCGCCAGCCCCTGTCGCGTCACCGCGTGCCCCGGCCCCGATGACCCACCGCCACCCGCGAGCCGACCGCGAGATCCGCCTCGGCGAGTGCCAGGTGGCCTACCTGCTGCGCCGCGCGCGGCGCAAGTCGATCGGCTTCTCGGTCGGGCCCGACGGGCTCGCCGTCAGCGCGCCGCGCTGGGTGGGCCAGGGCGAGATCGAGTCGGCGCTGCGCGAGAAATCCGCCTGGATCCTGCGCAAACTGGCCGAGCAGCGGGAGCGCCGCTCGCGCCTGGAGGCGGCCCGCGTCGAGTGGCGTGATGGTGCCCAGTTGCCCTTCCTGGGCGAAACCGTGATTTTGGTGCTCGACACGCGGGTGGCCGGCGCGGTGCTCAATACCGACGCAGAGTGCCTTCCTGGCGTACCGCGCCTGACCCTGCACATCGGCCTGCCCGCCACCGCGCAGCCAGCGCAGATCTGTGACGTGGTTCAGAGCTGGCTGCAGCGCCAGGCACGCAGGGTTTTCGAGGAGCGCTGCGCGTTGTTTGCGCATCGCCTGGGCGTGCAAGTGGCGCGGCTGCGCCTCAGTTCAGCGCAGACCCGCTGGGGCAGCGCCTCGGCTGACGGCTCCATCCACCTGAACTGGCGGCTTGTTCACTTCGGGATGCCGGTGATTGACTACGTGGTCGCCCACGAGTTGGCCCACTTGCGCGAGATGAACCACAGCGCGGCGTTCTGGGAGGTCGTGCGCTCGGTGATCCCGGATATGGAAATCCGCAAGGCCGCTCTGCGTGACCCGGTTTTGCCCGTGTTTTCCTGACGGCCCATCCTCAGTATTGAGGATCCTTTGTCGATCTCCAGCACTTCCGTGCGGCCGCACCCCCCAAAGAGGGATGGTTCAGCCAGGGCTTCACGGGCACAGTAGCGTCATTCGCTGTCATCACCGTGTGCGCGAAAGGGAGATCCAGGGAGGATCGTGCGGAGCGACGCCGCGAACCCGAGGGCCGGTCAGTGCAAACTGATCGGCCACTTTTTTTGGGCTGTCAGGCCACCGCCTCGAAGCGGCGCACGCCATCCGTGCCCAGTGGGCAAGCCCGCACCCGGCCCTGGCTTTGCAGCGCATGCAGGTGGGCCAGCGACTCGCCCATTGCGAAGGTGGTCTGGTGCAGGTCCAGCGCGCGCTTGAACAGCACCGGCAGCAGATCCGCCGCGCTTTGCGGGCGCTCGCAGCAAGCCGCCCAGGCGTCGTTCAGCCGGTCCACGTGATGCGATTGCAATTGCCGGATCCGCTCGTGCAGCCCGGCGAACGGCCTGCCATGCGATGGCAGTACCAGGGTCTCGGCCGGCAGCGGGTCGAAGCGGGCAATCGAGGCCAGGTACTGCGGCAGTGGGTCGGCCTCCGGCTCCAGATCGATCACGCTGATGTTGGTGGAGATGCGCGGCAGCACCATGTCGCCCGAGATCAGCACCCCAGCCGCAGGGCAATGCAGCGCGATGTGCTCGGGCGCGTGGCCGTAGCCGCTGATGGCATGCCAGTCGCGCTCGCCGATGCGGATCACCTGGCCGTCCATCAGCCGCCGGTAGGTGCCGGGCACGTCGGGCACCATCGATGCGTAGTAGTTTCGGCGTGCACGGACCTGCTCCAGCGCCGCAGGGTCGGTCAGGCCGTGTTCGGCGAAGAAGCGTGCCGCGCTGTCACCGCCGAAGCCGGTGGTCAGCCCGCTGGCCACCCGCGCCGCGTTCCAGTCGGTGCCGCTGATCCAGGTGCGGCATTTCCAACGGTCGGTCAGCCAGTGCGCCAGGCCGATGTGGTCCGGGTGCATGTGGGTGACGAACACGCGCAGCACCGGCAAACCATCCAGCGCGCTGGTGAACACCTGCTCCCAGGCTTGGCGTGTGGCGTCGTTGGCGATGCCGCAGTCGACGATCGCCCAGCCGTGTTGGCCGGCATCGTCGCGGTCGCGCAGGAGCCACAGGTTGATGTGGTCCAGTGCAAACGGCAGGCCCATGCGCAGCCAGCGCACACCGGGTGCCACATCAATCACTTCACCCAGCCCCGGCAGGCGCTCGCCCAGCGGGTAGTGGAGGGCGGCTTCGTTTGGTTGGCTCATGTCGTTGGTTCCGGCGCGGGACTCGCGTAGACTGGCATTTACGTTAACGTAAACGTCAGTCTAACGATGAGCGCCAAACCCCGCACCCAGAAGGAAAAGGCCGCGCCCCGGGCCGAGGCGCCCACCTTCACCATCACGGAGCTGGCGCAAGAGTTCGACATCACGCCGCGTGCGATCCGCTTCTACGAGGATCTGGGGCTTCTCGAGCCCGCCCGCGCCGGGCGCAACCGGGTCTACACCCACCGTGATCGCACCCGGCTGAAGCTCACGTTGCGCGGCAAGCGCCTGGGGCTGTCGCTGCAGGAGGTCAAGCAACTGGTCGACATGTACGAGTCTGGCAGCGACGAACGCCGCCAGCTCGAGGCCTTCCTGACCGTGCTGGGCGACCACCGCCGTCAGTTGGAGCAGCAGTTGGACGACATCCAGGTGACCCTGGCCGAGATCACACAGCACGAGGCACGCTGCAAGGCCTTGATCGCCGCTGCTGGCAGGACCGGGCGGCGGGTCAAGACCCCGGTGCAGGCATGACGGCCCCGGTGCGTCGCATCGTGGCCATCGGCGGCGGTGGCTTCTCGATGGATGATTTCAGCCTGCGCCAGGAGCGCCATCTCCTGTCGCGTGTCCGCCCCGGCGCTGTGCACCCCCGGGTGCTGTTCCTTGCTACCGCCAGCGGCGATCGCGAGCTCTATCACCTGAAGTTTCTGCGCGCCTTCTCCCAGCTCGACTGCCGGCCGGACACCCTGGCGTTCTTTCCCTTCGACATGCGCCGCGACTACGCGCTGGCGGTGCGCGAGGCCGACCTGATCTTTGTCGGCGGTGGCAACACCGTGGGCATGCTGGCCGTCTGGCGCGAGTTCGGCTTCGACGTGGCACTGCGGGAGGCCTACCAGGCCGGCACGGTGCTGGCCGGCATCAGCGCCGGTGGCAACTGCTGGTTCGAGCGATACGTGACCGACAGCGTGCCTGGCGGCGGCGTGCGCGAAGGCCTTGGCCTTCTCCCCGGCACGTTCTGCCCCCACCTGGACAGCGAACCCTGGCGGCCCGCCGTGCTTCTGGGTCAAGGTGCGCCCGCTTGGGGCGCGGGCGAGAACGTGATGGTGGAGTTCGAGAACGAGGTTGCCGTGGCCGCATGGAGCGATCGGCCGGCCACTGACCCTCGGCCGCTCGCCTGCCAGCACCGGCCCGCCGGGGCCGCGGCATTGTCGGATTGGCTGCCGCATCGCATGGGCTGAGCTGGGGCACCTGCCACCTTGCTGAGGCGCCAACGGTATGATTGACGTTGACGTAAACGTCAATCAATCGATCATGTCCAGACCACTGCTTTCCGAGTTGCCTGTTCTCGTCGGCCGCCGATGCCGCTTGCGTGAGTTGCAGCCCGGCGATGCGCCCGCATTGCAGCGCCATGCTGATGACGAGGCGGTCTGGCGCAACCTTTTCGACGGTTTCCCGCGGCCTTACACCCTGGCGCACGCAGAAGCCTGGTGCGGCGGCGAGTCGCGGCTGCCGGCGTTTGGCCATGTCTGGGGCATCGAGATCGCCGTGCCTGGCGGCCATGAGGTGATCGGTTGCGTCGGCGCGCACCCGCTGGACGGCTGGCTGCGCTGCAACGCCGAGGTCGGCTACTGGATCGGCCGCGCGCACTGGCGCCAGGGCATCACCAGCGAAGCGTTGGCTTTGGTGTCCGACTGGGCCTTCGCCACGCTGCCGGAGGTGACCCGCCTGTTCGCACCGATCTTTGCCTGGAATGCGGGCTCGCAGGCCGTGGCTGCCCGCGCCGGCTACCAGTTGGAAGGGCGCATGCCTCGCAGCGCGATCAAGGCGGGCGAGGTCATCGACCGGGTGGTTTATGCCCGTTACCGGCCCGCTTCCGTACACTGAACCGACCGCACCCCGCCGCCGCATGACCAAGCAACTCACCGAGCTCTTCGACAGCAACCGGCATTGGGCCGCCAAGACCGAGGCCCGGGAGCCGGGCTTCTTCACCAAGCTGCTGGCTCAGCAGACGCCACAGTACCTGTGGATCGGCTGTGCCGACAGCCGTGTGCCTGCCAACGAGCTGGTAGGCCTGCTGCCGGGCGAGCTGTTCGTGCACCGCAACGTCGCCAATGTGGTGGCCCACTCGGATCTGAACGCGCTGTCGGTGATCCAGTTCGCGGTGGATGGACTGCAGGTCCAGCACATCATTGTCGTTGGTCATTCCAACTGCGGCGGCGTCAAGGCGGTGTTGCGCAACACCCGCCTGGGCCTGGTCGACAACTGGCTGCGCCACGTGCAGGACGTGCGCCACCAGCACCGCGCCTGGCTGGACGAAGTGACGCCCGACGAGCAGGTGAACGCGCTGGTCGAGCTCAACGTGCTGGAGCAGGCGCGCAACGTCTGCACCACCACCGTGGTTCAGGATGCCTGGGCCCGCGGCCAGGCGGTGGTCGTGCACGGCTGGGTCTACGGGCTGCACAACGGCCTGCTCGAAGACCTGAAGATGACCGCCTCGGCGGCGGCCGACCTGGACCAGGCCTACGCCACGGCGCTGGCCGGCATCCACGCCCGCTACCGAATGGAAGCAGCCTGATGTTCCCGCAACAGCTCACCGACAGCCGCGCCTTCGAGATCGCACAGGCGCTGCAGGATGGCTTCAACAAGCACTACCGCCTGTTCCGCGAGGCCAGCCGCACGGCCAAGCACCGCTTCGAGCAGGCGGACTGGCTGGGCCAGCAACGGGCCCAGCGGGAACGAATCGAGTTCTACGACAAGCGGGTTGAAGAGGCGGCGGAGCGCCTGCAGACCGAGTTCAAGGCGGCCGCCTTGTCGATGGACACCTGGCAACAGGTGAAGCTGCACTACATCGGCCTGCTGACCAACCACCACCAGCCCGAGCTGGCCGAGACCTTCTTCAACTCGGTGACCACCAAGATCCTGCACCGCAGCTACTTCCACAACGATTTCATCTTCGTGCGCCCGGCCATCTCGACCGAGTACATCGAGAACGACGAGCCTGCGGCCGCACCGACCTACCGCGCCTACTACCCGACGCGCGACAACCTGCGCGAGGCGATGCTGCGCATGGTCAACAACTTCCAGCTCGAGCGCGAGTTCGAGGACCTGGGGCGCGACGTGGATCAGCTTCTGGCGGCCATCTTTCAGCGGCTGGGCGACTTCCGGCCGCGGGCCAATTTCCAGATCCAGGTGCTTTCCAGCCTGTTTTTCCGCAACAAGGGTGCCTACGCGGTAGGCAAGATCGTCAACGGCTTCAACGAGCTGCCGTTCGCCCTGCCCATCCTGCACACGCCCGCCGGCCAATTGGCCATCGACGCGGCGCTGTTCGGCGAGGACGATCTGCTGCTGCTGTTCAGCTTTGCACGGGCCTACTTCCTGGTCGACATGGAAATCCCCTCGGCCTACGTGCAATTCCTGCGGTCGCTGATGCCGCGCAAGCCCCGAGCCGAGCTGTACAACGCGATCGGCCTGCAGAAGCACGGCAAGAACCTGTTCTACCGGGACTTCCTGTTCCACCTGCGACACAGCAGCGACCGCTTCCGCATTGCCCCCGGCATCAAGGGCATGGTGATGCTGGTGTTCGATCTGCCGAGCTTCCCGTTCGTGTTCAAGGTCATCAAGGACTACTATCCACCGCAGAAGGACACCTCGCGCGAGCAGATCATGGGCAAGTACCTGCTGGTCAAGCAGCACGACAGGGTCGGGCGCATGGCCGACACGCTGGAGTTCAGCAATGTCGCCTTCCCACGCTCACGTTTCGAGGACGAGCTGATCGACGAGCTGAAGACCTTCTGCCCCAGCGTGCTGGAGATCTCGGACCGTGACGGCGACGGCCATACCGAGGTCATCCTCAAGCATGTGTACATCGAGCGGCGCATGATCCCGCTGAACATCTACCTGCAGGACGCCACGCCTTCGCAGATGGAGCATGCGGTGATCGAGTATGGCAACGCCATCAAGGATCTGGTGGCCGCAAACATCTTCCCCGGCGACATGCTGTGGAAGAACTTCGGTGTCACCCGCCACGGCAAGGTGGTGTTTTACGACTACGACGAGATCGAGTACGTCACCGACTGCAACTTCCGCCGAGTGCCAGCACCGCGCAATGAGGAGGAAGAGATGTCGGGCGAGGTCTGGTATTCGGTCGGCCGGCACGATGTCTTCCCCGAGACCTTCGGCCCCTTTCTGCTGGGCAACCCGGCGGTGCGCGAGATCTTCCTGAAGCACCATGCCGACCTGCTGGACGCCGATTTCTGGCACAAGCACAAGCAGCGCATTGCCGCCGGCCACGTGCTCGACGTCTTCCCCTACGACCCCAGCCAGCGCTTCTCGGCGCAGCGCCGGGGCCCGGCCGCCCAAAGCGCCCACTTCTAGACCGAAAGGAGCCTCCTCATGGCTGATTCCATCGTCATCGTTTCCGCTGCCCGCACGCCCATCGGGGGCCTGCTCGGTGACTTCTCTTCCCTGGCGGCCTGGGAACTGGGCGGCGTGGCCATCAAGGCCGCCGTCGAGCGCGCCGGGGTGCCGGGCGACGCCATCGACGAAGTGCTGATGGGCAACTGCCTGATGGCCGGCCAAGGCCAGGCGCCGGCCCGCCAGGCGATGCGCCGTGCCGGTGTGCCGGATTCGGCCGGTGCCGTGACGATGAGCAAGATGTGCGGCTCGGCGATGCGCACCATGATGTTCGCCCACGACATGCTTCTGGCTGGCAGCGCCGAGGTGATGGTGGCCGGGGGCATGGAGAGCATGACCAACGCACCCCACCTGATGTTCGCCCGCAAGGGGGTGAAGTACGGTGCGGCGCAGATGTTCGACCACATGGCGATGGACGGCCTGGAAGACGCCTATGAGCGAGGCAAGGCCATGGGTGTGTTCGCTGAATCCTGCGTCGCCAAATATGGTTTCACCCGAGAGGCGCAGGACCAGTTCGCGATCGCCTCCACCACCCGAGCCAAGGCCGCCAACGAGGACGGCAGCTTCGACTGGGAGATGGCCCCGGTGACGCTGGCCGGCCGTGGGGGCGACACCGTGGTCAAGTTCGACGAGCAGCCGTTCAAGGCCAAGCTCGACAAGATTGCCGGTCTCAAGCCGGCATTCAAGAAAGACGGCACCATCACCGCCGCCAACGCCTCCAGCATCTCCGACGGTGCCGCGGCGCTGGTGCTGATGCGCGAGTCCACGGCCACCCGGCTGGGTGCCCAGCCGATCGCCCGCATCGTCTCGCATGCGGTGCATGCCCAGGCGCCGGAGTGGTTCAGCACGGCACCCGCCGGTGCCATCGAGAAGGCGCTGAAGAAGGCCGGCTGGACAGCCAACCAGGTGGATCTGTGGGAGGTCAACGAGGCCTTCGCCGCAGTCACCATGGCGGCCATGGCCGAGTTCAAGCTGCCACACGAGATCGTCAACGTGCACGGCGGCGCCTGTGCGCTGGGCCACCCGATCGGCGCCTCCGGTGCGCGCATCGTCGTCACCCTGCTGGGCGCGCTGCGCAAGCAAGGCAAGAAGCGCGGCATGGCGGCGCTGTGCATCGGCGGCGGCGAGGCCACCGCGCTCGCGGTGGAACTGGTGTGAGTGGCCTGGGCATCCACGATCTGGCGCTGTTCGCCTTCACCGTGCTGGTGCTCAATGCCACGCCGGGCGTGGACATGCTCTACACCGTGAGCCGCACCATGACCTGCGGCTGGCGCGGTGGACTTGCTGCCTCACTGGGCATCTCGGCCGGCTGCGTGGTGCATGCGCTGCTGGCGGCCTTCGGGTTGGCGGCGCTGCTGGCGGTGTCGGGCTGGGCCTTCTCGCTGATCAAGTGGGCGGGAGCGGCCTATCTGGTGTGGCTGGGCCTGGGCATGTTGCGCGATGCGTTCCGGCGCGGCGAGCCGGCCTCCACGGCCACCCCGCCGGTTGCGGTGTCGGCCTGGGCCGTCTTTCGTCAGGGCCTGCTGACCAACGTGCTGAACCCCAAGGTGGCGCTGTTCTTCCTGGCCTTTCTGCCGCAGTTCATCCTGCCCGAGGCCGAGAACAAGACCCTGGCCTTCCTGGCGCTGGGTGCCTGGATGGTGGTGCAGGGCACGCTGTTTCTCTTCGCGCTGGTGGCGGTCACGGCGTCGCTGCGCCGGCTGGGCGGCTCGCCTCGCCTGGCGCGGGTGCTCAATGGCGCTGGCGGCCTGCTGTTCCTGGGGCTGGCCGCCAAGTTGACGCAGGCCAAGGCATGACCCGCACCACCCTCATCGTCGGGGCATCGCGTGGCATCGGCCTGGAACTGGCCCGCCAGTACCTGGCTGATGGTGATCGCGTCTTTGCCACCGCGCGAAACGACGAGTCGCTGGCCGCCCTTCGTGCGCTCGGCGCCCGCGTGCTGAGGCTGGATGTCAAAGATGCAGCCAGTGTCTCCGGCCTGGCCTGGCAGGTGGACGGCGAGGCCTTCGATACCGTGGTCGTCAACGCGGGCGTCTACGGCCCGTCGATCAGCGCGCTGGACACGCCCACCGAGGCCGACTTCGATCACGTGATGCACACCAACGTGCTGGGGCCGATGCGCGTGATCCCGCAACTCGCCGAGGCCCTGGCCCCCGGTGCCCGGCTCGGCGTGATCTCCTCCCGCATGGGCTCGCTGGCAATGCGCACCAACGGTGGCGTGTGGCTGTACCGGGCCTCCAAGGCGGCGGTGAACTCGGTGCTGAAGGACGCTTCCTTCGTCCTGGCGGGCCGCGCCATCTGCGTGGCGCTGCACCCGGGCTGGGTGCGAACCGACATGGGTGGCGCCGATGCCGACCTGGCGGTTGAAGACAGCGTGCGCGACCTGCGCCGCACGCTGGCCGCCTTGACGCCGGCCGACAACGGCCGCTTCTTGAACCACGATGGCCAGGAACTGGCCTGGTGACCCGCACACGAACTGGAGACAACACCTCATGCTGCTCGACGACGACCACCGTGCCGTTCAGGACGCCGTGCGCGACTACGTTCAGGACCAGATCGCCCCGCATGCGGCGCGCTGGGACAAGGAGCACCACTTCCCGGCCGAAGAACTGAAAGGCCTGGCTTCACTGGGCTGCTACGGTGTGGCTGTGCCTACCGAGTACGACGGCGCCGGGCTGGACTACCTGGCCCTGGCCCTGATCCTCGAGGAGGTGGCGGCGGGTGATGGCGGCACGTCCACGGTGGTCAGTGTCAACAACTGCCCGGTGTGCTCCATCCTGATGGCCTTCGGCAACGATGACCAGAAGCAGCGCTTCCTGAAGCCACTGGCGCGTGGAGACATGCTGGGCGCCTTTTGCCTGACCGAGCCGCACGTGGGTTCCGAGGCTGGCGGCCTGCGGACCACCGCCACCCTGGACGGGGGCGAGTATGTCCTCAACGGTGTGAAGCAGTTCATCACCAGCGGCAAGCATGGCGACGTGGCCATCGTGATGGCGGTCACCGACAAGGCAGCCGGCAAGAAGGGCATCAGCGCCTTCCTGGTGCCCACCGCCACGCCCGGCTACACAGTCGCTCGCATCGAGGACAAGATGGGCCAGCACAGCTCGGACACCGCGCAGATCCTGTTCGAGAACTGCCGCATCCCGTCCGCGAACCGCCTGGGCGATGAGGGCCAGGGGCTGAAGATTGCACTGTCCGGCCTGGAAGGTGGGCGCATCGGCATTGCCAGCCAGAGCGTGGGCATGGCCCGCGCCGCGTTCGAGGCCGCACTCAGGTATGCCAAAGAGCGCGTGGCCTTCGGCCAACCGATCTTCGAGCACCAGGCGGTGCAGCACAAACTGGCCGACATGGCCACCCAAATCGAGGCAGCGCGCCAATTGACCTGGCACGCGGCGAGCCTGAAGGATGCCGGCAAGCCCTGCCTGAAGGAGGCCGCGATGGCCAAGCTGTTCGCCAGCGAGATGGCCGAGAAGGTCTGTTCGGCCGCCATCCAGGTGCACGGCGGCTATGGCTACGTCAGCGACTTTCCAGTCGAGCGCATCTACCGCGACGTGCGTGTGTGCCAGATCTACGAGGGCACCTCGGAGGTGCAGAAGATCTTGATCGGGCGCGCGCTGGCTTGATCAACCGCCGGCAGCTGCCGGCAGCCACAGCGTGAAGCACGACCCCACGCCGGGCTCGCTGGTCACCTCGATCGAGCCGCCCATGGCCTGCGCCAGTTGTCGCGACAAGGCCAGGCCCAGGCCGGTGCCCTCGACGGCCGTGCGCTGGGCCCCCAGCCGCTCGAACGGCGTGAACAGGCGGGCCAGTTGCGCGGCGTCGAGGCCCTGCCCGGTGTCTTCAACCGCCAGCGCCACCTGGTCGCCGTCGCGCTCCGCCCGCAAGCGCACCGTGCCGCCTGGCCGGTTGTACTTGACGGCGTTGGACAGCAGGTTGGCCAGCACCTGGCGCAGGCGCTTCGGGTCGGCCTGCACCAGCCACGGCAAGCGCCGGTCGATGCGCTCGTCGAACACCAGCGATTCCTCGGCGGCGCGGCCGGCCAGCATGCTCCAGCACTCGTCGACCAGCGCCACCAGATCCACCGGGCGCGCCTCGACACTGAGCTGGCCCGTCTGCAGGCTGGACAAGTCCAGCACATCGTCGACCAGTGCGAGCAGGTGGTTGCCGCTGCGCAGGATGGCGTGCGTCCAGGCCATGTGGCGCGGCGACAGGCCTTTGTCCATTTCCATCAGCTGCGAGAAACCGAGGATGGCGTTCAGAGGGGTCCGCAGTTCGTGGCTCACCCGCGAGAGGAACTCGGCTTTCGCGCGGTTGGCGGCTTCGGCATGGTCGCGCTCGCGACGCAGCGCCTCTGCTTGCTTGCGCTCGGTGATGTCGGTGTGCGTGCCGATCATGCGCTGCGGCCGGCCGGCGGCGTCTCGGCTGATGACCATGCCTCGGCTCAGAATCCATTTCCAGCGGCCATCCTTGCAGCGGACGCGGTGCTCGTTGATGTAGGTCGGCGCCCGGCCGGCGAAGTGGTCTTCCCGGGCGCGCAGCATGCCGGCGATGTCGTCAGGGTGGGTGCGGCGATCCAGTTCGATGGCCTGGTCGCTGATGTCGTCGTCGGCATAGCCGTACATCTCGCGCAGGCGGCGCGAGTAGATCTCGACGCCGGTATGGATCTGCCAATCCCAGACGCCATCGCCGGTGGCTTCGAAGGCGAGTTTCCAGAGTTCATCCCGGCCCTGCGCCTGGCGAAGTTCGGCCTCGGCCCGCAGCCGGGCGGTGACATCCTCGACCGTTCCCTCGTAGTACCTCACCCCGCCATCAGCGTTGCGCACCACGTGCGCGTTCTCGCTGATCCAGATGCGTTCGCGGGTCTTGTGCCGGTAGACCTCAGAGACAAAGGCGGTCACCTGGCCGTCGCGTTCGAGCTGGGTCTGGAATTCCTCGCGCCGGCCCGGTAGCACGTACCACTCTCGCCCGATGTCCTTCACGGCGCCCAGCATCTCGGCCTCGCTGTCGTAGCCGTTCAGGCGCACCAGTGCCGCGTTGGCACGCAACTGTTCGCCGCCCGGGAGCGAGCGGTAGGCGCCGATCGGCAGAAAGGTGAACAGGCTGGAGAAATCGTCCACCTCAGGCGCCCTGGTTCAGAACGGCACCACGTCGGTGGGGTACTTCCAGAAGTCGCGCAGCAGGTAGTTCATCGGCAAGTTCAGGGCCGTGCCCTGCGGTGGGATCGGCTTTTCGAACCACTTCTCATACAACACGTGCGCCTCCCGGCTGCGAATCAGGCGTTTCATCTCCTCGTCGACCAGTTCCTTGAGCGCCGGGTCGTCCTTGGGCAGCATGATGGCCAGCGGTTCGATGGTCAGCAACTTGCCGACGACCTTGAGGCGCGAAGGATCGGGCCGGCCGGCAATCAGGCCATAGAGCAGCACGTCGTCCATCACGAAGCCATCGGCCTCGCCCTTCTCGACCATCTCGACAGCACGTGCGTGGTCGGGAGCCTCCAGCATGATGATGCGCAGCATGCGCTCGCGGTTGGCTTGTTCAACGGCCTTCTGGGGCGTGGTGCCTTTGGTCGAAACCAGGCGCCGGCCTTCGAACTGGTTGAGCTCTTCGAGCTTGCTGTCGGCGCGGACCATGTACCGCGCACCGGTGATGTAGTGCGGCACGGTGAACGCCACCTTCTGCCGCCTCTCGGCGTTGTTGGTGGTCGAGCCGCATTCCAGATCCGCCTCGTGCTTTTCGATGGTGGCGATCCGGTTGGCCGGCGTCACGGCCTTGAACTGGATCGGCAGGGCCCTCAGCCCCAGGTTCTTGCGCAGGGCGTCGGCCAGCTTGATGCAGAGGTCGATCGCATAGCCGACCGGCTTCTTCTCCGCATCGAGGTAGGAGAAGGGCACCGACGACTCGCGGTGGGCGATCACCAGCGCACCGCCTTGTTTGAGGCGGTCCAGCACGGGAGAGGCGGCATCGGCCGGGGAAGCCAGCGCGAACACCAGCGCAGCCACGCTGACGCGGAGGACGTATCGGGCGGGCTGCAGCATCTCGGTTCCTGTTCAATGTCCCTGCGGGTCGCGGGATTCTCGCAGTTCGCGGCCCCAGCGGAGCGCCCGCATCGGCTGCCTCCACTCAGCGCTGCGGCAGGTACAGGCGGTCGGAGTAGGTGGCCAGCCACTGCGGCCGAAGTGCCACGAAGATCGACACGATCATGCCGGTGAGGAAGGCGTCACCCCAGGCAGTGAGCCATCGGCCCATGGCCAGGTCCTCGGCGTGTGTGCCAGACGGTGCGCCGTCCCAGGCCAGCGCCAGCCAGCCGGAGGCGGCCAGTGCGAGCTGGCTCGCGAAGAAGCCGCGACCCAGGATGTAGACGAACAGGTGGTGCGGCAGCCATCGGCGGATGCCCGCTCCCAGGCCGAGCGCCAGGGTGGCCGGCGCGATGCCCAGCCACAGCAGGCGCTCCAGCCCCTCGGCCCCGCTCAGCCCGCCCATCAGGGTGGCGATCAGGGCCACCGGCACAAGCGCCAGCACGGCCATCGGCCAGCCGGCCATCAACATCAGCAGGCAGGCTCCAGACAGCGGCTGCAGGACGGGCACTTGCGCCCACTTGTCAGCGCTCCACAGCAGCGGCAGAGCGGCCCACCACGCCAGCCAGGGCCAGGGTGGCGCCATGCCCTGCAGCCCGCGCCACGGGCGCATCGCGGCCGCCAGCACGATGGCGACCAGAACGGCGGCGGCTTCTATCAGCATGACGCCATGGTAGAGGCGCGGCTGCCGTGCGATGGTGCGCAGGGTCAAGCGGGGCGATACCACCCCAAGCGCCGCAGCGCGCCACATTCGGCGTATCGTTTCCCGCCATGAAAGCGCCCATCGACTTCTACTTCGACTTCTCGTCGCCCTACTCCTACATTGCCAACGAGTGGATCGACGCACTGGCCGCGCGCCATGGCCGGACGGTTCGCCGGCAGGCGATTCTCCTGGGCGTGACCTTCTCGGCAGCAGAGTTGAAGAGCCCGGTGTCGTACCCGATCAAGCGTGAGTACTCGTTGCGCGACTTCCAGCGGTCGGCACGCTTCGAGCGTGTCCCGTACGCGCCTCCCCTGCAGTTCCCGATCCCCACCCAGAACGCCGCACGCGTGTTCTGGTGGCTCTGCGACACCCAGGGCGAGCAGGCCGCGGCAGACTGGGCCCGAGCGGGCTTCCGCGCTTTCTTCACGCGCGGGGTGATGCTCAACGACGTGGTGGCGCTGAAGGCTCTCGCCGCAGAGGCCGGCCTGGATGCCGACGCCGCGGAGCAGGCGTGGAGCCATCCGCTTTGGAAAGACCGATTGAAGCGCGCCAACGAGGAGGCCATCGCCGCCGGTGTTTTCGGCGCGCCGTTCTTCGTGGTCGACGGCGAGCCGTTCTGGGGCAACGACCGCAAGCCGCAGATCGAGCAGTGGCTGGCCTCCGGGCCGTTTTGAGCCACCGAGAACCCGGGGCAATCGCTCAGTTCGCGCTGATCACGATCACTTTGCGCACCGGGGCCGCCACAGGTGCTTCGCCAGCAGCGAAGCGGGCCAACAGGTCCTGCTGTTGGGCCCGGGCCGTGGCGACGTTGGCCAGTTTCACGTGGCCGTAGCCCCGAATTCGTTCGGGTAGCCGGGCCAGGGCCAGGGCCGACGCCGCGTTCGACGCGTCGAGCTGCGGCAGCAGGGTCTCACGCAGCAGGCGCTCGTAGTCGTCGGCCAGTTGGCGCTCGATGCGCCTCTCCTCGGTGTGGCCGAACGGGTCCATCCAGCTGCCGCGCAGGCGGCGCGCACGGGCCAGCCAACGGAAGGCGCCCATCATCCACGGGCCGAAGCTCATCTTGCGCGGCTTGCCATCGGCCCCTCGCCTCGCGAGCAGCGGCGGGGCGAGGTGGAACCGAAGTTGCCCCGCGTCCTCGAACTGTTCGGCCAGCGCCGCCTGGAACCGGCCGTCGGTGTACAGGCGTGCCACTTCGTACTCGTCCTTCACCGCCAGCAGGCGGGAGAACTGGCGCGCCACGGCCTCGGTGATCGGGCTGCCAGCCGACCCCGCCAGCTTCGACTCGGCCGCGTGCGTGGCTTCGACCAGTGCGCGAAAGCGCGCGGCCAGCGCGGTGTCCTGGTAGTCGGTGAGGAAGGTCACACGTCGCTCCACCAGCCCACCGGCGCCGAACAGCAAGCCAGCGCCAGGATCCTCAGCCGGCTGCACGCCCGCCAAGCGCTGCAGCGCAGACGGCTCCGCGGCGGCCAGGCGGCCGAGACCGAATGCCACCTTGTTCGATTCGACAGCCACGCCATTCAGCTCGATGGCCCGCAGCAGCGCGGCCTCGCTGACCGGCACCAGACCGCGCTGGAATGCCGCACCCAACATCACGATGTTGCTGGGCATGGTGTCGCCCATCATTTGCTGGGCAAGGCCTTGCGCATCCAGCGTGCTGACACGCTCGTCGCCCGCCGCGTGGCGAAGCTTGTCGAGCAGTGCACGTGCCTGCAGGCTGGCGTCCGGATTGCGCACGAAGGCGGCGGTGGCCAGCTCGTGGGTGTTGGCCAGCACCACGGTGCGGCCCTGCTTGACCGTGCCCAGCGCATCGGCCGAGGCACCGACCACCATGTCGCAGGCCAGCAGAACGTCGGCCTGCTGGGTGTCGATGCGAACCTGGTTCAGCAGGTCGGGTGTCGGCGCCACTCGCACGAAGCTGAGCACCGCGCCACCCTTTTGCGCGAAGCCCATGAAGTCGAGCACCGAGCTTTGTTTGCCCTCCAGGTGCGCGGCCATGGTGATCAGCGCACCGACAGTCACGACACCCGTGCCACCGACCCCGGTGACCAACATGTCGAAGGGGCCGGTCCAGGCCCATGGGGCGGGCGAGCCGATACGGTCGAGCTCGCGCGCCAGGTCATCCGGCGTGAAGGCCGCGCCGGCGCGCTTCTTCAGCACCGCGCCCTCGATGGTCACGAAGCTCGGGCAGAAGCCATTCAGGCAGGAGAAGTCCTTGTTGCAGGAGCTTTGTTCAATTTGACGCTTGCGGCCCCAATCGGTCTCGACGGGGATGACGCTCAGGCAGTTCGAGGCCTGGCCGCAGTCACCACAGCCCTCGCAAACAGCCTGGTTGATGAAGACGCGGCGCGGCGGATCCGGGAACTCCTTCTTCTTGCGGCGCCGGCGCTTCTCGGCGGCGCAGGTCTGGTCGTAGATCAGCAGGGTCACGCCGGGCACGTCGCGCAGTTCGCGCTGGACCGTGTCCATCTCACTTCGGTCGTGGAAGGTGGTGCCAGCGGGGAACTCGCCATGGTGGCCGATGTACTTGTCGATCTCGTCGGAGACGATCACCACGCGCCGGGCGCCCTCGGCCTCGACCTGGCGGGCGATCTCGGGCACGCTGATGCTGCCGTCCACGGGCTGGCCACCGGTCATCGCCACCGCGTCGTTGTAGAGCAGCTTGTAGGTGATGTTGGCACCCGCGGCGATGGCCTGCCGGATCGCCAGCAGGCCCGAGTGGAAGTAGGTGCCGTCACCCAGGTTCTGGAAGACGTGCTTCTCCTTCGTGAAGCGGGAGTGGGCGACCCAGTCGACCCCTTCTGCACCCATCTGGATCAGGCCCGAGGTGCCCCGCTCCATCCAACTGGCCATGAAGTGGCAGCCGATGCCGGCCAGCGCGCGTGAACCCTCCGGCACCTTGGTGCTGCTGTTGTGCGGGCAGCCGGAGCAGAAGTAGGGCTGGCGCTTGACCGCGTCGGCCTCGTTCGACAGCAGGCAGGGCATCAGGAAGTCGACCACCCGGTCGCGCCTGTCCAGCGCCGGGTTCAGCCTCGCCAGCCAGCCGGCCAAGGTCGGCATGATCCGCGACGGCCGCAGTTCTCCGAGCGCCGACAGCAGCGGCTCGCCCTCGGGCGTGGTCTTGCCAGCGATGCGCGGGCGCTGGCCGTCCGGCAGGCCGTAGAGCAGTTCCTTGAGCTGGCGCTCGACCACCGGTCCCTTCTCCTCGATGACCAGGATCTCCTCGAGGCCGCGCGCGAAATCCAGCATGCGCGTGGGCTCCAGCGGGAACACCAGGCCCACCTTGTAGACGCGCACCCCGGCGGCGGCCAGGGCGTTCGGGTCCAGGTCCAGGCGCCGCAGCACCTCCATGAAATCGAAGTGCGCCTTGCCCACGGTGACGATGCCCAGCGTGGCAGCCGGGCTGGCGACGATGTGCTTGTCCACCGAGTTGATGCGGGCGAAGGCGCGCACGGCATCGAGCTTGGCGGCCAGTCGTTCCTCCAGCCCCAGCGAAGGCAGGTCCACCGACCTCACGTGCAGGCTGCCGATGGCTGCCGGCACCGGGTGGTCCACCGGCAGGCCGAAGCCCACCGGCATCGCGTCCAGATCCACCGTCATGCCGGATTCGACGACCTCGGAGAGCGCCTTGAAGCCGACCCAGGCGCCCGAGAATCGCGACAGCGCCCAACCGTACAGCCCGAACTCCAGGTACTCGGCCACGTTGGCAGGGTGCAGCACCGGCATGCTCCAGGCCTGCATGGCCAGGTCGCTCTGGTGCGGCATCGATGAGCTCACGCAGCCGTGGTCGTCACCCGCCACCACCAGCACGCCGCCCTGCGCGCTCGAACCGTAGACATGGCCGTGCTTGAGCGCGTCACCCGAGCGGTCCACGCCCGGGCCCTTGCCGTACCACAGGGCGAACACGCCATCGACCGTGCGCTGCGGATCCAGCGCCACACGCTGGGTGCCCAGGCACGCGGTGGCGGCCAGGTCCTCATTGATGGCGGGCATGAACTGCACGCTGGCCGCCCCCAAGAACTTCTTGGCCTTCCACATCTGTTGGTCGACCATGCCCAACGGGCTGCCGCGGTAGCCGGAGACAAAGCCGGCGGTGTTCAGCCCGGCGGCTTCGTCGAGGCGCTTCTGCATCAGCGGCAGGCGCACCAGCGCCTGGGTGCCCGTCAGGAAGACCGCGCCGGAGGCCGCAGCGAGGTTGTCGCTCAGCGCGTAGGGGCGCAAGGTGGGCAGGGTGGTCATGGC
>Ga0075163_10004752_pt1 | contig 18186 bp, 9 predicted proteins | sample JI1023141ADNA_FD_71478 | JGI IMG/M metagenome (GOLD analysis project Ga0075163, IMG submission 71478) | Wastewater effluent complex algal communities from Wisconsin, to seasonally profile nutrient transformation and Carbon sequestration -... | ecosystem: Engineered > WWTP > Effluent > Algae...
GAGCACATGGACGCGGACAACCCCTGCCACTGCGCCGATCGCCTCGGCAACGCCCTCGAGGGTGGCCTCGTCCGCTGGCCGGACTACGACGACTACGGCGGAGCGCCCTTCGTCCCCGAGCTCCAGCGCGATGTCGGCGAGCTCTACACCGCATTGCCTCGCGTACGTCTGCCGGTCCTCCAGTAGCCATATGATCTCGGCGCCCTCGTCGGTCGCGTCGAGCCGGTGTATTGGCTCAGCGTGATAGACGAACGCGACAAACGGCTCGTCGCCAACGTGGCGCCGCAGCGCGTGGACGACGACTTCTTCCGCCTCGGCGGCCACTCACTGCTCGCAGCGCGGCTGCTGCTGCGGCAGGTCGCCCATCCTCTTCACTGTCCGGCGCTCGGGTGACGGGCGCCCGCCGCGAACGTGGGGACCTCGAGGTCGTGCATCTCCGGGTTCGTGCGCGCACAAACCAGTTGTGCGCGCACGAACAGGTCGCCGCTCGGCGTCGGCTCCAACGCGGCCGCCGCGTGGCGACGGACGGCATTGCGGCCCGCTCCGGCGTGGCACGAGATTCGCAGTGTGCTCGGCCCAGGAGAATGACGATGCGCTACGTGCTGCTCGCTGCGAGTCTGTGGATGTGTGGTTGCGACGAGGGTCCCGGGCGTGAAGGGCCCGATGGTTCGAACGACGGCGCAGCCGAGCGCTCGCTCATCGACGCGACGGGGCTGGTGGTCTACCGGACCGGCGACAAGGTGCCGGAGTGCGATCTGGTCCCGCTGGATCCGCTGGAATTCGGCGGCGAGCGGATCGACGCGGATGTCGAATGGTCGGGGCGCCTCGATCTGGTCACCGAGACGCTCGTGGGCGGGGTGTTTCAGGCGACCCGGGGCTCCTATCGCGTCGTCTATCCCGGCTCGACGCATGTGACGATCCACGCGGGCAAGGTCAACGTCACGACGGCGGAGGGCACCTTCAAGCTCCGTCCGGGCGACTCCTACCTCGCCACGACGGGCGCCGAGGTGGTGTTCGAGACGGTGAGCTCCAGCCACCAGGCGTCCTTCCTGTGGAACCTCGCGGGTCCGGAGCGTCCGCCCGAGTTCGTCGTGATCCCCAGGGGCGACGCGCTGCCGGAGTCCGAGCTCGGCCCGGTCGGCACCTGGGAGGACCTCGACTCCGAGGTCCTGGACGGCGATCCGCAGCTGTCCGGTCGCATCGACTCGTTCGTGTACCCCGAGACCACAGGGACCTTTCAGTCGACCCGCGGAGCCGTGCATGTGACCGGCAACGCCACCGACGAGCACGGGGTGGTCCGCCACGGCACGATGACGATGACGGGCAGCGACGGGGTGCCTCACGAGCTCAAGACGGGCGACGCGTTCCTGATGCGGTACGGCACCGAGCTGGTGTGGTCGCTCGACAGTAAACGCGTGCAGGTGCACTTCTGGGGCACCGTGCAATGAGCCCGTCGATCGGCCGAACATCACCGGTCGATCCACCGGCCGTCGACGACGTGGCGTCGGGTGTGCGCGCATAAACACGCCTGTGCGCGCACGAACAGGACACCGCTGACAACTCCGTCCCCTGATGTCGCCGCGCTGGTACGGTCGGTGCCCTGGCCCGCCGAAGGGTCGCCGCGATGGAGCCCGGACTCAGCGACACCGTGCCGCCCAGCGGCGCCGACCTCACCCAGGACGCCTCGCTCGGCGGCGCCGCCGAGCGCACGCATCCCGGCCGCTTCCCGGTCGCGCACTGGGACCGCTACGAGTTCCTCGCCGTGCTCGGCCACGGCGGCATGGGCACCGTCTACCACGCGTACGACCCCCAGCTCGGCCGCGCCGTCGCCCTCAAGTTCATCCGCGGCGCCAACCCGGGGCTCCCGTCGCGGCTGCTCCGCGAGGCCCGGGCCCAGGCCCGCGTCGACCACCCCAACATCTGCAAGGTCTACGAGGTCGGCGAGGTCGAGGGTCAGGCCTACATCGCCATGGAGCTGGTCGCCGGCGAGCCGCTGCGCGCCGACGGCCCCGACCTCTCGCTGCACGACAAGATCGTGATCGTCCGCGACTGCGCGCTCGCCCTCCACGAGGCCCACAAGCTCGGCATCCTCCACCGCGACATCAAGCCCGGCAACATCCTCCTCGAGCGCGCCGCCGACGGCCGCACCCGCCCGGTCGTCATGGACTTCGGCATCGCCCGCGACGACGCCGACGCCGAGCAATTCACGCGGACCGGCGCGCTGCTCGGCACGCCGTCGTACATGTCACCCGAACAGGCCCGCGGCGAACGCGACCTCGATCGCCGGACCGACGTGTACAGCCTCGGCGCCACCCTCTACGAGCTGCTGGCCGGCGCGCCCCCGTTCGTCGCCGAGACGCCCATGCAGGTCGTGCTGCGCGTCCTCCACGACGACCCCGTCCGCCTGCGCAGCCACGCCCCGAAGCTGCCCGAGGACCTCGAGACCGTGGTCGCCAAGTGCCTCGACAAGGACCCGTCGCGCCGCTACGACTCGGCCCGCGCCCTCGCCGACGACCTCGATCGCTGGATCCGCGGCGAGCCGATCTACGGCCGCCGCGAGTCTCTGCTCCAGCGCCTGCTCCGCCGCGCCCGCAAGCAGCGAGCCCTCGTCGTCGTCAGCGCGATCGCCCTGGTCGCCGTCCTGATCGCCGCCGCCCACGGCATCACCACCCGCGTCGCCGCCCGCGAACAGGCAGTGGCCCTCGCGGCCGAAGGCGAGCTCGCCCGCGAGCTCGCCCAGGACACCAACAAGATCGAGTGGCTGCTGCGCACCGCCCACCTGCTCCCGCTGCACGACACGACCCCCGAGCGCGCCAGAGTCCGGGCCCGCATGGACGAGGTCGCGGCCCGCAGCGTGCCGCCCGGCATCAGCGCGGCGCTCGTCGAGTACGCCCTCGGCCGCGGCGAGCTCGTGCTCGGCGACGCGGCGGTCGCCCGCGACCACCTGACCCGCGCCCTCGCCGGCGGCCTCGACACCCCGGAGCTGCACTACGCCCTCGGCGTGGCGCTCGGCGAGCTGTACGCGAGTGAGCTCGCCGAGCTCGAGCGCACCGAGGAGGAGCCGACGCTCGGCGAGCGCCGCGCGGCCCTCGAGCGCGCGTACATCGAGCCGGCGATCGCCGAGCTCGAGCGCGCGCGCGCGGCCGAGGTCGACGCGCCGAGTTATCTCGAGGGTCTGATCGCCCTCCATCGCCGCGACGAGGCCGCGGCCGCCAGGCTGGCCCGCCGCGCCCGCGGGGAGGCGCCCTGGTTCTACGAGGCGATCGAGCTCGAGGCCCGCGCCCACGCGGCGCGCGCCCGGACGCTCGCGCGGGCCGGCGACGTCGAGGCCGCGAAGGCCGCCGCCGAGACCGCGGCCCGGCTCGCCGACGAGGCCGCGGCGATCGCCCGCAGCGACGCCGCGGTGCACCTCGGCGCCGCCGCGATGTGGACCGACGTGCTGCGCGACCACGTCGACCGCGTGGATCCCCGGCTCGCCGAGCGGCTGACCACCGCGCTGCCGCACGTCGTCTCGCTGAGCGAGTCGGCCGCCGTCGCGCGCCCCGATGTCACCCGTCCGTTCAACCAGATCGCCGCGGTCCACTCGCTCCGCGCCAGGTACCTGTTCGAGCAGGACCTGAGCCCCCACGAGCCGGTCGCCGCGATGATCGCCGCCACGGACCGAGGGCTGGCGATCGACCCCGACGACCACGAAGCGCTGGCCTGGCGGATCTGGGCGCGGGTCAACGAGGCCTGGTACGCGCTGGTGATCGGCGTCGACCCCGGGGCCGCGCTCGACAGCGCCGTCGCCGACGCGACGCGCCTGTACACGCGCCACGGCGATCGTCCCGAGGCGCGCGCGCGCCTCGTCAGCGCCCTCCTCATGCGCTCCAACCGGAGCATCCAGCACAACGTCGACCCCACCGCCGACCTCGCCGAGGTGCTCCGCCTCGGCTGGACGCTCGCGGGTCACGCCGACGATCCCCGGCCTGTCGAGCCGCTGCTCACGGCGTACGGCCACCTCGCGCACTGGCTCGCTATCCACGGCCAGGACCCGGGTCCAGCGACCGCCCGCGGCGAGGAGGCGTTCACCCGCTGCGTCGCGCGTGACCCGCGATACGCGGGCTGTTGGCGGCGGTCGGCGTGGCTCCTCCACTGGCACGCCTACTACGCCAACACGTCCGGCGGCGACCCGCGGCCGCTGGTCGCGCTGGCCCATGAGCGCCTGAGGCGGGCCAATGAGCTGTCCGGACCCACCAGCTGGAACGTGGAGCTCTGGCTGCTGGACATCGAGCTCGCGGACACCGCCCGCCGCGGCGAGGACCTCGAGTCGGTGCTCGCGCGGATCGACGGCGAACTCGCGGCCTGCAGGACCAATTCCGCGGACTGTGACGCGCACGAGGCCGACTATCTGGTGGCCCGCGCCGGCGTGACCGGCGACGTCGACGCCCGGCGCGCGCTGCTGGGACGAGCCCGCGCGCTCGTCGGCGACGACGCCGGGAGCGGCAAGTGGAGGGACGAGGCGTTGCTCGCGGAGCTCGAGCTCGGCCTCGCCACCGTCACGCCGGCCGCGCGCACCCGCCACGTCTCGGCCGGCCTCGCCGCCGTCGCCCGCGGCCTCGCGCTGGCGCCCGGTCAGCCGCGGTTGCTCGCCTTCTCCGCGGCCCTCCACCTGCTCGCCGCCGAGTCCGACCCGGTCGCCCGCGACGAGTCGCTGCGCCTCGCGCACGCCGACATGGCCCGCGCGCGCGCCGTGCACCCGCTCATTCACGTCGAGTTCGCGGCCACAGTCGCGGCCCTCGACGCCGCGTCCTTCGACGAATGACACCGCGACGCCATGATGCCGGCGTCGGCCGCCCGCGTGTGGGCCGTGGACGACGGCGGGCCGGGTTGTGCGCGCACGAACAGGAGCCGTGCGCGCACCGCCGACGCTGTGCGCGACGGGTGCCGCCCACCCCGGGACGCGGGCCTTCGAACGGTCGCCAGCCCTGGCACGGCGACTGCACAGGACCCGAAGGCGAATCCATGAAGACCACGACCCAAGCTCCGAATGTCAGCACTTCCACCAAAGGCCCGAAGATCAGGACCGGGATCAAGGCCGGCCAGATCGAGCCGAACCACAACCAGACCCGGCTCGTCATCAGGTCGGGGATCAGGGCTGGCGGCCTCAAGCCGAACCACAACCAGACCCGGATCGCCGGCGGGTCCGCCGGCGGATAGGCGCGCGGCCCACGGCGGGCGACGCCCGTGCGGGCGGCTTCACGCGATCGCGGATCGACGTCGCCCCGCCGGGCGCGCGACGGCAGAGACACCTGTCTCTTCGGTCATGTCGACCGCGACGCGCGGCCGCCGACCGCGAGGCATCGACCCGAATGGCCCGTGGTAGGGTTGCACGGACGACACGTTTCTTTCGATGGAAGCCATCGCCATGACCACGCTGACACCGGGCGACCTGTTCGCCGACCGCTTCTCGATCGACAGCCATGCGGGGAGCGGGGGCATGGGGGCCGTCTATCGGGCCCACGATCGGCACACCGGGTCCTGGGTCGCGCTCAAGCTGCTCCACGGCGGTCACGACGGCGCGCAGGAGTCCGAGCGGTTCACCCGCGAGGCCCAGCTGCTCGCGGAGCTGCGGCACCCGCACATCGTGGCCCACGTCGCGCACGGCGAGACCCCCGACCATCGGCTCTACCTGGCCATGGAGTGGCTCGAGGGCGAGGATCTGGCGGCCCGCCTGCGCCGCGGGCCGCTGTCGGTGAGCGAGGCGGAGCTGCTGTTGGCGCGGATCGCCGACGGCCTCGCCGTCGCCCACCGCCGCGGCGTCCTGCACCGCGATCTGAAGCCGCACAACCTGTTCCTCCCGGCGGGCCAGCTCGAGCGGGTCAAGATCCTCGACTTCGGGATCGCCCGGCGCCTGGCGACGCCACGCGGGATGACGAACACCGGCGTCGTCATCGGGACCCCCGAGTACATGGCGCCCGAGCAGGCGCGCGGCGCCCACGACATCACCCTGGCGGCCGATGTCTTCGCGCTCGGCTGCGTGTTCTACGAGTGCTTGACGGGTCACCCGCCGTTCGTCGGCGACCACCTCGCCGCCGTGCTGGTCCGGATCCTGTTCGAGGAGCCGACGCCCGTGTGCGAGCGACGACCCGACGTCCCGCTCGCGATCAGCGGCCTCGTGCGGCGGATGCTGACCAAGGCGGTCCACCAGCGGCTGCCCGACGCGATGGCCCTGCAGGCCGCGCTCGCCTCGCTGCACCGCGCCGAGGACGCGCTCACCGCGTCGACGCTGGTGGCCCCCGCCCCGCCGATCCTGCGCTTCTCGGCCGAGGATCAGCGGCTCTTCAGCATCGTGATCGCCCGGCCGTCCGCGACGCATGGCGCCGAGTCGGACGACCCGGAGCGGCGACAGTCGCTGCTCGGCGCCCTCGGCACGTTCGGCGTGCGCGGCGAATTCCTGCTCGACGGCGCCCTGGTCGTGACGATCGACGCGCCGGGGAGCCTCACCGACCAGGCCGCCCACGCCGCGCGCGTGGCGATCCTGATCAAGGAGCGGTGGCCGGAGGCCGCGGTCGCGGTGGCCACCGGCCGCGGCGTGGTCACGGGGCACAAGCCGGTGGGCGAGGTGGTCAGCCGGGCGCTGACGCTGCTGGCGCACCAGCACGACGGCGCCGGCGACGAGCCGACGTCGGGGGTGTGGGTCGACACGCTCAGCGCCCAGCTCATGGAGCACCGGTTCCGGCTGACCACCTCCGACACGGCGACGCTGCTGCTCGGCGAGCACCAGACGATCGACGCGGGGCGGCTGCTGCTCGGCAAGCCGACCCCGTGCTGCGGGCGCGAGCTGGAGCTCGGCACGCTCGACATGCAGCTCCAGAGCTGCATCGACGAGTCCGAGGCGCGGGCCATCCTGATCACCGCGCCCCCGGGCAGCGGCAAGTCGCGCCTGCGCCATGAATTCCTCCGTCGCCTCGCGCAGGCCGGACAGCCCCGCGAGCGGCTGACGACGATCGTCGCGCAAGGCGAGATGATGAGCGCCGGTGTGCCTTACGGGCTGCTGACGCGGGCGGTACGGACGCTGTGCGGGCTCCGCGGCGGCGAGCCGCTGGCCGAGCAGCGGGCGCGGCTCGCGTCGCGGCTCGGCCAGCACCTCCCGGAGGCCGAGCGAGCGGCCACGCTGGTGTTCCTCGGCGAGCTGGCGGGCGTGTCCCGGACCGACGAGCAGCACCCCCTGCTGCTGGCCGCGAAGCAGGACCCGAAGCTCCTGCAGGAGCAGGTCCGCCGCGCGTTCGTCGGGTGGCTGCGGGCCGAATGCGAGGCCGCGCCGGTGGTCGTGGTCCTCGACGACCTCCACTGGGGCGACGCGCTGACGGTCTCCCTGATCGACGCGGCGCTGCGTCAGCTGAGGGGCCTGCCGCTGCTGCTCGTCGCGCTCGGACGGCCCGAGGTCCACGCCCTGTTCCCGCGGCTGTGGGCCGAGCACTACGTGCAGGAGCTCGCGCTGAAGGGCCTCAGCCGGCGCGCCTGTGAGCGGCTGATCCAGCAGGTGCTCGGCAAGGACGTCTCGCCCGCGGTCACGGCGAGGATCGTCGAGCAGGCCGCCGGCAACCCGCTGTACCTCGAGGAGTTGATCCGCGCGGCCGCGGAGGGCAAGGGCGACGACACCTCGGAGACCGTCCTGGCGATGCTGCAGGCCCGCGTCAGCCGGCTGGCGGTCGCGACGCGCCGCGTCCTCGGCGGCGCCAGCATCTTCGGCCAGATCTTCTGGACCGGCGGCGTGGCGCGGCTCCTCGGCTGCGATCCGGACGCCCCGGAGTTCGAGCGATGCCTGCGCGAGCTCACCGAGGCGGAGATCGTCGCGCCGCACGACGACAGCCAGATCGCGGGCGAGCGCGAGTACGGGTTTCGCCACGCCCTGATGCGCGACGCGGCCTACGGCCTGCTCGGCGACGCCGACCGCGTGGTCGGCCACTGCGCGGCGGCCGAGCACCTGGCGCACCGGCCCGACGCGGGCAGCCACTGGCTGGCCGCGCTCGCGCTGCTGGACACGCTGCCCGAGACGAATGACAACCGTCGGCGGCGCGTCGGCATCACGCTGAGCCTGATGAACGTGTCGCGCAGCAGCGACGTCCCCGAGCACAACCTGAAGCTGCTGCAGCACGCGGCCGACAGCGCCGAGGCGATCCCCGCCGACGCGCGGACCGGCGAGCAGCAGCAGCAGCACGCGCTGCTGCACTACTGGCTCGGCTACTCGTACTACCTGCTCAACCAGACGGCGCAGGCCGTGAAGTACTTTCAGCACGTGCTCGCGCAGCCGATCGACGACGAGCAGCTGATGGCGCTGCCGCGCGGCGCGATCGGCCGGGTCAAGGTGTTCCTGGGCCACATCGGCGAGGCGCTGCCGCTGCTCGAGCGGGCCGCCGGGGCCGCCGTCGACCGGGCGGCGCTGCTGATGGAGTCCATGCTCGCGGAGGCGTTCTATGGCATCGCCCTGACGGAGGCTGGCCGCTGCGACGAGGGCCTCGCGGTCTGTCGGCGGTCGGTCGCCCGCGCGGACGGCCTCAAGATCCCCGGCCTGATCCCGCCGACCCGCGGCCCGCTGGCGACCATCCTGCTGCTGCGGGGCGAGTACCAGGACGCGCTCTCGCTGCTGGACGTCGGCATCCGCACGGCCCGCGAGACCGGGGCCCAGGTTTACCTGTACCTCCTGCACTACACGAGCGCGTGGGCGCTGGCGAAGCTGGACCGCCACGCCGACTCGCAGGCCGCGATGGACGAGTGCCTGAAGATCCGCGACATGCTCGGCCAGCGGGTGATCGCGCCGGACTGGGTCGCCATGATCCTGGCCGAGCAAGCGCTGGTGCGCGGCGATCCCGACGAGGCCGCCCGGCTCGCGGCCGACGCGGCGGCCGTCGCGACCACGCAGGGCGGTCTGATGAGCGGCGGGCTCATCCAGCGGATCTGGGCGCTGGCGCTGCTCGCCCGCCGCGCCCCGGCCGCGGACATCCGGGCGCACCTCGACGAGAGCGCCCGGCTGTTCCAGACCGGCGGCTGCGCCCTCGAGCTGGTCCGCACCCACGCGGTGTACGGGTCCCTGTACGCGCGTGAGGAGGATAGCGAGCAGGCACGGCGCTGCTTCGCGGGCGCTTCGGCGAGGCTCCGCGAGTACGGCCTGCCCGGGGAGGCCGACAAGGTCGACCGCCTGTCCGCGGGCTGACGATCCCCGTGGTATCGTCGCGTGATGGCCGATCCGCGCAGCGCCGACTCGCGCCGGGGCCCGCTCGAGGTCGACGCCGACACCCTCGACTCCGCGAGCACCGCCGACTCGCGCCGGGGCCCGATCGAGGTCGACGCCGGGACCCTCGACGCCCCCGGCCGCGGTCCGCGGATCACCGGCGACGAGGACGACTTCCCGGTCCGCCGCTGGGACCGCTACGAGTTCATCGCCCGGATCGGCGCGGGCGGCATGGGCACCGTCTACTACGCCCGTGACCCGCGGCTCGGCCGCGACGTCGCCCTCAAGTTCATCCGCGGCGGCGACCCGCGGCTGACGCTCCGGCTCGTGCGCGAGGCCCGGGCCCAGGCGCGCATCGACCACCCCAACGTGTGCAAGGTCTACGAGGCCGGGGAGATCGACGGCAAGGCCTACATCGCGATGGAGCTGATCGACGGGCGACCGCTCGGCGAGTGCGCCGACCTCTCGTTCCACGCCAAGCTCGCGATCATCCGCGACGTCGCCCGCGCCCTCCACGAGGCCCACAAGCTCGGCATCCTCCACCGCGACATCAAGCCCGGCAACATCATGCTCGCGGCTCCGGACGACGAGGGCCGCGCCAGGCCGGTCGTCATGGACTTCGGCATCGCCTACGACCGCGAGGCCGACGACGCGATGACCCAGACCGGCGCGCTGCTCGGGACCCCCGCGTACATGTCGCCCGAGCAGGCGCGCAGCAGCCACGACATCGACCGCCGCTCCGACGTCTACAGCCTCGGCGTCACCCTCTACGAGCTGCTCGCCGGCCGCCCGCCGTTCGCCGCCGAGACCCCCATGCAGGTGCTCCTGGCCGTCCTCCACGACGAGGCGCCGGGCCTCGCCAGCCGCGTCCCCGACGTGCCCGGGGACGTCGCTACGATCGTCGACAAGTGCCTGCACAAGCACCCCGGCGAGCGCTACGACTCGGCCCGCGCCCTGGCCGAGGACCTCGATCGTTACATCCGCGGCGAGCCGATCCTCGCCCGCCCCGAGGGCTGGTCGCGTCGCCTGCGGCGGACCGCCCGGCGTCACCGCGCGCTCGTCGTCACCGCGTCGCTGGCGGCGATCGTCATCGCCGTGGCCGCGGTGTGGGGCCTGCGTCAGGCCGCCGAGGCCGTCGCCCAGGGGCAGCGCGCCGACGAGCGCGCCCGCGTCGCCCGCCACCAGGCCGAGGTCGCCCTGGCGCGCGCGCGTCAGGTCCGCGACGCCGCCCGCGTCGGCGCGGCCCGGCAGGTCGTCGTCGACGACCCGACGATCGCCGCGATGATCCTCCGCGAGGTCGAGGCCCGCGACCCCGGCGAGCTGTTCGGCTGGCTCGCGGTCGCCCCGCACCTCAGGCGCACCGAGTACTTCACGCGGACCCTCCTCCGCGGCCACACGGCTGTCACCTCCGCCAGCGCGTGGAGCCCCGACGGCTCGCGCATCGCCGTCGCCTCGCGGGACGGCACCGCCAGCGTCTGGCGGCCGGACGGCGCGCTCGTCGCGAGCCTCACCGGCCACACCGCCGCCGTCAACGCCGTCGCGTGGAGCCCCGACGGCGCCCGCCTCGTCACCGCCTCCGAGGATCACACCGCCCGCGTCTGGCTGGCCGAAGGGACAGCCCAGGCCCAGGCGATCCTCACCGGCCACAGCGAGCCGCTCGACACGGTCGCGTGGAGCCCCGACGGCGCGCTCATCGTGACCGGCGCCGACGACCGCACCGCCCGCGTCTGGCGGCCGGACGGCGCGCTCGTCGCGACCCTCACCGGCCACACCTCCGCCGCCCACCTCGCCGCGTGGCGCCCCGACTCGTCGCTGCTGGTGACCGGCTCGCCGTGGGACGGGGACGCCCGGGTCTGGCGAGCGGACGGCGCGCTCGTCGCGACCCTGCGCACCGGCGCCACCGGGGTCCGCAGCGCCGCGTGGAGCCCCGACGGCGCGCACGTGCTCACCGCCTCCGACGCGACCGCCGCCCACGTGTGGCGCCCCGACGGCGGCCTCGTCACCACGCTCGTGCACCCCGCGATCCTCATCCAGGCGGCGTGGAGCCCCGACGGCGCCAAGATCCTCACGACCTCGCGCGACATGAAGGCCAGCGTGTGGCGGCGCAGCGGCGAGCACCTCGCCACGCTCAAGGGTCACCGCGCCGAGCCGACGGTCGCCGCGTGGTCCCCCGACAGCCGGCGCGTCGCCGTCGCCGCGGAGGACGGCGCCGTGCACGTGTGGGCGCTCGACGAACGCCTCGTCGCCAGCCTCACCGGCCATCACAACGACGTCAACGCGCTCGCCTGGCACCCCGACGGCGTCCAGATCCTGACCTGCGCCAGGGATCGCGGCCCGCGCGTGTGGTGGCCCGACCCGAGCGCCCCGGTCGAGCTCGACGACCCCGCGGTCGTGGCCCGCACGATCGCCTGGACCCGCGATGGAAGCCTCGTCGCGCTCTCCGGGACCACCTCCCCCACGCTGTGGCGCAGCGACGGCGGCCTGCAGGCCACCCTCACCGGCCACGCCGATCAGACCCTCGCCATCGCCTGGGACCCGGACGACACCCGGCTCGTCACCGCCTCCCTCGACCACACCGCCCGCGTGTGGTCGAAGGAAGGCGCCCCGCTCGCGACCCTGCCCGGGCCCGCCCCCGTCAACACCGCCGCGTGGTCGCCCGACGGCCGGCGCATCGTCACCGGCGACGCCGACGGCGGCGTGCGCGTGTGGGACCCCGGCGGCGCCCTGCTCGGCACGTTCGCCGGCCACACCGGCGAGGTCCGCACCGCCGCGTGGGCGCCCGACGGCCAGCGGTTCGTCACCGCGTCGTGGGACCACACCGCGATCGTGTGGCACCGCGGCGGCGCGCTCGTCGCGACCCTCGCCGGCCACACCGCCCCGCTCGAGTCGGCCGCGTGGAGCCACGACGGCGCCCGCATCGTCACCGCCTCGTCCGACCACACCGCCCGCGTGTGGGACCCCGGCGGCGCGCCGCTGGCGACCCTCACCGGCCACGACAACGTCGTCGAGTCGGCCGCGTGGAGCCCCGACGACACCCGCGTCGTGACCGCCTCGAGCGACGCGACGGCCCGCATCTGGCGGCCGGACGGCGCGCTCGTGGCGACCCTCGACGGCGCCCTCGAGGTCGTGCACGACGCGGTGTGGAGCCACGACGGCCGCCACCTCGCCACCATCTCGCCCGACGCCGTCCGCATCTGGCAGGCGGACGGCACCCTCGTGGCCGCGACGCCGCAGCGGCCGTACTGGGGCACGGGCGTCGCGTGGAGCCCCGACGACGCCCGCCTGCTGGTCGCCGTGGGCGTCCCGCGCGTCCTGCTCGTCGACCCTGTCCGGATCACCCGCAACCTGTGGCGCGCCATCCCGCGCTGCCTCGGCCTCGACGAGCGCACGCGCCTGCTCGGCGAGCCGCGCCCCGACGCCGAGGCCGGCCGCGACGAGTGCGAGGCCACGCTGCGCTGCCTCGCCGCGGCCCCGGACGGCGACGACGCCTGCCTCGACGACCTCCACGCCCGCCAGTCCGCGCGCACGATGAACCTCGACTGACGCGGCGAGCGAGCCGCGGCGCGCGCGCGTACGAACGCGGCGAGGGGTGTTATCCTGCGCGCGCGTCATGAGTGGGGCCGTCACCGTCGAGGACGCACAGCCGTGGGAGTCGCCGCGGTCGCCGGACGCGCAGCAGCTCCACCTCGTGATCGCGTGGTCGCTCGAGCAGCCCGGGCGCGTCGGCGAGTCGGCGGCGATCACCGGGCCCACCATGCTCGGGCGCGGCGAGCCGGAGCCCGCGCAGGGCGCGTCCGTCGCCCGGTTCGTGCGCTGGCGGCCGCACGCGACCACGTCGACCCCGCCGCTCGGCGACTCGCGCATCTCGCGGTCTCAGCTGTCCCTGCGGCCCCGGTCGGACGGCTCGCTGGACCTCGAGAACGTCGGCCGCTGCAAGCTGTTCGTCAACGGCGAGGCGGCCAGCGCCGCGACCCTGCGCCCCGGTGACACGATCACCCTGCGCAACGCGCTGGTCCTGCTGGTCGTGCGGCGCGACGCCCGGGCCGTCCCGCGAGGCGACGCCGCCCCGCCCGCGTTCGCGTTCGCGGGGCCCGACCGCCACGGCATCGTCGGCGAGAGCGCGGCCGCCTGGCAGCTGCGCGCCGAGCTCGCGTTCGCGGCGGCCACCGATCACCACGTGCTGCTGCGCGGCGCCAGCGGGGTCGGCAAGGAGCTCGCCGCGCGGGCGCTGCACGCCCTGTCCTCGCGCGCGGGTCGGCCGCTGATCGCCCGCAACGCGGCGACCTTGCCCGAGGGCCTCGTCGACGCCGAGCTGTTCGGCACGGCCCGCAACTACCCGAACGTCGGCAGCCCCGAGCGCGTCGGCCTCATCGGCGAGGCCGACGGCTCCTTCCTGTTCCTCGACGAGATCGGCGAGCTCGCCCCCGCCTTGCAGGCCCACCTGCTGCGCGTGCTCGACCGCGGCGGCGAGTACCAGCGGCTCGGCGAGTCGCGCCTGCGCCGCTCCGACCTCCGGCTCATCGGCGCGACCAACCGCGACCTCGCCGCGCTCAAGCACGACTTCGCCGCCCGGTTCACCTCGCGGATCGAGCTCCCCGGCCTCGCGGCGCGCCGCGAGGACATCCCGCTGCTGCTGCGCACCATCCTGCGGCGGGCGGCCGCCCACAGCCCCGCGGTCGCCGATCGCTTCTTCCTGCCCGCGCGCGCCGACGAGGAGCGCGAGCCTCGCGTCGACCCCTGGCTCGTCGAGGGTCTGCTGCGCCACCGCTTCACCCTGCACACCCGCGAGCTCGAGCGCCTGGTGTGGCGGGCCATCGCCACCAGCACCGCCGAGTTCGTCGGCCTCACCCCCGAGGTGCGCGCCGAGCTGAAGCTCGCGGACGACGCGGCGCCCGAGCCGACCCGCGCCGTCGTCGCCCACGACGCGCCGGGTCGCGACGAGATCGTCGCGGCCCTGGCCGCCGCCTCCGGTCGGGCCGTCGTCGCCGCCGAGAAGCTCGGCCTGCGCAACCGCTTCGTGCTGTACCGCCTGATGAAGAAACTCGGCATCCAGATCACGGACGCGTGAGCGGCATCCGCATGCAGCGGAGCGCGTGGACGGGCCCGGAGGGCCCTTGTCAGGCTCGCGCCGATGCGTTATGAGGATCGCGCTCGACGAGGTTCGTCGAGGGGTGTGACGATCGGTCGTCACAGGCACCTGGGATGGTCGGGCCGCCATTCCGCTGATCGCAGTCGCGATCGCGGAAGGCCGTATGAGAAAATTCCAGACGTCGGGATCTCCTGAGCGCAGGGGTCCCAGTGTCACGTTCATCGTCATGGCGGTGTCGGGGCTCCTCGGCTGCGGCGTGGATGTCGTTCCCGAGGAGCTCGAGGTGGTCGAGATCCTCGTGCCGTCGCAATTCAGCGACGCGACCGGCTCCGCGGACATCGTCGCGACCCGGCCGATACCGGGCGACGACGAGCCAGCGCCCCGTTCGGAGCGGCGGGAGCTTTTTTTAACCACGAAGGGTGTGACGGCAGCTCGTCACAGGATTCAGGGGTGGTCGGGCCGCCATCCCACTGGATGCAGATGCATCCGTGGGAGCCACCATCATGTCCGAAGACGCCACCAAACCCTCCTCCACGCCCCCGCCCGTCGCCCCCGCAGGATGCCTGCTGCGCCTGGTCTGGACGCTCGCCGGAAACGCGGCGATCTACCTGTCCCTCGCAACGATCGCCGCGACGCGGCCCCCCCTCCCGTCCGCCCTCGACTACGTCGTCGGGATCGCGGTGATCGTGATGATCGCGGCGCGCTGGCTCGACATCACGCGATGCGGGGGTCGCACGATCGGCGATGAGCCGGCGACGCCGGATCACTTGCGCCGCTACGTGGTCATTCTCATCGGCTCGACCGCGGTCGCCTGGTCGATCGCACGCTGGATCGCGGGGTCGTTCTCGCGGTGACGGCTGAAATTGCACGGAGCGCACAACCATGATCCCTGTCCTGTTCACATTCCTCGGCCTCGTGTTCGTCGTCGCCTGCGGCGAATGCTTGCGTCATTGCGGTCGGTTCGATCGACTGGCCCTGGTCGCGCTCCTCGGCCTGGGCTTCGCCACGCGCCCGGATGACGGCCATCATCGAATGGCCATCACCGGGTCGATCCTGTCCGGGTGCGGCGCCCGCGGCGTGATGGTCGGCGCCTCGGCCTGCGCCGCCGATGCGGCGGCGGTCCTCGCACGCGCCGAGCCTCGCGACCTCCTCCTCCTCACGGTGACCACCCACCGCCGCGGCATCGCCAGCGTGGGTCTGTTCGGTCGAGTGTTCGTCTTCCACGCCGCCGCGAGGACCTGGTGAGGCCCCATGCATCATGTCGAGGTCAGCCCGCTGCTCCAGGGTCTGGTCGTCTTGCTGCTGCTCGCGGCCGCCGTGCAGGCCGTGAGGGTCACGTGGGGGAAGGGTCGCCTCGTGCTGCTGACCCTGGCGCTGGTGTGCGTGATGGCCAACCCGGGGCGCGCCAGGCACGTGCGAGAGATCCAGCGCGCCGCACCGGAGGCCGACACGCGCCTGGTCCACGGCGTGACGTACCACGATTTTTTGGTGGTCTCGGCGGCCACGATCCAGGGTCGCCTCGTCAGCCTCGGCGGGTTCAACCGGGTCCTGGTGGGATCGATCTCGTGTGCGACCCTCCCGCCGCGCTGACCCGTGATCGAACCAGGCGCGGGCACCTCCATGCGTGCGCGGCTCAGCGGGCGCGCGAGCGCAGGATCTCGCGGAGGATCGCCTCGGGGTCGACGTTGAGGCGCACGGCCTCGCGGATCACCGCGTCGACGGTCGCCAGCAGGCTCGCCAGGCTGTCGGTCGGCATCGCGGCGATCGGCGCGAAGCGGCGGATCATCGGCTCGCCGAAGATCGCCGGGTCCACGACGCGGGCGCCGTCGCTACGGGTCGCGCGGCGCAGGTAGGTCGCCACCGACCCGGTGAGGTCGCGCTGGAGCGCGGCGCGGCGGGCCGCGAGCACGCCGCGCAGCGACGAGTCGACGACGCCGGCCTCGGCGCGCTGGACGGCCCGCAGCCCCTCGGCCTGGTCGTACAGCCGGGTCGCCGTGAAGCGCATGTCGTCGAGGCAGGCGCGCAGGGCCACGCGTTTGAGGTTGGCGTAGGCCGAGCCCGCCGACTTCGCGGTCTCGGAGGCGATGGCGCCGTAGGTGTACACCCCGGTCGCCACCAGGCTGAGCGCGCCGGCCGACGGCGCGACCAGCTTGAGCAGCTGGTTGCTCGACCCGCGCGCGAGCGGGCCGACCAGGCCGAGCGACCCGAACGCGACCTCGTACACGCCCTCGGCGACGTCGGCGGGCTGGACCGGCCCGTCGCCGAACCCCTGGTTGATCAGGGTCGCGGCGCCGTGCAGCGCCACCGCGGCGTTGAGCGGGATGTTGACGGCCTGCAGGGCCAGGGTCGACTGCGTCAGCGAGAACGCGGCGAGGCTGTAGCGCTCGGCCGCGTAGGCGAGGCCGAACGTGAGGGCGCCGACCACCGCCGTGACCCCCGACGCGAACTGCGAGGCCAGCTTCACCAGGTCGCCGGCCGAGCGCAGCGAGCCGGCGGGGCCCTTCGGGTCGACGAGCTCGGTCCACAGCGCCGCGCGCCTGGCCGGGTCGGCGAGCGTGAGCGTGAAGACGGCGCCGTCGATCAGGCCCTTGAGGTAGCCCAGCGCGAACAGCCACGGCCTCGGCCCCACCGCCTTGTCGAGCAGCTCGCCCGCGAGCCGCTCGCGGACCTGCGGCTGTTCATTCAGATGCGCGCGGATCGCATCGCGGACGTCGGCGTCGAGCTTGAGCGACGTGGTGCGGGTGCCGAGCGCGTAGATCCGGTTGTAGCCGGTGTTGAGCTGGCCGATCGTCGCCAGCAGCCGGCGCAGGGTCAGGACCTCGACCGTCTTGTCGATCTGCAGGTCCGGCGAGGTGGTCTGGCGCAGGCCCTCGGCCAGCTCGGCGTTCACCAGCGCGGCGGCGCGGCGGCCGTCAGCGCGGCGGCGCAGCGGCCCGAGGATGTCCCGCGTGAGGAACTCACGGACCTGCGGATCGCGGCCTCGCAGCAGCACCGCGACGTACGGCCGGGTCGCGCGCAGCAGGTCGTCCAGGCGCTGCTGCTGCGCGGCCTCCGGCTCGTCGCGCGCGGGCCCCAGCAGCTCGTCCCACGCGGCCACGAGGGCCAGCGAGTCGCCGAGCACGTCGGGGTGGTAGGCCAGGAATTCGCGGCTGCCGGGTCTCGTGTCGCGGACCGCGAGCACGTCGGCGATCGCGTGCACGGTCGCGTCGGCCTCGGCGCGGGTGACCCGCGCGCGCACCGTCAGTCGCGGCAGCGGGCGCGCCGGGGTCGGCGTCGGCGCCGCGGGGACCGGCTCGGCGCCGCTGACCTCGAGCGCCTCGCGCGCGTCCAGGCCGCGCAGCGGATCGCCGGGCCGCGCGGGCGGGCGGGGCTCGCGGTGAGGCCCGCGATCGCCGGCGATGTCGAGGGCGGCGGCGCGGTCGACCGCGAAGTCGAGGTAGCGCCGCGGATCACGGGCCGCGGCGGCCACGTCGGCGCCGACGCGGGTGGCCGCCCGATCGAGGCGACGCAGCGACGGCAGCAGCGCGCGGCGCAGCGAGAAGCCGACCTCGGCGCCGCGCGACGGGTCGGCGGCCAGCAGCTCGGCGGCCCCGAGGATCGACGCGTGCACGTCGCGGACGGCCTCGGCGTGGCGGAGCAGCTGCTCGGGGCCGTCGAACACGCCGGTCGCCGACCTCGCCTCGTAGAGCTGGCGGGCGCGCTGGATCAGGGCCGGGTCGATCGGGACGCCGTGGTCGCGGGCCAGCTCGAGCGAGCGCCAGGTGTCGCGGGCGATCTCCGCGTTGTTGCCGAGCGACCTGAGGATCGTCCTGCGCTGGTCCGCGGGCGCCAGCCGCAGCGCCTCGGCCCTGGCCTCGAGCCCGGCGATCGCCCGCAGCACCCG
>Ga0075163_10004753_pt1 | contig 18185 bp, 21 predicted proteins | sample JI1023141ADNA_FD_71478 | JGI IMG/M metagenome (GOLD analysis project Ga0075163, IMG submission 71478) | Wastewater effluent complex algal communities from Wisconsin, to seasonally profile nutrient transformation and Carbon sequestration -... | ecosystem: Engineered > WWTP > Effluent > Algae...
GGCTTGCCGTGTGCGCGAATAAACTCCCAGCCCTTTGCATCATACTTTGGCGCAGAAGGAAATGGTGGTGCATCTTTAGGCTTGACTGGGCGATCAAATTTATAGCTGGATCGCCACATCTTTGCGCGGCCAATCTCGCGAGGAGACATTGTGTGACCAACTGATACTACATGAGCGTCAGCCTCAGGCCATGCGAGTTGGAGTGCGCGGTTTAGCGTGCCTGAGCTTCCCACTGTCCAGAACTCTTTGGGAGTCGGCAGCGTGCGGGCAATCTTGATAAAGCTGGCTGTTACGGTTGGGTGCTCCAACCCAAGAGGAAGCACGGCGCGGGTCTCTGGGCTCTCAGCCGCATACTCACGCGCGCGAGCCTGTGTGACATTCAACATGCCACTTGGTACCCAATGATAACGGGTTCCGCACTCAATACCTTTGTGCTGTTCAACCGTTAGCTTGTCGGCTGCACGCTGGGCCATAAACATGACAGTATCTTTGTTATAGCGACCAGTCACGCTTGGCATGCTGATTTGAGCGTATCCGTGGGCAGGACAGCTACCAAATACCCATTCCTTGATGTTTGCATACTCGGGCGCATGACCAACAAGATAGTCTAGCGCGCGAACCTTTGAGCCTACGCCCAGAAGATCATCTCGAATGACGGTGAACCCTTCATGCTCAGACAGAACTGGCGCAGGGTTAGGATCAACCCAGTCACCAATAAGGGCTAGGTAGTCTTCGGCAGTGTTCATAATGTAGTATCCGTTTGTTACTCTGACTTTTGGTCAGGCTTGTAGTATTCCTGGGTCTCTTTCAGCAGACGCATAAGAACGATGATGCGCCCTTGAACTTGCTCCTGATTGTCCTCGTGCTTGGCATAATTTTCATCATCCAAGGCGTAAAGAACAGGCTCTTTTCCGTCGAACTCAAGCTGGCTCAGGACCTTATCTACATTATCGCGTGTAACTACGATCCAGTCAACATCATTTAGGGATAGCGCAGGAAGGGTTGGTACCTGTAGTTCCGGCTTGGTCACTGGAACTCTGCTTATGTCTGCGCAGCCTGCGCCTGAGATTGACGCTAGCCCAACAAAGCTGGCAAGTATAAGGGTCTTGATTAGTCTCATTGTGTAGCTCCTACCAGCTTAGGGCAGACCGTATTAGCCGCGTCGGCTTCCGTGACTGGCGACCCTGATGCAATCTCAAGGCAGCGTGATCTTAGCTTCTGGTTCTCGTTGAGGATTTCCTGCGCCCTTGCCGCGTCACTCTTGGCAGTCTTTGCGATTTCCTGGGCGTCGATACGACGGCGGTTGTAGTCGCGGCTGGCTGCAACCTCGTTTATAGAGTCGATGACTCCGTTGAGCGCAGTTTGCACATCGACATTGGCCTGTTCCAAAACCTCGTTGGCGGCCGTCAGGGAGGCCTTGTCGATTTCCAACTGGACGATCTGGGCCTGTGTGTGCGTGTAGTAAAAGTAGCCCGCTGTGGCTCCACCGAGGAACAGCGTCGTGATTATGATTAGTGCCCAGGTCTTGATAGGTCCAAAAACGTCCATACTCTAGTCTCCTTTATAGCCCCATCGACCCTAGGCCTGTTGGTGTTCTCTGACGAGTTATGAAGCCAACCCAGGCTTCAATGGTGCCGTCTTCCAGTCTGATCGGGAAAATCTTTGTGGTGACGGGCACGTTGTTATCATTGTGGAAAATGAGCCCGTGCTGAAACAGCGATTCGCGCTGGGTTCTAAGGAACTCGGTCCACTCGGCTGTTACAATAGATCGCTCGGCCTGTGGCACTGCATTGATCCAGTTCCATCCAAGCAATTCGTCTGGGCGCTTGCCCGTCCACTCGGTGAACGTCTTGCTGACAAACACCATCTCACCCTTAAGATTTAGCTCGAAAACTGCAACCTCGGTGTTGGAGTTGAAGACGATACGTGAGCGAACGCGCAGCGACTGGACGTTGTTCTCAATACGCGCGATGGCGTCTCTCATACTTGATCCGCTGTTTGGGCGAACTTCTGCCAGAATCGATTCTGTCTTTTCGGCTAGTGCTGGGAGTGAGAAAATGGCGTCGAGATAGGGATACAGCTTGGTTACCAGAAACGGTCGGACCCACTGGCGCCAGAATAGAAAGATACCACCTAAGGAACCTGCGACGATGGATATATTCTGGACGTATTGCCAAAATTCAGGGGACCAAAAGAAATCCATAGCTCTACCTAGAAATCAAAAACGAGTGAATTACAAGCATCATACTTATCCTTCACTGGTAGTTTCTATAGTAGCTCATCGCGCCAGTTTTGGCGTTCTTGATGATGATGCGCTTTCCTGGATTCTTAAGCCCATACTCTCTGATCGGCTCGCAATTTGGGTCTTCTCCGAGGTGTTTAACGTATCGATCTGATCTAACTTTTCCGTGAACAGATTTGCAAAAGGTTTCGTCGGAAACCTCGAATACGGCGTGCCCGGCAAACGAACCGATCTCTTCATTTAGACGCTTTGCTGGCATATCAATAGATGACGTGTCCATTTCGGAACGAATGAACAGCCCCTTGGCCTTGTCTAAAATACCACCTAGGCGCTGAAACATGTTGACGCTAATTTTCAGAGAACCGTCAATATCACCAGCCTTGATCTTGCTGGTTGCCAGCTGCGCCTGTGCGCGCAGGTCATCAAGCAATTCTGCAAAGGCTCGTTCGGTTGCAGTGAATGAGCGTTCTGATAGGGTCTTCCCGTTCAACAGCCCGTCTTCCAATACTGTCAGCAGATTGATTGCATGTTGCGAACGACCGGTTCTAAGGGCCTCTGAGACGGTCTCAAGCCGCGACATATATGTTTGAATCAGGGGAATTGTATCGGTTGTCATCTGGCCTTATCCTTCGCGTGCCAGGATTCTGAGTGAATTGGCAACATTCATGTCAACAGGTATGTCACTTGTATTGATATCAATCGGCACACCTTTTATAACCTTCGGGCAGCGCCCTAGGAACAAGAGGAACGTCTTTAGGGCGCTCCAGTGTTCCTTATCAACATGACAAAACAGAATGCGAACTGCAGCATCGTCCTTAAACACATTACACATTAAGACTAATGCATTTAGGATAAGCCGCTCTTTGAGAGTGCCATGTTTCTTGTATTTCTGCAAGAATCGAGACACTATCTTGTAGTTATTGTAGTCTGATGTGAACTCTTGAATATCTATACATGACGGATTATCATACATTCGCATGGCGTATTGAACGGCCACATCTTGAGTAAGCACTGAGAACTCCAAATCATCCGTCATAACAAAAAAGGCTTTACTGAGGTGTGCGCTTGAACGTAGGTCCGGCCGGAAGGGCCCAGGATGAAAACTCTTCCCCGGCTCCTGCATCATGACCAATTGGGTGTTCGATGAATTTGATCGCTACATCGTAACGCTGTTTTGCTCTGAAATCATTCTGAGTACCGGACGACAGCTTTTCAAACATTATGCTGACGGTTACATTGCTGATAATCTCATTAGTGGACTTGGTGAACAGGCTGTATTCCCGACTGTCAACACCGTCACCTGCCATTGGATACTCCAACTCGCTAAGATTGAGTGTATAGCCGTGGTCGTTGAGATGGGCTTCAATCTGCCCAAAGATATCGGAGATTGAACCCATGAAGGTGTTAGATAGCTTTAGGGCTACGGCGTCATAGTGTGACTTGATACCTGCCGGCATGATGTTAGTCATCATGGCACCTAGAGCTTCGCTGAGTTGAATGAATGACTTGATTGACATAGTTCTTTCCTTGTTGAACCATCCTGTTCGGAGGTATTTATCTTATGATGCCTAAGGTCTTAAGCTCGGCAATAGTCTTGGCTGCGGAGGTATGCAGAATACCTATGCCACCGGAGGCGCGCCATTGTTCAATATTGCGCGCATAATCATCGATCAAGACGTTTCTATGCCCATTGATTCTCGCATAGTGTTTTTTGTCTTCGGCTGCGACACAGATCACGCGGTTTGGTGGAAGCCCTAGGTGACGCTGGGCCCATAGCTTTTTTTCAGCCGCACAGGTAGGCATTGCCTTCGCCGGGGCGCTCAGAATGAATGGAGTGAGAGGTTTGATGGCGGCCCATAGCTTATCAGCATCAGGCATCTTGTCGAGATTCAACCAGAATTTCTCCTTGGTTGAAATGATGTTCCACTTACCTTCATTGTCTAGTTGACGGGCGTTGGCGGCCTCTTTGTCATTGAATTTGAAGCCAAGGACCTTCTCGGACCCACCAATAAAGTCAACAAGAACGCCGTCCATATCACAGAAGACCTGACTGTATTGGTTCACTGATGGATTAGACGCTTCATGTAGGGAAATGCTGAAACTGGCTGGGTGTGCTGCGATTGCTTTCAGACACACCAACATAGGCGCGTGCATAGTCCAGCAGTGCAAAGGCATATTACAAATATAGTTAGCTGCCCAGCGATGATGTCCGTCTAGGACATAACCGTCACTAGAAACAAGAATGGGGCGCGGCTCATGGGTTCCGTTGAGCAGCCCGGCAACACCACCTTCGATTTTCTTTAGGGAGAACTCACCCTGACTTGGCTTGAGGCTTCGAGGATCAACTATATCACGCTCGAATGCAATACCGTGTTCGGATGCAATGTCTGTAAGGGCCTGCTCCAAATCCGCCTGTGTGATCTGAGGCATACTTGAGCGGTCTTGAATCTGTGAGGACGCCTGCGCCATAGCCTGAATGTCTTCCCAGGCTTGCATCTGAATCATGTCGAGCATTTGCTACTTAAGCTCCATTCCCTTTTTAATGTCCTTGAAATAGGCGTCGATGACTGCCTTATTTGTGGTTGGAACACCCTTTGAGAAAGTAGTCTTGTCGTCCTTTGCTACCAATTCTCTGAGCTTACTTGCGCTCATACCCTCAACACCCGTTGCGTTTGGATTTCTGGCACCGGCAGACACAATCTCGAAATGATCGAAACCATATAGCTTGTTATCGCCTTTACCAACTCCAGACACACCTTTTGCCTTGAACTCATCAACGCGATCTTGCCCAACCACAAGATACACTCTATTATAGCCTTTTTTCTGGAGATACTCAAACAGTTTCCCCATGTTGCTGACTGATCTATCCTTGAGAATGGGCACTGAAGGAAAGAACTTTTCAAAGTAGTGGACCTTCTGATCCCATGTCAGAGGGTTTTTCTTGGCGTCTCTTGACTGCGATAGTGCGACCAGCGGCGTGGCGCCTAGGTTCTTTGCCTTATCAGACAAAACTTGGACCAACTTAGCGTGCCCAATGGTGATCGGATTCATTCGACCGAATGTCACGACTACTGACTTTCCTTTAGGTGCAGTAGCCTCTGCTAGAAATACGGCGAATGGTTTGATGGTGTTCATTTTAGGGCATAGGCCTTTTGGAATGGGGTTGGCTCATCTGTATTTACAAGTTTCTCAATATTCAAGACACCGTTGTATGGCAGCTTGTTATTGTAGTATCGGCTCTTGACCGTATTAGCCTTGAGGCCCTTAGTCTCGCACCATAAAATCAAGTTTTCTACTATCTCAGTGCCTTTTTCTGTTGTTATGCGCCAAGTGGCCATATTCGGGCTAATTCGAGTGCCCTTCCAAAATGAGTGTAGTCCTGTTGATCGGCCTTTCAAAGGAGAAGCGCGGCCGCGAAGGGTAGCAGCCTGTTTTTCGGTGTGTTCCTTTGATCTAGGCACAGACTTAGGCTTACGCAATTTTGCCTTAGTTTCTTCCGTATGATTCCACTTTCGACCTTTTTGACTAGGCGGAACATTACCTCCGATATGAGAATTATAATCGCCTAGCACCGCGATGTAGTCCTTTTCTTTTTGCAGACAATCTTCAATACTATCCGCCTGATATACAATTTCAGCTACAAATGAATCTTTGCCGTATTTCTTAACTGCGTTTGCGAACTTAGTATTGATTGACCTGTATGTGCTAGGCGCAAAATGTTCATAAAGTCTAAGAGAAAGATCGTCTCTAACTGAATAACCGATATAGCTCTTGTTATTGATGATGTTTGTAATCTTGTAAACAATAGGCATGATGTGTCTCCATCTATTCATACCTATTTAGCAATTTTACTGTAGCCAAGACTATTTAACCCAACTTTTTGCGAGGTTGAAATTCAGGTTCGAAAAAACGGCTCTGTTAACCAGCTTGACTGCTCCGCCTAGATGATCGACTGCGACGAAGCCTTCATCGCCCGTGGCAACATAGCCTTTGTCTGTCAAGACGAATTTACTAACAACGGTCTTTGCGCGCTCTAGCACGCCCACCACGATTCCCTTTGCTTCATTCATAAGGGCCTGTATCTTGAACATTGTCAGGAACTGGTCTTCAAACTTAGCCATGAACGCATTCATACTTTCAAGCTCTGTATTCAAGCGTAGGGATTTCTTTGCTTTGGCGTCTGCAAGTTCCTTCTGATACTTTGCTTGCACAAAAGATCGCAGGCTTTTCGTCATAGCTGCAGGACCTATGCGTGCAAGGTCTCCGCCAGATCGAATGATTGAATTGTTATGAGTCATAACAAGTATGCGTATCAGGTCGTTCTGAGACAGGCTTTTGAGGAACTTGGAATCCAATTTCTGGAACAGTTTACCGATCTCCGTGAGCTGGGCCCGAACTTTTGATGTTTCCTTAGCCGTCATGGTAGCCGTGCCAGAAACGTCACGGTATGTTGCGTCCGAGAACCACACTTTCGGCGTCTTGCGCAGACTGCCAAGATCGATTTTGAAGGATGCGCTAAGGTCACCCAGAGACGTTCCCGTGTAGACGGTGTGGAATACGATGCCAATCTCTGCAGCCTGCATAGAGCGGGCTAGGTCGCTATCTAGCGGCACTGCATAGGTGATGGTGTTGCGTTTGAACGTGAGATACTTGACACCTTCGATGGTGTTGACCTCGGTCTGCCCCTTGATAAACATCAGGTCGCCCTGTAGGATTCCTGTGATTCCTAGTGTGCTTAGATGCTTCAAAGCTACCTTTAGGATAGCAGCAAGCTCGCCTGAGTGATGGCGATCAATGTCGGCGTTTGTGTAGTTGACCTTTGGCGTCTTGGCGAAGACGCCCTTGGTGGCCACAAAGAACTTTCCGTTCTCTGGATTGATTCCTGTAATGATAGCAGGCGAGCCGTCAAACTTGGTAGTCACATTGACGGGCGCGGCAGCATGACCTGACAGGTAGTCGGTGACATTCTTGAGATAGAGAATGCTTGCGCGCAGGCCTTCAACGCCACCATGATACATGAGTTCGTCAACGTGCTCCATATGACGATTTATGGTACCCTCAGTTATGAGACCGGGTGATGCGTATGACTGGAACTGAGATAGCGATATGATAGACATTGACAGGCCGTTCTGGTTACGCAGTATTTATTGACCTAGAGCGAGGCGGGTTGCGTCCTCTGGTTTTAGCGGCCATTGACATTTTCCGCTTGGTCTCTGGAGAAAGGTTGCGCATTCTGTTCGTATGGGCTGCACGCATCTCCTCGGTCCATACGGTAGGCTTCCGGCGCTTGGTTTCCGCTATCTTGTCTTTGACCCATTGCGGTCTGGCACGGCCAGTATAATGACGTTTGAGGTCTTCCTTTAGCTTGGCACGATCAATATGATCGAACCCGCCATGGCCGCCTAACTTTACGTTGTAACTTTCCGGGGCTGCTAGCCAGGCCTCATTCACCATTCGATTCTCAACATCGTAGGCGTCCGGCCCATTATCAAGCACTGCTAACACCTCTTTGATGAATTGCTTGCGGCCGTGTTTGGTGATCGCCTGACGTAAAATCTTACCGGACCCAAGATAGTCATCCCAGGGATCGGTAGTTTTATGAACACCAATATAAGCCTTGCCGTTGACAAGATTGGTGGTGCGATATACGGTGTAATAGACCTCTTGGTCTTGTTGGCCATAAATATCCATGGCTGTGTTCCTCTCGAAAAGTGCAACATAGAATCGGCGGAGTTGGTCCTCGCGGCCGATACCATATTTAGAGAAATCATAAATGGCGCAATTATCACCCGCAGAGCTTAGAAAATACGACTGGCGTGCCGGCGTATTTGTTGAGAAGCTAAAGAAAGGCACCCCTTTTGAGTTATCCGGTGGAAAGATGGAGGTTCTAAGCCCTATTGGAACCATGAAAGAGGCGGTGCGTATTCTTGAGAAGGGTAGTAACGGAGAATTGGCCGGCCTAAAGTTCACCGGGCAAAGCAAGGGCGGCGTCTATGCGCTCAAGGATATCGTAAAGAACAAGGAATTTGGTGGTAAGGGTGAGGGCTCCGGCACCATAAAGGAAGATCGGGCTCTAGGTTCTCTTAAGAACCAGCTTGAGGCCGCCAAGAAGAAAGAAAAGTCAGCAACCATTCCTGTCAGGATGGGTGGCAAAACTTATCAAGTCTATGACGTGAAGTCAACTCATGGCACTCCAAAGTCTGACTTTCATTTCGAGGATGTTGACGGCAAAGAAATTTTGTGGATGTCGCATAAGGACGGAAAGACGGAGCGCGATTTCCAGCAATGGTCGGGAACTAGCTCGTCAAAGGAGCAAGAAATTTTCTCTCATCGTGAGACGCAGCAATTCATCAAAGACATGAAAGCCTTGTATCCTAAAGGTATGCCAAACGCCACAACCGTAGCTAGAAAAATAAAGGACCCTAGGTTAAAGAGTTTGGCTATCTACGGCAATCAATTAGGAAAGCAGTTTGGACAGCAGAACGTAAACATATGTTTGCAGGGCGATGTTATACTGAAAAAAGAGGGTAAGTTCTATACCGTAACGGCATATCATTCCCATCTCAATGGAGAACAGATGAGAGGCGGCTATGAGCCTGCCTTTATGCTTGTGTATAAGGGTGATAGATCGGACCATGACATAAGAGGTGGCCGTTTGACGATATCACCAATTGGCTGCCGAAAAGTGACCTTCATGGGCTAAATAGAACGCTAGTCGCGGGCGGCCACCCCACTAGCCCTACATTACCCTTACGGAGCTTTGCAGCTATGTCTATTTATTTCACCGTCTACCGCACCACTAATCTTATCAACGGGAATGCCTATATCGGCGTTCATAAGACCGTCGATCCATGGGATGATTACCTTGGATCAGGGCCTCTTATACTCCGGGCTATTCAAAAATATGGCAAGTCCAATTTCACCAAAGAGGTCTTAGCCGTTTTCGACAATCCGGAAGATATGTGGGCTACTGAAGCTAGGTTGGTGAATGAGGCTTGGATTTCTAGGGCTGACACCTATAATATTCAGGGCGGTGGATTCGGTTGCAGTATCATGGCGCAAGCGACCAAGGAAAAGCTGAGAATCGCTTCCACGGGCTTTCAAAAGACGCCCGAAGCCATAGAAAAGCACCGCCAAAGGATGAAGGGCCGTTCCAAGTCTGATGCTCACAAAATCGCTCTAAGAGAATCCAAGAAAGCTCATTGGACCGATCCTGTCAAACGTGCTAATATGATAGCAAGCAAGGTTGGGAAGAAACGCTCTCCCGAATCGAGAGAGCGCATGAGACAGGCCGCCCTGGCATATCAGGCTAGAAAACGCTCTAAGGCTTGATCACGCCAAAATTAGGTCTGGTCCCGAACCTTTTAGTATAAGAGGTTGCCGGCGCTTCCTGCTCAAACCCAGCCTCAGCGGCCGCTTCCATGGCGGCACTAGGCTCCTCAAGCGTCATCTTATCATAATTCATACTCATACCGAACTTTGGCTTGACGGCCTTGTTTCCGTATCTGTTCTTGAACTGATTAAAGAATAGCTGACCACTTGATGCAAGCTGCTCCGGAACATAGATGCCCCACTGCAAATCGAGCGTTGCAGGAAGCCCGAAAGATTCTGCAGTGTGCGCCATATTCGGGTCTTCTGATCGGAAGCCTTCACGATTGAACTGGGTGGCCGTCCAGATAGCCAGGTCCTTCTCGATTGCAAGCCCGCGAAGTTCCTGTGCAATAGCCATGATGTATGTGTAGGAGTCCGACATGCTGCCGGCTTTGAGCCTGTAGCTGGCCATCAGGTTGATATAGTCAACGATGACAATGGTCGGAACGAACTGTTCCTTAGCCTTCAACTCGTGCAAAAGATGTCGGATGTGCCCGATGTGCGCCTGACTGGTCGGGAATTGCTTGACAACAATGCCGCCCTTGTATGTCTCTGAGAGTTTCTTGATCTTGGCATCATAACGATCCTTCTGGACCGTTGGAAGCTGGATCGTGCTGATACCCATCAAGTTTGCGTCGAAGCGTTCGGAGATTTTCTCTTCTGACATTTCGAGCGTGACATACAGGACCTTGTGCCCAAGCCTGAAATAGTCACAGGCGAGCGAGCAAAGAACTGCCGTCTTACCAACGTGAACACCACCGGTGATGCAATTCAGCGTGCGCAATTCGATGCCGCCATTGGTGACTGCATTGAGCGTCGGCAGCAGGAACGGCACCTTGTTCGGAGTGTCATGATAATTCCAGTAACGGCTCTCGGCATCGGCAATATAATCATGACCGATATCACTCTCGAAACCAACAGCCAGGGCGTCCTGTAGAAGCCCTGGAATAGCCGTGCGCGATAGGTTCTTAGACGCCTTAGGATCACCATTGACTATGGAGATTGATTCTGTTAGAGCTAGGTAGAGGGCGCGTTCCTTGATGAATTTCTCAGCCGTATCAACTGCCCATTGCAGCGTTGGCTTTGCGCGTTCCTCGTAAAGTGCATCAACAGTTTCCAGAGCGTCCGAAATCGTTTTGTCATTGAAGCCTTTCATATCAGCCAGATCGATGGCTAGGCTTTCCTTGGTCGGCAGCGCATTATACTTGTCAAAATACGTCTTGAATGCACGGAAAACAGCCGTGTGTGACCCGTCAAAGTATTTCTCCTCCATGTAGGGGAAAACCTTACGAGTAAACTCCTCGTTGGTAAGGAGGTTCCTGAGAATGATTGATGGCTGGTCTAATTCAGTGGCCACTACTATTCCTTATCTCGAATTATGAAAGCGCCGTTTTGCATCATATCATATGCAATACTCTTGGCTGCCTTCATAAATTCTTCCTTGTATGGTTCAATATCTTCCACACCTTCCCAGTCGATCAACGTAACATTGATCGTCTGTTGCGGCGCATCTAGATTATCATCGATGATAGTGACTCCAAAGTCAATAGCTATCATGGCGCCGGCCAGAGGACCAAGGTTTATCAGGAAGCAATTCTTGTCAGCCAATTCTGGCTCGATGGTTCCTAGATCAACCTGGTCATACCAATTAACTTGAGGTGCATCCTGAGGAGCATCACTCTTCTCCGGAACCTTCCACGTCGAGGTCGACTTGAGGAGCTTCATCAGGGCTCCCAAAAGCGAAGGCCTTTTGGGCGTAGTTGTCAATGGCATCTAGAACCTCTTTCGTAAAGTATTTCTCTGGATTTGATTCAATCCGACTGATCTGTGTTTTCTCAGTGTCGGAAATATGAATGTATTTGTCATTCTTTTTCCAGATTCCGGCGGCAACAGCCATATCGGCTAGCCCATAATAGCGATCAAGCCCTTCATCAAATGTGAGCCTGGTCTTGACACGGCTTTTCTCACGGCTGAAGCGACTCTTTTCCATAGTGACCGTAATGATGCTGCCGCGACGTGTGCCGTCGCTCATCTTGTCTTGTGCCTTAGAGAGGAAGGCGATGCTGCTGGCTGCATACTTAAGACCTGCACCACCACCGAGAACCTTGGTCGGATACAGCCCACCGATGCTCTGATAAACGTGACCGGTGACAATCATCGGCACACCAAGCACACCCAGCTTGATCGTCAACACGCGGAAGGCAGCCTTGATCATCTGAGTGCGTGTCATATCTTTGGTGTCAGACCCGGATGCAATATCGCGTAGCTCCTTCTTGGTAGATAGGTTTCCAAGAGAGTCCAAAATCAGCATAAGAGGAACGCGCTCCTTTGCCGGAACGCTTTCGTATTCGTTCAGGAGCGAGAGGGATTCGTGTGAGAAATCCTCAACGGTGTTGACGGGGCTTACAGCAATGCGCGTGAGGTCCATTCCTCTGGCAGCAAGAACAGTCTTAGAAATAGCATGCTCGGTGTCGAAAATGCAGACCTCGCCTGTAGGATTATCCTTCAGGAAATTGTCTGCGATAGCGAGTGCGTAGAAGCTCTTGCCTGTTGCCTCTTCACCGGCAAGCCCGATGATCTTGTCCTTTGGAATGCCGCCATAAATGGAGGCGCAAATCGCCGCATTAAAGGCATAGGACCCTGTATCGATCCAGCCTGCTGTTTTGTCACTATAGAGCCCGTCGGATGCAATAGCCGCGTTCTCATTACCGGTAGCCTTGAGTAGTTTCTTTAGCAATCCCATGTGTTAAACTCCTAGAATGTGGCGCATAAGAGCGCAGGCTTGTTGTAAATTTGGCACGACATATGTGGCGGCCTCGCGCAGGAAGGCATGGTCATGTCGTTCGTCAAGAACTGCCACAATAGGCTTACGCGCACGGAAGGCGTAGCCAAGCTCAAACACCGTGCCTATTGAGACGACCGCCGAACCTTGAAAGTTTGCGATCACGCCAGAGCACTGCTCTAGATCGTTAGTGTCTCGCCTGAAAATACCATGATCACTAATTAGAGGCACGGAGTCAATCTGGACGTTTCCAAGAACCTGATCCTTGGAAAAGTAGCCGTGCTTACCTCTGAAAGGGCAAAGTGGTGTGATATCATCACCAAGTAGAGTTTCTGCCTCTTGGCGCCAGGTCAGCCCTTCCCCGAATGTGATTCCGCTAATAGGACCGGCCAGGTAAATTTTAGGTTTCATTGTGTAGATTATCCTTATATTCCAAACAAGTCTTCGACAGTCATAGTCTTTACTGGCAGCCAACCAATAACATCTGTCACAGCCTTAATAGCCGACAGATAAGCCTTATCAAACATTGTATCATAGTCTAGATACTTTTCAAGTGCAAACTCACTTGGCAGTCTGTCTACAAAGCCAATGACATTTGACCTGATGGTGTTAGGCTCTTTCAGGTAGATGTATCTGATTTTGTCGCCCGGCGTAATTAAGCGAACACGCTTGCCTAACTTGAGAGACTTGACTAGAGAGTTATGATTTAATGCCGCGCGGGTGTTGATCGGGCATCCTTTTACTGGTGCGCCGTTAGCCGCCATCCATTTTGTGATTTCCTTAACGCCGCGGGGGAAGGCTATTATCTCAGGCTTCGATTCCATGAAAGACATTCGGAATTTTTCAACATGCGCTTGCAATTCTTCCTCTGTTCCATGCAGACATACCTTGAAGGCCTCCTTGAGCGACTGACGACAGATACGAGGCGTGGATGATTTGACCGCGGCGAGACCAACGCTCTTGATACTTGGCGTCTCATAGATGACGCCTTCGTTTTCAATGACGCTGAGAACGTAATTTTTCTTGGACGACCAAATCGCCGTGTCGCAAATCTTCTCCAGCTTCATGAGTAGAAGGTGTGAGGAGCAATTTAGGAATGAGCCAAGCTCTCGATAATGCTTGTCAATCTCAGGCTGGAACTTGCCACGCGCGATCTTACTCAGGAAGCCTGCGATCTTTGGTTTGGACGTCTCGTTCGGCAGGAGCTTTTTGATAATGGAACCCATGTTCAGGAACAAGGAGTCGGTGTCAAGATGGATCGCGTAATCCTTGTTCTTGGTTTCCAGAAGCCCGTTCATGTAAGCATTCATGCGACTCTCGATGAACTTGGACGATAACTGCCCGGTCATGGTGATAGCCATGGCGTTTTCTGTAGAGTAGAAGCAGAAAAACTTGTTGCCAAGAGCGCCATAGCCACTGTTAGCTAGAATCTTAAGCGCATGCTGTCTACCGTCAAGTTTAGCAATCTCATATTCTAGAGTTTGAATGTCCTCTTTTGACATAGACGCGCGCGAGGATTCAAGTTTAGATTGAAGCCTAAGCATGTCACGCTTTGTCTCAGACCGAGATTCCATCATGCCTCTGAACAGTTCCGCAAGGATGCCTGGCGTGCCTTTGGTGTAGAACTCGAAATTAGCAGCCATAGCCAGATCATATTTCTGGAGCATAGCCGTCAACCCAGGAATTTTCATGTCAATCAAATCGTCCAAGGTCTTACCCGAAACAAGCTGTTGAAGCTCTGTCGGCAGACGTGTTTTGTTGATATGAGTTTCTGGTGAAATGTTGAACTGACGACAGATCGACGGATACAATGAGGTTAAGTCGAATGAGACTACCCAATCATATTTACCGACAAGGCTTTCTTTGACGAATGCCCCGTCAAATGTCTCATCATCACTACCATTATCGTTATGCGTCCAGACGATATCGCGCTCGCGCATATAGTGATAGAACAGAATTTCCCATAGCTTAACGGGCCCGTAGACCACCGTATAGGCGTCTACGCGCGCGAGATAGGCCATTGAGATAATCAACTCAATGAAACGTCTCTTCTGGTCGATCTTTTGAACCAACCTAACGTCATTGATGTTATAGTCGATGTAGGTCTGATGGTCGTTTTCATATAGATCACTCAGGCTGCCTTCATACGCCGTCTTGGTTTCACCAAGTTCAATGTCAGCGATGTAGCCAAGCGAGAACGACTCCTGAGAAACGTATGTGTATTTCTTGTATAGCTCCATGTAGTCCATGATGACCAACCCTTGGAACTCATAGGTGCGGTCGACCTTGCCTTGAATGGAGATATTGCGCTCACGGACCAAGCCCCATGGCGACAGGCGCTTAACATAATCGGCGCCTAGCTCGCGCTCGATGCGATGCACCAAATACGCGATATCGAAAAATCTGACGTTCCAGCCTGTGACCACATCAGGGTAATTGCTTTCCCAGAACGACACAAATGCCTCTAGCAAGGCGTGTTCGTTTGGGCACTTAACGTAGGTAACGTCAGGGTCTTTTGCCATATATGACTTAAGCCCCCAAGTGTATATGTGATTGGTCTTGCTATCACCGATGGTGATTGCAGTTACAAATTTGTCGGCCGTTGTAATGTCAGGGAAGCCGTCTTTGGAGTCGGTCTCAATGTCGAGCGTGAAAACTCGAATGTGGTCCATCGACCAGTCCACATTGCTCTTGTAGTTATCGGCAATCCACTGGATGGCATAGTTGCGCTGCCCGTAAATCTTCCAACCGGCAACACCGTCATGCTGTTTGATAAAATCTCTGGTGTCGCGTATATCACCCGCGACAAATGGCTTGACCATCTTGCCATCCAACGTCTTATATTGTGACGGCTCTTTTGACGGCACATATAGGGTTGGCTTGTAAGGCACCTTGAAAAACTTTTCCTGGCCGCGCTCTACGGCGCGCACCAAGAGATTGTTGCCTACGACGATGACATTTTTATAGAAAGAGGGGTTGCTTGACACTATTGACCTATGGGTTGCTCAAGACCCATTAGAACAGATAAAAGACCGCCAGTCAAGCGCAATCGTTATCATTCAAATATAAAGTAGCCAGCCAAAGCAGGCCTAGAGCTTCTACCGCAAAGGTAGGATAGTATAGGAGTGGAATGTCCAATCCTAGTGTTCGCAGGTAGGTCATAAGAACCACAAGCGTTACACCGGCGGCGCCATAGAGTATGGTTCTAGCCACAAAACGGGCGTGCCACATGAGGGATTTTTTGAGCTTGGCGTCCATAAACCTTAACCTTGAGCTATTAGATATTTAGTCGCCAGATGGTTGCATATATGCAACCTATGGTGTTAAAGATAACAGCCCATAAATAAGTGTGGATCGCGGGCGGCAACCCCATCCACCCTAACGCTTTTACGGAGCATCAGCATGAATATTTATTGCATATACAAGGCCACCAATTCCCAAAACGGCAAGGCATATATCGGCTTTGCGGCGCGCTGGCCAGAACGTAAGACCGAACATTTCAACGAGTCTTACCGAATTAACGCCGCATGTTATCACACACATTTTCATCGAGCCATTAGAGCTTATGGCTGGGACTCTTTTGAATGGGAAATTATCTACCAGTCTAAAGATGGCCATCATACTCTCAAAGAAATGGAGCGACATTTCATTGAAGAGTATAACACCTTCGATTCCGGCTACAATCAAACTATGGGCGGGCAAGGCAGTCTTGGGCGTAAACACTCCGATGAGACTAAAGCCAAGATCAAAGCTAAGAGAGCCTTTCAGATCACAACCGACGAAACGCGCGCCAAGCTATCAGCGGCTAGAAAGGGTAAATCTACTGGGCCCAAATCGGAGGAAACTAAGGCAAAGATATCTGCGTCCAAAAAGGGTGTGAAAATATCCAAACATACGGATGAAGGACGAGCCAATAAGGCTAAACTACTAAAAGCTAGATGGGCGGCTTATTTTGAGGGTGTTGGACCTTATCCAGGTAAATCTAAGGCTTCAAAAAACACAAAATAGGCTCGAATTTTATGATGCGCCCCTTATACTTGGCGAAATTTTTACTCTTGCCTGAGGCTTCTCCATCTTCGGAAATCTCGGTGCGATTTGCACCAGGCATCGAAGCCAAGCCCATCCTGAGTGTTTCAACGTGCTTGAGCCCAAGGCTCTCTGCGATCTTGATGGTATCGGCTTCAAGAGGCAGCATCTTACTACCAAACTTGGCGTCGGCAATGTTCATTAGGAGATATCGGTCAGGCTTGAGATATTCGTTCGCAGTTTCTAATGTGGGTCTTAGGAATCCATCAACCCAACCTTCATAGGTAGGAAACTTGTTGCATGACTGTTCCTCGTCCTCAGAGTAAACCTCTTTAGCAAAGTATGGTGGAGATGTGAACACCATGTCCAGCTTGCCTTTGTATTTCTGGAAGCCAGGGTCATTTCCTATAACCTCTGAGCCTAGACAGAATACCTCATAGGTGTTGACCTCTTCACCGAACAGAACGTCCAGATCACTACCTTTAACATAGGTGTTGTAGAAATCGGCAATATGATCGTATTTGCTGATGCCTAGCTCTGGAATGAGGTTATCAGTGTTTGGGTCTGTGCCTACATAGTGCAACGGGCGAGACACACTCATGGCACCCAAGATTCTTCCTGCCCAGCCAGAAGACGGATCATAGACCGTGACCTTTTCACCTTCTGGAATGTGAGACGTGTAACGCTCATATAGATACTTGGCAGTCAGCGGTGGGAAATTGACAGGTGCCTGTGCCCAGGACACACGAAAAGCCTTGTATCCAATAGGGAAAATCTTCTGGCCCTTTTCGTAGAGTCTCAACTGATAGACGAATTTGTCATCCTCAGGAGGGCCTTCTGGAAAGACAATGTTGGTAAGATGGCGCCAGTCGATGTTCTTTTTAGCTTTCTGGGCCTCAAGCTCCGCGCGCGATAGCTCCAGATATTCCTGCCCTCGCAGAGCCAGATTATAACCCGTGTATTCCGATCCAGCGTCCTTTTGAGATAGCCAGAAATCATACTCGCGCAGGCGCCCCTTAGTCTGGAAGGCACGCAAGTCCTCAATGAAATCCACACCAGTCTTATGAATGCGATAGTCGCTGAAAAGGTTCTTTTCTTTCATCGTCAGCGCAGACAGCGTGATCGAATGATTGTAGAACGAGTCGCGCTTAAAGTGACGACGCGCATAGGTCACGACGCGCTCATATAGAGCGTCGTCCTTGAAATGATCATAGATGGATCGACCCTCACCGTTCTTGCCATAGGTGATGCGGGTCTTCATCATGTTCGGAAAGAACTGGTTGACTGCGATACCGGCATTTGCGTTATTAATGATGAGGTTCTTTTCACCAGTCAACTCGTCCGTCTTTAGAAACTCATGAACCGGATATGACTCCATCATCTTAAACTGGCTGACCATTTCGTCCTGCGACCAGCCTACGCGCGGCGGCTGCCCTAGCACGTCCCATGAGTAAACAACGTCTTTTCGCAGATCGGTAATCCAATCACGAAACTCCGTGTCATTCATTATCAGGACCTCGTCAAAGGTCTTGTTTGACGGTTGTGCAAGGAGCCATGATGCCTTGCCATACGCATAAATTTTGCTCATACTCTCACTATATCATAGATTGCGGGTTAGTCAAGGCTATTCGCAACAAGCTGTCTGATATGCTCATTACTGACTACATCAACCACAAGATGAATACGATCTTCGGTACCGCCATTGATAGCCGAGTGCGGCTTACGAACGTCCAGATAGTAGCAATGCCCAATATCCATGTGAAA
>Ga0075163_10004754_pt1 | contig 18184 bp, 10 predicted proteins | sample JI1023141ADNA_FD_71478 | JGI IMG/M metagenome (GOLD analysis project Ga0075163, IMG submission 71478) | Wastewater effluent complex algal communities from Wisconsin, to seasonally profile nutrient transformation and Carbon sequestration -... | ecosystem: Engineered > WWTP > Effluent > Algae...
ACCTGCCCGATCTGCTGCGCCGGCTGGACGCTCGCTTTGGGCAGACGCGGGCCTTCAAGGGGGTGGCGAAGCGGCTGCAAGCCTTTGAGTTTGAAGGCTTTCGGCCGCTTGCGGGTGATTGGGGGCCGGGGTTTGATCCGGGCGCCGGGCTGGCCCTCTTTGCCGCCGGCTCGCCCCCGCGGGTGCGGTTTGTGGTGGGCTCGAAGGATGAGGCGGCCACCAAGGCGGCGCTGAGCACGCTGGCGGGCCTGCTGAGTCTCAAGCTGGAGGTGACGCCCGAGGGTCTGCGCTTCCAGGAGGAGGTCGGCCGCACCACCCCGCCCGGTCTGCCCGATGCGCCCGATGCACCGCCTGACGCGGCACCGCCGGTGGCGCACCAGCTCAAGTGTGCGCAACATGACGGCTTTTTGGTGTGTGACACCGAGGAGGTGCCCACCACCGCGCCGGGGCGCCCGGCGGAGTTGAGCGCCGATGCCCGGCTCGAGCTCCTCATGCGCGAGGGGCCGATGACCCAGGGCGCGGGGGACTCGCCCGTCAACCAGGTCCATGTGGTCTGGTCGGACACCCCCACCGGTGGCCACGTGGAGATGCGCGGGCGGCTGCGGCCGGAAGCGGCGCTGTCGCTGGCCAAGTGGGCGCCGGGGGATACACCGGTGGCCGGGAGCGACTGCATCGATGCGCGCTCGGGTGGCGTGGCGCGGCTCTCGGTGGATGGGCCGCGGTTCATCCAGGCCGCGCGCAGCCTCAACGCCGGTCCACCGCCCGAGGCGCTGCCCGTGCTGGCGGCGCTGGAGAAGGCGTGGAGCGGCGAGGTGGTGCTCTCCTTCGCGGGCAGCCTGCTGCACCCGGTCCTGGCCTTCGGCCTGCAGCCGGGCGCCGATGGCCGCGCGTTGATCAAGGCCCTCGTGGCGCCCCTGGCCACCGAGGAGGTGCCCATCAACGTGACGGCCACCGCCATCGACCTGGAGCTGCCCTCGGTGGACGCCGACGCGCCCCAGGATCGCACCGTTGTGCACGTGCAATATGGCACCACCGCGGAGAGCCTCATCCTCGCGCTCGCACCCCGCGATGTGGAGCGCTGCACCGGGGGCACCCAGCAGCGGATGGTGCTGCCGCCCCAGTTGGCGGCCAAGGGGCGCAGCGGCCTGGTCTTGCAGGGCCCGCTGGGCTCGGCGGACTCGCTGGCCGACCTCATCACCAGCACGGGCCGCTGGCAGGCGTTTTCCGACGCGGTGACGGTGGTGCGGCTGGCCTTCACCCTGGTGGACCAGCTCGGCGCCTCGGTGGATCTCAGCGGCATGAACCCGGGCCTCGATCTGTGGTGGGAGGTGCTGTGATGCGCGCCAAGCTGATGCTGCTGGCGGCCTTGACCGCCTGTTCCACGCCGCCGACGGGACCCGGGGAGGCCCCGGCAAGCGGTGGGGCCCCGGCCAGCGCGGGGGCGCCCGCGAGCACGGCGGCACCGGTCGTCGCGGGCACGCCGGTCGTCGCCGCCGCGCCGGCGGTGGATGCCGCCGCCCTGTTTGACGAGGCCATCAAGGCCGAGCTGGACGGCGACGCCCTCGAGGCCCGCGACCGCTGGATTCGTCTGGCCGCCGCCGCCCCCCACACGCCCCAGGGTCGCTATGCCGCTCGAGCGGCGGGTGGTGGGGAGTTCCTGGGGGTGGTGGGCATGGTGGGGGTGCTCAGCGCCATCGCGATCCCGGCGTTCATGAAGTACACCCAGCGCGCCAAGACCAGCGAAGCCACCATGAACCTCCGCAAGATGTTCGACAGCTCGGTGGCCTACTACAACGAGGAGCACGTCGGCCCCGACGGTCAGGTGCTGCCCCGCCGCTTCCCCGCACGCACGGAGCTGTCCCCCCAGCGCTCGGCCTGCTTCGGATCTGCCTCGGTGGCCCTGCAGCCTGACGCCGAGTTGTGGGCCACCCCGGGTTGGCTGGCGCTCAACTTCGCCATCGAGGAGCCCTCGTACTACCAGTACCAGTACATCTCGGAGGGCGAGGGCACCAGCGCCCGCTTCACGGCGCGAGCCATCGGCGATCTCGACTGCGACGGGGTGTTCTCCACCTTCGAGCGGACCGCCACAGTGGACGCCGACGGCAACATCAACGGCGGGGCGGGGATCTTCACCAAGGACGAGCTGGAGTAGCCGCTACCGGCCGTCCAGGCTGAGCAAAAACGCCTCCAGGTCATCCAGTTCCTCGCCAGAAAGCCCAGCCGTTTCGCCATGTTGGCCCTCTACGTTGCGCTCGGTCAGCACCGCGCGCAGCGTCGGTGCGCTGCCATCGTGCAGGTAGGGCGCCGAGTCAAACAGCCCCAGCAACGTGGGGGTGTCGATGCCCACCAGGGGCCCACCCAGCCGCTGGCCCGAGGACGGCCGCAGGGTGCCCACGTCGTGCAGCAGCGGCTCGCCCGACGCCAGGAACCCGGAGTCGGTGTAGGTGGGCGGGCGGTGGCAGGCATCACAGGCCAGCCGTTGGAAGATCGCCTCGCCCCGCACGGCTGCGGCGGTGGGCGCGCCGTCGGTCCCACGCAAGGGGCTGCGCGGCACCATCGTGAGGGTGGCCACGTAGGCCGCCAGCGCGTCGAGATCGGCGCTCAACCCCGCCTTGGGTGGCCCCAGCGATGTGTTGGCGGTGGCGAAGTCCGCGTCGCTCATCAGGCCAGTGCCCCCAAAGGGCCCGCGGATGTCGTGCTCGAAGTCCTGGATTTCGTCGAAGTTGGCACTCCAGTGCACCGGGCCGTGGCCCGTGCCGCCTCGCCCCAGCAGGGAGATGGTGTTGCGCAGGCCCTCGCCGCGGGCGGTGAAGTCCCAGGTGAGGCGGTCGCTGTCGCCGTCCAGGTGGCAGTGGGCGCAGGCGATGTAGCCGTCGCGGGCCAGCCGGGGATCGGCGCCATCGTTGAAGAGCTGCTTGCCACGAAACACAATCGGATCAAGGGGTTCCGCCTCCACGGTGGCCACCTTGAAGCCGGGTAGCGGCACCGCGCGCAGGCTCGACACGTCCCAGATGCGCACCTCCCGGGAGAGCGACGCATCGGCGAAGAGCCAGCGGTCGTCGGCGCTCAGGACCAGGCCTTCCACCGCGTAGCCGGCGTCCACCAGGGTGCCGGCTGCCGTGCCACTCAGGCGGTCGGCCCGCTCGATGACCTGGCTGCCGCGCATGGCCACAAACAGGTAGTCGCCCCGCGCCGAGTAGGTGGCCGCCGAGGCGAAGCCGCGCCCGTCGAACTGCTTGCGCGCGTCAAAATCCTCAGTGCCATCGAGGGGTTGCAGGAAGGACACCACCGAGCGCAGCACGGTGTCGAAGGCGGGCACCTCGCCATCGAAGAGGGGACCGTGGCGCACATTGGCCTGCAATGAGGGCACCGCCAGCTCGTGGCCGGTGGGCGCCAGGAGCACCTGGCCCAGGTAGCCCGGCACGCCGCCGATCTCGGTGTCGGAGGGGGCCTGCGGATCAAAGGCCAGCGGCCACACCTGGCGCGCCCCGGTGGCGCGCTCCACCACCACCAACCGCCCCTCGCCATCCGGGGAGCGCCAGCGCGTCACCACCACCCGGCCGGGCCCCAGGCGAGTCAGCCCGCGGGCGTCGGGCACCGCCGGCCATCGCTCGGCCACCTCGCCCCCGGGCCGCAGCCAGGCCACCTCGCCGGTGCCCTGCAGCGTGACCGCCAGATCCTCGCCATCCACCACCACGCCAAAGGGCCGAGATCCATAGGGAAAGTGGTATTCGACCGGGGCCCCGCCCCCCACGACCCACACCGCGTCCTCCGCCGGGCAGGCCACGGCGAGCCCCTCGCCCCAGACCGCCACCGTGCGCGGACTGGCGCAGGTGGGCCACCGTGCGCCCACTGCAAACCCCTCGCCCTGGGGCACCACCGTCACCACCTGGTGGGCGTCGGGCACCACCACCGCCACCCCGCCCGAGGGCAAGAGCGCGATGCTGCTGGAGGGCGGCCGCGGCACAAAGGGCCCCGGCAGTGTCACGCTCACGGTCACGCCGTCGGCATCGCGGCGGCCATCGGGGCCCACGGCGGTGAGCGTGGCCTGGTAGCGGCCCACGCGGGCGTAGGTCACGGCGGCGGTGGCCTCGGGGCGTGGGGCTTCCCAGCGCTGGCCATCGCCGAAGTCCCACTGGTAGGCCACCGCGCCGGTGGACGCGCGCCCGTCGAGCTGGAGCGGGACGCCCACCTCAGCGTAGAGGTCGGGGCCAGCGGCGGCCTCCAGTGGACCGGGGACGGTGCCCACGTCGGGGCTTGCATCCACCGGGGCCGCGTCCAGCGGGGTGGCGTCGGGCACCCGCCCATCGCCGAGCGCCATGTCCACAACCCCTTGATCGGGCTGGGGATTTTGGTCACGCCCCTGCGCACCGCCTCCATCGTCGCAGCCCAGCAGCGCCCACACCCACAGCCAGCGCCTCATGTCCCCTCCGCCTCACGTTCCGCCGTGGCCTGCAACGACAACCCACCCGCCGGCGCATGATCGGCGAGGGCCAAAGCGCCCACCGGCCGCTGGGACAACCGCTCGCGCACTTCGACGAGGGCCGCCTCGGCGTCCTCCGCCGGCACCCCGCCTTCGTCCGCCAGCCGTCGGAGGATGGGCACGGTGCGCTCCGTACCCAGGCGGCCCAGCGCACGGATGGCCTGCGTGCGGGCGTCGCCATCAAAATCCGCCACCACCGCGCAGAGCCCCGCCTCGGCCGCTTCGGGATCGAAGGTGTGCAGCAGCACCAACACGCCCACGCGCCGCTCGGGGTTGGGCTGGCTCGCCAACCGGCGCACCCGCGGCTGGGCCGCCTCGGGCGCCAACTCCAGCAGCAGTGTCAGCGCGAGCAGGCCACCTTCGGTCTCCACCATCGGGGTGAGCACCTCCACCGCCCGCGCCACGGGCAGGGTGCGCAGGTGGGTGCGCGCGCGTTGGCCGGTTTCGTCGTCGAGGGTACACAGCGCCCGCAGGACGCGGTCGCCCAACGCGGCGAGCGCCTCGCCGAAGCGCTCCACCGCTTTCCAGGCCAGGGTCGGCGGCGCCTCCGGCTTCAGCGCCAGATCCAGCGCCCGATCGGCCTCCCCTAAAATGATGGCCGCTTGGAGTCGCAGGGGCACCGGGGCCTCAGCCTCTACGCGCCGGGCCAGCGCTTCCACGCCGGGCACCTCGGCCAGGTGCTCCAGCGCTTGGGAGAGCACGAAGTAGCCGAAGCCCGGTCGCTTCGACAGGGCCACGAGGCGGGTGAACACCTCATCGACCGGCCCACGCAGCACATTGAAAAGAAAGAGGATTCGGCGCTCCTCGTCGCGCAGATCGGTCTTCACCAGCGCGCGGATGCGATCGTCGTACAGGGTGGTGTGCTCGCGATCGAGGGCCTGGGCGAGGCTACGCAGCGCCCGCGGCAAGGTGCTGGGGCGCATGGGTGGACCGTGCTGGGTGGCCTGGATCTCCACAAACGTGAAGGGCTCCCACTTGCCCCGGCGCACGGCGTTGTTGCCCTGGTAGACGGTGTGCTCCACCCACTCCTGGCAGTGCCCCCACCGAACCACCGCGCCCGGCTCGGCGCGCTCGCCCTCCACCTCGTCCACTTGCTCGGCCAGCGCGCGGCGTTGGCGGCTCTGCAGCCCGGTGACCACGATGGCCACCACGGCCAAGCCCACTACGCCCAGCACCAGGATGCTGGCTTCATCCATCATGCGCTCCCAACAACTCGGCCAGCGCCGTGTAGCGCTGGGTCGTCCGCACGCCGCGCACCGCCCGCGCCAGCGCGGACGGCTCGGCCACCAGCACCACCAGCTTCCGCCCGCGGGTCAGCGCGGTGTAGAGCAGGTTGCGTTGCAGCATCACATGGTGCTCGCCCACGATGGGCAACACCACCGCCGGGTACTCGCTGCCCTGGCTCTTGTGCACCGAGCAGGCCCACGCCGCGGTCAGCGCGTCGAGCTCGTCGCGGCCGTACTCCACGGTGCGATCCTCGAAGCCCACCACCAGGCCGCCGCCGGTGCCACGGCGCAGCACCCGGCCCAGCTCGCCGTTGAAGACCTCCTTCTCGTAATCATTGCGGATTTGCATCACCTTATCGCCCGCCCGCAGCTCGCGATCCGCCTGGCGCACCAGCGCCGGCCCCGGGTTGAGGCGCGCCTGCAGGCGGCGGTTGAGGGCCTCGGTGCCACACACGCCACGGTGCATGGGCGCCAGCACCTGCACCTCGGAGATCGGGTCGAGCCCAAAGGCTTCGGGGATGCGCTCGGCCACCGTCCGCTCCACCAGCCCCGCCGCGTCTTCGGCCGATCGCGCCGTAATCACAAAGAAATCGCTTTGCGTTCCGCGGGGTTGGACCTGGGGCACCCGCCCGTGCAGCACCGCGTGGGCCGCCAACACAATCTGGCTCTCCCGCGCCTGCCGGAAGATCTCGGTCAGCCGCACCGAGGGCACGCGGGGCACCGCCAGCAGGTCACCCAGCACGTTGCCCGGCCCCACCGAAGGGAGCTGGTCGGCGTCGCCCACCAGGATCAGGCGCGTGCCCGGGCGCACCGCGCGCAGCAGGGCCACAAAGAGCGGCAGATCGATCATGGAGGCCTCGTCCACGATCACCGCGTCGGCGTCCAGCGGGTGGTCGTCGCCGCGCCGAAAGCCGCCCTCGCCCGGTGAAAACTCCAACAAGCGGTGCAGCGTGGACGCGGCCTGGCCCGTGGCCTCGGCCAGCCGCCGCGCCGCGCGACCGGTGGGGGCCGCCAGCAGCACCTCGCCCTGCTCCGCCGCAAACAGCGCCAACAGCGCGCGCACAATGGTGGTTTTGCCGGTGCCTGGCCCGCCGGTCAGCACCAGGAAGCCCGCGGTGGCCGCCCGCTGCACCGCTTCGAGCTGGGCGGGGGCCAGCGTCAGGCCCACCGCCTCGGAGGCCTGGGCCGCGTCGGCGCGCAACACCGTGGCCGGGGCCTCGAGCAGCTCGCCCACTCGCCGCGCGGCTTCGCGCTCGGACTCCAGCGACGCGCGCAGGTAGATGCGCCCCTGCGGCCCCACCGCCAGGCGGCCCTCGACGATCTGGCGGTCGAGCACCGGCGGCGCCACCTCGGCGTGGTCGAGCAGCCGTGCGGCCTGCTCCAACAACACGTCCCGCGGCAGGCACACGTGGCCGTCGTCGCTGGCCTCGCGCAGCAGGTGGGTCAGCCCGGCGGCCGCGCGCTCAGGGGCGTCTGCGGCGATGCCCAGGCCCCGCGCCATGCCGTCGGCGGTGCGGAACCCCACCCCACGCGTCGTCTCCACCAGCCCGTAGGGGTTGCCCCGCACGATGGCGATGGTGGCCTCCCCCAAGCGCTCCCACACGCGGCGAGACACGGCCCCGGAGAGCCCCAAACCCTGCAAGAACACAAGGGATTCTCGCTGATCGCGCTGGGCGCGGAAGGCCTCCACCAGCTCGCGGCTGCGCTTGGGCCCGATGCCTGGCACCTCCGCCAGCAGCACCGGATCCTCGGCCACGATGCGCAGCGTCTCGCCGCCAAACTTGGCCACCAGGCGCTCGGCCAGCCCCTTGCCCACGCCCTTCACACGGCCCGAAGACAGGTACTTGCGGATGCCCTCCAGGTCCTGCGGCAGCAGCGGGTAGCCCGCCGTCACCTGGAACTGGTGGCCGTATTGCTGGGTGTGGCGCCAGTGGCCCTTGAGGCGCAGCCGCTCGCCCTCGTGCAGGCCGCCCAGCGGCCCCACCACGCGCACCTCGTGGCCCTGGTCGGGCCGCAGGGTGCCCACCACGAAGTCCTCGTCCTCGGACTGGTACAGCACCCGCAGCAGCACCCCCTCCAGGGTCTCCTCGGGTCGGGACTCGGCGCGGTCGGCCATGGGCAGGATCTACCACAGCCGGCAAGGTTTTGCCGCGCAGCCGGGGGCCAAAAAGGAGTGTGGGATCGGGGACTTCCGGGGCTACTCCGCGGGCACAAACGCCTCACGGCCGGTAGCCCCCTCCACCACCTGATCCACGCTGAAGCGCAGCGGCACCGTCTGGTTGCCCAGCCACAGGCGGGTTTGGTCGGCGAAGTGGGGGGAGTCGGTGAGCGCCGATTGGCCGCCGGGGATGATGTTCACGCCCGAGACAGCGCCCTCTTTGAGCGCGATGACCATGCGCATCACCGGGCCGCTGCCGTAGTTGAAGCGCGTGCCGCTGAAGCCGGGGTTGGCGCCGTCCACACCCCAGTTGTCGCCCGGCCGCGGGAAGCCGGTGAGATCGGCGCGGGGGTCCTCGCGGGGCAGCCGCTCGGCAGTGAGCGGGAGGCGGCGGGTGGTGATGGCAAACATGTTCAAGATGGCGCCAAAGCCCGAGTCGCTGCCCAGGAAGTCGGCCAGCAGCGAGTCGAAGTGCACCACGTGGCGCAGGCCCCAGAGCCAGCCCTCCATGGGGGTGTCGCCGAAGCCGCCCTTGGCATCACCTTCGGGGGCCGTGCGCAAGAATTGCAGAGCGCTTTCAAGGGCTTGCAGCATCACCTCGTCGCTGCGCTCCACCTCGGGGGTGCCCAGGACGTCGAAGAAGATCGCCTCGCCGGTGTCGGCAAACCAGGCCGCGTCGCCCGCCGGGTTCTGGGGGCCGCGGTGGCTGAGGTACTGCACCAACACCCGCACCTGGATGCGGCTGCTGCTGAAGCGCCACGAGGGGATGCGCTCGTCGCCAAACACGCCCTCGATGAAGCGAGGGCACCAGGCATTGAAGAGCATGGTGGCCACGGCATCGGCACGGTCCTGGGCGTCGGCCGCGTGGTAGACCGTCTCCACCCCGGAGGCGGCCTGGAAGCCGGCGTCGGCCCAGGCCGTAAGGCGTTGATTCACCTCAGCAAATGCCGCGGCGTTGCGCCGGTAGAGGGTGGCCAGGCGGGCCAGCTCAGGCGGCACCTCACCATCCACCTCGGTGGCCGCCTGCCCCGCCGCCAGCGCCTGGCGCAGGAAGGGTACAAACAGCTCGCCCAGGCGGGAGTCGCGGTTGCCCTGGATGGTGGACATCATGGCGGCGTCGGCGGTGCCGGCGGCCACGGCGGCGGTCAGGGCGCGGCTGATGGTGGAAGCGCGGTTGGGATCCCACGGGCCGCCCAGGTACCAGGCGTCGTTGTCCAGGCGGCCGTCGTCGGTCAGCCCCCCGGGGTCGTTGTTGGCGGTGGCCACGAAGCCGCGGGCGGGGCTGATGGCCTGGGGCACCGACTCAAACGGGATGACACACCCGTAGGGATCGTTGGGATCGGACACCGGGCGGCCGTCCACCATGGGCAGGCGGAAGGCGCCGTAGGTGGTGCCATCCAAGAGGAGGTTGGGATCGGCCCCGGGCAGCCAGTGGCTGTCGGCGTCCTTGGCCAGGTAGCCGCGGCAGGGCACACCCTGGTAGGCGCTGAAGAGGATGTCGCCGTGCAGGTCGCCCGCCGCGCTGAAGAGCCCGCTGCCCACCAGGCCGCGCGTGACCTCGCGGAAGTCGCGCACGTCGGTGGCGAAGCCCAGGCGATCCAGGGTATCGATGTAGTTGGTGGCGTCGAAGGCCGCGTAATCAAAGCTGATTGCGCTGATCACGCCGTCCCCGTTGGTGTCCTGGGGCACCACTGGGCCGTCCTGGGTGAGCACCATCGCTTCGCCCGCCACCGGCGGGTTGGCCCGGGCATCGCGGCCTTCGATGGTGACGATGAAGCGGCCGTCAAAGGTGGTGTAGCGAGCCCACGTCTCTTCGCGCCCCACGCTGCCCAGCGCCGGCACGTCGGCGATGACGTAGTGCTCCTCCACCGCCACCAGCGGGCGCCACTCGCCCTGGAAGAAGCTGTCCGTGGGCACCCCATCGGGCCCCAGCCGCAGCGCCTCGGCGTACCAGTCGGTGATGTCGAAGACCGGGTTGACCTGGCTCCACGCCACTCGCCCATTGGTGCCCACCGCCAGCACGGGCATGCCGGTGAGCAGCAGGCCGAGCTGGTGCAGGTCGCCGCCGCCCAGGGCCTGGGTGTCCATGCCGATCTGGTACATGAGCGCCGGCACCGACAGCGACAGGTGGCCGTCGCCCGCGGTGAGCGAGGCCCCGTCGGTGGAGGCCGCGCCCGTGACCGCCCAGGCGTTGGAGCCGAAGCCCTTCTCCCGGTCGCGCCCCAGGCGGTCCTCGAAGCCGCGCAGGCGGGCGGCGGCCCGCTCCAGCATCTCGGCCGGTAGGCGCCGCGCCTGGGGGCGGCGATCCACGAGGCCCCGGGCGCCGGGGGTGGGGCCGGGCACAAAGCCCTCCGCCGTCTCCAGGCCCAGGCCGGGCACCGTCGCCGCCAGGAAGTGCGGGGTGACGTTGTCCCAGATGTCGCCCAGGAAGCCGGCGCGCCGCAGCTCGGCCTGGAAGATCCCGGGATCACTGTACAAATCTGTGGCCACCGCGTCGGCGCCCCGCTGGCGGCCCACGTCGCCGGTCTCGAAGGTGGTCTGGTACATGACCACCGCCACCATCGCCGCCAAATCGGCGCGGTCCCAGGGCTTCATCAAATCGACTTCCCGGGCGGCGCCCAGGAGGCCGCGGGCCACGCCCAGCTCGCTGGGGGCCTTGGCGGTGCCCGCCCCCACCGCCGCGATGTAGTCGTTCACCCCGGCCGCGAAGGCGTCCATGTAGGCGCCGAGCTCGGGGGACATGTGCTCGAGCAGGCGCTCCGCCACGTAGGCGGTGCCGTTCATGCGCGCTTCGATGTCGTTCTGGAGAGCCTGGTCGCCCAGGAGCGACGACAGCGTGCCCTGGCCCAGACGGCGCTGGAGATCCATGATGAAGTAGCGATCCCGCGCCACCACGAAGCCCAGCACACGCCCGAGATCATTGCGATTTTCGGCATAAACGTGGGGTACGCCCACTTCGGTGCGCACCACCTGCACCGGCGCCTGCAGGCCATCCACCACCCAGTGCTCGGTCTCGGGCACGCCCTCGATGCGCGCCCGCGGGGTCAACGCGGCGTCGGGCGGCTCGGCGTCGGTCAGCGCCGCGTCGGTGCCGCCCTGGCCGCCCTGGCCGCCAGCACCGCCGGCCGCGTCCACCTGCCCGTCGGCCACCTCCGCATCGACGGTGGTGCCGAGGCGGCCGCCGTCGTCACAGGCCGCCAACCCCAACATGCCCGCCAAGACCCCCGCCCACACCCCGGTTGTGCGCGCCATGCCAGTTCATCCCCCCCGTTGCGTCGCCTGCATTGGCTTCCGCGGGCATCCTACGCGCTCCGCCCCCTGGCTCCCACCCGCCCCTGGCGCCCACCTGCCCCTTGGCTCTCAGCCGCCTCTGTGCTCACAATGGGCCCATGCACCCTTTCCTGCACGGGCTGCGGCCCACCCTGCACATCGCCCACCGCGGGGGCGCCCTGTGCTTTCCCGAGAACACGCTGGTCGCCTTCCAGGGGGCCCTCGCCCTGGGCGCGGACATGCTCGAGCTCGATGTCCACCTCAGCGCCGACGGCGAAGTGGTGGTGGCCCACGACCCCACGCTGGAGCGCTGCACCGACGCCACGGGCCTCGTGGTGGACCACACAGCCGCCGAGCTGGCCCGGGTGGACGCCGGCCACCACTTCACGATGGATGAGGGCGCCCGCTTCCCCTGGCGCGGGCGCGGGGTGGGCATTCCGCGGCTGGCCGAGGTGCTGGCGGCCTGCCCCGACGTCCGCCTCAACATCGAGCTCAAGGCCGAGCAGCCCGAGCTCATCCCCTTGTTTCTCAAGGAGATTACGCGCGCCGGTGCGCTGGATCGCGTGTGCATGGGCAGCGAGCTGGATGCGGTGGCCACCGCGCTCTTTGCGGCCTGTCCCGACGGCTGCCACTACCAGCCCCGCGGCCCGCTCACGGCCTGGGTGATGGCGGCGTTCACCGGCCAGCCGCGGCCGCGCGACGATCGCTGGGCGGTGGTGGACATGCCCCAGGTGTGGCAGGGCCTCACCCTCGTGACCCCGGCGCTGCTCGCCGCCGCCCAGGCGGATGGCCTGTGGGTGAACGTCTGGACGGTGGACGCGGTGGCCGACATGGTGCGGCTGCGGGACCTGGGGGTGGGCGGCATCATGACCGACCGGCCCGACCGGCTGCAGCAGGTGCTCGCCGGCAAGTAGGGCGGGGTGGCTTCGGGCGGATTCGGGCGGATTCGGACAGCAGCGGCCACCACCGGACACAAGCGGCCAGGCCAGTGAACACCTGCCCCCCCTTCGGACACATCATGTCCTGGAGGGTGCGGGCACGCCGGGCCGCTGCCCGCGCCCTCCACGCATCAACCTGCCTACTTGGAGAAGACCGCCACCGGGGCCGTGGCCGCCAGCGCCTCGTACAGGGCGGCCGTCTCGGTGCTCAGCCAGCGGCGCCCCTCGGCGAAGTGGGTGGCGGCCGCCGCGCGCGCTTCGGCCACCTCGGCGGGTTTCAAGGGCCGCCGCACACACACCGGCGGGATGCCATCACCTTTGTAGGGCTGGTAGTCGCAGGCCTCCGCCGTGCCGGCATCCAGGGTGCGTGTGACCTCGGCGGCCAGGGCATCCAGCTCGTGCAAGCCCTCGATTTTTAAAGACTCCGGCGAGGCCAGCAACCGCCCGAGCGTCGCCTCGGGGCCCCCTTCGGCCGCTACGCGCACCGTCGTCTCGTGGAGGGTCCACGACAGGCTCGAACCCAGCGAGAGCACAAAAGCGGGCGGACCGGTGGGCGCATCGTAGCGGCGGAAGGTCACCCCGGATCCGGCGCCCACGATGCGGTGCCCACCCACCGCGAGGTCCACCGAGGTGCCGATGCCCGCGGTCACCGGCACCCGCAAGGCGTTGAAACCCAAGCCAAAAACCTTGGGCAGGTCGTAGTGGAGGACGTAGAGCGCCACCGCGTGCTGGTCGCGCTGGTCGGCGCTGCCCGAAGCGATCTGGCAATCGTCGCGGGCCCCGGCGCCACGGCACCACTTCGCCTCGAAGAAGTTGCCGATGGGGGTGTAGTCGAGGTGGCGCCAGGTGGGGCCCGGCAACGCGGCGATGGCGGCTTCCAGCGCCCCCACCTGCGCGCCCAGCCGGGCATCGTCGTGCTGCACGGTGGCCGGCAGGCTCAAAGCCACCCAACACGCAAAAATCGTCGCCATGGGTGCCCCCATCCGCTCAGTGGGTCTCGATGGCCATCGACGCCACATCCTTGCGGATGGCGAGGAACCAGCCCACCAGGATCACCGCCGCGATGGCCTGGGTCAGGGTGGGGCCGATGAGGTTGGAGAGCAGGTAGAAGCCGCCCGCCAGGAACATGAAGAGGAAATTCAGGAAGTTATTGACCGCGAAGGTCTGCCCCCGCATGCCGGGTGGCGGCGCGTCCTGCAGCCAGGCCTGCACCGAGACGATGGCCGCCGCGCCGCAGAAGCCGATGGCAAACAGCAGGCCCATGGTCACCCCAAAGCCGCCGCTGGCCACCGTAAACAGGGTGCCGATGCTCAGCAGGGCGATTTGCCCCACCAGCATGCCCACCACCCCCAGGCTGGCCACGCGGCCGAGGCCCAGGCGGCTGGCCAGCTTGGGCGCCGCCAGGCTGCCCACGATGATGCCCACCGAGATGGTGGTGAGCAGGTAGGAGAGCTTCGTCTGCTGGCCGGGCGGGATGTCGAGGTAGTCGCGGGCACCGAGGCCGTTGACCGCCTGGTTGAGCACGGCGCTGTCAAACCACAGGAAGGAGTTGAGCACCAACACCCGGAAAAGGCCGCGATCCTGGCGTAACCGCTTGATCGTCTTGGGCAAATCGCCGAAGGGTGACCAGCCGATCTTCTGCTCGGGCTTCAGCGCGCGCAGCGGCCGCATGCCCGCCACCAGCACCGTACCGATGATCGCGAAGCCCACGCAGAAGACGCCGGGCATCCACAATCGCGGCGTCGCCGAGGCGGGGCCAAAGGCATCCATCAGGGGCCCGGCCACTGCCTGCCCGGTGAGCACGGCCAGGAAGGTGGTCATCGTGATCATGCCGTTGGCCGGCACCAGCCGGTCGGGGGGCACGATCTCCGGGATCACCCCGTACTTGGACGGCCCAAAAAACGCCGCCTGGGTGCCGAGCACGCCCAGCACGATGAGCATGTAGGTCCAGTTGAGGGCGGCCAGCGACCAGATGCACCCCAGCGTGATGCCGATCTCGGCGAACTTCATCAGCACGATGATGCGGCGCTTGGAGTAGCGCTCCGACAGGTCGCCGGCGATGCCGCTGAAGATCACAAAGGGCAGAGAAAAGACAGCAAAAGCAATGCCTTGCAGGTCTTTACCCGGAAACAGGGTGCCCGCCGCCAAGAGCAGGATGAGCTGCTTGAACAGGTTGTCGTTGAACGCCCCAAAGAACTGGGCGCCCACCAACGCCGCAAAGGAGCGGTCCCCTTTCAGGCGGGCGTCTTTCAAGCGGGCGTCCCCTCGGTCCCCTCAAAAGCGGACTTGAGGCGCTTGCGGATGGAGCCCTCGAGCTTGGTGGCGTCCACGCCCATGGCGCGGGCCATCAGCCCCAGCTTCACCGTCACGTGGCACTGGGTGGCATCGATGAGGATGCTGCCCGAGACGCCGGTGCCCTTGAGCTCCGCCTTGTTGCCGCTCCAGTCGGCGCGCACGCCGTACTTGCGCATCATGTCCTCGAAGCCGCTGACCTTGGTCTTGGCGTCGGCGGGCGTGGTGTGGTGAGGCTCGGTCACGCGGACATCAGACATCGATCGCTCCTGGATTGGCTCTCCGGTCGAGTCGCCGACCGGTGCCCCCCGGGCACCCGCCGATGCGGCCCACATGCCCTCGGTGATACACGCTCCGCGGGCCATGGGAAAGGGCTGAACAACCGCCGCGCCGCCTGTGGCATCGTGCACGCGGAGGACCTCATGAACCAACCCGAGCACCTCGCCGCCCTGGCCGCCCGCGGCGCCGCCTACCGGCCCCGCACCCGCCACCTCGGCCCCGACGGCACCCCACGCTTCACCAACGCGCTCATCCACGCCACCAGCCCCTACCTGCTGCAACACGCCCACAACCCCGTGGACTGGCGCCCCTGGGGCGAGGCCGCTTTTGCCGAGGCCCGCGCGCGGGGCGTGCCGGTGTTTTTGAGCGTCGGCTACTCCACCTGCCACTGGTGCCATGTGATGGAGCATGAGTCCTTCGAGGATGAGGCCATCGCCAAGGTGCTCAATGGCGGCTTCGTGCCCATCAAGCTCGACCGCGAGGAGCGCCCCGACGTCGACGCCGTCTACATGGCCTTCGTCCAGCTCACCACCGGCCACGGCGGCTGGCCCATGAGCGTGTGGCTGACCCCGGAGAAGCGGCCGCTCTACGCCGGCACCTACTTCCCCGCGCGCACTGGCGACCGAGGCAGCCACATGGGTTTCTTGCAACTCCTTGAAGGCATTGGTCAAATCTGGCGCGACCCCGCCTTTCAAGCCCAGGCCGACGACGCCCTGGCGGCCATGACCGAGGCCCTGCCGCCCGCCGCCGAGCCCCCCGATGCCGCCGCCGTGGAGGCCGCCGTGGGGATCTTTCGCCGCAGCTTCGACCCGGTGCACGGCGGCTTCAGCCGAGCGCCCAAGTTCCCGCGCCCCAGCGTGCTGGAGCTGTTGCTGCGCGCCGGCCAGCGCGGGGCGGCGGGTGCGCTGGCCATGGTGGAGAAGACCCTGGAGGCCATGTACCTGGGCGGCCTCTACGACCACGTGGGCGGCGGCTTCGCCCGCTACAGCACCGATGCCCGCTGGCGCGTGCCCCACTTCGAGAAGATGCTGTACGACAACGCCCAGCTCATCTCCGCGTATCTCTTGGCTTTTCGCGCCAGCGGCGCCCCGCTTTGGGCCCGCGTTGCCCGCGAAGTGCTGGCCTACCTCGACACCGAAATGAGCGATCCGGGCGGTGGGTTCTGGTCCGCCACCGACGCCGACAGCCCCGACGCCGACGGCCATGGGCACGAGGGCCTCTTCTTCACGTGGACCCCCGCCGAGCTGGTGGCGGTGTTGGGGCCCACCGACGGCGCCTGGGTGGCTGAGACCTTCGGCATCACCGAGGCGGGCGACTTTGAAGGCCGCGGTGTCCTGCACCTCACCGCCCCACTGGACCTCGAGAGCCGCCTGCGCTGGGCGCCGCTGCGTGCGTTCCTGCTGGCGGCCCGCGCCCACCGCCCGCCGCCGAGCCTGGACGACAAGGTCATCACCGCCTGGAACGCCCTCGCCATCAGCGCCTTTGCCCAGGCCGGCCAGGTGCTCGGCGAGCCCCGCTTCACCCAGCGCGCCCGGGCGGCCGCCGACTTTGTGTGGACCCACCTGCGCGATCCGGCCACGGGCCGCTTGTACCGTGCGTGGCGCCACGGGCTGGCCCAGCACCCCGGCCTGCTCGAAGACCACGCCGCCTTCGGCCTCGCCTGCCTCGACCTCTTGGAGGCCACCGGCGACGCCGCCCACTTCCACCGCGCGGTGGCCATTTTTGCTTTGCTGGACGCGCACTTTGCCGATTCGGCAGGGGGCTACTTCCGCACGCCCGACGACGGTGAAGCGCTCCTCTTTCGCGAGAAGCCCGACCAGGATGGCGCCGAGCCCGGGGGCAATGCCCTCGCCGCCCAGCTCGCCTTGCGCCTGGCCACCCTCACCGGCGATGCCCGCTACCAGCGGGCCGCGGACGGCACCCTGCGCGCCTTCGCTGCCCTCATCGAGCGCGCACCCCACGCCGTGCCGCGCCTGATCTGCGCCCTGGCCGAGCGCGAGGACGAGCGCCTGGTGGTCATCGTGACGCCCGACGGCGCCCGCCCGGACGCCCTGCTCGCGGCGGTGGCCGCGGGCCTGCACCCCGAGGTCACCGTGGTCTTTGGCCCCGCCGACGGCCCGCTCGCCGCGGCCCTGCCCGCCTTCGCCCACCGCACCGCCCTGGGCGGCCAGCCCACCGCCTACCACTGCCGCGGCACCCACTGTGACCTGCCCGTCACCGATCCGGAGGCGCTGGCCGCCTTGCTGGGCCATAAGCCCGCGTAACCACGTTGAAATTTGGCAACACACTCCTGCCCGTTCCCCGCCGTTCTGACCCCACAAGCCCCGGAGCGCCCGCCACCCGATGGCCGAGGCACCCTCCACGAAGGCCAGTCCACGGGCGCCCCCGCTTGACTTCGTGACAATCGCGCCACGGGCGCACTAGGATGCAGGCCGTCAAGAGCGACCAGACGAGGGCCGCATGGAGTTTCCGCAGCGATTCGGCAAGTACACTCTGCTGAAGCGCATCGCCACCGGCGGTATGGCTGACATCTTTCTTGCCCATATGCGGTCGTCGCAGGGGTTTGAGAAGGAGGTTGTGGTCAAGCGCCTGCGACCCGAGCACGCCGCCAATCCCGACCTGGTGGGCATGTTCCTCGACGAGGCGCGCACCGCCGCAAACCTCACCCACGCCAACATCGCGCAGATCTTCGACCTCGGCGGCAGCGCCGAGGAGGGCTACTTCATCGCGATGGAGTTTGTGCGCGGGGTGGACCTGCGCCGGGTGTGTGAGCAGGGCATCGCCGAGAACAACTACCTGCCGCTGCACCACGCCGTGCGTGTCATGGCCGATGTGTGCGACGCCCTGGCCTACGCCCATGGCGAGGTGAGCGCCGGGGGGACACCACTGCAGGTGGTGCACCGCGATGTGTCACCCACCAACATCCTGGTGTCCTACGACGGGGCCGTGAAGCTCATCGACTTTGGCATCGCCAAAGCGCGCACGCAGGCCACCCTCACCAAAGTAGGCCAAATTAAAGGCAAATTCGGGTACATGGCACCCGAGCAGTGCCTGGGCATGAGCGTGGATGCCCGCACGGACATCTTCGCGGTGGGCATCAACCTCTACGAGATCACCCTCGGCCGCCGGCTCTTCCGCGGGGAGACCGAGGTGGAGACGCTGGAGAAGATCGAGACCGCTGAGGTGGAGCCGCCCCGCGCGGTGAACCCCCGCTATCCCGAGGTGCTGGAGCGCATCGTGATGCGCGCGCTGGCCCGGGATCCCGAGGAGCGCTACCAGGACGCCCGCCAGATGCAGATGGCGCTGGAGGAGTTCCTGGTGGCCGCGGGCCTGCGCTCCACCGCCGGCATGCTGGCGGCCTACATGCGCCGGGTCTTCCGCGAGCAGATCGCGGTGGAATCCGAGGAGCTCAACGACCTGCGCGGCGTGGCCCGCTCGATGCCGCCCATCGCGGTGGCGCCGTCGCTGTCCCTGCCGCCGGGGGTGGCGAGCCCCAGCCTCTCGGCCCCGCCCGGTGCCCTGCGCACCGCCTTGTCGC
>Ga0075163_10004755_pt1 | contig 18184 bp, 11 predicted proteins | sample JI1023141ADNA_FD_71478 | JGI IMG/M metagenome (GOLD analysis project Ga0075163, IMG submission 71478) | Wastewater effluent complex algal communities from Wisconsin, to seasonally profile nutrient transformation and Carbon sequestration -... | ecosystem: Engineered > WWTP > Effluent > Algae...
GCAGAATTGCTGATCATTGAATTAGTAAACCTAAATCTTATTTCCTTTTTTACAGAGTCTATTCGAATACTATTTGAATCTACAGGTTTATGAAATTTCATTACCATCACATTGCTGGTGTAATCAGACATCAACCAGGTGTAATCATAACGGTACTGCTGGCCAATTAACCAAAGACCATTCAATATGAATAACAAAATGAGGAAAGGCCTGTTAAGCCTTTCCTTTGAATGAATTATGTTTCTGCTCATCGGATGATGTTTATTTTTGTTCTTACGAAGTCCCCACTGCCCAACATAGCTTGAACGATGTAATTTCCACAAGGGAAGCCGGACATATCCAAATAGATATTATTTCCCTCCATCTTTGATTGTTTTAATATCTCTCTGCCGATTGGATCAAAGAGCACTATATCCATAATTGCCTGACCGGATGAGTTGCTGATCCATACATTTTCATAAACCGGATTAGGCAGGACAATTAACTTCTCAGTCGGCAACTCCAACATGATCGGTTGAATTGTGCTTTCATGACATGGCCTGTCATCAAACACTTGATCATAACCCATTTGATGCAGCAATCCTCTGGCTTTTAATGTGGCATAACCACCCTCATCCGGGCACAATATGGCAATATTGTAGAGCTCACTTTCTTCTGTCTCAGTCATTTCAAAATCATGATCCATCATGGTGCGCATCTGCAGGTCATTGACAAACTTCATTTGTGTCGCCATATTAGTGCTGACACTTATATTTGAATTAAAATCAATCAGATCCTCCAGTAATGCATCTCTGACTTCCGAAGAATTCTCCATCAGGGAATTCAAAAGTTGTTGCACAGAGTTTATTTGCTCAGTCAGGTCAACAACAATATTGGTGTCCCAGCTAAACCAGTTCATACTTGTCATGGATTTTAGCTGATTCAACAAAGTATCTTGTAGGGAGTTAATGGAGTCAAGGATCAACTGATTTGCATCATTTTGTTCAATTGCCAATGAATTTAGTTCACTCTCAACGAGCACCAATTGTCCAATTTCTGTATTGGCCATCTGATCCATAAACTGTTGTACATGATTACTGAGATTCTGACAATTGGCTTCATATAGCAGAGTATAAACTTGAAACCTATCTATCCACCTGTGCTCATTTTGGTAAGCTGTATAAGCAATATCTCCACTAACCAATGGCACTATTTCATCCGCATAATCACAAACCTCCGGTCCAATTCCTGCTCCGACTCCACCGTTTGGACATAGGCTTCCGCAGACATAGGATGAACTTTGGTTTGGTTGAATATCAAACCAATCTCCCTGCGCCTCCCAAACTGGTAAATAACAATTGTTTTCTTCCTGGTCAACAGTAAATTGTGAGGAGTTTACATTTACAAACACTTGATTTTTATTCAAAGCATCTTTAATGTTTGATCCCGGCCAGCAGTTTCCCTGATGAACCAAATTAGCACTGATTCCCAAACTGGCATTCTCCTCCACCAGAAGTCCATAATTCCCACCTATTTCATTTCCCTTGAAGCTGGATGCTTGATTAGATCCACTGACATTAAATCCTCTTCTGCCTCCGGTCGATAAATTACAATTGAAGTTAGCATTGGCCATCGTAAGCTGATATCCGAACAAATCCTTGTTAGTAGAAGATGGTCCGAAAGCAGTATTGCAAGCGAGGTTTGATCTATTACCATTTAGATGAAATCCATACCCATGGGAACGGAAAGAGTTGGTGAGCACACCAGTATTATTGTTCACGTAAGCTGGGATGCCCGGCGTAATTCTAAACCCGAAAATACCGCCTTGCACATTCATGTAATTACCTTTGACAGTAGTAATTGCTCTTGAATTATCAATATAAATACAGCCATCATCGATATTTTGATTGCCTATATTAGTCAATGGATTATTGTTCCATATTTTTTTCCAGGAGCCTGTGTTGGAATTAAGATGAATGCCATATATTTTGGATTCAATTTCATTTTCAGTGATATCGATGGGTGCAGAGGTATTGGTGGATACAATCCCATAATCCATTTCCTTCATTTCGTTTCCTTGTGCTAATGTACGGCTGCCAATAATTCTGATTCCGGTACCACAATCATTCATCGTATTCCCATTTAAATTTGAAAATTTCGATCCACCCGGATCTTTGGTTAAAATGCTATTTCCATACATTTGATATTGATTGTTGTAAGGAATAATGTCTGTAAAATTACTTACTTCCACCTGAATTAAAGATGAATTGGATTCAACACCATTCCATATTTTAGAATACGTGGAGCCCTGATCGAAAAGCACCGTAGAATTATTAGTCAAGATCCCCACATTCATTTTATTTTCCAAAGGAAACTCCGTCTGTCCAGTATAGTAAGGTAACCATACTTCGTTTGGATCAGTAGTAAACAAATTTTCCAGAGATTGTATGTTCGCAGAATTTCCCTTTACCCCAATGGCACAATGAGTAATGGTGTTACCTTCAAGAATTAACTTCGCACTTATATCTGCATAAATTCCAATCTCTGCGCCGCTGACCATACTGCCCTCGAATTTAGCGGAAGCCGAAGTTTCAAGTTTTGTCCCTTGATACATTTCACTGCACCCCCGAAAGAAACTACCACCGAAAAAATTTCCGCTGGTTCCATTTTTAAGTACTAATTGAGCACCGGGGGCAAAAGTGAAATCATAACCATCAAAAGTCAAACCATCCCGGTCAATGATTAATTCATCCTCAATATAAACTCCTCCATGTTTCCTCAAAATATCAAAGATTACAGGGTCATTTTCTAAATCGGTCCAGTTCCCACTTACTCTGATTCCTACTGCATTTAAACCACCATATATATCAAAGTTAACCCACGAATCATTTACATTACACTTCTCAGCAAGTGCAAGTCCAAAATAAGAAGGTACTCCATTTGGAAATTGGGGATTTCCATGCAACATATCAAAACTATACTCGAATAAGGCCAAAAGGTAATCAGTCTGCACTGGATGCCTAAAGAAAATTTCCTGTACATCGATGATTAAAAAACCATTCACAACAGAGCTTGTATAGTTTAAATTAACCACAATTTCATTTAACGTCACGGGGTCAATATATATGGCATTTAGAGCTTCTAATACATAAACGTCTTCCAGCCCGGAAAGCTGTAAAAAAAAGGATGGATTCTCACAAGAACCAATTTTAGATATGCTGAATTTTCTGGATAATTTCTCACAGCCTATCCGCAAAAGCTCATTGTCCAAAGTTCCTTCAGCCTGCGCCTCCAATTTTAGACAACAGGATTGCGCTACTGCCGTGTTTTTAAAAAGTATAGCATTTGCAAAGAGCGTTGTTAAAACCAAAATACAATGGATTAATTTTCTTTCAAAATATAATCCTAAAATAAATAAGATTTTTTTAACCCAAAAAATGGACTTAAAAAAAATTGAATTGTTTTGAATGTTTTTGAATTGTCTTGAATTGTTTTGAATTGTTTTCATAATAATTAATTTGTTTCCCGGGTTACAGGAAATGTTTTAGGATAATCTGTACAACAAACACATAGTGAAGCAACAATGGGAATAGCTTCTCAACAGTAGGGGCGTGGATCTATAATCCACTTCTCATTTTTTATCGGCTCAACAAAGTCAGCCGAAGTCCGGTGTTTTAACTCATCACAAAAGCTGGCATGCCACAGCTTTTATGCTTTCTGAATTTCAAATTTAAAACAAAAAAATAAGTTTCCAAATATTTTAACATTTTTATGAAAAAATAAATTTAGGCACTTTGATACGCAATCAAAAGATTCCAACAAGAGCTTGCCCATTCTTGTAGAATATAAATTAAGGGTCACAGTACTAAGTGTAAATCTTTACATAAGACACTATTCAGTTTTTAACATTTCAGATTTTCTCCATAGCTTCACATCTCCTATTATAGTTGAATTCAAAAAAAATTATGAACAAGTATTTCCTTATAAATGGCAATTCCCCCTGGCCTTTAAGGATCATATTGTTCATCTTTTTACTTCGGGTGATTATTGCATGTACCATGGGATTAATGCCCCAGGATGCCTACTATTACTTTTACAGTGAACACTTGGATTATTCTTACTTTGACCATCCGCCTGCAGTGGCATATATGCTCAGAGGGTTTGGGTATTTGTTAGGACATTCGGTGATGGCCATAAAGTGGGCTGATTTTATAATGGGCCTGGCATCCCTTTTCCTGTTCTTTGAATTAAGTAAAAAATTCAACTCTGATTCGGTTACCGGCAGATCTGTGCTGCTTTTTGCTTCCACACTCATGTTGACTGTGTTGATGATCAATACTACACCGGATGTACCACTGATATTCTTCTGGACACTCACCTTGCTTTTTTTGTATAGGGCCATCTTTGAAGACAAGACGATTTATTGGATTCTTGGCGGATTATCCATGGGTCTGGCATTCGACAGTAAATATACTGCATTGATGCTGCCTGCAGGTTTGGTGCTATTCTTATTGCTCGCACGCAACTACAGACACTATCTTTTTTCCTACAAATTCCTTTTACTCATTTTTGCCTGGGTAATTTGTATTTCTCCGGTGGTCTTTTGGAATGTACAGAACGACTGGATGTCCTTTCGATTTCAATCCAATGACCGAGCTTCCGCCATCATGACTTTGCAACTAAAATGGAATTACTTTTTCGGAAGTCTGGCCACTCAGCTTGCTCTGCTATTGCCTGTCTTGTTTGCCCTTATTTGGTGGCTGATCTATCGGACAGGAAAGAAACTTTTTCAAAAAAGAAAATTACCAAACCATCATAATTTGTTTTTATGGTGTTTCACTTTACCAACCTTGTTTTTTTTCACCGGAATTTCATGTTTGTATTGGGTGAAGCTAAATTGGATGTTTCCTGCCTACATTTCCGGTACCCTATTGGTCAGTAAATTTGTCCGCGAAAATCAACTTAAATACCAAAGCTATTTTGCACTTTTTATTCACCTTGCCGTTGCCATAGAAATAATTTTCTATCCCATCCCAATAAAATCAGATGACACCTGGTGGGGTTGGGAAGAGTTAAGCAAAGAAGTAAATATAATTTCAGATCAACACAAAGATGCCTTCATCTTTTCAGATGATGGTTACAAAACCACAGCCATTCTCAACTACTACCTCGACAAAAAAATATATTCTTCCAACATCCTAGGCAAAAACGGACTCCAATATTCTGTTATCGACAATGACCTTTCGTCATTGAAATCAAAACCCGCTCTCTACCTAGATTCTCAACCCCAAATAAAAGACACCCTCCCCGCCAGTTCCACCCCGGAAATTCTCTCCCGTTATTTTGAAAACATTCAGCAACTACCACCCATCCTCCTAAAAAATAAACAAGGAAAATTGCTCAGAAAATTCCTGGTGTACAAATGCCATAACTATAAAGGAGTATAAACATATTGCTACTCACCCCAACCGCTCTCTTTTAAGAGAAGGTTTGGGGTGAGTTCAATTCCTCTCTTACATTATATTTAGCCCCTCTCTTTTAAGAGAGGGGTTGGGGTGAGTTCAATTCCTCTCTTACATTATTTAGCCCCTCTCTTTTAAGAGAGGGGTTGGGGTGAGTTGAATTCCTCTCTTACATTATTTAGCCCCTCTCCTTCAAGAGAGGGATTGGGGTGAGTTGAGCTAGTTTCCCCAAACATAAATTATTTAGCCCCTCTCTTTTAAGAGAGGGGTTGGGGTGAGTTGAGCTAGCTTCCCCAAACATAAATTATTTAGCCCCTCTCTTTTAAGAGAGGGGTTGGGGTGAGTTGAATTCCTTACCTTTACCCTCATGCATAAATTTCTAATTCCAATTCTTCTATTCATTACAAGCCTGAATGTGAATGGGCAATCTCAAAATTACCTAAGGCTGTATTTTGAAATAAATCCAAAGTTCAATGCCAACTTAATTTTTAGAGAACTGGACCATGAAGCCACTTATGCCTCAGAGGACGGATACATTTCAGAAATTGCGGAAAGTACTTTTGAAAAAATAAAACCTTATCTGCTCCATACAAAAATATTGATCTCTGACATGGAAGGATACTATGAGGAAAACCTAAAAGCAGATTATGCAAAACTGTTGCAAGAAAATAGAGAAACCCAAACACCTTCTTTCGTGCCAAAAGGATTTAAACTAGGTTCGATGAGCGGATATTTAACCTTAGAAGAAATCTATGCAACGCTGGACAGTATGGCGCAGGATTATCCTCATTTGATCACAGTTAAAAAATCCATCGGCAACAGTTACGAAAACCGTCCAATTTACTCTGTGAAAATATCGGATAATCCGAATGAAGAAGAAAACGAACCGGAAGTTTTATACACGGCTTTACACCATGCCCGTGAACCAATAGGCATGATGCAGTTAATTTATTTTATGTACCATATTCTGGAATCTTATGAAACCAATGATTCCATAAAATGCCTTATTAATGAACGCCAGTTATATTTTGTTCCGGTAGTTAATCCGGATGGTTATTTTTTCAATCAAACCAACAGACCGGCAGGTGGTGGAAACTGGAGAAAAAACAGGAAAAAGAATATTAATGGAACCATGGGCGTCGATCTTAACAGAAACTATCCTTACCAATGGGGATTTGATGATGATGGATCTTCACCGGAAGGAAATTCAGAAATTTACAGAGGATCCTCTCCCGGTTCCGAACCGGAAATAAAAGCCATCATGAATTTTTGCAAATTGCACAATTTCAAGAATGCATTGAACTATCATACCTTCGGAAACTTACTTTTATATCCATGGGGATACGCGGAAGAAATATGTGAAGACAAAGAAAATTTCGAAACTTTCGCACAAGAGTATGTTCGGTCTAATAAATTTCTTCCGGGAAGTCCTCCGGAAATTCTGTACAACGCAAATGGTGGTTCAGACGACTGGATGTACGGCGAACAATTTTCAAAATCTAAAATATTTTCTTTCACTCCCGAAGTTGGTTTGGCTTCTGAAGGCTTCTGGCCCATTGCATCACGCATCATACCTAATTGTGAAAGCACACTGCCAATGAATCTTTTACATGCTAATTATGGAGGAGCATCACTGGAAATTATTCCAACCAATTCTCCCCTCCAGGTCAACAACAATACCTGGACTTACACTTTAAAAGTCCGCAATCGAGGTTTGCATAAAAGTTTGTCACACATCATCGCTCAATCTGCAAATAACTATTTTGAAATCACGGATTCTAAATTTGCTGTCGATTCATTATCCGAAATAGAAATTATCCTCACGCTAAAAGTAAAAGAAGGCACTCCGGGTATTTTCACTATTCCGGTGGAAATTAATTTATCGGATAATTTTTGCAACCATTGGCGTACTTCCTTAGATCTGGATTATGCTGGAATTCCAACCAGCACAAAAAATAATCCCTCGTCAGACATCAGGATTTTGTCTCATAAAATTGTGTTGACTAATCCGGAATATTACCACAAAATTTCTCTGTACAATCTTCAGGGAAAATTGTTAAACAACGCAATTCCCTCTAATGAAATAAATATCGACCCGTTGATCCCCGGTCTCTATTTCATCAAACTTGAATCAAAAACTCAATCGATAAAAAATTATAAGTTTGTAGTGAATTGATTAGCCAACTTGATCTTTGCACCAAGGTATAATCTCCATGCTTACATATTCTAAAAAAGATCAAAGCAGATTATTTTATAAAAGATCAATCCACATGAACAGATAGTGAGGTTTAAGAAAACACAGGAGATTTTCTCCTAAATTTTTTCTTAAAAAAACAGTCTATAAATCAAATTTAATTCCTTGCGCTAAGGTCAAGGTATCACTGTAGCTTATGGTATTCGTTTGTCGACGCATATATGCTTTCCAGGCATCTGATCCTGATTCTCGTCCTCCGCCGGTCTCTTTCTCTCCTCCAAATGCACCGCCGATCTCTGCACCTGAAGTTCCAATATTCACATTTGCAATGCCACAATCAGATCCTCTCGCGGATAAAAATAATTCCGCTTCTCTAAGACTTTCTGTCATGATGGCAGAGGACAATCCCTGGGGTACATTATTTTGTATGGAAATGGCTTCATCAAGTGTCTTGTAAGTCATTAGATAAAGTATAGGCGCAAATGTTTCATCATGCACAATCTTCATGTCTGACTTTACTTCCGCTATACATGGTCGTACATAACATCCACTGGTGTAATCAGCTCCTTCGATTACGCCACCTTCTACCAACATGTTTCCTCCCTGAATTTTTATTTGCTCCAATGCTTTCAAATATATTTCTACAGCACGCTTATCTATCAATGGGCCAACATGGTTTTGCTGATCCAGCGGATTGCCAATTCTCAACTGACCATAAGCCTTTTGCATTACCTGTCTGACTTCCGCATATTTGGATTCGTGAATAATCAACCTTCTGGTGGAAGTACATCGCTGACCTGCTGTTCCTACTGCACCAAACACTATGGCTGGCAATACTTTTTTAAGATCCGCAGTCTCACTGATAATGATTGCATTATTGCCGCCAAGCTCCAAAATGCTTTTGCCAAAACGTTCTGCTACCGTCACGCCAATAGATCTTCCCATACGCGTGGATCCAGTTGCCGAAATTAGCGGTATTCTAACATCCTGACATAATTTATGCCCTAGAACTGCATCACCATTTAGGATACAGGATACACCTTGCGGATAATTGTTTTGTGCCAACACTTTGCATACAATATGCTGCACAGCTACACTGCAAAGTGGTGTTTTTTCAGATGGCTTCCAGACCACAGTATTTCCACACACCCAGGCCAACGCTGCATTCCAGGACCAAACAGCCACTGGAAAATTAAACGCAGAAATTACACCTACTACACCCAAAGGATGCCACTGTTCATACATCCGGTGTAACGGACGTTCCGAATGCATCGTAAGTCCATACAACTGTCTGCTGAGCCCTACAGCAAAATCACAGATATCTATCATTTCTTGTACTTCTCCTAGTCCCTCTTGCAGACTTTTACCCATCTCATAGGAAACCAATGCGCCAAGATCTTCTTTGTGCTTTCTGAGTTCTTCTCCCAATTGACGTACAAACTCGCCACGCTTCGGGGCCGGAACCATCCGCCACGTTATAAAAGCTTCATGAGCCTCGTTAATGATAGTCTCATACTCTTTTTCATCGGTTTGACTTACTTTTCCTATAAGTTTGCCGTCAACCGGTGAATAACTGGAAATCCATTCTCCGGAAAGAAAAGACCTGCTCCCACACCAGCTTCCGGAATTTTCTTCCTTAAGCTGTAGTGCAGCCAAATTTACTTGTATCATAATTTCTATTGAATACTTATTTTCTGGATTTCCTGATGCCCTTGTGCATCGACATAATGCAATAAATATACACCCGGTTGCAGACCTGCCACATCCATTCGCCAATGTCCCGAACCAAGATGTTTTAAAGGCATCTCCAGCGTTTTTCCATCCAACTGACTTAAATTCAGCTTAGCAGGCAAGATATCCTCTGACCTGATTTCCAGATAGGCATGTGCCGGTTGTGGATAAACATGGATCAGCGAGCGCTCAGATTCATGATTGCTGGTATAAAATGAGGTAAATAACTTTAAATCGTCTACATAAAATCCATCATAAGGTATCTCACTGTAATTGGTGTTTACAAAAATTTGCAGATAGATACTTCTGCCAAGAAATTTTTTGAGATCAATCCATTCAGCAATCCAGTTCTTCTGACTACCGGAATAAACCGGGTTGTCGAGATCCTGAAAATTTCCACCCCGTACAGTGTATTTACCACATATCGGCTCAAAGGATATCCCATCCGTAGAAATCTGCACTTGTGCAAAATCAGACTCCGGATTCAAATCCCATTTGGCTTGCAAACTCAAAAATGCGCTGGCTGCATTTCGAAGATCTATCGGAACCGCAGTACGCATCCGATATTCCCGGCCTGGGGTAAGTTTTTTATTCGGACTATCCGTAAAAGAACCAGGTGCGGAGGTATAACTTTCTGTGGTAATGACCAGTGGATTATTGTTTGGTGACATCCATTGGTTTTGATCTAAACATTTTTCTTCCCAGGCAGGATTTCCCCAATAAACCTTTCTTGCCTGTATGGTCTGTTCATAATCACCTGTGGTCAGTTTAATCGTAAAATTTATTACCTCTCCCCGACTCAATCCAGGACCCAAAGTATATTCAATGGGAACCATATACCCGGCTCCGGGCTCTAAGACAAAAGGGATTACATTTTGCATAAAAACATGATTGGGATGATCGCTGCTGCATACCACTTGAATGGCTGCCTGCGCTACTCCGGTACGCTGAACAAACACATTCAGACTACCTTGGTCCACTGCAAGTACTTCGGGACTATGGTCTTTCATTTCCGCACAGGCCCCTGCATTCCATGCGGCCATTTTATTCATAAACTGCGTACTTTGATTGATTCGGAGAATGTCTTTTCGTTCTGGCCAGAAATTATATCCTACCTCAGGGGTAAATGCAAAGATCTTGTTTTTGGAAACCACATCTCCATACATCCAGTCGTCACTAACTCCGTTCACTTCATAGTTAAGTGTACTGAAGGAAGACCCAACTCTGAAACGGTTGTAACGTGTATACTGGGTAGCCATTGCAGAAAATAAACTGGAATCCACTGTATTCAAACTGGAGTATCCCCATGGCACAATCAACAAATCTCCATGGGAATGATAATTCAAAGCAATCTGAAATTCATGATCTATACAAAATTGTCGGATGGCTTTTGTTTCAATTTCTGAAAATGCGTTCTCCCCTCTGAAAGTTTCGGAGCCCCATAATGGAGAAGAACCCGTATCGTTATATCCCCACTGATATCCATAATTACGGTTTAGGTCTACACCAACTCCATCCGTATCTTCTTTTCTGTTTTTACGCCAAAATCCCTGTCCCGCCGGGTTGGTTTTCTGATTGTACAGATATCCATCAGGATTGACACATGGAATGAAATACATGGCCCTGGAATTTACCAGCTTGGTTATCTCCTGATCCTGCCCGTAATTCTCCAGTAAATGCCACATAAAATAAAGCATCTGCGACATACTTACTGGTTCACGTGCGTGGTGAAGTGCAGTATAAAGTATCTCCGGCTCTGATTCATCCAAATCCGGGTTATCTGATATTTTTACATAGTAGATCAGATTTCCTTCCTCTGTTCGGAAGTTTCCAACAGATTTTCTTACTGTGATAAGCTTGGGATAAAGCTCCTGCATCAAATCAAGGGATTCATATAATTCATTTAAATTCGGAAATCCGTTCATTGAACCATATGGGTAATTACTGGGTAATTTGAAGACAGGGCCCCCATCAGAAATTGAATCGCAACTTACCGGAGTGCGCGGCTGAATTAAAATTTTGTTGGCAACTATTTCGAATTTGAAACCGGCTTTTTCCAGTTTCTCCATTTCTTCATGGGTGAAATCACCGGTAAAACTTATACCCGGTTCATACTGTCCGTGATCAAATGCCAGGCCCGTATACTGGAGGTCTCGAATCGTTTTTCCTTCCAGTGAGATCTTGATTTTATGCCAGTCGTGCTGACCGATGCTGAGGGTGGGTAAAACAAAAACAAACAATAGCAATCGGATAAATTGAGACCTCATGGAATACGCGTAATTTTACGGGGACAAAGATATAAAATTCGGTAATAAAGTCAAGTGAAACTCAAATCATATTACAAATTAATTAAATATGAAGCAGGTTGTGATGAAGCAGGCCGTGGTTGCCTTGCAGGACCGGTCGTAGCAGCAGCGGTAATCCTTGATCCGGACAATCCAATCCTGGGCTTGAATGACAGTAAACAATTATCAGATCTTCAAAGAAGGGTGCTTAGAGAAGAAATTGTCCATAAAGCTCTGGCCTATGCAATTTGTGAGTCATCACCGCAGGAAATTGACCGAATCAACATACTGCGGGCCAGCCTGAAAGCAATGGCAAATTGCGTTCTAAAATTAAACCCTAAACCTGAATTTATTCTGGTGGATGGTAATAAAACCATACCCATCGACCATATTCCACAACTTGCAGTGGTCAAAGGGGACAGCTTATACCAGGCCATTGCAGCGGCTTCTATCCTGGCAAAGACAAGTCGTGATGACATCATGGCTCGCCTCCATGAAGAATTTCCTGTATATGGATGGGATCAAAATAAAGCATACCCAACCAAATTCCACCGCAGCATGATCCTGATGCATGGTCCATCGTTACATCATCGAAAAACTTTTAAAGTCAGCTCTCCTGATTCATCTAAAAACCTCTTCAATCCATGAAAAAATTACTCATTGCATATCCCGTATCAGACCTGACCATTGCAAGGTATCTGGCGGCAAGAGAAATTGACTATCTGGCACTGGATCTCGACAGCATGGACCAACTGGAAGCAAACAGACTGATCAATCAACTCAGAGAGTGGACGGAAGGTCCGGGTATCATAGGCTTTACGGCGGATGAAGAGAAAAAAGGAGTTTTTGAATTTCTTAGAATTCTGGATTCGGTTTTATTAATGAACCAGCCACTTAATCTTTATGCCGGCATGATCCCAAATTTAACAGACCATACCTTATCCTCCGTTCATTTGTTGACAGACTTAACTTTACTGAATTCCATTCAGGAATCGGACTTGAAACAAACTTTAGCCACAGTTTCCCTCGATGTGGAAAACCTCCCTGAAAATGTTCTCGGCTGGATCTTCCATCCCGGAAAAGAAATAACTACCGGCATTTATAATTTTGATCTGCTGGAAGAATTCCTGGACAGATTGCAGGAAGGCAATTGAAATTGTCCGTAGAATAAACTGATCCAGGATTGGATCAAGTTGCTTATTGGTTAATCCCTGCTGGACAATTTAGATAATAGTCTTAGCATCTCCAGGTAAAGCCAAATCAGAGTCACCCAAAGACCCATTGCCGCATACCATTCCATGTACTTTGGCAAGCCTGCCGATTCTCCTTTATCAAAAAAATCAAAATCAAGCATCAGGTTAAACGCAGCAATACCCACAACCAAAACGCTGAAACCAATGCCAAATAAACCATTGCCATAAATAAAAGGGACCTGAACATTAAAAAATCCCAAAATCATGGAGACTATATAAACCAATGCAATAGCACCTGTAGCGCCTATGATTACGGATCTGAAAGTATTATTGACTTTAATAATGCCTGACTTGTAAAGGAAAAGCATCAGAAAAAAAACAGCCATAGTCAGCGAAACCGCCTGAAAAACTATGCCGTTAAACATGCTGGCATACATGAATGAAACTGCACCAACAAAAAGTCCTTCAAAGGCAACATACAATGGAGCCAAAATGGGGGACCATTGTGTTTTAAATGCCGCAGTTATTACACATATCAATCCACCAATTACACCCACCCACATAAATATCATGTTGGGCATGATATAGGATATACAGGAAGTAAGCACAAGAATAAGCCCCAGTATCAAAGACCTGTTAATGGTTCCACTTACGGTCATTCTCTCTGTTCCGGTAACGTCTCCAAGATTGTCCTGATTGGTTAGAATAGACTCTCTGAGCAATGGGCTGGACCCAGTTTTAAGTTGGAATGGATTTTTAAAAGCCATACTTGTTTTTTAAATTGTGAACCTAAAATTATAATTAATGAGCAACAAATTAAAATTAATTGCTTTGAAACTAAACAAAGTTAATTCCCTTAAACCCAAATAATGCATCTGGGTTTCGTAATGAAAGGCAAAAGGCCAATAAAACAAGTGCTCCCTCAAGATTTTTACAAGAACCTTCAAGGAACCCCGACCAAAGCTAATTTTCATTTGCAAAACAACTGATTGATTACAATCAATTCTCAAGATCCTTTAGGTAAAAAAAATTACGGAAGGTCCTAAAAGAACCTTCCGTAATTCCATTTTAAACTTACTTATGAAAACTGTATATTAGACTTCTGCTCTTAAAGTTGAGATAAATTAACCATTTAATTATACCAAATATTCATCACAGATTAAGATCCTTAGAAATCCATTAGAAGATAATTTTAACAAACTCTAATTAATAATTCCATAAGCGAGTTATATTAAAACCAATCAGGAAATCCCCCTCAGTGTAATCATTCTTGTTGAATAAATTGTTACTCTGCGGTACTATCCCATAATAGTTTCCAACAAACACTTCAAATGCATGCGCACTGGTCACAAATTCAACACCAAAATTAATATTCGGATGTGGATTGTTCAACGGGTGGGTTGTTAAAGGCTGGTCATAATTTACCAGTATACTCATACTTTCTGTAACCTTGAACCTACCGCCAAAAGCAATTGCAAAATGATCATTTTCCAATTTCTTCTGGATATTGCCTTCTGCATCTTTATACCCTTCCACATTGTTGAAATGAGATAAACTTGGAGCGACTTGAATGGATATTCGATCTGTAATTTTTCGTGCCAATATCAATTGGTGGAAATAAGAAAGACGATCCGTTCCGGTTACAAAATTCTCCTTAGCTCTGGTATCTACAACAATATTTCCAAAATAAGTCAAACTAAACGGCCATCCTCCGGACGTTGCTTGACGAATTAATGCATACTTGGCGTTAAAATCCCATTGCAGTCTTTCTTTTGTCAGACCAAATCCCAATTGCAATTTATCTATAAAAGTATAGCTGAACCCAAGCCGGATATTCGATGGTGCAAAAACTCCATAAAAATCCTCATAACCATTGTTGAATACACCGAAACGATGTTGGATATCCATCTCAAAAGTACCCTTGATCGGAACCATCACACTTTGGTTGTCCAAGATCCAGTTGCTTTCAAAAGTGTTTTTTACCAGCTTTGCTTTAGAATTTTCTGGTTCCATTCCCTGCGACTCTTCTTGTGCTCGTAAATTAAAACACAACAGTAAAAGTATGAGCACACGACCGACGTGCATGAATATTGATGAATAATGATTGTTCTTTTTCATAATTGATTAATTGTTATTAGCACCCTGCTTGATCCATGCAAGTACTAGTTGATTGATATTTGAAGGATTGATTGGTCCGGATGGAGGCATAGCAGTGGCTCGTTTGCCGGAAAGCCAAAGATATAATTCACTTGCTTCCGGAGAACCCAGGTTTAAGTACCCCCCATTTGATAATGTATTGTAAGCATTTCCCTCAGAAAGATTTGGCTTAATACCACCGGAATTATGGCATCCACTGAGGCTACAAGAGTTGTTGAAAATCGGCTGTATATCTTTACCCAAACTTACTGCCTCGGTTACCTCTGTCCCATTATTCTCAATGAAAGTGGTTACTTTATAACATCCCGGTAGGCAACATGCAATAAAAGCTACAACCCCAAAGGAAAGAACCATTCTACTTTTTAACATGATCTTATTTTTAAAAATTAAGCGAACAGTTATATACTACTTCTGAAATTTCAAAAGCAAATTTGGCTTGATTGCATGCTGATAATTTGATTTGTTGAATATAGCCACACCAAATGGTTGGTCAACCAATTGATCACCATCTTTTCCTTTGGTAAAATCAATATCCTGTTTCAAAACATCACTGGTTTTTAGCAATCTTTTGAATTCATAAATCCAACCTGTTCCGGTAAAAATGGAAACACAATTGATATCCGCCCGTCCTCGCAATACAGGCGTAATAATCACACCCGGAATACTTTTGGGTCCTATGCCTCCGGTTACTGGATCACCAATTCTTTGATAGTCTGTGCCAACATTAGGGTCAATAGTTCCTCCCACATAAGTCAAAACTCCGGCAGAACTAACATTTGTAATTTTTACTGCTCTTCCTCCTGACAGTGTATCTGTGCCTTTAATAAAGTCATAGTTACTTTCATTAGGTACTACCCACAAAGGAACAGTTACCACTGAACCAGTATCATCCAGTTTTAAATTTTGTCTGTTGTTAAATGACCCTTGAGTCGCATCTGAGGTATAAGTAGGTGCGAATGGCCAAGTAGTTGATGCACCGGAAACTACCAAATCATCAAAATGTCTTCCATTCCCTGAACCACCAACTAAATTAGTAACGCCAGGGCCGCCTGCCCAATCCTGGTAATTATCATCCATATTGTTAAAGAAAAATCCCCGATTAGGATGTAACCACCACTGATCCAATTTTTCATTGACTCCATTGGTGTAATGGTTACCACTGCTTGCATTGGATTTTGGAACAGCCGGAGTAACTGAATAATCTACATAAGGGGTAAATATATGACAACTGGCGTAACAGGTCTGTGTGTTAAACTTTGCAGTAGAATTGTCAATATTCCAAAGAAAGGCCAACTTATCCTCACCCCAACCTTCTCGAGTCATCACTCCGCTTGAGTTAAAAGTACGCGCGGTTGGCTCCTGAGCCCATCTTTTTGTGGTAGGGTTAAAATACCATGGTGCAGACTTTACACTTTTTTCTGCATCCACAATTTCTGCGAGAAAATAAATGTAATCATTGTCATACATGGATCGTAGAGTTCCTTTGTATCCTTCATTGATGTAGCCGCTAAACAGATTATTTCCCGGATCCGGCACAGTTGCCGTGAAGTTCAATTTTGTAGCATTCTCCCATGCAGCATCAATCGACCCATCAATAGCTGGTGCAGCAGAAGTTTTTAAGGAAAACAACTCATTGGTAGAGGGAGTCCCCAAATCCAACACCTGATCATTTTTGGTACAACTGATAGCGTACCCAATCATGAGCAAAATTGTGGAAGCTACCCAGAAATTTAGACTTTTAAATAGTTTCATATTTTTGTTTTTATAATTTACGAATTACATTCAAAACCTGACTAATGAATGAATTCCCAATTTATGTCCAATTTTAAAACTTAAATATGATCAAAGTCATGGATCAAAATGCCATCTATCTACCCTATCCAAGAGAATTCCATGACCATGTCACATAAAATGCTTGATTTATAAATCTAACCTTGCCCCCTGCCGGGAGCAGTTGAGATGAAGGTCATTAAATTTTAAATTTTTTAAATGGATAGATCAGTTCCTAATAATACTTAAATTTCTTCCAAAAATTGAATACAACAAGAATTGTTGGTCAAAATTGATAATAGAGTTGATTGGATAAATATTTTAACTTTCAATTTTTGTTGAACATGATATAGAAATCCCAACAATTTAAATACTCAACCGATCCTCTTATAAATACAATCGATTTTCGCTTTCCCTAAAGCCAACCTGTATTTGACAAGCTGCTTTAATCTATTTATAAAATTTTTTAGTATAGTCTTTTAAGCTCCAACCAAAAGCATCCACAAGGACCCTGCAAGAAATCCAACAGCTGCCAATCCCCCAATTCTTTTAAGATACCACATAAATTGAAGGTTCTCCATACCCATTGCCGCAACTCCTGCCGCTGATCCTATGATCAGCATAGATCCACCCGTACCGGCTGCATAAGCGATAAAATGCCAGAATCCATGATCTTCAGGCAGTGAATACATCCCCATAGAAGCGGCAACCAGTGGAACATTGTCTATGATCGAAGACAATACACCCAACATTATAGCTACATAATTGTAATTCCCAAGTATCGCATCCAAGCCTGTTGCAAGTACAGTCAGTAAACCTACTGATTGCAAGGCTGCAACCGCAGTCAAAATACCAAAGAAAAAAAGGATCCCGGGTATCTCAATTCTGGAGAGAGCATATCTTGCTGTAAGCTTATGCCTGTCCTCAACATGAAAATTATCCATCTTTGGATCCACAAATTCTGAGATTAACCACACCACTGAGAGCGCCAGCATCATCCCCATAAATGGAGGCAAATGAGTTAATAATTTAAAAACCGGAACGGACAATAATGCCAATATACCGGTAATCAACATAAAACGACTGGAACCCAGAACGTGGTCATGATCTCTTTCTTGGGCAATCACGGGGCCTTTGAAATGATTGGTAAAAAGTATCGCAATGGCCAGTGGTACTGCCAGGCATAAAATGGATGGAATAAAAACCAACTTCACTAATTCCATGGAACTTACCTTTTCACCAATCCAAAGCATGGTAGTAGTAACGTCCCCCAATGGGGACCAGGCTCCTCCTGCATTGGCTGCAATGATGATAAATCCTGCATACCACTTTCTGCTTTCCTGGTCAGGAACCAGTTTGCGAATTAATGAAATCATTACAATGGTAGTTGTTAGATTATCTAAAACGGCAGAT
>Ga0075163_10004757_pt1 | contig 18178 bp, 21 predicted proteins | sample JI1023141ADNA_FD_71478 | JGI IMG/M metagenome (GOLD analysis project Ga0075163, IMG submission 71478) | Wastewater effluent complex algal communities from Wisconsin, to seasonally profile nutrient transformation and Carbon sequestration -... | ecosystem: Engineered > WWTP > Effluent > Algae...
GGATGCGGACCGGGTGGAAAACATCCGCCGGATCGGCGAAGTCGCAAAGCTGTTCGTGGATGCGGGACTGATCGTGACGGCCTCCTTCATCTCGCCGTTCCGCGCCGAGCGCGATCTGGTTCGCGGACTGATGGAGAAGGGCGAGTTCATCGAAGTGTTCGTCGATGCGCCGCTGGAAGTGGCCGAGAGCCGCGATCCCAAGGGTCTCTACAAAAAGGCGCGGGCAGGTCAGATCCGCAACTTCACCGGCATCGACAGCCCTTATGAAGCGCCGGTTGCGCCGGAGCTGCGGCTGGATACGTCGGCTGCGACTGCGGAAGCGCTGGCGGATCGCGTGATCGAGCATCTGCGGAGTATCGGCGTGATCGCGTCGGGCGCCGACCAGCCCCTGGATTTCAGCATCTAAAGCGGCATTGCAGGGGTTGCCGTTATAATGTAACGAAACCCTTGGCCGGGGACACCGGCGCAGGTTCCGTGAGGCCTATCGGCTGATGCCAGGCGAAGAAGCAGCAATTGTCGCCGGAGCCGCCGCGCTCTCGGTGGCGGGCGTGATGTTCGCGCTGCTGGCTGCGTCCATTGCGCGGCGCGCAGCGGACATCGTGAGCGTCGTGGCCGGCGTCATCATCCTTCTTGTGGCCGTGTTCCATCTGGCGCCTGAGGCGCTGCAGTCCGGAACGGCGGAATGGGTGTTTCTGGTGATCGGCGCGGCTGTTGGCGTGAGCCTTGAGATGCTGTTCCGCAACCGCACGAACCCCGACGCGCCATCGAGCATTCACCTTGCGGCGTGGCTGGGCATTCTGGTTCTGGCGCTGCATTCGACGCTGGACGGGGCGGTCTACACGGCGGTGTTTTCGCATGACGACGGCACGGGATTGCTGACCTCGCTCGCGTTGATTCTGCATGAGGCGCCTGAAGGCATCGTCGCGGCAATGCTGGCGCTGCAGACCGGTTTGCGGCCATTGCCGGCCGTTGGCGTGGCTGTAGCCGCCTCTTCCGTCACCACGCCGACAGGGTGGGCGCTGGCGCATGCCGTCGGGGATTCGGCGCAGGGTGCGATGCAGATGATGTTCGCGGCGTCGGCCGGGCTGCTGCTCTATGTCGGCTGGCACCTGATTGCCGGCGGCTGGCGGGCGATGCGGCAGCGTCGCGCCGGTCCTGGCGCCTGAGATTTCCACTAACCTCTGAGTAGACGGGCATACTTCGCTTCGCAGCAGGCCAAACCCGGCCTATATTTGCCGGGTAGACCCGCAAACCGGAGGCTGCTCATGCCCGATCTGTTCGACAATCCGTTGCGAACCGACGGGTTCGAGTTCGTCGAATATACCTCGCCCGATCCGCACACGCTGGCGCGACTGTTCGAGTCGCTGGGATTCACGGCGGTGTCGAAACACCGGTCGAAGAACGTGCTGCGGTACAAGCAGGGCGACATCAACTTCATTCTCAACATGGAGCCGAGCGGGCAGCCTGCCAACTTCCGTGGCACGCACGGCGCCGGCGCGAACGCAATGGCGTTCCGGGTGAAGGATGCGGCCAAGGCCTACGCCGAGGCGATCAAGCGCGGCGCCGAGCCGGCGTTCGGCAATATCGGGCCGATGGAACTCAACATTCCGGCGATCCAGGCGATTGGCGGGGCTTACATCTATCTTGTCGACCGCTACGGCGCGCATGGCATCTACGACATCGATTTCGTGCCGATCGAAGGTGCGGACGAGACAAAAAATTCGGTGGGCCTTACCTACCTCGATCACCTCACGCACAACCTGCATCGCGGCAACATGAAGAAATGGGCCGACTACTACGAGCGCATCTTCAATTTCCGCGAGATCCGGTATTTCGACATCGAGGGCAAGCAGACCGGCCTGTTGTCGAAGGCGATGACCAGTCCGTGCGGCAAGATCCGCATTCCGCTGAACGAGAGCCGCGACGACAAGAGCCAGATCGAGGAGTTCCTGCGCGACTATAATGGCGAGGGCATCCAGCACATCGCGCTGGGAACCGACGACATCTACGCCAGCGTCGAAGCCCTTCGGGCGCGCGGTATTCCGTTCCAGACGGCGCCGGATACGTACTTCGAAGGTGTCGGCCAGCGCATTGGTCCGCACAATGAGGACGTGCCGCGCCTGCAGAAGAACCACATTCTCATTGATGGCGCGCCAACCGAAGGGCAGGGGCTGTTGCTGCAGATATTCACCACCAACGCCATCGGCCCGATCTTTTTCGAGCTGATCCAGCGCAAGGGGAATGAGGGCTTTGGCGAAGGCAATTTCCGCGCTCTGTTCGAGAGCATCGAGGCCGACCAGATCCGCCGTGGCGTTTTGAAAGCCGAGGCATGAGCGTCAACTTTCCAGTTGAGGGCGGCTGCATGTGCGGGCAGGTGCGCATGAAGATCAGCGCACCGCCGATCATGACGATGGCTTGCCATTGCAAAGGCTGCCAGAAGCTCAGCGCCAGCGCGTTTTCGCTGACAGCGATGATACCCGCCGAGGGTGTCGAAGTCGTCGGAGGAACCGCCATTGGCGCCCTGCATGGCGAGTCAAAGTACGAGTACTGCCCGCGTTGTCTCAACTGGTTGCTGACGCGCCCGGCGGACGTTCCGTTCGTCAATATCCGCCCTACCATGTTCGATGTGCCTGCGTGGTCGACGCCGTTCATTGAGAGTTTCGTCTGTGAGAAGCTTTCATGGGCCAGGACATCTGCGGTCCGCAGCTTTGATCAGTTCCCCGGGGCGGGCGATTATGGAATGCTGATGCAGGCATATGCAGCGCGGGTGCAGGCATGAGCGAGGCAATTCTTTATGGCTACTGGCGCTCCTCCGCGACGTATCGCACGCGTATCGCGCTGAACCTGAAAGGCGTCAGCTACACAACCGTGGGCGTGCATCTGCTGAAGGACGAGCAGACCAGCGCGGAGCATCTTGCGCGGCATCCGTCCGGACGCGTACCGATCCTGGAGATCGACGGGATCAGGATTGGCCAGTCGATGGCGATGATCACCTATCTCGACGAGACGCGGCCGGAGCCGCGGCTGCTGCCCGCCGATCCTGCGGGGCGGGCGCGGGTGCGGGATCTGGTGGATCAGGTGGTGGCGGACATCCATCCGCTGAACAACACTTCAACGCTGGCTCGGCTGCGGTCGCAGTTTGGCGCGGAGGATGCGGCGATTGCGAGCTGGTACGAATTCTGGATCGTGCGCGGGTTCAACGTGCTGGAGCAGATGCTTCCGTCGAGCGGCGCCTTCTGTGTTGGCGACCAGACATCGCTTGCCGACATCGTGCTTGTGCCTCAGGTGACGAATGCGCGGCGCTATCCGCAGATAGACCTGAGCCGGTTTCCCAATATCCTGCGCATCGACGCGGCGCTGCGTCAGATCCAGGCGTTTCACGATGCGGCGCCGGAGAACCAGCCGGAGGCGATGCAGCAGTGAGCTGCCACCCGCTCTGCGCGTCACTTCATCAGCGCATCCAGGTCAGCCTGTGTGCCGCGGTAGGCGTTGAGGTCGATGGGGCCGGAGGCGCCGTTGCGATAACCTCGGTTGTGATACTGCCAAAAGGTCCACTGGTTTTGGCGGAAGCCGGGTGGGAAGAACAAGTTGCGGACCCAGAAACGCTCGCCGGCGAAGAGGCCCCGCAAGTAGGCGTCGTGGAATTCCTGCGTAGTGTAGATGATCGGGCGCTTGCCGAGCCGCGCCTCGACCTCGTCGAGAAAAACCTCTATTTCGGCGGCAACGTCCTTCACAGTCGGGCCTTGCGCGCACGGACCCATGTGTTCGGCGTCGATGACCGGCGGCAGGGCGTCGGAATCGTTCGGCACGGTGCTGATGAAATGCTGCGCCTGGACGAGCCCGGTGCGGCACTGCGTGAAGAAATGATAAGCCCCGTGCGGGACGCCAGCCTTGGCTGCCGCGCTCCAGTTATTCGCGAATTCGCGGTCGATGAAGTCGCCGCCTTCCGTCGCTTTGATGAAGGCGAAGGCCACTTTGTCGGTCTTGAGCTGCACCCAGTCGAGCGTGCCGTTGTGGGCAGAGACGTCGACGCCTCGGATACTGTAGGAGATGGCTGCGGGCTCAATGCGTGGATAGAGGAAAACGGCCGCTGCAATGGTCGCAGCGCCGAGCGCCGCAGTGCCTATGGCTATGCGTGTTGTCGTTTTTGCGGGTATCAGATCCATCGCCTCCTTGCCGCTCTGCATGCTTTTAGCGATGTCTACAGGAGCGTGCGCGAAGGCGCGCCAGTTTTTGGCAGTTCCCGGAGGCGAGCATGACCAAAGGCAAGTGGATCCCGGTTCGCGGCGCCGAAGGCGAGCACTCCAGGCAGGCTCACGCAGACATGCCGAAAGGCACGTTCGAGCGGGAGATGTCGAAGGAGGGCTTTTTCGGTCCGGCGGCGTTCTTTCATCACAAACAGCCGCCGACCGGATGGTCGAAGTTCGAAGGGCCGTTGCGGCCGCGCGCGTTTGATCTGGCGAAGATCGAAGGTTGGACGCATTCGCCCTGGGACGCGCCAGTTATCCTGTCCAACAAGTCCGTCGAAGTCCGGCAGTGGAAACTGGGTGCGCTGCAGAACGGGCTGGCGCGCAATGGCGATGGCGACACGCTGCTGTTTGTGCATCAGGGCCATGGCCACTTCCATAGCGACTGGGGCCACATGACCATCGATACGGGAGATTACGTCTACATTCCGCGCGGCGGCATGTTCTATCTAGACCCGCATACGTCCGGCGGGCTGACGATGCTGCTGATCGAGGCGACGGGATCGCACTTCACCTTGCCGGACCGCGGCTTGCTGGGGCCGCACGCGTTCTTCGATCCGGCGCTGCTGGAGACGCCGAGGGTCAACGACATTTTCCTTGATGCGCAGAGGACTGGCGGCGAATGGCCGGTGCGGATCAAAAAGCGCGGTGAGGTTTCGATCGTCACCTATTCCTACAATCCGCTGGATGCAGTCGGCTGGCATGGCGACCTCGCGCCGGTGAAAATCAATGTGAAGGATTTGCGGCCGGTGGTGAGCCATCGCTATCACCTGCCGCCGAGCGTCCACACGACCTTCCTGTCGGACCGGTTCGTGGTGTGCACGTTCTGTCCACGTCCATTCGAGACGGATCCGGGAGCGCTCAAAGTCCCGTTTTTCCACAACAATGACGATTATGACGAGGTGCTGTTCTATCACGCGGGAGATTTCTTCAGCCGCGATAACATCCATGCCGGGATGATGACCTTTCACCCTTCCGGCTTTACGCACGGACCGCACCCCAAGGCGTTGAAGAAGATGCTGGTGCAGGACAAGATTGCGACGGATGAGTATGCCGTGATGATCGACACACGCGATCCGCTGGATGTCGGCGCTGGCGCCAGCGGCGTCGAGAATACGGCTTATGTCGATAGCTGGAAGACATCTGAGTAAGAGGAAGTTGACGATGGGGCGATCGAGCGTCTCTGGGTTGCTGGGTCTGGCTCTGCTTGCCGCCGCGTGTGGGCAGAAAGAGCCCGCGGCCGGTCCCGTTCCGGCCGCGGCGGACGCCGCAGATGTTCCGCCCAGAGCTGATCCATCGGCGCCGATCGTGCTGCCGCTGCGGACTGGATACTATATCGCCAGCGAGGAGACTTGCGAAAATGCTTCCAATGTGTCGCTTCAGTTGCTGGGCCGCAGCAGGATCAACACGTCGCATGTAGAATGCACATTCGAGTCGATCGTTCAGCGTGCGTCCTCGACCTATGGCGTGACGGTGAAATGTACCGATGATGGCGAGGCATTCGGGCGCGAGCCGTTTGTTGAAACGCGCACGGACACCTTCGACATTGCGAGAGAGACGCAATTCACGATCGGTTATGACGGCGGCGGCTCTGCGACCTACCAATTCTGTGAGCAGGCCTCGCTGCCTGAGCCTTGGCGGACCAACGATATAGGTGATCTGATAAAGTAGCCCCGGGCCGACGATCGTGATCCTGATTATACGGCGGGCATGGTGCGCGTGCCGGATTATGACGATATGGTGCGCTCTGACTTATGGAGAGGCGACATGAGGGTGATCCTCGGACTGGCTGCGGTGGTTGTCTTGGCTGCCTGCGAGAAGTCTGAAGCGCCTGCGGCTGAACCTGCGCGCCCCGTCGCCGAGACGGTCGCGCCGGCGCCTGAGCCCGTGCCGGCCGCATCACCCACGCCGGATACACGCAGTGCTGCACTGCAGCTGAGCTGTGGCGGAGAAAGTTTCCGTGTTGCGTTCGAAGATGCCCGCGCCGTGGTCGTCAATGCCGATGGCGGCAATATCGAGCTCGCGCGTCTTGATGCGCAGCCGGGGGCGCCCGTCGGTGTCGCGACCTACACCAACGGCATGATGACCTTCGCCAAGGAGGGTGGGCAGGACACCGCCACGGTGATCAGGTACGCCAAGGGACGGATGGCTTTCCAGGATTGCGCGATCGCGCAGAACTGAGGCTCAGGAATTGGATTTGGGAGGCTGGCCCGCGTTTGCTCCGGCTGCTGTTTGACGGCATAGAAACGCAATGAAACTTGCCTCACTGAATCAGGGTCGCGACGGTCGCTTGGTCGTCGTTTCTCAGGACCTCACCCGCTACGCAGACGCCAGTCATATCGAGCTGACCTTGCAGGCGGCGCTCGACAACTGGAAGCGTGCGCTGCCTCGATTGGAGTCGCTCGCCAGCGAAGTCGAACTCGGGTCGACGGCGACAGAGCGTTTTCATGAACGGGAATGCGCGTCGCCATTGCCGCGCGCGTATCAGTGGGCGGATGGCTCGGCCTATGTGAACCATGTCCAGCTGGTGCGTAAGGCGCGCGGCGTTGAGTTGCCGGAGACGTTCTGGACCGATCCGCTGATGTACCAGGGTGGATCTGACAGTTTTCTTGGACCGCGCGATCCGATCCCGCTGAGCGATCCCGATTGGGGTTGCGACATGGAAGGCGAGATCGCGGTCATCACGGGCGACGTGCGCGCCGGGTCGGATCATGATCAGGCGGCGTCTGCGATCCGGTTGATCATGCTGGCCAATGACGTCAGCTTGCGAAATCTGATCCCGGAGGAACTGGCAAAGGGTTTTGGGTTCTTCCAGTCCAAACCGTCCAGCAGCTTCTCGCCTGTGTGCGTGACGCCCGATGAGCTGGGACCGATGTGGGACGGCAACCGGTTGCATGGCGTGCTGACCGTGCGGCTGAATGGCGAGACGTTCGGGCATGCGCACACGGCTGTGGACATGACGTTCGATTTCCCCACGCTGATCGCCCATGCGGCCCGGACAAGGCCGCTTTCGGCCGGCACGATTGTCGGGTCGGGGACAGTCTCCAACCGGGGACCAGATGGCGGGCCCGGAGAGGCCGTGAAGGATGGCGGTGTCGGATATTCGTGCATCGCCGAACTGAGAATGGTCGAAACCATCCTGTCCGGGGCGCCCAAGACGCCTTTCCTGCAGCGCGGCGACCGGGTTGAGATAGAGATGCTGGATGATCGTGGACGCTCTATCTTCGGGCGAATCGAACAGACGGTTGCGGGCTAGGAGTTCAGAGGTCGGACATGGCGAACAAGGTATTTCCCAACGCTCAGGCAGCGCTGGAGGGCGTGCTGTTTGACGGCATGACTATCATGGCGGGCGGCTTCGGGCTGTGCGGCATTCCCGAGAACCTGATCGCGGAGGTGAAACGCGCGGGGTCAAAGAACCTGACCGTGATCTCGAACAATGCCGGCGTGGACGGGTTCGGCCTTGGCGTGCTGCTGAACACGCGGCAGGTGAAGAAGATGATCTCGTCCTATGTCGGGGAGAACAAGGAGTTCGAGCGCCAGTATCTTTCCGGCGAACTCGAGCTTGAGTTCAATCCTCAGGGAACGCTGGCCGAACGCTGCCGTGCGGGCGGGGCTGGCATTCCGGGCTTTTACACCAAGACGGGCGTCGGCACGATCGTGGCTGACGGCAAGGAGCACCGCGAGTTCAACGGCGAGACGTACATCCTCGAAACCGGGCTGCGGTCCGATCTTTCCATTGTAAAAGCGTGGAAGGGTGATGCACAGGGCAATCTGGTGTTCCGCAAGACATCGCGGAATTTCAACCCGGACATGGCGACGGCTGGCAAGGTCTGCGTCGCAGAGGTGGAAGAGATTGTGCCGGTCGGATCGATTGATCCGGACAACATTCACCTGCCGGGAATTTTTGTGAACCGCATTTTCCAGGCCACGTTCGAAAAGCGGATCGAGCAGCGCACTGTCCGCAAGCGGGAGAAAGTCTGATGGCCTGGGATCGCGATCAAATGGCGGCTCGCGCCGCGAAGGAGTTGCAGGACGGGTTCTATGTGAACCTCGGCATCGGCATTCCGACGCTGGTGGCCAATCACATACCTGAAGGGATCGATGTCACGCTGCAGTCCGAGAACGGCATGCTTGGCATGGGGCCGTTTCCGTTCGAGGGCGAGGAAGACGCCGATCTCATCAACGCCGGCAAGCAGACGATCACGCAACTGGACCGGACGAGCTATTTCTCGTCGTCGGCCTCGTTCGGCATGATCCGTGGCGGGCACATCAACCTCGCTATCCTCGGCGCGATGGAAGTCTCCGAAACGGGAGATCTGGCGAACTGGATGATCCCTGGCAAGCTGGTCAAAGGCATGGGCGGCGCGATGGATCTGGTCGCGGGTGTGCAGCGCGTGGTGGTGATCATGGATCACGCCAGCAAGGCCGGCGAGACCAAGCTGCTGAAGGAATGTTCGCTGCCCCTGACGGGCAAGGCGGTGGTCGACAGGATCATCACCAACCTCGGCGTTTTCGACGTCGTGGACGGCGGCCTGAAAGTGGTGGAGATTGCCCCCGGCGTGACGCGCGAAGAGATCGTCGCGAACACGCAGGCGAAGCTTGTGGGGTGACATCAATGAAGCTGCTGCTGGGATGTGTTGCGGCCGTTGCCGTAGCGTCTGTTGGCGCGTGCGCTGGTGAAGGTGACAAGCCGGTGTCGCTGGCTGGAGTCTGGAAAGGCACAGTCACCTGTTACAGCATGGACTCACCCCTGCAGATGACCATCGACAAGGCGGCGCCGACAAAGGCGACGGTCGCGATGGGCGATGGCGGGGCGTTGGCCTGGGACGCGGCAGTTGCGTTTGACGCGGCAAAGAATACGGTCTCGATCGCAGCTGATAACAAGATGAGCGATGCGGCACTGCTAGCCGGAACGCTGGATGGCGATGTCCTTTCGGGCGAGATAGAGAAGCAGCTCTGCAACAGCTTCACGCTGACGCGGCAGCCCTGAGGCTGGACTTGCTGCCTGCAGAAGACGCCGCATGGCCCCGGGCGGAACAGAATCCCGCCGTGAATCGCTTGCAGATTCCGTGAAGGACAGCCGGGGGCCTCCATGAAGCATCTTCGTTTTGCCTTGCTGACCGCAGCGATGCTGGCGCCGCTGGCGCATGCCGAACCCAAGTCGATGCGGAGCGCCGCGGAGATTGTTGGCGACTGGCGCGGGAGGTACATCTGCAATCAGGGCGTCACGGCGCTGCATCTGCGCGTGGCGCAGAACGCGTCAGGCAAGATCACCGCAAGTTTCAACTTTGGACCGGCGCCGGAGAATCCGACGGTGCCCAAAGGCGCCTATGCAATGAAAGGCATCTACGACCCCAAGTCGCGCAAGGTGCATTTTGCGGCCGATACGTGGATCAATCACCCGGGTGGATATGAGATGGTTGATCTCGACGGGCGGGTAACGGTGGATGGCAGCCGGATGACCGGCAAAGTGCCTTTCACCGGCTGCACCATTTTCGACCTGCAGCGGGCGGCGCCGCTGGTCGGCTAGGGATCACCGCGCCCGACGGAAAAGCGAGACGATCAGCAGGACGATGACCGCGCCGATGGTGGCGTAGGCGATGCTGGTAACCAGCGGGCTGCCGAGAGAGAAGCCGACGCCGAGTTGCGGCAAGAGCCAGCCGGCGACAAGCGCGCCGACAATTCCAACAACGATATTGCCTATCAGCCCAAAGCCGCCGCCCTTGACGATGACGCCGGCGAGCCAGCCCGCTATCGCGCCAATGATGAGCGCGATCAGAACGCCTTCGAGTGTCATGATATTTCCCCATGGGCGCATGTCAGGCCCGTTACAAACAACGGTCGTTGGCCCCAATGGTTCCATCAGATCGCATCCGGAACATAGTTTCTAGCCAGGACGTTTGTGAGGCTGGCTCTATGTCAGGATGCGGCGCGCATGGTTCTCAGCCCACTTTCCCTTCTTCTGGTTGTCGTACTGCTGGTTCTAGCCTTGGGCGCGTTTCCGCGCTGGGGGTACAGCAAGAACTGGGGCTATGCGCCCACAGGAACGCTCGGCACGATCCTGATCATCGTGCTGCTGTTCGCCCTGCTTGGGTATCTGTGAGAGCTAGCCGACCTTCTGGACGGGCGGCACTTTCCATTTCCGGTCCAGCAGTTCCTGCTTTGGCAGGTAGGCGCGGAGCGACATGCGCATCGGTCCTGCGGCAGCTGGCAACCAGTTGGCGGCCTTGTCCCCCGTGGGCCGATCCCGCTGGATCAGGATATCGATTGATCCGTCCGCATTCTTCACCAGGCCCTTCGTGCGATCGCCTATCGAGAACCGGTTGATCGGATTTTCGACCAGGAAATAGCGGCCGTCCGCTTCTGCCTGGTACATGGTGAGCGACCAGAAGGCCTTGGCCGGAATTCCGCCGGGCGGAACGCGCCAGACGTATCTGTGGCTGCCATCGAGCACCGCGCCGCTGACGTCGGTCGTCGCCTGGAAGTACATCGCCTCCTTCTCGGGCAGCGCCGCCAGTCCACCCAGCGCAATGCCTGAGCGCAGGAAATCGTTCGTGCCGAAATCGCCGACTCCCTTCTCCTGATAGCCCCAGCCGTTGATGACCATGTCGCGGAACATGAACTTGTCTTTCAGCCGGGCGAGGCCTTTCGGAATGTAGGCGCGCCACGCGGCGAGCAGTTCCGGTGTCGCCGTCGCGTTGGCGCCGATGCCAAAGCTTGCGAACTTCGCGGCGCGCGCTGTCTGACCCTTGCCGCCGGGCGAGCGCTTCAGCATATCGTTCACGACGGCGAGGAAGTTCTCCGGATCTTCCACGTTCGTCGTCTTCACGCCGAAGGGGCGCGGCGGGGTATCGGTCGCCGGCTTCAGCGTGATCTGCTGCTGCAGCGCGCGGGCGGCGGCGAGATCATCCGGACCTTCCACCACGATCCTTCCCAGCATCCACACATCATTGGTCGACGAGCGGATCAGCGTGACGCCGGCAGGCGCAGCGCCTGTCCATTCAGGCCCGACCACCCAGAACTTGCCGCCCTGACCGTTGGAAAGACGCGTGCCGATGCCGGCGAAGTTGTCGGTGAAGGCGTCCATGAAGGTGATGTTGAAGTAGCGCTGCGTGTCGGTGGGTGAGACCACTTCCATCGGGCCCCCCGACAGCTCGAGCTGGGCGGAGGAATAGACCGTATCGTTGTTTGGCGCGGTGATCTGGCGCGCCGTGTGGTCTGACAGGACGGCGCGATGTCCGATCCGGTTAAGACCCGGAGCGGCGGCGCGGTTCTGGCCGGTGCGGGCGATCTCGTAGAGCGGGAAGGCATAGAAGAAGGCCGCTTCCAGACCGGCATCGCCGCTTGCGGCTGGGGTCGTCGCGCATCCCGCTGCTGCGAGTACCGACAGGCCAGCTACCCCAAGCATCAGATCGCGACGGCGCATGATTCCACCCTTGTTGTACCGATTAGTATCGTTCTGCCTTGTGACGCAGCGGAGGGCAAGAGCGCATAAAAAATCCCCGGAGCTGTGAAGCTCCGGGGAAGTTCCCTCTCCAATACATTTGAAACGCGGAAAGCCGGTGAAGGTTCAGGCGAGGTCGAAGCGATCGAGGTTCATCACCTTGGTCCACGCCGCCACGAAATCCTTCACGAACTGCTCTTTCGCATCGCTGGCCCCGTAGACTTCGCTGAGTGCGCGGAGCTGCGAGTGCGAGCCAAAAATGAGATCGGCGCGTGTGCCGGTCCATTTCACCTGGCCGGTCTTGCGGTCCTTGCCTTCGAACAGGTTGCCTCCGTCGGCGGCCGACCACTTCACGCCCATGTCGAGCAGGTTGACGAAGAAGTCGTTCGACAGCACGCCCGGCCGGGTGGTGAGCACGCCGAGCTTGTCGTCGCCGACCTGCAGGACGCGCAGGCCGCCGATCAGCGCCGTCATTTCCGGCGCGCTGAGGTCGAGCAGTTGCGCGCGATCCACGAGGTGGTCTTCGATCGGCATGATCGGCTTGCGCACATAGTTGCGGAAGCCATCGGCCTTCGGGTTGAGGTAGGCGAAGGAATGAACTTCCGTCTCCTCCTGCGTCGCGTCAGCCCGGCCCGGCGTGAAGGGCGCTTTCACCGTGACGCCGCCGTCCTTGGCCGCTTTCTCGATTGCAGCAACGCCGCCGAGAACGATGAGGTCAGCCAGCGACACTTTCTTCGCGCCGGCGTTGAACTCCTTCTGGATGCCTTCGAGCTTTGACAGCACCTTCTGGAGCTGGGCCGGTTTGTTGACGTCCCAGTCTTTCATAGGGGCAAGACGGATGCGCGCGCCATTGGCGCCGCCGCGGCGATCCGACCCGCGATAGGTCGAAGCCGAAGCCCAAGCCGTTTCGGCCAGCTCGCGCATCGACAGGCCGGCGGCGAGAATCTTCGTCTTCAACGCGTCCACGTCGCTGGCGTTGATCGTGCTGGGCGCGCCCGAGATGGGGTCCTGCCAGATCAGCGTTTCCTTCGGGACGAGCTTGCCGCGATAGAGCACTTTCGGGCCCATGTCGCGGTGCGTGAGCTTGAACCACGCGCGGGCGAACGCATCGGCGAATTCCGCCGGGTTCTGATGGTAGCGGCGCGAGATCTTCTCGTAGGCGGGGTCCATGCGCAGCGCGAGGTCAGCCGTCGTCATCATCGGCTGGTGCTTCTTGTTCGGATCGAACGCATCCTCGACATTGCGGCCAGCGTCGCCCTTCGGCTTCCACTGATGCGCGCCGGCGGGGCTCTTGGTCAGCTCCCATTCGAAGCCGAACAGCGTGTCGAAATAGCCGTTGTCCCACTTGGTCGGGTGCGGCTTCCATGCGCCTTCGATACCGGATGTGATGGTGTGTCCGGCCATGCCGCTTTCGAACGAGGAGATCCAGCCGAGGCCCATGTTCTCGAGCTCGGCGCCCTCGGGCTCCTTGCCGACGTGGCTTGCGGGGCCCGCGCCGTGCGCCTTGCCGAAGGTGTGGCCGCCAGCGACAAGCGCCACGGTCTCTTCGTCGTTCATCGCCATGCGCGCGAAGGTTTCGCGAATGTCGTGCGCGGAGGCGACCGGGTCGGGATTGCCGTCGGGGCCTTCGGGGTTGACGTAGATGAGGCCCATCTGAACCGCGCCAAGATCGCCTTGCAGTTCGCGCTCACCGGCATAGCGGCTGTTCGGCGCCTTGCTGTCGGCCAGCCAGGCTTCCTCTGCGCCCCAGTTCACCTGGTTCTCGGGCTCCCACGTGTCGGCGCGGCCGCCGCCAAAGCCGAACACCGGCCCGCCCATCGACTCGATTGCGACATTGCCGGTGAGAATGAGCAGATCGGCCCACGACAGTTTGGCGCCGTACTTCTGCTTGATCGGCCAGAGCAGGCGGCGCGCCTTGTCGAGGTTGCCGTTGTCCGGCCAGGAGTTGAGAGGAGCGAAGCGTTGCTGGCCGCGTCCGCCGCCGCCGCGACCGTCGCCGACGCGATAGGTGCCGGCTGCGTGCCAGGCCATGCGAATGAAGAACGGGCCGTAGTGGCCGTAGTCAGCCGGCCACCAGGACTGGCTGTCCGTCATCAAGGCACGGAGATCCTTGACCACGGCGTCAAGGTCCAGGCTTTCGAATTCCTTGGTGTAGTTGAATGCTGGGCCCATCGGATTGGACTCGGCGGTGTTCTGGTGAAGCACGCTCACGTTCAGCTGGTTCGGCCACCAGTCGCGATTCAGTCTGCCGCGTGAATGGGGTACCGGGCACTTGCTATCGTCAGCCATAGTTTCTCCGCTCCTGCTTTGCGTTTCCTGCCCTGATCCGGCGACAGACGGCTCATGCGTCTGTGAAGGAGGGTCGCTTCGACCGGGGCGAATGGATCGATAGGGTGAACTTAGAAGTCTTCTAAATGCAGGGCAAGGGAGATTTAGAAAGATTCTAAATTGTGACGAGGCGGTCTTGATACGCCCAAAGCTCCAGGGCGCGATGCGCCTGGAGGGAGGCTATCGCTCTGCACTCAAGGAGAGGGCTGGGGACGCGACTTCGACGCGTCAGGAATAATCCGGATGCGCTGTCGCGAGCGCGGTCAACGCGACGTCGCGTCTCCGCGGTCTGCTTCGCCGGCCCGACACAAGGTGTTGTTTCACGTCTCCGAGCGTGGAGGGACGCGCGCACGATAACGCCACCGCAAAAATGTGGGTGGGGGTCACTCGGCGCAAAGTTATCCGACGGGATCAGGCCGCAGCGGTTTCCGCCGCGAGCGTGCGCGCCACGCCATTGACGACGGCGGCGATGCGGACGGAGGTCTGGATCTGTTCGGTGGTCATGCCGGCCTTGCGCAGTTCGTCCTCGTGGGCGTGCATGCACATGCCGCAACCGTTGATCGCCGAGACGGCCATCGAGAACAGCTCGAAGTCTTGTCTGTCGATGCCGGGGGCGCCGATGACGGTCATGCGCAGCTTGGCGGGCGTGGTCTTGTAGACCTCGTTGTGAACGAGGTGGGTGAAGCGGTAGTAGACGTTGTTCATCGACATGATCGCAGCGGCGGCTTTCGCGGCCTTGAACGCTTCATCTGAAAGCTTGCCGACAGCCTCGCCGCTGATGCCCTTGATCGTCTGCGGTTCGCCGATGGCGTAGGCGCAGGCGAGGAAGGTTCCCCACTTCTGTTGATCCGACAGGCTGGTCTCGTTCGACAGCGTGCCGAGGTTCAGCTTGAGATCCTTGGCGTAGTCGGGGAGCGCGGCTTTGAGCGTTTCGAGATTCATGTCGGTCTCTTTGAAAGGGAAGACCCTTCCGGCCATGAAGACCGGAAGGGATTGGTCCAGAACGATCAGGCTGCTTTCAGCGTTTCGCCGCCGACCGAGCGGTTGCACGGGCAGAGTTCGTCGGTCTGCAGGGCGTCGAGCACGCGGAGCGTGTCGGCAGGGGCGCGGCCAACGTTGAGGTTGGTGACATAGACGTGCTGGATGACGTTGAACGGATCGACGACATAGGTGGCGCGGTAGGCAACGCCGGCGGCCTTGTCGCGCACGCCGAGGCCATCGATCAGGCTGCCGTTGGTGTCGGCGAACTGCCAGATCGGCAGCTTGGCGAGATCGGCGTGGTCGCGGCGCCAGGCGAGTTTCACGAACTCGTTGTCGGACGAGCCGCCGAGCACGACAGCGTCGCGGTCAGCGAATTCCGGGTTGAGGCGCGCGAATTCGGCGATCTCGGTCGGGCAGACGAAGGTGAAGTCCTTCGGGTAGAAGAAGATGACCTTCCATTTGCCCGGGAACGAGTCCTGGTTCAGGGCTTCGAAAGCGGACACGCCGTTCTCTTCGTGGTTCATGAATTTGGGCTTCACGCCCGTGACGTCGAAGTTCGGCAGCTTGTCGCCAATACCCAGCATGGATCGTCTCTCCTGATTGAACCTGTCGGTGCGGCCGGACGCTGTGATTGCGGTGCGCCGGTGCGCGTGGGCCGGTACTTGGCTGCAGTGCAGCATTTGGGCAAGAGTAATTTAGAAAGATTCTAGTCTATGCCCGGCAGGTGGGCGCTTTCGTCGCGTCTGCGGGGTGTTTTGGGGAATTTCTGGTCAGCTTGCCTTGACGAGGCCGGCGGCGGCTGCGGCCGGACGTCAGCCCGTATTCGGAGGGCTGGCGCATGGCGTCAGCGAATGGTGTGATGCGCTTGCAAGCCATTTGCATCGGGCCTTGCGAGCCGGACCAGCCGTGAAGGGGTTTCAGAATGCACGTCGGTATCGGGCGGCTGCGGGCGGCGGGTTTGGCGGCAAGCCTTGCCAGCGCATTGCTGGCGGCCGGATGCGCCTCGACCGGCGCGGCCTTCGCCGCCGATGCGGCGGTGACGGCTGTCGCGCCGGTGTCCGAGAAGGAAAAGTTCGAACTGGACCGCAAGGCGATCCTGGCGATGACTGGCGATTTCGATGTGACGTTCGACTTTCGCGAAACGGTGGCGCTTGCGCCCGGCTATGAGTTGAAGAAACCGAAAGTGACGGGCGCCAACGAGATCGTGCGCGTGGTGGAAGACCGCGGCGACTTCATCAGCCTGCAGCAGATCCTGGTCATGAAGATGGGCGAGGAGATGTATGTCACCAAGCACTGGCGGCAGGACTGGCAGTACGAGCCGGCAAGCGTGCTGGTGTTCATCGGTGGCAATGCGTGGGAGACGCGCAAGGTGCCGGCTGCCGAGCGCGCCGGGAAATGGGCGCAGACAGTCTATCAGGTGGAAGATTCGCCGCGCTATGGCGCCGTCGGCGCGTGGACGCACGACAATGGCGTGTCGCAATGGACGCCGCCGGCCGAGATGCGGCCGTTGCCGCGCCGGGACATGACGACGCGCAGCGACTATGACGCCGTGCTGGCGGTGAACCGCCACACCATCACGCCGTTTGGCTGGGTGCAGGAAGAAGACAATGCAAAGCTGGCGTTGCGCGGCGAGCGGCACGTGGTGGCGCGCGAGATCGGCGTGAACACCTACAAGCGGACCGCCGCTGGTTTGCCGAAGGATGGCGACGCCTACTGGAACGCCACCAAGGATTTCTGGGCGCAGGTGCGGGGCGAATGGAGCAGACTGGAGACGTCGGCGCCGCGCTTTGGCCTGACCATCCAGGGCGAACCGGAACCGCTCTACATTCCGATCCTGCAACTCTCCGACGATATCCAGGCCGGTAAGACGACGACCGCGGCCGCCCTTGTCGAAGCGCGGAAAATGATTGCGCAGTTCACGACGACCGACATTGGCGCGCTGCAGGATCGCCTGCCGAAACCCGCGAAAACCGCAGGCTCAGCGTATTAGTCATGGATTGCGGTAAGGGAGCATTCAGCGCGCCTTGCGGTCGTCCGTCATGCGGACGATGACCTCGACCGAGCGGACTTTCGAGCCGGCCGGGATCGGCGGCAGGCCTTCGACGCGGACGCTGTCGCCCGGGATGTCGTGAAGCTGGCCGTTGGTTTCGAAGAAGAGGTGGTGGTGGTCCGACACGTTGGTGTCGAAATAGGTGCGGTCCGTATCCAGCGTGATGCGCTTCATCAGGCCGGCGGAGACGAACTGGTTGAGCGTGTTGTAGACGGTGGCGAGCGACACGCGGACGCCGGATTTGCGGGCGAGCGCGGCGACATCGTCGGCTGTCACGTGACGGTCCATGCCGTCGAACAACAGGTCGCCGATCGCGATCCGCTTGGGAGTCGCGCGCAGGCCGGCAGACTGCAGACGGGTCAGGCTGTTCATTTTTCTATCCTGTCAGCATTCTAGAATGGTTATAATTAGCGTCAAGTACAATGCCGGGGGTGCGGCAATGACGGAAAGTCGCGGCGAAACAAGGCTGGAGGGGGCTTCACCCCATCAAGACGCCGTGTGATCCGGGCTCCCGGGCTTGCGTCGCGGCAGGCGCCATGGATACGCCATGTGACGGGCCGGGAGCGCCCGAACCTATGGGAGAGACGCGTTGACCTCTGCATCGACGGGCCCGCTGAAGGGCGTCACCATCCTCGACCTGTCGACCGTGGTGCTGGGGCCGTACGCCACGCAACTGCTCGGCGACATGGGCGCCGAGGTGATCAAGGTCGAGACCGGGGCGGGCGATATCATGCGCCATGCCGGGCCTTCGCCGGCGCCGGGAATGGGCGCGATCTACATGGGCCTCAACCGCAACAAGCGCTCGGTCGTGTTCGATCTCAAGACGCCTGAGGGCAAGGACGCCATCCGGCGGCTGGCCGCGAAATCCGACGTGTTCTTCACCAACGTCCGCATGGACGGTCTGAAGCGCATGGGCCTTGGCTATGACGACGTGAAGAAGCTGCGCGAGGACGTGATCTACGTTCACTGTGCGGGTTATGGCGCGGCGGGGCCGTATGCGGGCAAGCCTGCGTATGACGATCTGATCCAGGCGGGATCGGGCGTGGCCGACCTGTTTGCGGTGCGCGAGGGCGGTGCACCGAAATACATGCCGGCGCTGATGGCCGACAAGGTGAGCGGGCTGCACGC
>Ga0075163_10004758_pt1 | contig 18177 bp, 10 predicted proteins | sample JI1023141ADNA_FD_71478 | JGI IMG/M metagenome (GOLD analysis project Ga0075163, IMG submission 71478) | Wastewater effluent complex algal communities from Wisconsin, to seasonally profile nutrient transformation and Carbon sequestration -... | ecosystem: Engineered > WWTP > Effluent > Algae...
GGTCTACATTACAACCTCTCATTACCGCGATATGATAGGCCAACAGCTGCAATGGGATCACTGAAACAATTGGAACAAGACTGTCATCGGTTTTAGGTATTTCGATCGAATGATCAGCGAGCTCACTCACTGTTTTATCTCCCGCAGTAACAATAGCGATGATTTTGCCTTTACGAGCTTTTACTTCCTGAATATTGCTTACTACTTTTTCGTACGAATGTCCTTGAGTAGCGATTACAAAAACAGGCATTTCGTCATCGATAAGTGCGATTGGGCCATGTTTCATTTCAGCAGCAGGATAACCTTCTGCGTGGATATAAGAAATCTCCTTCAGCTTAAGTGCGCCTTCCAAAGCTACAGGGAAGCTATATCCTCGGCCAAGATATAAGGCGTTGCGATGATCTTTATAAATTTCTGCGATCGTTTCAACAATAGCGTTTGTTTTCAAAACCTCTTCTACCTTATCTGGAATCGAGTTCAATTCGGCCATCAAGCGGTGAAGGCGCTCTTTAGTTATAGTGCCACGTTTATCAGCGACAGCCAAGGCAAGTAGATAAAGCACTGTAACTTGAGCGGTAAATGCTTTTGTCGAAGCAACACCAATTTCAGGTCCAGCGTGAGTGTAGGCTCCAGAATGAGTAGCGCGTGAAATGGTTGATCCAACTACGTTACATACACCGAAGATGAATGCGCCTTTTTCTTTTGCTAATTCGATAGCGGCAAGTGTATCTGCTGTTTCTCCGGATTGAGAAATGGCAATAACAATATCACCCGGTTGAATGATTGGATCGCGATAACGGAATTCAGAGGCATATTCTACTTCAGTTGGTATGCGTGCAAATTCTTCGAAAAGATATTCGGCAACCAATCCCGCATGCCAAGATGTGCCACAAGCAACAATCAATATTCTATTGGCATTGGTCCATTTTTCTTCGTGTCTATCAACACCGCTCATTTTGAGCATACCCAGATTCAAATTCAGGCGACCTCTAATTGAATCAAGTATTGAGCGAGGTTGTTCGTGAATTTCTTTCAACATGAAAGAATCATATCCACCCTTTTCAATGGCCTCAAGCTTGAGTTCTAGCGCTTGAATGTAGGGTGTTTTTTGCTGGTTCTGAATAGTAACAATCTTGAGGCCTGTGTTGCGATCTATCAGAGCTACTTCTTCGTCTTCGAGATAAACAACATTTTTGGTATACTCGATAAATGGCGTAGCATCTGATGCAATAAAATAATCACCTTCTGCACCGATACCAATAACAAGAGGGCTAGATTTTTTTGCGCAAACAAGGCGATCTGGATTGCGTTTATCAAATAGAACGATTGCATAAGCGCCTACAACTTCGCAGAGAGCAACACGAACAGATTCGAAAAGATCTAGACCAGTTTTAGTCATAATATCTTCAATGAAATGCACTAGCACTTCAGTATCTGTATCGCTTTTGAATTGGTGGCCTTGATTTTTAAGTGCTTCCTTTAGAGAAGCGTAATTTTCTATGATACCGTTATGTATGAGGATAAGATTGCCATCGCCTGAAACATGCGGGTGTGCGTTGATATCATTTGGCACTCCATGAGTTGCCCAACGGGTGTGACCTATACCAACATTGCCGTCTAAATTTTTCGACTCAACCAATTTTTCGAGATCAGCAACTTTGCCTTTGCATTTGTACATATTGAGTACATCTGCGTCCAACATGGCAACGCCCGCGCTGTCGTATCCGCGGTATTCAAGACGCTTTAATCCTTTCAAGAGAATAGGATAAGCATTTTGATTACCTATAAATCCTACAATTCCACACATATAAAGTTCGTTTTAACTAGCACAACAAAAGTAAATCAAAACAGGGAAAAACACTAATGGCTGTATGTGATAATTAGGCGCATATTTTGACTTGGATCATCAGCACTGTACTCTGGCCCATGTATGAGCGATCTTCTGGTGCCGATAGAGTTATAATAGTTGGATATTCGCGGATTTGCCGCGATGATTAGCTCATCCGTTTCTATCTCATTGAGCAGCATTTGCTGGACATGATTTGTAATATTAAATCGGTAGTAGCCACTTGCTTTTCTAAAGTTGCCACCGGAGTTTCGAGCGTAATCTCCAGTTAGGGAGAACTCATCAGGATCGGTTTCATAAACCATGGTCAGCGTATCAATTTCCGCTAGCTTACTGTCGCTGAAAAAGGGCACGATAAGTTCCGCCTTATTGATGGTCACACCGTCATACATGTTCAGCCACCTGACGTCTCCGATATTGAGACGAAGTCTGGTACCTCCAGCGCATTGCAAGTAGCAAAGATTGGAGCCATCAATATAGTTGTTAGGATTTAGACCGCTTAAAGCAGTTCCAAAATACTGTTGTTCAATAACCGTGTATGCTTCGCATGAATTAGTAAAAGGAAAAGTGTATGAACCGAGCTCTGTCGTGCCATGGCTCTCGGTGGCATAGTTGACAGTGATTTTTGAATTGATGTTAGAAAAATTCAAAACACGGCCATCTACAGTTCTAGAGCTTATCACGAGTCCTTTGAAATATTCAGAAAACTCTTCAAAAGTTTCCAATAAAGTATCAGCAGAAAGGAGTCTTTCCCCTAGCTCTACTGAAAGTGGAAGGTTCAGGTATTCTGTGTTGTCGGTTGTTAGAATAGCAGCATATTCCGACCTTGTGGTATGGGTTTCATGACCAGGTAGGATTAGGTTTTCTGCAGATTTCAACGGAATTTGATTTGAGAAGTATGGCGTATCTAAAAATAGGGTTTCCAAAAGTTCATTGACTTCGAAGTACATCGGCACATTATTGCCATATGCTTCTTGCTGATATCCCAGAGAAAGAACTACAGAGTATACTTCGAAATTATTGGGAAGTCCGGTATTTGTGAAGTCGGGAGAGAATTGCAGTACAGCGCGACATTTTACGACGCCAAAGTCTGGGTCAACGTAGTTGCCCGTCATTACGTTTGCAAAAACGTCGGTTCTCAGGGAGTCAACTTTTTCGGTTTGAGCCGAGATTTGGAAAGAATCCGTCACAGCAGCGTTGAGCAAATCTTCAGCGGGTTGTAGGTTTTCACCTAGACTTTCGTCTGGTTTTTTACAAGACGCGAGTATTGTTAGGAGTATGAAGGAAAATAGCCCCAATTTCTTGAGGCTATTTGACAATACAATATGGTGGTTAATTTTCTTAATCAACGAGCTCAGTCTTTCCCAGTACAATAGAGTCATAAAATTCATCAACAGCGTTGAGATAATCCATTTCTCCGTGTTGTTTCAACAGAGGAACATCATTTTCGTTGCAATATTGCTCGAGTTCAGGATTTACACCTTCTTCGGCAATAATTGCGGCGTCAGAATGTTGAAGCGCCAATTTGGAAAGATTGGTATGGCTCGGGTTTTTGAGGTGAGCCATATCTTCCATTTTGATGCTATCGAAAGATATTTTTTGGGCAATTTTCGAATCGAGATTGCCTTCGTAAGCGTCGTTGTAGAGAGAGGTCACGATTTTCGCGTCGGCGAAGTGAGGATCTCTGCTGTAAAGTTTTTTTACATAGATCGGCATCAGGGAAGCGAACCAGCCATGGCAATGGATAATATCCGGCGCCCAGCCAAGTTTTTTCACGGTTTCCAGAACGCCTTTTGTGAAGAAGATCATTCTCATGTCGTTATCCGGAAACATTGACATGTTGTCGTCATGGAAAAATGCCTTTCTATGGAAAAACTCCTGGTTGTCAATAAAGTAAACCTGAAGTCTGATTTGAGGGATGCTGGCTACCTTGATAATCAATGGATGGTCAGTATCGTCCACAATCAAATTCATCCCGCTCAGCCTGATCACTTCATGTAATTGGTGTCTGCGCTCGTTGATTTTACCATATCTCGGCATGAATATGCGGGTTTCTTTGCCACCTTCATGAACTGCCTGTGGTAAGAATCTGCTACTTTGTGAGGTTGGAGTTTCTGGAGAGAAAGGGAGAATTTCCTGAGAGACGTATAGAATTTTTGTTTTATTGCTCATACGTTTTTTTTGGTTCTACTGAAAAAGAGATGCAAAGATAGATATAAATCTTTGTCGAATTTTCCAAACATTTAGATTTGACCCCTTATATTTTTTGTAAAAACCTTGTCACTTACTGTATTTGAAAGCATTAACGACGTGCGAAGCTGGGTCCAAGGGACCAAAGCTCACGGAGCCACTGTCGGATTTGTGCCCACAATGGGCGCTTTGCACCGTGGACATATCTCGCTTATTGAGCGGGCTAAGGAGCAATGCGAAAAAGTTGTGGTCTCAATTTTCGTGAACCCCACTCAATTCAATAATCCGGAGGATTTGAAAAAATACCCTCGTCATTTGGAACAAGATAGTGCAATGTTGGAGGCGGCAGGGTGTGACGTGCTTTTCCATCCATCGGTTTTGGAAATGTATCCAAAACCTGGTCAGAAGAAGCATTGGGATTTTGGACCGGTAAGCAATACCTTGGAAGGAGAGTTTAGGCCCGGTCATTTTGATGGCGTGCTTACAATTGTCCAGAAACTCTTTGAGGCTGTCGAGCCTGATATGGCTTTTTTCGGCGAAAAGGACTTTCAGCAGCTCACTTTAATCAAAAAAATGACAATAAAAGAAAAGCTACCTGTTGAAGTTGTCGCTTGCCCCTCGATAAGAGAGAGTACAGGTCTTGCGATGAGCTCTAGAAACATGAGGCTTTCAAAGGAGGAATATCAGAACGCCCATGCGATCAGTAGGACGTTGTTTTTTATGAAAGAAAATCAGTCGCTGTATACACCAGATGAGCTGCAAAATAAAGGACAACAAATATTGGCGTCTTCACAGGGAGTCCAAATGGAATATTTGAGAATAGTAGATTCTGAGACATTTTTGCCGTTAAGGGAATGGAATGTTGATGTCAAACCAGTTGTGCTGATAGCGGCATTCGTTGGAGATGTAAGGCTGATAGATAACATAATTTTGTAAAAGGTTCGACTGGCTTATAAAATGGAATTATTTGGTGTGGTAGCATCAATGCTTCATATCTTTGTCGCCCGCTGAAGCGGTTAAAATCGTAAACCCATGGGAAAATTAGGAGCAACCGAGATCATCGTCATACTTGTAATCGTTCTGCTTTTTTTCGGAGGCAAAAAAATTCCGGAATTGATGCGCGGACTTGGCCGTGGAGTGAAAGAATTTAAGGACGCCAGCAAAGGCGAGGTAAACGACGCACCGGAGAAAACCGAGAACAATTAACTGAGATTGTCTAGGTTGTATCGGGATCTGTTTCCGAGAATATTTGTGCATTGTTCTGAAATCGGGGCCAAAATTTTCTTTTAGGCTAAATTTTTTTTATTTTTCGTCTAACGAAATTCGTCATTTGACTGCTTTTTTCAAGGCCTCATAACTCTGTTGAAAAACATTCGCGTTTGGTCCCACACTAATTTGAAACATTCAACAATTTGTGCTCGTTTATTTAGTTGTGCCAAAGAGTGCCGGATAATGTCTTATTTATTATCATCGCACAGTATTTTATTAACCGCAAGCAAGTAAACCAGGGAAATTATGAAAAAAGTACTCATTTTATTGTTCACCCTATCAGTGTGCTACACCAGCGAGGCTTCGTCGCAAAAGGATTCACTTCCTCAAGGACCAGGCTATCAGTTGAACCCTGACGACCCTGAGGTAGCGGAGATTGACAAGATTTTAGTTTCCAGCTATTTGAATCACTATTGTTTCAGCACTGATCAGTGTGTTTTGAATGCATATGGCTATAGTCCGGAAACAGTACCAACATTTACACCTGAAGTAGTCGCCAGCAGAATGGCGATTTTGGACAACAATACTCCTTTTGATTTGGTCTACAATAGCACCGTGCAGGGCTTTATCGACCTTTACGCAGTTCGCAGAAGGGATATTTCCACAAAGGTCCTTGGCATGTCGGAGTTATATTTTCCAATGATCGAGGAATATCTTGCGAAATATGAAATTCCACTGGAGATGAAGTATCTGGCAATTGTGGAATCAGCTTTGAATCCTACTGTGATCTCTCATGCTGGCGCGGGTGGCCTTTGGCAGTTCATGGTAAGCACCGGCAAAATGTACGGTCTAGATGTTTCAAGCTATCAGGATGAGAGGTTTGATGCCTACAAATCAACTGAAGCGGCATGTAAATACCTGAAATTTCTCTATAAAACCTTCGGCGATTGGCAATTGGCCTTGGCAGCTTACAACAGCGGCCCTGGCAATGTGAATAAAGCAATCCGTCGTTCCGGCGGTAAGCGTGACTTCTGGTCAATAAAACCATTTTTACCAAAGGAAACGCAAGGCTACGTACCTGCATTTATCGCGGTCAACTACGTGATGAATCATGCTTCAGAATACAACATTTATCCTAAAAAGCCACTGACAACATTTTTCGAAATTGATACCGTGGGCGTGTCTCAACGAATCGATTTTGATGCTCTTTCAAAGGTTTTGAGCATGCCTGTTGAAGATATTTCTTTTCTAAACGGAACTTATAAGTTGAATGAAATACCAAATAATGGCCAAAAGCATTATCTGGTGCTTCCGGTGGAGAAAGTTGGACTTTTTATGGCAAATGAAACAACCGTTTATGCTCAAAGTGAAGTTCGAAGAATTGAACCAGAGCTTTTCGCTGATAATAGTTCTAAGTCTGTTGCATCAGAAGGCAAGGTAAGCAAAACAGTTTGGGAAACAGGTTGGAAATCTCATAAGGTAAAACGTGGCGAATCTTTGGGAAGTATTGCAGATAAATACGATGTAAGCTTAGCTGAATTGAGGAAGTGGAACAAAATCAAGAGTTCCAAGATAGTTCCAGGACAGACGCTAAAGGTTCAGACCAAAGTAAAGAAAACAATTTATGAAGAACCAGAAAACAAGGAAACCCCAAAGTCTACGGGCACAGAAACAGCCACGGTGACCAAATCAACCGAATCATCGGAAGAGGAAAGTTATCAGGAAGAAGGCAAGGCTGCAGTGGCTAAAACATCTGTTGTGGCGAAGACAGAATCAAAGTCGCCACAGTATAAATATTACGTTGTACAGAAGGGAGATACTTTGACTAAGATTGCAAGCGCCAAAGGCGTATCAGTTGATCAGATCAAACACCTCAACAGAGGCTTGAAGGAAAACAAGTTGGCTATTGGTCAAAAAATCAAGATCAAGCAGATTTAATTTGTATCAATATTGAAGAAAAGCCACTCATGATTGGGTGGCTTTTTTTGTTTCAAATGGCTATTGTTTCCGTGCATCGGAACATTTCGAGAAGTTTTGCGTATAGAGTTGCGATCAAATCACTTCAGATGCAATCGAAAATATTCATCTTCATCCTAACACTTTTTGCAAATACGGCATTTGCTCAGTCAGCGCTTGATCAAGCGAATGATGCCTACAACAAAGGCAGTTATGAGGTCGCATTAAGCAATGCAGATATTGCTGTTCAACAACACACTTCTCCTGAGGCACTAATGTGCAGGGCAAATTGTTTTCAAAAACTGGGTGAGTTTTCTAAAGCTTTGGACGACTATGACAAAGCAAAATCAAAAGGCTATTCAAGAGATGATCTCCATTTGAATCGTGGCATTTGTAAAATCTCAATGTCGCTTTTTGAAGCTGCAAAGGTTGATTTGATTACTTACCTGCAACGTAATGAGGATGATCCAAAAGTCTATTATTGGCTTGCTACTGCGGAATATATGATGATGGAAAGCAGGGCTAGTCTGAGATATCTTGATGAAGCAATTTATTATGACTCTACTTATTCTGAGGCCTACTATCTGAGGGCTGCGAACTATGCAGAGCAGAATAAAATGAATTTGGCCATGGAAGAATTTCAAATGGCTTATCAATTAAATCCAACAATGCATCGCGCTAAGATGAATATGGCAGTAATCTTACTTGGAATGGGCCAGAATAGAAATGCGATAGAAATGTTGTCGGAATTGAAATTGGAGAATATTGATTTTACCTCAGAGGTTCTATATTACCGAGGCGAGGCGCTTTACAACATGCATGATATGGAGGGTGCTTGCGGTGACTGGGTTGAAGCAGCAGAGATGGGCGACAATGACGCCGAATACAATTATCGAAAGCTCTGTATTGATAAAAACGACAAACCGCGATTTAAACGCAGGACATATTTCCAATTCTGATTTTTAGAAAGCCCATTTTACTTTGAGTTCCCAATTGGATCTGACGTTTATTTTTCCTGTATAGACATGGGTTATCTCTGGCTCTTTTTTCTCGGATAAAATAGCAGCGTCATATAGTCCATTTTGATTTGTGTCTTCAATGAGCTTTCCAAAATATTCTCCCGGTGGAAGGTCTTTTACAGCGATGTTTTTAGCGTTGATATTATTCTCTGTAAAAATGACTTGATTGTTTTTATCGGTAATGATGAGAATAAGATCTTCAATATTTTTTTCTGTGTCAAGTTCGAAGAGGATTGTTCCTAAGTCTTCTGTTTTGTATGTGCTCACAGAGCAAATCAAACTATCATTCGAGGCTCCGGACGCGTTGGTAACAGCTCCGGGAAGAATTTTTAGCGAATAAGATTTGCCTTGTTTCAATGAGGTTTCCAGTGTTTTTTCAAATGGAAGATTGTTGTCGATAATCTTAAATGGAACTTCAACACTATCTGACACAAGACTTATTTTAGATATATCTTTTATTTGAAAGGGTTGAGATGAAACAATTTTTGGTGAATCTGAAATCCTTATCTTTTTACCTGCATCACATCTTAACTTGAAAGAAGCGTTAGTGGCCTCATCGAAGAATGGTATCTCAAGGGTGTCGAAAAAAAGATTGTTCCATTCAACCACAAGTTCTTCAAATCTGTTGGTTGGTTTACCATCGATGAAAGCAATAACCGTATCGTTGCTTGAAAATTGTTTTACGTCAAGATTCGCTGCAGATCTCACATTGAATGCGCCATAGTGTGGATGAGCATAAAACCTTAACGAACCTATTGAGTCGGTTTTATAATCGTCGGTTTTAGGTGTTTCACTAATGGGATTGCTTGCCTGAAGTGTCAAGAATGTGCTGTCAACATTTGACACACGTATGAGTTGCTTAGTGAAGGCAATTGTTTCTTCATCATCTCTGCGATAGTTGCTGTTTTGATCATCGACAGCGAATATGTAAAACTCACCCTCTTTCAAATAATCTAGCGAAAAGCTTCCGTCTTTCTTTGTTTTTGTAAAGTAAAGTGGCGTTGATTTTTTTGAAAACACCATGGTGTCATCATCAAAAAGCATCACCTTCAAACCTTCGGCAGGAATATCCTTTTCTACATCATGCACAAAACCGCGCACGCTTAGCGAGTCCACATGATCACCTGTTGAAAAAACGTAGATGAGGCTTTCTACTTTGTTGTTTTCATTCACATCAGCAATGCCGTCACCAAAGTTGAGTTGATAGGTTGTATTTGGTAAGAGTTCTTCTTTGAATTTTACAACAAGACTTTTTTGTTTGATGATAATTTCAGGTTTTTTCTGAAGTGGTGGTGAAATGATTAGTTCCTGATTGATATTGTTGAGTTGTACGTATTCATCAAAAACGATAACAATTGATTTTTCTTGAAAGTTAGTAGTGAGATGAGGGGGAAAAGCCATAAGCGCCAGCGGTGGTTTTGTATCTTTTTCACCTCCAGGTAATGATCTAACCTGAGCGCATGAAACTGCGAATAAACACAATAACAAAGACCAATATTTTCGGGTTGGATTAATCACCTTTTTTTTCAATCAGAAGCTCACAGATTTTTTCGAGATAAATTTTATCGATGGATGAAAAATCATTGAGCGATTTACTATCAACGTCCAGCACGCCGAATATTGTTTTCTTTTTATCGCGAATTGGGACAACAATTTCTGATCTTGAAAGGCTGCTGCAAGCGATGTGTCCGGGAAATAAATCTACATCGGGAACGACAATCGTCTCATTGTTTTTCCACGCTGTGCCGCATACGCCTCTGCCCAACTGAATTCTTGTGCAGGCAATTGGTCCCTGAAAGGGGCCAAGTACAAGTTCATTTTCCAATACGAAGTAGCATCCAATCCAGAAAAAACCAAAAGCTTCTTTTAGGGCAGCGACCATATTTGCGGCATTCGCGATGATGTTTGACTCGCCTTCAAATAGACTTTTGATTTGGGGCAGTAAAGCCACATAAACGGTTTCCCGGTCATGAGATTGCGGTATGTGAATAGATTCAGCCACGGCGGTGCGAATTTAACCCACACTCCGAGATGGGATTCTATTGCAAGACAAAATCACTTCGAAGCCGAGTGATCCCCAATAATTTTTAATGGAATAATGGCCGAGTGATCTTGAAGAATAAACCTGGGAAATGTTCGAATTTATTGAGCTTCTGTGTTTTGTTGCGGGCTCTATCACAATTTGTGGGTTTACGCTGTTAATGGTGACAGAAATCAGTTCAAAAATGTGATGTGTTATGTGCATCGAGTGGCAATTATATTTGGCGTCCGATTAATAAGGTTCTATCCGCTGACTGGTGTCGAAACGGATGGGATATTGATCGAACAAATATTAACATCAAAGGTTTTTCTTCAATCAACAAGAGAAACTTTAAAGACAACAAAGATCTTATGTCAAGTACAAATTTTGCAATGAGGCACATTGGTCCTCGCCCAGAAGAGGTTAAAAGCATGTTGGAAGCTATTGGCGTTTCTTCGATCGATCAGTTGATCGATCAGACGGTACCGGCGCTTATTCGCAACAGCAAACCGATGTCAATTTCAGAGGGCATGTCTGAGCATGACTATCTGGGGGCGTTGTTGCAAAAGGCAAAGAAGAATAGTGTTTTCAAGAGTTATATCGGTATGGGTTATCACCCGACAATTGTACCCGGTGTTGTGCTGAGGAATGTTTTGGAAAATCCGGGATGGTATACAGCTTATACTCCTTATCAAGCGGAAATTGCTCAAGGTCGATTAGAGATGCTGTTGAATTTTCAGACAATGACAAGTGATCTAACAGGCCTACCGATAGCTAGCGCATCGTTGCTCGATGAGGGCACTGCGGCAGTGGAAGCGATGATCATGTTCATGCACAGCATCAGCAAAGAGAAGGAGCAAAATGGAGCGAATAAATTTTTCGTGGATCAAGAGGTTTTCCCTCAAACGCTTGATGTATTGAAAGGAAGAGCAAAGCACCTCAAAATTGAAATAGTTGTAGGTGATTATAAAACGCTCTCAATTGACAATTCATATATCGGTGCATTGGTTCAATATCCAAACAACAGCGGCCAGATAAACGATTACAAATCGTTTGCGGATCAGGTGCATGCTGTTGGTGCTTTCATTGCATGTGCATCGGATTTGATGGCTTTATCGATGATCACGCCACCAGGAGAATGGGGTGCCGATGTGTGTTTTGGAAATTCACAACGTTTTGGAGTTCCTATGGGATATGGTGGACCACACGCTGCTTTTTTCTGTGCCAAAGAGGACTTTAAGCGCAATATGCCCGGAAGAATTATTGGTGTAAGCCGTGATCGCCATGGAAGAACCGCTTTGCGAATGAGTCTTCAAACAAGAGAACAGCATATTCGCCGTGAAAAGGCAACCTCAAATATTTGCACCGCACAGGCTTTGCTTGCTGTAATGGCTGCAGCATATGGCATCTATCACGGTGCTGATGGAATACGCACCATTGCGTCAAGAATTCATTCACGCGCATCTACGTTGGCGAAGGCATTAGGCGCACATCAAATCAATTCGAATTTTTTTGATACCCTGAAAGTTTCAGTCAAAGATGAAACTGCTGTGAGACAAGCTGCAGAGGCGAAAGGAGTTAATTTCAGATACTTTGGTGATGGTCATATAGGCATTGCGCTCAATGAAAAAACCAGTGATGCTGATGTTGCTGAAATAGCGGCAATACTCGGTTCGATCGCATCATCCAATGATGGTGGGTCAGCGCTTGGAAGCTTTCAGCGTAAGTCGTCGTTTATGACTCATCCGGTTTTCAGCTCTCATCGCAGTGAAACTGATATGCTCCGATACCTCAAGAAGTTGGAGAATCGTGATTTGTCGTTGGCACATGCGATGATACCACTTGGCTCATGCACTATGAAGCTCAATGCAACAAGTGAAATGATTCCGCTAACATGGCCTGAGTTTAGCGAGATACATCCTTTTGTTCCTGTTGCGCAGGCTGCGGGATATCAGGAGGTTTTGAAAGATCTACATGACGATCTTTGCCAGTGTACAGGATTTGCAGGAATGAGTCTTCAGCCAAATTCAGGCGCTCAGGGAGAACTTGCAGGACTTCTTGTGATCATGGCATATCATGAAAGCAGAGGCGAAGGTCATCGCAATATTTGTCTGATACCGTCATCAGCCCACGGAACCAATCCTGCCTCAGCGGTTATGGCTGGTCTAAATGTGGTTGTTACCAAGTGTGATGAAAATGGCAACGTGGACATCACAGATCTTGCTGCGAAGGCCGCTCAATACAAAGACAATCTTGCTGCGCTGATGGTTACTTACCCAAGTACGCATGGAGTTTATGAAGAAGGAATCAAAGACATTACTCGCATTATTCACGACAATGGCGGACTAGTTTATATGGACGGTGCAAACATGAATGCTCAGGTGGGACTTACTTCCCCTGGCAACATCGGTGCAGATGTTTGTCACTTGAATCTTCATAAAACATTTGCCATACCTCATGGTGGCGGTGGACCTGGAATGGGCCCTATTGGTGTGAATGAGAAACTTGTTCCGTTTTTACCAGGAAATGTAATGGTAAAAACTGGTGGTAGCCATGCCATCAATGGTGTTTCCTCAGCGCCATTCGGAAGTGCATTGATACTGCTTATTTCCTATGGATATATCAAGATGCTCGGCGAAAGGGGATTAACTGACTCTACACGATATGCAATTTTTAATGCGAACTACATGAAAGCTCGTTTGCAAGGTCATTATGATGTATTGTATACCGGAACAAATGGTCATGTAGCACATGAGATGATTTTGGATTGTCGCGATTTCAAGAAGGCAGGAATTGAAGTAGAGGATATTGCAAAACGGTTGATGGATTATGGGTTTCATGCTCCAACTGTTTCATTCCCCGTTGCCGGCACATTGATGATTGAGCCGACTGAAAGTGAACCAAAATCGGAGCTTGATAGATTTTGTGATGCTATGATTTCTATTCGCAAAGAGATTGCTGAAGTTGAAGCAGGAATTGCTGATAAACAAGATAACGTTTTGAAGATGGCGCCGCATACCGCGCTGGAGTTGACTGCTGACGAATGGAGCCACTCTTACTCGAGAGAGAAGGCGGCATATCCAATGTCTGGATTGAGAGAAAATAAATTCTGGACCTCTGTTGGCAGAGTCGACAATGCCTTTGGTGATCGCAACCTTGTTTGCACTTGCCCACCAATTGAATCTTATGAAAACGCAATGGCATAATAGCCTTTCAATTAATTTGAAAACCCGTCTTTAAGGCGGGTTTTTTTATAATCCGCAGTATAGGTGCGATAGAAGTTGCAAAAACGCAAAATGATGTTCAAATCATAATTATTTTTTGATAAAAGGATCGGCATCAATTACGAAATTGCGACGATTTTGAAGAAACAGCTAACTACTAATCACCTCATTAAATGAAGAGAATTTTACTATTGATGATCATGTGCGGAATATTGACTGCACAGGCACAGATTAAACTTACTTATGTGAATCCGACGACGCAGGAAATTCGCATCAAGAATTTTGGCGGAACAAGTGTAGACATCACCAACTATAGATTTTGTGCTCTTTTCGAGTATGCCAATCTGGTGGAGCCTTCAATTACAATATTGAGCGGGTCTCTCAATTTGACTGCTGGAAGTGAGGTTGCAGTGCAATGGAATGCGGGCTCTGGTTTTAACACATCTGCAAGTGATATTGGACTTTACCTACCAACCGGTGGATTTAACGTGGCCTCTGCTATGGTGGATTTTATGCAATATGGTGCAGGCGGACAAGGTCGTGAGGGTGTTGCCAACACGGCTGGTCTTTGGGTAGCAGGAACATTTTTGACTGGCACTGGTCCATGGGAGTACACCGGTGACGGCAGTGCTAGCGGCATAGCTTTATGGTCAGCTGAAAGCGTTGGTCCAAACACTGATGTTCGCCTCAATGAGTTGGATATGGACCAGCCGGGCACGGATACAGATGAATTTATTGAGTTATTCGGCGACGCAGGCACGTCGTTAGACGGACTAGTGATTGTATTATTTACAGGGGCAACAGATCTTAGTTATGATGCTTACGATCTTGATGGATATTCTTTGGATGCAAATGGGTTTTTTGTGTTGGGAAGCGCTACGGTTCCCAATGTAGATATGGTGTTGGCCGGTCCTATTGAAAACGGCGCTGATGCTGTGGCGCTATATGCTGGCAATGCCGCTGATTGGCCTGATGGCATCGCTGCAACATCAACAAACTTAGTTGATGCAATTATTTATGGAACTGATGATGCTGAAGATACTGGCTTGATTGCAGCGCTAGCGTCTGGTCAATTCCAGTTAAACACGGATGGAAATAACGCAACGTCTTTCTCTAGGGTTCCAGATGGCGGTGTTGCTTTCGACATGTTGAGTTACGTTGTGCAAGGACCAACACCAGGTGAGTCAAATATTCCTGCGTGCAATGGCGGCGCCATAGAAGTTTTAGAAGGAGTGCTTGAGCAATGTATCGAAGATGATAACAGTCCATTTGAATTGACAACATCAAATTCGATTGGCGACACATATGTCTATTTCGTTACTGACGCTTCTGATGCGATTATTTCTTCATATTCAGCGGGTACCATTGATATGGATGATTTCGAGGTTGGTGAATTTCACATCTATGGATTAGCATACAACGGCACACTCGATCCAGATAGTTCTGCTGCTGGACAGAATATTCAGAGCGTTATTTCGGATGACTGTTATTCGCTTTCTGTTAACTCAGTTGTAGTAAACAGAACGGCATGTAATGTTGACGTCTGTGAGGGCGGAGTAATAACTACTGCAGAAGGAAATTCTTATATCAGCCTTTGTTTAGACGGTGAAGCTGACGTTTATGACTTCAGCCATGTGAGCGGTGGAAATGCAGATATGTATACTTATTTCCTTGCAGATGCGAATGGAATAATTGTGCAAGAGTTGCCAGCAACGGGCTTTGATTTTAACACCCTTTCAGCGGGCGCCTATTATGTTCACGGTCTCGCGTACTTCACAGGTCTTGATGTATCAACTACAGAGCCTGGCGATGCGCTCACAGGATTAAGCACTTTGGGCACTTGTCTTGATCTTTCTGACAACAATATTGAAGTTCAAGTTTTAGAATGTGCGCTTGGAGAAGGATGCACTAGGCTTTTTATTTCAGAGTATTTTGAAGGAGACTCGAATGATAAGGCCTTGGAAATTTATAATCCAACGCCATTTCCTGTTGATCTTTCAGATTATGATTTGTTTTTATACGCAAATGGAGGCGTCGATTACACGGCTGTTGCGGCTCTTTCTGGTACAGTTCAACCTGGTGATGTTTATGTGATCGCAAACTCAGGGGCAAATGCTAGCATATTAGCCCAAGCAGACCAGACTGGCAACATTGCTACTTTTAATGGTAATGACGCTATCGTACTTACATATGATCTCGAGCCAATAGATGCAATTGGCGTGGTTGGTGTTGACCCTGGAGTCAATGGTTGGAGCTTTGGATTGAACTCAACTACGAATAATGTTATGGTTCGTGATGTTTCTATAACAGCACCAACTACAGATTGGACCTTGTCATCAGGTCAATGGAATTCATTTGCAGTTTCTGATTATACACATATTGGCTCGCATAGCGCAGTTGGCTGCGGAGGCGAAGCATTTGTTTCTTTTGAGGTTGCTGGTATTCAGGTTGAAGAAAACGTCGGCACAATTGAGTTAACCATCAATGCATTTAACGTTACGGTTGACGTACCAGTAACAATTGATATCTCAAGCGCTTCTGCAACTGCGGGTGAGGATTTCACTGGTTCTTTCCCTGTTACACTTACGTTTACTCCAGAGAACAATGTTCAGGTGATCACAATTGATATCATTGACGACCTTATTGAAGAGGAGTTATTCGAGTATTTCACACTTACTATGAATGATGACGATGATTTGGCAACGTTTGTCAACGAAAGCATTACAATTTCAATCGAGCCAAGCGATCTTGATTTCCCATATTATGAAATAGGCACAATTATCACCGCTGACGATGCTGGAGTAGCTGATAGCGTTGGTGTTTATTGCTCAATATCAGGAATTGTTCACGGTATTAATTTTAATCCTGATGGAACAGAATTCACTCTGATAGACGCAACTGGTGGAATTAAAGTTTTTGATGCTGATGAGTCTTTTGGATACACAGTTGTTGAAGGTGATAGTGTCCTTGTTTTGGGTCAGGTAGCTCAGTTTATGGGTATGATGCAGTTTTATCCACTATCAATAACATTAATTGACGGAGGTCATCCTCTTGAGACACCGACCCTGGTAACAGAACTTACAGAATCTAATGAAAGTCATATGGTGCGTATGGAGTGTGTCGAGCTTATAGATCCGACACAATGGACACAAACGGGATCTGGTTTTGATGTTGATGTTACTGATGGAACCAACACTTTTGTGATGAGAGTTGATTTGAACACTACAATATTCCCGGTTAGTGCACCAGCTGGTCATTTTAGTGTTGTGGGAATTGGAGCGCAAGAAGATGATGCACTTCCATATGATTCAGGTTATACGTTTTGGCCACGTTATATTGAAGATATCAGTGACGAGGTGGTTGCTACATTCCAAATGCCAACAACAATTATCTATGACCTCACCGGGGCGAGCGTTGACTTTACAAACAACAGCGTTGGTGCTGCAGAATACGAATGGTCATTTGGCGATGGCACAACTTCAACTTCAGAGGACGCAACGCATGAATATTCTTATGACTTCCTCAATTCTGTTGCGGAAGTGACAGTTACACTAACGGTTCAAAATGGCGATGGCTGCACGGATGTTTATTCTGCAACAGTTGACGTGGCATTTACGTCTGTGTCTGAGAATGATGAAATTTCTCCTATTGTTTATCCGAATCCAACAAAAGATAGAATTACTGTTGAGAACGTAATGACTTCGGAAACTTTAGTATTGATGGATATGCAAGGCCGTCAGATTTTTGAAGAAAAAATCATGGGTCGCTCAAGAATTGAACTTAGTCTTGGTAGCTTATCAAGTGGTGTTTATTTGATCGAATTGAGAGGTGGAAACGGCATAGGCCGCACTAAAGTGATCAAGGATTAATAAATAACAAGAAAAAAATTGCCGGTACCACATGAATTTGTGGGCCGGCTTTTTTATTTGGAAATAATTCGACTCTTTTTAACATCTCATGCAATCTTTTTGACTCTAAGAAGTCTTTGAAGAGATGAAAATCATCTAAAAGCGCCAGAAACGGACTAATTTCGTTTAATAGCAATTGTTAATAACCTTTGATTCACTAATATTTGCGAACGCGGAATTTATAGAGTTTTGGGACTTATTCGGTTTTCAGTACTTGGGAATGAAATAACTGGACAACACGTTTGATGAGATTACTACGCATAATCATTATAGCAATCGCCAGTCTTACATCTCTGGCGTCTGAAGCACAAATCGTGCTCGGCGGTAATTTTTCCTGGGAATGCCTTGGGGCAAATCAATATGAAGTAACCTTTACGTTATACCGCGACTGCTTCGGCACATCCGGTGATCCAACATCTACAGACGTGTTGGTATATCCATCAGGATGCGCTTCGGTGCCCTTTTCTGCCACATTAAATTTAGTCAGCTCAACGGAAATTTCAGATCTTTGTCCTACTGAGCTCGTCAATAGTTCATGTGGTGGCGTTGGCGCAACGCCCGGTACATTGCAGGTGGTTTACACCGGCATAATTACTCTTGATCCCGGTTGCGTATGGAATATTTTATGGAATAGTTTTGACTGGAGTTTATTGTATTCCAATCAGGACCCGGTGTTCTTGCAGGATGCGTATATCAATTCGCTGATAGATACAAATCAACCCTGCAACGATTCTCCTGTGATCGTTTCTACGCCATCAGATCCTCAAGTTCCTTACATCTGTGATGGCGATGCTTATTCACATGC
>Ga0075163_10004759_pt1 | contig 18177 bp, 14 predicted proteins | sample JI1023141ADNA_FD_71478 | JGI IMG/M metagenome (GOLD analysis project Ga0075163, IMG submission 71478) | Wastewater effluent complex algal communities from Wisconsin, to seasonally profile nutrient transformation and Carbon sequestration -... | ecosystem: Engineered > WWTP > Effluent > Algae...
TCCTCAGCCAAGAAGGCGAACTCCTCCGCCACCTCACCCTCGACCCCACCCGGAGCTACCAACCGCTCAACAACTAGGGTCCCGTGGGTTCGTCTGTCCACGATGTCTCGCGACATCACATGGTGCGGGAGGGGGGACTTGAACTCCGACGGGAGGGGTGTTCGATGGGTGTCGGCCAAAGTCGGCGGGGCTCAGAATGCCCACGAATTGGGGGTTTCGAGGATTAGCGAGTTCGGCCACTGACAATCGCTGTCGGCGAGTTTCGGGAGGTGTGTGACCAAATTGTGACCACGCCACCGTGCGCGCTGCGGATACGCCGACCGACCGACCGACCGACCTCGAACGTGTTCACCGTCGCCTGAGCGACTCAGACGGCGTTCGAGGCATGGTTCGACCGTGTGAAGCCATACTCGCCACGTGCCAGATTCGGATCCCTTCTCGATCGACCTCGATGACGATGAACGACGGCTGTTGAGGTGCGGCATCTTGGAGTGGGGTGGTCCTGCTCGATGCACCGAGGAGATGGCGATCGCTCTTGGCTTCGAGAGCGTCCAAGACATCTTCGCCCAGACAGATCGGCTGCGGGACGCACTGAAGACGGGTGCGGCGCTCACCTACATCGACTGGAGTCGGGTGGTGCTCGCCACCGAGGTTGTGTTCGCAAGCGCAGTGATGGGTTCGGGTCACGATTGGTCGGTTACGACGGGCATCTCAGACGCCGACACGATCGTCCTGCTGCGACAAGTCCAGAGGAAGGTCACACGGGCGGCAGGGCGGCGGCTAGGGCACGGAATCGGGACCCGAAATGGACCAGCGCTACCTCCGTAGCTCGCCGGGACCTTCATGCGTGTTTCCGCAACCGTCGCCTGGGCTGCAGCGAGCACACCAGCGTCGAGTCCATCCTGGAGGGGCAGCTGCAGGGATGCGCTCCAGGCGTTGCGACGCCCGACCACCTCTCCCGGCCGATCACTTGGGACCGCGGTAGGGGAGCTTTCGGCGCACGCTGCGTTCAAGGCCGAGACCGGAATCGCGGTCTACTTCGCTGCCCCGCGTAGCCCGTGGGAACGCGGCACAAACGAGAACATCAACGAACTCTGGAGTTGGCGCGATGCGGCTGAATTGCTTTCGCGCCATCGTTCCTAGACGTAACGGAACGCAGCTGACGGGCTGATCCTCGTTGCTCCTACTGCCGGAAGGAGGCCTGAGATGAGGCCGATCGTGAGTCCGAGGACTGGTGCGGCAACAAGGTAGCGCGGGTCGAAAACTGGCTCGCCCGCTGGTCGGATTCCGAGCACCAGCGCTGCCCCTGCCCAACCACCCGTGAAGCCGCCAAGCAGCCCTGCGAGGCAGGTCTCGGAGAGCACGAGAACGAAGATGTGAACTGGTCGAGCACCCATCACACGGCGTAGACCGATCTCAGGGCGCCGAGCCGTGACGGAACTGTATGCGGACAATCCGCCTGCCAGCACAGCTCCGGCAAGTACTACCGCGGCTACGACGACGACAAGATCTCGCTCGTCGATGTCGACCTGACCACCGAGACTGGAAGTATCGAACACGGCGGACCCTTCGATCGCGTCCGGTCGATTCGGCACGAGGGCATCTCCAACCGAGCGTTCTACGGAGCTGGCGTAGCCGGCTTCAACCTTGACGGCGATCGTTGTCGACCCGTCTCCCAACGCAACCTCGACCGACTTCGTGATGACCACGGACGTCAGCAGGGCCGGCACTTCGGGCGACGAGGTGATGACGCCGAGGACGGGACAAGGTACGCCGTCCACGGACACGGTCGGGCCGAGGCTGACAGGACCGAGCGACAGATCTCGCGCGACTCCAGAGCCGACGAACACGCCGTCCCCGGGCGCGAAGCGTTTGTCACCGTCCGTCGGTTGACCGGGGAGGCTGAGATCCAGGGCCACTTCGAGGTTCCCGGCAAACCGGACAACTGGTGCTTGGGACGTGACCGCACCAGCGCTGACGTAACCCTGACCAAGCTCGGTGAGTACGACGGCGGCAGTTGCGCCATCGATGTCCTCGACGCGCCCCGCGGCGTCGTCTGGAAGGCCAACTGAGCTATCCACCACTTGAGCCGTCACGAAGGTCGATCGCTGTGCTGCGAATCGGTCCGAGACGGAGACCCGGGTGGCCTCGGCGAGGCCGAGCACTGCAACCGCACTCCCGATTCCGACAGCTGTGAGCGCCGCCACCGTGGCGATACGTCCGGGACGTGAGAGGACCGTCGCACCGACGTCATCAAGGAGGGCGCGGAGCCGAAGTCGACTGCGAATCTTGCCAGTTGTCATGTCAGATGCGACGACGAGGGCTCGACGCGGCCATCACTGACGACGAGGCGACGTTGTGCTCGCCGAGCCACCTCGTCGGAATGCGTGACGCAGATGATCGTCAAGCCTTGAGCGTGAAGATCATCGAGGATGTCGAGAACAAGACCCGATGTTCCAGAATCAAGGCTTCCCGTTGGCTCATCGGCCAGGAACAGTCTGGGTTGATGGACGAGCGCCCGTGCGATGGCGACCCGCTGGCGTTCGCCGCCGGAAAGCTCACCAGCATCAGCCTGGCTCCGGTGGAGGAGCCCGACTCTGTCGAGTGCCGTTCGACTCCGTTCGGTTGGGTCGCCGCGTCCGCCACGGTAGAGCAACCCGCGTGCGACGTTCTGGGTTGCGCTGAGCCTGTCGTCGAGCAGGAAGGACTGAAACACGAAGCCGATCAGTTCCCCGCGAACGGATGCCCGATCGCTCTCGGAACAAGCCACCATGTCGATGCCCTGCAGTAGATACCTGCCCCCGGTCGGCCGCTCCAGGCCGCCGAGGAGGGAGAGCAGACTCGACTTACCTGCGCCCGAGCGCCCGGTGACTGCGACGTATTCGCCCTCCAAGACGGCCACGTGTGCGTCGACTACGGCGTTGACGATCGGGGGGCCGGGGTACGTCAGCGCCAGGTCGCTCGCGTCCACAAGAAGGCTCATCGAGTGCGACCGGAGCCGAGCACGACGCTGTCGCCTCGACGAAGCATGCCGGAGTCAATGATCTCCACCCATCCATCAACCGTCTGACCGATCGACACTGTGACTGGCCGTTGACGGGTGCCGTCGAGTACCAGCACTCGAGCAGTGTTGGATTCCTCGTCGGGAACGATGGCTGAACTTGGAACCACGAGATCGACTGATCGAGGCGGAACGAGAGCGACCCGCACGGTGACCTCGGATCCATCGATGTAGAGGGCGTTCGGCTCCACTGGCGTCAACTCGACTGTCAGGGTGGACGTGGCCGCGACGCCGTCGGGCAGTGCAGCAGTCTCCGTCGAGACGACGCGCGTGACCTTGAGTGGTATGGACGGCTGTCCGTCCGTGACCGCGTCGAGACCTGGCTTGAGGAGTGCTCGTTGGGACTGGGTGATGTCAGCCCGCACCAGCTCGGGCCCGGACTCGATCGTCAGAATGATCTCCCCCTCCGTCAACGTCTGACCGAGAACTGCGCCGATCGACACCACACGTCCGGGTAGAGCCCCGAGGACGGCTATTTCCGTGGCCAGCACCACCACACCCTCGCTTCGACTGAACTCCGTGGTAGCGGCTCGAGCGGCGTCGAGTACGCCCTGGGCAGCTGCGGTGTCTCCGGTGGTAGATCGGAGGAGACCCTCGGCATTGTTCTCTGCCCGATCGAGCTCGGCGCGCTTGGCAAGAAGCTGGCCCATCGTCCCCTGGGTCGTCAGCGGCGGAAAGCCGATTGACGCATAGACGTCGAGTATCGCTTGGGTGGTCGTCGGCCCGAAGACGCCCGGCGGATCGTCGCTCAGATGCCCGCAGGCAGCGAGGGCAGTTCTGAGTTGAGCAACGTCGGTGCCAACGTCGCCAGGGCGGAGATCGCGGTACGGCTGTATGACTCCCGCCACTGCGATGATCGGACGATCAGCGACCGAACCGATGAGCCCACATGGCGACACGGTGGCGTCAACCGTCACTGCAAGGCTTGTCAGAACTGGCCGATTGCCCTCGGCGGCGGGCGGCGCAAGCACGTCAGCACGATCGCGGAGGTGCTTCGCTCCGCGAACGACGAGATGGCTCTGCAGGACTCGAGGTCCGACGGTGTACGTAACCGGTTCGGCTGACACCCGTGTCCGATCGGTGATCTCCGACGGCGATGACGATGTCAGCGCGACGACAACGAGGGAGACCAGCGCCGCAAACGGGAGGATGACCAGTCCCCACCTGGCCACAGCTCCTCCAGCGAAGCGCCGGCGCGGAGGGGACGTCACCTACTTTCGCCACTCGCCAAGCCGAGAGATTCAGCGATTCGGTCGATCTTCTTCGTGTATTGCGTCATGGCCTCGCGTTGCGCTCGCAACTGGGACTCGTGCCCGACAGCTTGGCGAAGTTGCTCGTCGTACTCAGTGGCGTAGACCACCGTGAGGTATCCGGTCGACTCCTGACACTTTGCATCCGCGGTGGCAATCTCGATCTCCTTCGCCACAACCGGCTGGTCAGAAGTCGGCGAATCTGTTCCGTACAACTCTTCGAGGACCTTCACAGCCACGTCACCGTAGTTGTCGGCCCCTTCGACGTACTGGCCGTACCCTTGCTCGCTCAGGCAGCGCTTCCACTTCTCAGTCGCATCGAGGACGTCGGGGTCGGCCATCGTTGAGGAGTAGGCCGCCGACGCGTAGTCGAAGACGAGCGACTGGGGTGGAGCCGGAACCTCCTTGCGCATCTTGGCGACGCATTCGTTGAAGGCGGTCTGCTGCTGATCCGTCAGCTTCCGGCCGTTGAGTTCCAACTGCTCCTTCGTAGCGCCTCCGTCCTGCCGATAGCCCAGCTCAGACGCGACCTTCTGATTGAAGATGCGACGACCGAACTGGTTGGTGGACTTGGGCGTCGCGCCGTTGATGTCCGGTGCTGCCGGAATCGTCCACTCGACGCCCTTCAAATCCATACAGTTCTTGACCAGAACATTCTCGACGTAGTTGGGCCACGTGCTGGATGAGATGCTGACCTCGTCAAGCGGCAACGCATACGCTGCAAGGTCGCGGTGCGAGCCGAGTTCCTGCTCAACAGATCCGAGATCGTCCGACCCGCAGCCGGCTGGCAGGACCGCCGTGGCAGAAGCCACGACGATCGCTGCCGACCAAGCAAGGAAGGGTCGCCTCGGTCGTCCGCCAGGGCGACCCACCATCAGGCGACGCACCAACGGTGTGAGTCGAGCGAATCGTTGAAGCCGACGGGCCCGGATGCGTTCCCAAGGTCGGAGTCTCCGCTGCCGAGCACCTGGAGGAAGCTTGCGCCGCCACCACTCACGTCCTTGTACATGCGGACGTTGCAGGAGTTGCCGAAGTTGACCACCGACGAGACGCTGTCGTGTGGGCTGGTAGTCGTGTTGTAGTAGTAGTCGTTGCCGTAGGCGTTGTCGTCGCCCGACCAGGCTCCGCTCTTCGCCCCATCTCCGAAGGACTGGTAGCTTGCGTCCTTCCAGACACACACGTACCCGCCGCCGGGACAGCTCACGGTCGCTCCCGCGTCCAACGTCACCGCGCCGATGCCCAGCATGGCCACAGCGGCAGCAGCCGCCAACCGGCTGCCAATCACCAATTTTGTCATTCTGATTCCTCCGAGTTCGTTGATGGAAGGCGTCGACTGGGGTTCCCAGACCGTCGCTGTGGAACTCTTTCCATTCAGTCCGGATCTGTGACAAAGAATCTTTTGACCGCGACGGCCTACAGGTCGACCACCGGCTACAGAGAATCGCGAGATCCACTCTGACACATCGGCCATCTCGACCTCGAAGCTTCGACGGCGAGAAGCTTGGCAGTAGCAACGCCTGTTTCGGCGCCTTCAAGGGGCTGCGGCCAGCCGCTTATCGAGGTCGTCTTGAGAGACTCGCCACCTTCTCCGAAGGGGGAACAAGGGCCGTGACGGCGTAGTCGAACTCGCTAGGGCTGGGCGGTGGACCCGACTTGCGGCCAGCTTGCTCGCTCGTCAGCAAGATGACTTCGCCCCGGAATGGGAACGGCCGCTCGAATCGCCGGGCACCGACAAAGTCTGCCATGGCGGTGCCGCTGTCGCGAGCTTCTTGAGGCGGTGCCTCCAAGGCATCCCGCGCACATCGCATCCAATTTATGGGCATATCGATTCAGAGGTCGATCTCGAAGTCAGCGTCGTTGTCGGCTTCGGCGCGTGGCTCGTGTTCGATCGCCATCGTCTGCGCGGCGCTCCGTTGGAGCGAGGACCGGACTTCATCAACGATGTCGCTTGTGACCTCGGCGACGTGCGCGTCCTCTCGTGACGTGCCGCCGTCGAGGTAGAGGGTGTTGTCGATGCGGCCTCTCGACATCGCTGTGTATGCGGCCTCGTTGGTGAACTGGTCGTCGCCGAGGACGAGGCAGTGGTCGTAGGTGGCGCCCTGGGCTTTGTGAACGGTCATGGCATACCCGTGGGCCAGGTGCCCTTCGGTTGCGTATGAGAACGGGAGCGACACGATGTTGTGGTCGTCGGTTCGGCACCGGATCACCTGGCGGTCGAGGTCGATGTGTTCGATCACACTGCGGGTGCCGTTGAGAACACCCAGGCGCCGGTCGTTGCGGAGCGATACGACCACGTCACCCTCCGCGAAGCCGGCCCCGGCGAGCGTGACCCGATCGGCACTGATCTCGCCGTCGGCTCGGAGCCGGGTCCGGGCACGTTGGTTGAGTGCGTCGGACTCGGCTCGGGTGGAGGCGAGCATGACCGCGGTCCCGGAGCGCCGTGCGTTGTACCAGTCGTCGACCATCTGCTCTCGGGCGTCTGATCCGGGTGATCCGATCTTGACCCGGCCGTGGTCGAGGTAGGCGTCGACGGCTACATCGGTGTCGCCGACACGAAGGTGAGCGAGCGCGGTCCGTTCCCACGACGACTGTTGACGCCGGTTGGTGGCAAGAAGGCTCGCGTCGAGGCGCTGGCGGAGCCCGGAGAACGCGCCACCCGCTTCGATCTCGGGAAGTTGGCACGGGTCACCCACCAACACCACCTTCGCCCGGGCGTGCTCAGCATGGTCGAGGAGCCGCAGCAGCTTGCGGGTGCCGACCATCGCGGCCTCATCGACGACGATCACGGTGTTCGAGGCGAGACCTCCTTGTTCGGGGCGGTCCAAGTCAATGAGGAGCCGGTCGATCGTCAACGACGGGATGTCGGCGTCGGTCTGGAGTTGCCGTGCCGCCTTCGCCGCAAGCGCGCACCCGACGACCGTGTTGCCGCTGTCAGTCCAGGCTTGGTTGGCGGCAGCCAGGGCGTAGGTCTTGCCGGCCCCGGCGACGCCTTCGACAACGTCGACTCCGGCGCCGCTGAAACAGACCCGCCACACCATTCGCATCTGCTCGTCACTCAACGTCGGCCGAGCGTCGAGCGCGGCATCGACGTGACGGTGATCCGCGGCCCCGACCCCATCGCTGGTACGGCGGACCGCGGTGTCGATGAGTCGGCGTTCGGTCGCCAGCATGTCAGGGGTGCTGAAACGAGCTTCGTCGGTCCTCGCTGACACGATGCGACCGTCTTTGGTTCGGATCGCCGCAATGCCCGTGCCGGTGAGCTGCACGCAGTGGTCGGACGCCATAAAGAGGTCGGCCCACTCGACGATGCTGGTGATCGGCGCCCCGTTCGGCAGCAGCTCGCAGACGCCCTGGATGATCTCGCGGCGCCCGAACATCGACCGGTTCCGGGTCAACCCGTCCGGGCCGGCGAGACGCTCGAACATCAGACCGAGCGGCACGATCCCGATGTCGCCTGGGTGGTCGATGTCGGCGTCGATCTGATCGTAGACCAGCTCCGCATCGAACCCGAGGTCCACAGCGCGTTGCCGCCAACCCTCGAGCAGCGTCTCGGGGGACGCCGAGTGGTCTTTCATACGTCGCGTCGCATAGGCGGCGACCTGGGCAGCTCGAGCTGACTCGCCGCCGTTGGCAGCCATGTGCGCTTCGATCTCGTGGCGTCGGGTCGAGAACTCATCGACCACCCGCATCGGCACCGCGGCAAGGTCGGCGATCCCGCGGCGCACCACCCGCCATTCGACACCCAACGACGTGGCGAGCTGGTGGCGGAGCTCGGCCTCATACAGGTAGCCGACGGTCTTGGACCAGTGGTAAAGCGGCCGGGCATCGAGCGCGGTCCACCGGTCGTCGGGCCCATGGACCAGATTCCCGATCACCACGTGGGTGTGGAGATGTGGGTCACCGGCGCGCGACGTGCGATGCCGGAACGCTGCGGCGACGAACCCGTCACCGGCAACGATCTCGGCGCCACCGTGGCCGCGGCGACCCCGTGACGCTTCCATCTCGAACACCGTGAGCGCTTCACGCACTGCGACAACGTGCGCGTGCCGGACAGCAGTTCGGATGTCGGGGGTGCCGAGACCGTGAAGGATCGACACCGACTTCGGGGCGTTGAACGTCGCATCGAACGCCGCCACCGTCGGAGCCGATCGTGCGGCGGTGATCCTGACGTTCGTTCCCGGATAGCGGTGTTCGAGCACAGCGGTGAAGTCGTCGGGCCGGACCGTGCCGGCCAATCCCAACCGTTGCGCCGCTGCGCCCACCCACTCGCCGGGTGCCTCACGAGTGGTCGCGTAGTACTCCTCGGCGCCATCGGCGACCATGGCCGTGTAGTAGTCGCCGGCCCCGGCGGCGAGCTTGCCGAGACTCAACAAGGCGACGGCCGAACCGGACGACAGGCGTGACCGGCGTCAGTGCACCGTGGTGCAAGTGCGTCGAACGAAATGGCACCTGACCAACACACCGACCAGCCGACCTCGCGACCGATCACGAGTCGAACCGCAACTGATCGACCGACACAAGTCGACGACGACGGCGACCGGGGGCAGCGCTCGGGTGGTCGACACGAGCGGGCGTCGCGTCGGGGGCCACAGCAAGCGGAATCCGAGCGGTGTCGGCGGCGGGCGGGACCGGCTCCGGCTCAGGGGTAACTGGCGACACGATCGGGGCGCCGATCAGCCGCTCCAGGGCCGCCCTGGGCACCCGGAGTTGCCCGCCGACTCGGATCACGCCCAAGCCCTCCCCGCCGCCGGTAGCGAGATCACGGCGAGCGAGTTCGTAGGCGGTCGTGCGGCCGATGCGCAGCACTACGGCCGCTTCGGTGACAGTGAACAGTTCCGGTGTTGACATACGCATTGCTCCAAAGGGTCGAGGGTTCTTGCCCTACCTATGCGCGCGCAGATCCCGCCAAAGGCGACAACTGTCGAAATATCCCGAGGAAGTACCGCTGTTGCCTTCGCCGTCTACTCGGCCGTGGTGTTCGCCGTCGTCGTTGTGGTCGTCATCGCGATGGTCGCCGGCCCGGTCGGCGACCGTGGTCACCCTGAACGCGACCCTGACCACGTCTGTGTTCAGCCCTGAACACGGACCGATCGCCGTCTTGACGCGTAAGCGTCAACGTTTCTGTTGATGACAAACGGGCCTCATGAGCGTAGAATCGGCGCCATGTCTGGCCGTGTTCGACGTCTCACCCCGAACCAGATCGTCGCGCTGAACCTGGCCCGGGTGCGCGACGAACTGGGGTGGAGCCAACCACAGGCTGCTGCTGCGCTCGAACCGTTCCTCGGTGTGCGTTGGTCGCGGGCGAGTTACTCCGTCGTCGAGCGGTCTGTTGACGGCGCTCGGATCAAGCAGTTCTCCGCTGACGAACTCGTTGCGATCTCCCGATGCTTCGACCGGCCGATCAGCTGGTTCCTCACTCCACCGGCAGGCGTCGCCCTGACGACACCCGATCAACCTCGGGGTGTCGACGCCAGCGTCGTGCAGCGAACTCTTCGAGCAACGAGGTCGCGATGACCGACACAGCTTCGGAGCAGGTCAAGCGCGCAGCGTCAGTGGCGCCGAAGAAGAACCCGAAGTCGGGACTGTGGGAGTTCGTTGTCGATCTGGGCCCCGGCCCCGATCGCAACGGGATCTGGCGAACCCGGCGGCAGGCGAAGCGTCGAGGATTCGCGACGAAACGCGAGGCTCAAGAGGCGCTCGATGACCTCCGTGTCGACGTTCGCCGGGGCACCCACGTCGCACTGTCCTCCGGGACGTTCGAGATGTGGCTCGACGGATGGCTCGACGGGAAATCGCTGACCGTGAAGCCGGCCACTTCGAGCTTCTACCGGCGCTACGCCAAGACTCACATCATTCCCCGGCTTGGACTGATCCCGCTTCAGCAGCTTGACGCCGTCACACTCAATCGCCTCTATCGAGAACTCCTCGACAACGGCAGGGCCGACGGGAGCGGCGGCCTTTCGGTCGCGACGGTCCGACACGTCCACACGATCATCAGCGCTGCTCTCGATGATGCAGTCAAGGCACAGAGACTCACGGCGAACCCTGCGCGAGGGGCAACCCCGCCAGCGGTTCGCTCAGCCGACAGGCCGGAGATGAAGACCTGGGATGCATCGACCCTCGGACGGTTCCTCGACCTCGAGGCGGCCACTCGCTACGGCCCACCGTTCACGTTCCTTGCGCTCACGGGCTGCCGTCGGGGCGAAGCGCTTGGTCTGACCTGGGCCGACACGAACCTCGATGCCGGACAGGTCTCGATCCGTCGCACGATCACCGAGATCGATGGACAGATCCACCGTTCGAACACCACAAAGACGGGCCGGGGCCGATCAATCCGACTGCAACCCGATCTCGTGAACTCGATGCGATCGTGGCGCGCGACGCAGGCTGCTGAGCGACTCCTGCTCGGACCTGACTACGCCGATGAGGACCTCGTGTTCTGCCACCGTGATGGCCGGCCGTACATCCCCGATATGTTCTCCCGCGAGTTCGATCGGCGAGTGAAGCGCCACAAGCTTCCGCGGATCCGGCTGCACGATCTGCGGCACACCTACGCCACCCTTGCGCTCCAAGTGGGCGTCCCGGCCAAGGTTGTATCCGAGCGCCTCGGTCACAGCTCGGTGACGGTCACGCTCGACCTCTACTCCCACGTCATGCCGGCCGTGGAAGGCGAGCACGCCGACGCCGTCGCGAAGCTCATCGGCAGGAATCGCCGCAAGCTTTTGTGACCACATTGTGACCACGACGCCGATTCCGATCGGCAGTCGATCTCACAACCCTTATGTGGCGCGGGTTTCGTCCGGCGAGCTGAGTGCGGGAGGGGGGACTTGAACCCCCACATCCTTTCGGACACAGGAACCTGAATCCTGCGCGTCTGCCAATTCCGCCACTCCCGCAAGAAGTGAGCGGTCAGACGATAGCCGACGGCGAAGGGCGCCGAACAAGCCAGTTCTGCCCCGACCGCCCCGGAGAGTGCCGATAGCGTACGGCCCGTGGGTTTGTCCGACTTCGAACGCAAGCTGGAGAAAGGTGTGGAGGGCGTCTTCGGGCGGGTCTTCCGCAGCGGCGTGCGCCCCGTGGAGCTCGGTCGGAAACTGGTCCGCGAGATGGACGTTCACCGTACGGTCGGCGTGAACGGCGCCACCATGGCACCCAACTCGTTCGTGCTGGTGCTTGCCGAGGCGGACTTCGAACAACTCGCCGACATGGAGGACACGCTCGCCAACGAGCTGACCCAGTTGGCGAAGACCCACGCCAGCGAGGAGCGGTACCGCTTCGCCGGTCCGGTCGAGGTGTTCTTCGAGGTCGAGCCGTCCCAGCGGCCCGGCGTGGTCACGATCGACGCCCGATTCCGCCAACCCGAACCGGGCACGGCGATCGCCGCACTCATCCTCCCTGGCGGCGATCGGGTGCCGCTCAGCAACGAGGTCGTGTCCGTCGGACGCGCCTCGGACTGCACGATCGTGCTCGGTGACCAGAATGCGTCGCGCCGGCACGCCGAGTTCCGCCCCGTCGAGGGCGGGTTCGCGATCATCGACCTGGCGTCCACCAACGGCACCAAGGTGAATGGTCGCAACGTCACCGAGCATCTGCTCAAGCACGGCGACGAGGTGCTCTTCGGAGCGACGACCATCAGGTTCGAGCAGGACTGAGCGCGCCGCCGTGCCCGACGAGCTGATCACGATCTTCAAGATCTGCTTCCTGGTACTGCTGTACCTGTTCTTCTTCCGCGTGCTGCGTGCCGTGTGGACCGAGGTCACTGCCGTGCCCGCCGGTCTGGCACCGGAAGCGCCGCCGAAAGCGTCGAAGCCACCGAAGCCGGCCAAGGCTCCTCGCAAGGCGAAGGCCAAGCCTCCCATCGAACCCACGGTGCCGACCCGCCTCGTTGCCGTCGACCCCCCGCACCTCGCCGGCATCGAGTACCCACTCGGCGAGGGGATGTCGATCGGTCGGGGTGGCGATTCGACCGTGGTGATCGAAGACAGCTTCCTCTCGACCCGTCACGCTGCGTTCGAACGACGCGACGGCGAGTGGGTCGTCGAGGACGAGGGCTCGACCAACGGCACGTACGTGAACAACGTCAAGGTCGAACGCATCGCACGCCTGCACCTCGGTGATCGGGTGCAGGTCGGCAACGTGATCCTGGAGGTGCAGTGATGCGTCTCGAAGTGGGATCAGGCACCGACGTCGGGCAGTTGCGTTCGCTGAACGAGGACAGCCTGCTCGTCGCCAACGGCCTGTTCGCCGTGGCCGACGGCATGGGCGGCCACCGCGGCGGCGAGGTGGCGTCGGCCCGTGCGCTCGTGGCGTTCGAACAGTCCGCCGCGACGCCGACCCTCGAGTCGCTGATGGCTGCCGTGCAAGCGGCGAACGCCGACGTGCTCGAGCACGCCCGGTCGTCGCCCGAGCTGATGGGCATGGGTACGACGCTGTGCGCGCTCGCTCCGCTCGACGACCAGCGCGTCGCCATCGTGAACGTCGGCGACTCGCGGGTCTACCTGCTCCGTGGTCAGGCGCTTTTCCAGGTGTCGGAAGACCACAGCTTCGTCGAGACGCTGGTGAGGGAGGGCCGACTCACGCGGGCCCAGGCCGACGTGCATCCGCAGCGCAACGTCATCACCCGCGCGCTCGGCATCGAGCCCCACATCGACGTCGATGGGTGGGAAGTGCTCGTCGCCGACGGTGACCGGTTCCTCCTGTGCAGCGACGGCCTCTTCAACGAGGTGGGCGACAGCGATATCGAACTGATCCTGGTCGAGCTCACCGATCCGGTCGAAGCCGCGGGTCGCCTCATCGACGCGGCGAACGCCGGCGGCGGGCGCGACAACATCACCTGCGTCGTCGTCGACGTTCACGACGTCGGGGCCGGCAGCGCCGAAGCCGCGGCGATCGCCGTGGGTCGTCCGATCGACCAGAGCATCACACGGCGCAGCACCGCCGCCGACTTCGACGAGACCAGCGTCGACGATCCGAACCTGTCGGCATCGAACGCCCGGCCGGCCCCGGCAGAGGCGGCAGCACCGGTGAAGGTGCAGCGCCAGCGCCGCGTCACCTGGCGGACCGTCGTGTTCCTCCTGCTGATCGTGCTCGTCTTCGCTGCCGCGCTGGTCGCCACCGACTGGTACTACAAGAACACCTACTCGGTCGGGGTGAGTGACGAACAGGTCGTGATCTTCCGGGGCCCACCCGACACCGACATCTTGTGGTTCAAGACCGAGATCCTGCCCACCGACGTTGCTGTCGACGACCTTCGCGACGCCGAGCAACGCCTGGTCGAGCAGGGCGTCGGCGACCTCTCCCTCGCCGAGGCCAACCGGTACGTCGAACGGCTCGAGGCGCAGGCCGCGGCGGCGACGACCACGACCACCACCACGACGACCACGACGACCGCACCGGGCGCGGAGACCACGGTGACCACCACTCCATGACCGTCGCCCTCGCGCCCCACGGGCGCAATCGGCGCGCCACCGAGGCCGGGCTCCTCGCCCTCGCCGGCCTGATCATCGGCGTCGCCTTCGCGCTGGTGAGCCTCGGCCGCACCAAGGCGCTCCCCGCCAACCTCATCCCATTCGTCGTCGCGGTCTTCGTCCTGTTCCTCGGCGCCCACATCGGTGTGCGGCGCCTCGCCCCTCGGGCCGACCCCCTGATCCTGCCCGTCGCCGTGATGCTCAACGGCCTCGGCTACGTGATGATCGCCCGGCTGAACCCCAAGCTGGCGTCGCAGCAGGCGGGGTGGACCGCCGTGGGCGTCATCGGCTTCATCGTGACCCTGGCGGTGATCAAACGGGTTCGGACCCTCGAACGGGTCCGCTACACCGTCGGCCTCGGCGGCGTGCTGCTGCTGGTGCTCCCACTCATCCCCGGGCTCGGGGTCCGCATCAACGGTGCCCGAATCTGGGTCCGGCTCGGCATCGTGAACTTTCAGCCCGGCGAGTTCGCCAAGATCGCCCTCGCCATCTTCTTCGCGGCCTACCTGGTCGAACGCCGCGAACTCCTCGGTACGGCGACCTTCAAGGTCGGACCGATCATGACCCCCGACCCCAAGCACCTCTTGCCGGTGCTCGTCGCGTGGGGTTTCGCGCTCATGGTCATGATGTTCCAGCGCGACCTCGGCTCGGCCCTGCTGTTCTTCGTGCTGTTCATGACCGTGCTGTGGATCGCCACCGGCCGTGGGTCGTACCTGGCGGTCGGCACCACGCTCTTCGGAGGCGGCGCCTATCTCAGCTGGGCGCTCTTCAGCCACGTGCAGGACCGCGTCTCGATGTGGCTCAACCCGTGGCAGGACGCCCAGGACAAGGGCTACCAGATCATCCAGTCGACCTACGCGTTCGCCTGGGGCGGGGTGGCGGGCACCGGGCTCGGTGTCGGTCTCGGCAACCGGGTCCCCATCGCCGAGAGCGACTTCATCTTCGCGATCATCGGCGAAGAGCTCGGGTTGCTCGGCGCGACTGCGGTGCTCGTGCTGTTCCTGCTGCTCGTGGGCAGTGGACTGCGAGTGGCGATGCGCTCGACCGACCCGTTCGCCAAGCTCCTCGCCGCCGGCCTGACGACGCTGATCGGCGTCCAGTCGTTCATCATCATGGCCGGCGTCACCAGACTCCTCCCGCTGACCGGCCTCACCTTGCCGTTCGTCTCCTACGGTGGCTCGTCGCTCATCTCCAACTGGGTGCTGATCGCGTTGCTCGTCCGCCTGTCCGACGAGACCGCGGGCCGGGCCGAGCCCGTGGGCGACGACGAGACGACCGTCCTGGCGATGGCGTCGTGAGCGCGGCGACGGCATGAACCGGCAACTCCGCAAACTCGCGATCGCCTTGATGGCGTGCTACCTCGCATTGTTCGTCAAGCTCAACTTCCTCCAGGTCATCGACGCCAAGGCCCTCAACGACGAGCCGGGCAACGGACGGGCGGTCGTTCGCGACTTCAACCGACCCCGCGGCGACATCGTCACGGCCGACGGCACGACCGTCGCCCACTCCGAGGAGAGCGACGGACGGTACAAGTACCAGCGCACGTATCCCACCGACGACCTGTTCGCCCAGACCGTCGGCTCGTACTCCCTCCTCTTCGGGACCGATGGGGTCGAGAAGCGCTACAACGACGAGCTGTCGGGCAACACGACCGACTTCCGGGTTCGGGGGTTCCTCGATCCGTTCCTCGAGGAACCCAACGTCGGCACCGTCGAGCTGACGCTCCGCGCCGACGTCCAGCAGGTCGCCAAAGCGGCCCTCGGCAACAAGCCGGGTTCGGTCGTGGCGCTGGACCCCCGCACCGGTGCCATCCTCGCCATGTGGTCCTACCCGTCGTACAACCCGAACCTGACCGCGCTGAACGACGCGACCGCGGCGCGTGCCTTCAAGGAGGCGTACGACAAGCAGGCCGACAAGCCCTTGCTCGCGAAGACGTTCCGAGAGCGCTACTTCCCCGGTTCGACGTTCAAGGTCGTCACGGCGTCCGCCGGCCTCGAATCGGGCAAGGTCACCGAGACCTCGCCGTCGTTCCCGGTGTCCACCGGATACCAGCCACCGCTCACGACCCGGACGATCCGTAACTTCGACGGCGCGAACTGCGGCGGCACGCTCTTCGAACTCCTACGCGTCTCGTGCAACGGCGGCTTCGCCGCAATGGGCGCCGAGGTGCTCGGTCCGGAGATCATGATCGGTGGAGCCGAGGCCTTCGGGTTCAACGACGTGCCGCCGATCGACCTGCCCGGCGCCGTGCGGTCCGTCTTCCCGACCGACTTCGGCAAACGCCTCCGCGACGGCGACGATCCCGGGGACGCAGCGGTGTTCGAGAAGACCCCGCAACTCGCCCAGGCATCCATTGGTCAGAACGACGTCTCGGCAACGCCGCTGCAGATGGCGATGGTGGCCGGGGCGATCGGCAACGGCGGGACGATGATGACCCCCCACGTGATGTCGGAGGTGCGGGATCGCAAGCAGGAGTCGATCGACACCTACCAACCGTCGGTGTGGAAGACCCCGGTCTCGAAGGAGACTGCGGAGATCATGCGGCGCGGCATGGTCGAAGTGGCGACCAACGGCACCGCCAAGGCCATGGCGATCGGCGGCGTCGAGGTCGGCGGCAAGACCGGAACGGCACAGCTCGGCACCCCCGACCCCAAGTCGCACGCGTGGGTGATCGGCTTCGCGGGACCCGCCGGCCAACCGGCTCAGGTGGCGGTCGCCGTGCTCGTGCAGGGCCAACCTGGCGCCAGCGAACAGACCGGTGGACGCGTGGCCGCCCCCGTTGCCAAGCAGGTGCTGGAAGCGGCGCTGGCGGCCCCCGTGCAGCCGGGCACGGCCGGACGCTGACCGCCCAACAACAACCCTCGTCGCAACATGTGGGACCTGTTCGCCGTGTTTCGGAGTGCCACGGTTGAACGCGCGGCGCTCACTAGTCTGAGGCTGCCATGACTTCCTCCGACCCCACGGGTTCCGCCGCGCCAGTCGTTCTCGGCGGACGGTACGAGGTGCACCGACGCTTGGCGCGCGGCGGCATGGCCGAGGTGTTCTTGGCCCGCGACCAGGCCCTCGACCGACCGGTGGCCGTCAAGATCCTCTTCCCCGAGTACGCGACCGACCCCGCGTTCGTCGAGCGTTTCCGTCGCGAGGCCCAGGCGGCCGCCAACCTCTCCCACCCCAACATCGTCGGCGTGTACGACTGGGGTTCGGAGAGCGGCACCTATTACATCGTCATGGAGTACGTGGAGGGTCAGTCCCTCGCCGAGGTCATCCGCGACGCCGGCCCGCTGCACCCCCGTCGTGCCGCAGAGGTCATCTTCGAAGTGGCCGGCGCACTCGGGTTCGCCCACCAGCGTGGTGTTGTGCACCGCGACGTGAAGCCGGGCAACGTCCTGATCTCCACCTCCGGTACCGCCAAGGTGACCGACTTCGGGATCGCCCGGGCGCTGTCGGGTCCCGCCGACGACCTCACACAGGCTGGCTCGGTCATGGGCACGGCCACGTATTTCTCGCCCGAGCAGGCCCAGGGCTTCCAGGTGGACGCCCGCAGCGACCTGTACTCGCTCGGCGTGGTGCTCTACGAGATCCTGTGCGGGCGTCCGCCGTTCGTCGGCGACTCCCCGGTCGCGATCGCCTACAAGCACGTGCAGGAATGGCCGCCCCGTCCGTCGCAGTTCGTGACGGGCGTGCCGGCCGGCCTCGAGTCGGTGATCCTCAAGCTCCTGGCCAAGAAGCCCGAGCAGCGCTACCGCTCGGCCGACGACCTCCGCGCCGACCTCCGCCGCTTCCTCGACGGTCAGACGACCCTCGCCGAGGAGGAGCTGGCCCGACCGGCAGCGGCTCCTGCAGCCGCGGCCACCTCCGCCGCGACCGTGGTCAACCCTGCGGTCACCGCCGATCCGAGCCACACCACGGTCATGCCTGCCCAGCAGGCACCGGTCCCCGCCGAACCCGACGACTACGACGACGAACCCCCGGCCCGCACCGGCCTGTTCGTCGCGCTCACGGTGCTGTTGCTCGTGGGCCTCGGCGCACTCGGGTTCTGGCTCGTCTCGAGCCTCAACGACGACGCCGACGTGAGCGACGGGGTCCTCGTCACGAACACGGTCGACATGACCAAGGACGACGCGGTCGCAGCGCTCCAGAAACAGGGCTTCAACCCGGTGGTCACCGAGGAAGCGTCCGACGACGCCGTCGTGGGCACCGTCATCCGTCAGAACCCGGCTGCCAACACCCGCCTTGCCAAGGGGAAGGACGTCGAGATCTTCGTGAGCACCGGTCCGGCCAACGTGGTCATCCCGCCGGTGGTGAACCTCTCGGAGGCCGAGGCGACCAAGGCGCTGACCGACCTCAAGTTCGTCGTGAAGGTCGAGCCGTTCGAATCGGACACCGTCGAGGAGGGCAA